>Ga0079226_10002781_pt1 | contig 13477 bp, 14 predicted proteins | sample Poulit2014_FD_76345 | JGI IMG/M metagenome (GOLD analysis project Ga0079226, IMG submission 76345) | Agricultural soil microbial communities from Georgia to study Nitrogen management - Poultry litter 2014 | ecosystem: Environmental > Terrestrial > Soil > Agricultural land | place: USA: Georgia... | reverse complement strand
CATGAGACACATTGTTCCCAACACGTGGGCCTTTTCCTGTTACTTGGCATACGCGCGCCATGATAAACCCCTTTGAAAATTGTATTCATCCTCTAGCTAAGCCCTCGCCAAAGGCGGCGAACATAGGGACGGTTTCGTTTGCCATCAGGATGAGTTATCTAATTTTGATGTTAAGCGAACCATTTTATTTAAAAAAAGCAAGCAAGGCAAGTCCACCACGTGTCTTTATAGATTTGCCAAGCGCCCACAGAGCCAAGACAAAAGAGCACAAGTAAAAAGAATGGTGACTAACGGTAAAGTACTGTTGACTGACCAAATGCTGATAGCAAGACCTGCTAAGGCTCCACCTAGCATTTGCAAAGTACCCATGAGGGCTGAGGCGCTGCCTAAACGGCGGGCATGACGGCTTAGCGCTAAAGCCGCTGAATTGGGGTTGATCATGCCCAAAGCGCCCATAAATAAAACCAGGCAAAGCATGGTCAGTGGTAGGTTGAGCCAGCCTAAAAGGCTCAGTATTAATGCACCAATAGCAGTCAGAGCCTGCACGAGTTGTGCGGTCAGCAAGAGCTGTGATGGGCGGAATTTATTCAATAGTCGTGCATTGACCTGAGCCATCAAAATAAAAGAAGCTGCATTGAGACCAAAGATAAACCCAAAGATAGATGGGTCTACGCCAAAAGTCTGGATGAAGACACGAGGCGAGCCGCTAATATAGGCAAACATACCTGCGGAACCAAAAGCGCCTGCCAAGGCATACAGCATAAAACCGCGATGAGAAAGCAGCAAACCGTAATTTTTAAAAATCACACTGGGGCGTAATTCTTGCTTGCGGTGCTCGGGGAGGGTTTCATCCATGTGACGCCAGCCTAAAAACAGCATGATGCCAGCGTAAGCGACCATGAATAAAAAGATGCTGTGCCAATCCAGAAAAATGAGAAATTGACCGCCGATAATTGGCGCTAGGATTGGGGTCACGCCCATAATCAACATCAGTATGGATAACGCTTTGGCGGCATCATTGGTGTCGAGTCGATCGCGGATGACGGCACGAGGGATCACCATGCTGGCAGCGCCCCCAAAGGCTTGGGCAATGCGCCAAAAATAAAGATGGTCGATGTCAGTGCTTAAAGCGCAGCCGATAGAGGCCACCAGAAAAATAAAAAGGCCAGCAAAAAGAGGTATGCGGCGGCCAAAGCGATCGGAGAGGGGGCCGTAGAAGAGTTGAGCGATAGAAAGCCCAAAAAGATAACCAGCCAGCGTGCGTTCTATGTGGCCTGGAGTCGTATCGAGACTGCTTGCCATGGCGGGGAAAGCAGGCAAGTACATATCGATTGCGATGGGTCCGATGGCTGTGAGAAAAGCCATGAGTACCAGCCAACCCGGAAAGGTACGACCAAAGGCATCAGGCGACTGATTTGACATACGCTAACAACTCTCTAAATGATAAGGTATTACAGGATGCTATCGCAAAATATAAGTTTCAGTGCTAAATTAAATTACTAACAAATAGAGGCTAATCTCAGCATGCTAACCTTGTTTGGAGTGAAAGAAAGACTTAGTAGGAGGTTGATTTGAGCGCCCTAGCTGCCGTAGAAAAAAAACTTGAAGCGCTGCCTGTAAAGGTCTATGTAGAACTGCCTAATGGCCGTGGCCTAGGCTCTGCGAGTAACGCCGAAGTTAAACTGAAAATCAAGGATAACAGTACCCTTGCATTACTCGCTACCGGTCAGGTAGGGGTCATTGGTGAGGCCTACGTTGATGGCAAAGTAGAGATAGAAGGCAGTATGCGGGCTTTGATGCAAGCAGCAGTAGGTATTCTGCCTGAATCTCCTGCCGAGGAAAAAAGGACCGGGATACTGTTACGCTGGGTGCAGCGTTTGCGTTCCTTGTGGCGACATACTCTGGAGCGCGATGCGCGCCAGATTGAATTTCACTACGACTTATCAGATGATTTTTACGCATTGTGGTTAGACCCACACCGCGTTTATTCTTGTGCTTATTATCGCACTCCGGACATGGGGTTAGCTCAGGCCCAAGAAGCCAAACTTGATCACATTTGTCGTAAATTGCGCCTGCAACCTGGTGAACGATTTATCGATATCGGAGCGGGTTGGGGAGGGTTGCTCTTATGGGCTGCCGAACACTACGATGTCGAGGCGATGGGCGTCACTTTGTCTCGCAATCAGCACGCCTATGTTAATCAGCTCATCAAGGAAAAGGGGCTCCAAGGTCGTGTGCGGATAGAACTACTCGATTATCGCAAGGCGCCTACCGAAAAGCCCTTTGATAAGCTCGCATCCGTAGGGATGTTTGAGCACGTAGGGCGCGCTAACCTGACCAACTATTTTGCCCGGGTAGGCCAAATGGTTCGTCCCGGTGGTTTGATTATGAATCACGGCATTACCTCGCAGGCTGTTGAGCACGAGCAGTTAGGGGCTGGGATGGGTGATTTTATCGAGCGTTTTATTTTTCCGGGGGGCGAGCTCACACACATCAGTCATGTATTACGTCATTTAGGCCAAGGCGGCCTAGAGGCTCTAGATGTGGAAAATCTGCGTCCACACTACGCGCGTACCTTGTGGGCCTGGAGTGATGGCCTCGAGGAACAATTAGACGCGGCACGGCAGATTTTGACCGGGGCTCAGGGCGAACGCTCTTTACGAGCTTATAGGCTGTATTTAGCGGGCTGTGCCATGGGTTTTGAGCAGGGTTGGATTTCCTTACATCAGGTACTTGCACAGCGAGACGTGGTCAAAGGCAATAGTCACGAGCTCGATTACCCCCAAGGGCAGGCTTATCCCTGGCGTCGTGATTACATGTATGTGGACGAGGCCGATGAGCAATTACGCGCTGCGAGTTAAAAGCGCTATTTATTGTCATTGGATTGACTAGCAATCCGAGCCGCTGAAATGATAGCGGCTCTTTTTATTGCGGGATACGTAGGAGGCGGAACATTTCATTGCGGTCTCCGCCACGGCGGCCCTGCCATAAGAGCTCGGCCTTGGTGGGGATGCCACGGCTTCTTTCTTCTGTACTGTATTTGGGCGAAGTATCCTGCAGCCAAAGCGGGCAGCTACGTTGATCGCTAAACTGCAGCTGGTCAAAGACGTAAAAAGATGCTCGTTGTCCGGGGTTAATTGCAGCATAGACGCAATCCCCTGCCGCGTTATGGCGTTTGAGTGCTTGACTGAGCTCTTCTGCCACATCTCTATAGCTGCGAGCGTAATTTAAAGTGGGCATCCACAAGGTGACCAATAGCAACCAAGTGGTAATGAGTCCTGCCGCCGATAGTACCGTGCCGCGCCATAAGGAGGGGGGGCGTCGCATCAACCGCCAGCGCACCAGCAGAAACCATAAAATCGTGCCTGTTAATGCGGTAATTAAAGCGAACCACAGGATTTCAGAATGGAAACCTTCGGTTTGGCGATGAATGCTGCGGGCAATTTTAGGGGGCCAGCCACTTTGCTGTGCAATCCAGCCAAGCCAGACTGTGGCCGCTGTGAGCGAATAGCACATCACGGCAAACCAGTCTAAGGCGTTGATGGCGCCACGGCGTAAAGTAGGAAGGGCAAAGGCGGCTAGCACAGCGCTGGGCAGGGCCAAGAAAATATACTCGGGCTCAAAAGCTTGGGGCATACTCAGTACTAGTACGGACCCAAAAAAAGCTAATACAGTTGCCAGGCCAATATGGGGGGCTGTCCACCAATTGCGCCAATTCCACAATGCCAGGATAGCCAGGGGCCAGGTGGGCCATAAAAACCACAGTAAATCCCGCGCGCTGCTGCTTAGCGCGTAGCCGTTAAAGTCTTTGAATTGATTGAGGTGCCACTGCCACCAGTTGTGTATCCAAAGGTCGTCCTGTTGCCATGCAGGCAGCCACCATAACAAAATCATCACTACTGCAATCAGTAGGCTTAGCAGAAAGTGACGTCGATAGCGCACAAAAGGCTGCAAAAAGGCAAAAACAACGAAACTACTCAGTAAAAGTGGGATAAAACCGATGAGGCCACGATTAAGGAAACTGGCTCCGAGCGAGAGGCCGAGCAATAACGTGGCGATGCGGGCATGGCGTGGCATCAGTGCCCAACCAAAAAAGAGTAGAGCAATGAGAGCTAAACTCAGTGGCACTGCTGATGTTTCGTGGACCCTCCAGATAATGCCAACTGTCGCCACCAAGAGTAGTAGGCCGGCGTCGGCAATCATGCGCGCATAGTCACGCGGGTTGGGTTCTCCTCCAAAGGGCAAGGCCAAAGGTTGTGCTCCCTTTGTTTGGGCCAAAATAAATAAAGCGCGCCAAAAACAAAAGGTCAGAATGAGAAACCAAAGAATGTTGGGTAGGCGAGCCGCGGTGATTGCCGCATCAAGAGGGGACAGAAAAAGCTCGAAAAAAGGCCCAAATAATATAATTGAAACAGCCCCTATCCAACTGGCGAGCGGGCCATCTTGGGGATAGGGAAAGTCACCGATGGCAGGCAACAGCCAGCTACCAGAATGCTCTTGAAGCATACTAAGCATGGTGGCGATGCCAATCACATCGTCGCTTTTCCATGGGTCACGAAAAAACAAACCTGCCAGAATATAGACCAGACCCACGGCCACAAGTAGCAGGCGCGGCAATTTGGTTGCCGCCTGCTCAGTTAATCGGGCCGGTGTGGTGCGCTGCAGGGTCTGATTCACTATAAATGGCCTAAAAAAAGCAGCCTGAGGCTGCTTTTATGATTGGGTAGCAAGAATTAGTTTTTCTTGATAGCCCCAGCGGTACGCGCAAAACGTTGGCGGAAGCGCTCAACGCGACCGGTCTCAACCGCGCGGGCCTGGGAGCCGGTGTAAAATGGATGCGAATCCGAGGTGACATCACACTTATAAACAGGGTACGTCTTGCCATCAACATCGATGGTCTCGCGGGTTTGCACCGTCGAGCGGGTGATGATTTTTTTGCCGGTTTGTTGGTCGAGGAATACTACCTCGCGGTATTCTGGGTGAATATCTGCTTTCATGGCCTTGTCCTATAATAGCTAAAACGCGCGCGCAAACCAATATTATTGGGCCAAAAAGCTGGCCAGCACATCCCAAACGGGCTTAACACTTGCCGCGCAAAAACGCTAAGTTTAAAATCAAACAAATATAACAACAAAAACCTGATTTGCCAAGCATAAAGCGTGCTGCCTTAAAGCAGCAGCCCCTCTTCTGCCATCGAGGTAGCGTGATTGGCCGCGACGATGACGTGATCAACCAGACGAATATCGACCAATGCCAATGCTTTTATCAGGTGTTGTGTCAATGCAATATCGGCAGCGCTCGCTTCGCGCGCCCCAGAGGGATGGTTATGAGCTAGAATAACTGCTGCGGCCTGATGCTTCAAGGCAGCCTTGACCACTTCTCGTGGATAAACATGCGCCTGATTTAGGGTGCCTTTGGCCAAGACCTTGGTCGTGATGAGCTGCAATTGGGTATTTAGGAATATTGCAATACAGTGTTCCACTGCCAAATGCCCCAAATGGGCGATGCAGTAGCGCTTGACCACCCGTGTTTGGGTAAATCCAGGTGTTTCTTTGAGTTCTTGTTCAATAGAGCGGCGGCTAAGCTCGCTGACAGCCAGTATTTCGCAGGCCTTGGCATTGCCAATCCCCGGCTGAGCCATCAGTTGTTGCGGTGTTGCATGCAATAACTGTCTAAGACCGCCAAAATGTTCGAGTAAATGCTGCGCAAATTGGACGACTCCTTTTTGGCTATTGCCGGTTCGTAACAGCACAGCCAGTAGCTCGGCATCACTGAGCACCCGGGCACCATAGCTAAGCAGGCGCTCACGGGGTTTCAAGGTTGAAAATGTTTTCCTTTGAGGCTTCATCTTGCACGTATAAAATATCAGTGGAACAATCACACTAAAGGATGTCACAACGTGAACGAAAATGGGGCTGCTCGGGATAAAAACATCCACGAGGATTCGTTTGTCACTTTGCATTACCGCATTACTGTGCTGAATGGAGCGGTTGCTGGTACGGTCTTTGTTGATACTTTCAGTATGCGTCCGGCAACATTACAGTTAGGTGTCGGACAATGGGCACCAGGACTTGAGCAGTGCCTGCTGGGATTACCCGACCACGGCGATTATAGTTTTGAGGTCGACCCTGCAGAGGCTTATGGCGAGCGCAATCCAGCATTAGTACAGTGGGTCTCGCGCGCGCAGGTGCTGGAAAATGCTAGTGACGATGCCAGTTTTAACCCCGGCGATACGGTTGAGTTTGTAGCGCCAACCGCCCAGCGTTATGCTGGTGTACTCAAGCAATGGCAAGATGATCAAGCTTTAATTGATTTCAATCATCCCTTGGCGGGCGCTCAAATTCGTTTAGACGTCAAAATTTTAGGAATACTATGACACAGCAATCTACACAAAAGATTTTTGATATTACGCTCGCGCAGCCGCGTGGCTTTTGCGCCGGTGTAGACAGGGCCATCGATATTGTTGAGCGTGCGCTAGAGCTTCATGGCAAGCCTATTTACGTGCGTCATGAGATCGTGCACAATCGCTTTGTGGTCGAGGATTTACGCAAAAAAGGTGCGATCTTTATCAAAGAGCTTGACGAGGCGCCTGCGGGTGCTATCGTAGTCTTTTCCGCGCACGGAGTATCGTTAGCAGTGCGTGAAGACGCCGAGCGCCGTGGATTGACGGTTTTTGACGCGACTTGCCCCTTGGTCACCAAGGTGCACGTAGAAGTTGCCCGCATGAGGCGTGATGGTCGCGAGGTCATTATGATTGGACACCGTGGTCATCCCGAGGTTGCCGGCACATTGGGTCAGGCTGATGATGGGATGTATCTGGTAGAAACTGTCGAGGATGTCCAAGCCCTTCAGGTTAAAAATCCCGAACATTTGGCATTTGTCACTCAGACCACGCTGTCCGTAGATGACGCTCATCAGGTGGCAGAGGCCTTGCGTCAGCGTTTCCCTGGAATTGTTGAGCCCAAAAAGAGTGATATTTGCTACGCTACCCAGAATCGCCAGGATGCTGTTAAGAAAATGGCAGTTCAGAGCGATGTGGTATTAGTGGTGGGTAGCACCAATAGTTCTAACTCAAATCGTTTACGTGAAGTCGCCGAGCGCGAGGGCACGCCCGCCTATCTGTTGGATGACCCAGCCATGGTTCAATCCGAGTGGTTGCAGCATGGCGAACGCATCGGTGTGACAGCAGGGGCTTCTGCACCCGAAAAGTTAGTACAGCAGGTGATTGACCGCCTGCGCGAGCTAGGTGCTCATTCGGTACGCACTTTGGATGGGGTAGAGGAAAAGGTTTCTTTCCCCTTGCCACGCGAGTTGTCCCGCAAAATCGCGCAGCGTGAGACCCTGGAAAATTAACAGTGGTACGCTCATGGCGCGTATAATATGAAGCATAAGAAAAAATTTTATTTTTTTGTAGTTGTCCTGGCACTGCTCGTGGTGCACGGGGTGGTGTCTTGGTGGGTAGGTGAACGGGCCGAGCGCATCTCTGTAGCCCAGGTGCAATATCTCAATGAGCATTTACAAGAGCTTACCGCTGATGGTTATCCCGATCAGCATGTTCAGCTCGAGTTGGACACGCTGCATCGTGGTGTGTGGCGCTCACAGCGTTTGCTAACATTGACGTGGTCTCGTGGGCCTCTGATTAAGCGATATGTTTTCGAGGATGACCTACAACACGGTCCGTGGCCTTGGGCGCGTTTACGCGAACAAGAGTGGGTGCCAGTCATGGCCTACAGCGATATGCGTTTGCTCAATCAAGGGGCAGGCAAGGCGCTGTTTGAGTGGAGCCATGGCAAAGAACCCTTGCGCATGACCACTGAAATTGATTGGGATGGCAGTTTTAATAGCCTGTGGCAGTGGGCAGCACTGACCTATGAGGGTTCAGCAGAACACTTTGTATTGGGTTCTGGCGAGCTCGATATAAAAAGTATTGGCCAAGGGCTCTATCAGCTCAAGGCGTCAACACCTGCACTTTCATACGAGAAAAATCAAGAGGTCTTTCATATGATAGAGCCCCAGGTACAGTGGATTACCACTGACCCTGAGTCTCTTTTTGATGGTCATATGTTTGTTGGCGCTGATGAACTCGAGTGGCATGATGATACCCGAGTTCGTGCCGATCGTTTTTCCTTAGAGCTGATTCAACAACGCGAAGAGGGCCTGTTCGACTTAAGTGCTCAGGCTAGTGCCAAAGAAATCATCATCAATGATGGGATTACTCTAGGGGCTTTTGATGTACGTTTACAGCTTGAACGCATTGCCGAGGCAATTAGCGCCCGTGCTTTTGCCGAGCTTTCAGAGCAAGAGCGTGATGACCTTTGGCTAAAAGGTTTGGCTGCGCATCCGCGTTATACGATAGAGGAGCTGAATTGGGTTAATGAGGGGGGGAAAGCACGGTTCTCGGGATTCTTTGAGTTGGCACCTCGCATGGGCGATGAACTAGAAAAGGCTGCATTTAAGGCCAATGTACCGCCGGCAGTACTCCAGGACGTGGTGAGTCAAGAAAAAGGCGTGAAAGGTGCCATGCTACGCCTATTACTGGATACTTTTATCAAAGAGGGGCAGCAACTCAACCTCATCGAGTTCAAGGATGAAGCCTTAAAGATTGATTTGCAATATGACCAAGGAGCGGAGAATTACGTGCTTAATGGCCAAACACATGGCAAAAAAGAGATGCAGGCGATCTTGTTCAAATGGTTGCTATGGCTGGCGCGATAGCGTAATAGTCGCATTTTTTGCGGGCTAAGGCTGGCAGAGGTCAACACCGCTGCTGGCCCTGTTTTTATTTACTCGTGTATTAAACTGGATTAAAGCACAGTTGCTCGAGCCCAGCTTGTTTAAATAGCTGGTATAAATCAAAAATATCCAAGCCCATAACAGCGCTGTAGCGGCCCTCTAAGCGCTCGATGAAATAACTGGCTTGGCCTTGGATGCCGTAGCCCCCAGCCTTGCCAAATGGCTCGTTGGTGTTGCAGTAGGCGTGAATTTCAGTCAGCGCCAAATCGCGAAAAAAAACCTTGTTGACACTCAGGGTGCTAAAGATTTGTCCTCGGTAACCAAGCGCTTGGGCAGTGTAGACATGATGCGCGCGACCAGACATGCGCTTTAAAAACTGCTGGGCATGCTCTTTGTTGTGTGGTTTGCCCAGGATCTCATTATCCAGTGCGACGCAGGTGTCTGCACATAGGACCGGAAGGTCGTCAGCGAGGCTTTGTATTTTTATCCATTCGAGAGCCCGTTGCAATTTATCTTGGGTCGTACGCTTTGTATAGCGTTCGGGTGATTCTCCAGCCAGTATGGGCTCATCCTCGCCCGCAGGGCTTGGTACACGTAAAACCTGGTGCGGGATGTTGAGCTGACTTAGTATTTCATGTCGTCGTGGGCTGGCTGAGGCAAGATATAAGCTGATCATGCTGGCTGTGAACTATATGCTCGAGATAAAATTACTGCGAATCGCCCGCGTTTTTTTCCACGGGCAAAGCAGATGCGCGCATCGTGTCCAGATCCAATGGGTGATCTCCCCACAAGTCCTCAAGCTGATAATAGTCACGAATAGCTGCCTGCATGCAATGCACAACGATATCACCTAAATCAATGAGTACCCACTCGCCTTCGTTTTCGCCTTCGATGGCGATTACGTGCAGACCATATTTTCTGGCTTGACGGACAACCTCATTGGCCATCGAGCGCGTTTGGCGATTAGATGTTCCGGTAGCAATAAATACTCGGTCAAAAAGACTGGTCAGCGGACGTGTGTCAAATGCACGTATGTCGTGGCCCTTGAGGTCTTCAAGGGCATCTAAAACGATTTTCTCTTGCTGTTTTAAGTTCATGTAGGGCTTGTGTAACCTATTATAAATAAAGTTGATGTCTCTTAATGTACTGCTGAACCTTTGGCTCGAGCAAGCCGTCAGTTGAGCGATGTTGTTTTAAACGGCTTCGAATCTCGGTTGCCGAGATGTCCATGGGCTCGAAATCAATGGTCTCAAGCGTGAGACCGTTGGCTTGTAGATGTGCAGAAAGCTCGGCCGCAGGTTGTATCGTCGCGCCGGGGCGTTGAGCAACCGCTAAAGTAACGTACTGCAGGATTTCTTGCCAACCCTGCCAAGTGTGAAAGTTTTGCAATTGGTCGCTGCCCAGTACCCAGTAGTACTGGGCATCTGTGGGTAGTTGCTGCAAGGTATCAAGCGTATAAGTAGGCCCAGTACGCTCAAGCTCGATAGGGTTGATATGCAGGATCGGATTATGATCGATGGCTAGCTGTAGCATGGCCAAACGATGTTCAGCACTGCCTTTTAAAGGGGCACGCTGCCAAGGGTTAGCTGCCGGAATCAGCTCTAGTCTATCCAGTTGTAATGCATCGACAGCGCGCTTGGCCAAAGCAATATGCGCCTTGTGAACGGGATCAAAACTACCGCCCAAGAGACCCACTTTGTTCATAGCCACTCGCGCGGGTGCAGATACTCGTAAAGTTTGGCCTCAGGGGTATCTGCCTTGGGGTGCCATTGATAACGCCATTGAGCCATTGGAGGCATTGATAGCAAAATGGATTCAGTGCGTCCACCGGACTGCAACCCAAAAGTCGTGCCTCGGTCGAGGACAAGGTTAAACTCTACATAACGACCGCGTCTATAAGCCTGAAAATCACGTTCGCGCGCTCCGTAAGGTTGGTGGCGACGTTTTTCCACAATGGGCATATAAGCTTTAAGAAAATGGTCACCCACGGATTTTGTCAGGCCAAAGCAATGGTCAAAATCAGGGGTGTTTAGGTCATCATAGAAAATACCGCCGATGCCGCGAGTTTCATCGCGATGCTTGAGGTAAAAGTACTGGTCACACCACTTTTTATATTGATTGTAATAATCATCTCCAAAGGGAGCTAAAGCATCCGAACACGCTTGGTGAAAATGTCGGGCATCCTCTTCGTAGATGTAGTAAGGGGTTAGGTCCAGGCCGCCCCCAAACCAGAATACTGGCTCTTGATCGTCTTGGGCGTGGGCAACAAAAAGACGCACATTCATGTGCGTAGTGGGCACATACGGATTTACAGGATGTAAAACCAATGATACGCCCATGGCCTCCCAGGGGCGCCCTTTGAGTTCTTGGCGCTGTGCCGTTGCTGATGGGGGTAGGTGTTCGCCTTTTACGTGGCTAAAGAGCACGGCGCCACGTTCAAAAAGTGGGCCGTTTTCCAGATAGCGCGAAATCCCGCCACCGCCTTCTTCGCGGGTCCAGCGATCGGTGTTAAATTTGGTGCCGTCAGCCAGGCTGAGTCGCTGGGCAATACGGTTTTGTAGATCTAAAAAATAATCGTGTGCTAAAGAAATGGGAATGCTCATGCAAAACCTATTGGTTGGATTGTCCTTTCAGTGCACGCCAGCCAATGTCTGAACGGAACTGCTTGCCGTCAAAATGTACTTGTGTGGCCGTGGCGTAGGCTGCCTCTTGGGCGCGACGTAAAGAGTCTCCTAGGGCGGTGACGCATAGGACGCGACCACCTGCTGTTTTTAGCACCTCGTCCTCAAGGGCAGTGCCAGCGTGGAAGATAATCCGATCATTTAGATCTTGGGGTAGGGGTTGGATGACATCTCCCTTGCGCGGCTGTTCAGGGTAGCCTGCACTGGCCATGACAACACCTAAAGCAGCCCGCCGATCCCAGTCGATAGTAGCCTGGTCCAGCTGACCTTCGAGGGCTTGTTCAAAAATCTCACTTAGATCGCTTTTAAGGCGCAACATGATGGGTTGGGCCTCGGGGTCCCCCATGCGGCAGTTGTATTCGAGTAATTTGATGGGGCGGGTGCTGTCGGGGCCATCGCCAATCATCAAACCGGCATACAAAAAACCCGTGTAGGGGTGTCCTTCGCGGGCCATACCTTGGATTGTGGGATAAATGATTTCGCGCATGATGCGGTTATGCAAAGTCGGCGAAACAATAGGGGCTGGTGAGTATGCGCCCATACCCCCTGTATTGGGCCCTTGATCGGCATCCAGCAGGCGTTTATGGTCTTGACTGGTAGCCATGGGTAAAACATTTTGTCCGTCGCAAAGGACAATAAAACTGGCTTCTTCGCCTTCGAGAAACTCTTCGATAACGACACGTGCGCCAGCTTGGCCAAATTCGCCGGAATCAAGCATGCTGTCAATGGCAGCATGGGCTTGCTCTAGAGTTTCGGCAACGACAACCCCTTTGCCAGCAGCCAAGCCATCGGCTTTAATCACGATAGGTGCCCCTTGTTCGGTAACATAATCTTTGGCAGCCTGGGCATCGGTAAAGCTTTGGTATTGCGCTGTGTCAAGATTATGACGCTGCATAAAGTCCTTGGCATACTCTTTTGAGCTCTCTAGCTGAGCAGCGGCCTGAGTGGGACCGAAAATACGTAAACCGGCAGCGCGAAAAGCATCAACCACCCCATTGGCCAGTGGGGCTTCGGGGCCAACTACAGCAAAAGCAATATCATTGTCCTTGGCAAAGGCAACCAAATCTTCGTTGCTATGCAGAGGCAGGTTTTCCATGCGTTCGGCCTGCGCCGTGCCGCCGTTGCCAGGGGCAACATAGACTCGGGTCACCCGTTGTGATTGCGTTAGACGCCAAGCGATGGCATGTTCACGGCCGCCTGCGCCGATAACCAGTAGTTTCATAGTGTCGTTAGTCTCTGATGTCCTAAAGATTGAGCGAACGGGTGTACCCGATTATTCTGTCTCATCCATAACTGCTGTGGTGTAAACCTCTTGGACGTCGTCCAATGATTCGAGGGCCTCGAGCATGGTTTTCATGGTTTCTGCTTCTTTGCCCTCGAGCTCGGTTTCATTGAGAGCTTTCATGACGATTTCTTGTACCTCGGGGGTCAGCTCGGCTGCCTCGAAGGCCATTTTCACCTCTTCGTAGTCTGCGGGCTCGCAAATGACTTCGATGAGCCCCTCTTCGTCGGTGATGACATCCTCGGCGCCGGCCTCGAGTGCGGCCTCCATGACGGCTTCCTCGCTGGTGCCTGGTGCAAAAATAAATTGACCGCAGTGTTTAAATTGGAACACAACCGAGCCATCAATGCCCAGATTGCCCCCGTGCTTGCTAAAGGCATGGCGCACTTCAGCGACAGTACGCGTCCGATTGTCGGTCATGCAGTCTACGATAACTGCGGCGCCGCCTACACCGTATCCTTCGTAACGTATTTCTTCAAAGTTTTGTCCATCGATTAATCCAGCGCCGCGTTGTACTGCGCGCTCGATATTGTCTTTGGGCATGTTGGCGGCAGCAGCCTTGTCTAATGCCAGGCGCAAGCGCGGGTTGCTCTCTACTTCAGGCCCACCATCGCGTGCTGCGACCTGAATCTCACGGATAATACGTGTCCAGACTTTGGCCCGTTTGGCGTCTTGGCGCCCTTTACGGTGCTGAATATTTGCCCATTTACTATGACCTGCCATAATTTGCTACCAAGTATTTAGAATGATTTGTAAAGTTACCTATTTTAACCTGTGCACT
>Ga0079226_10002780_pt1 | contig 13479 bp, 13 predicted proteins | sample Poulit2014_FD_76345 | JGI IMG/M metagenome (GOLD analysis project Ga0079226, IMG submission 76345) | Agricultural soil microbial communities from Georgia to study Nitrogen management - Poultry litter 2014 | ecosystem: Environmental > Terrestrial > Soil > Agricultural land | place: USA: Georgia... | reverse complement strand
GCTTGTTTTTCTGTATATTGCAAATGCTTTACAAGGCAGTGAATAACATGATCAAAGGTATTGATATCGTCATTCCATAAAATAAGACAATTAGTAGATTTGGCAGAGGCTAAAACCTCTTCTAAAGTAAAGGTTTCTGTTTTCGTTTCAACACTCATATTACAAATATAAGAAAATCCTATCTTTTATTTTTTTGTATTTAATGGATAATTCCTATCTTAAAAAATGAAGAGTTCTAAAATAGCAGGTCTAGGATATTACGTACCCAAAAACGTTTATACAAATGAAGATCTGACCAAGTTTATGGATACGAGCGATGCCTGGATCCAAGAACGAACCGGTATCAAAGAAAGAAGATTTGCCGATCGAAAAGGCGAAACCACAACGACAATGGCTGTCTCAGCCTCCGTAACTGCTATAGAACGTGCTAATATTTCTGTAGAAGATGTTGATTTCATCATTTTTGCAACTCTTTCGCCAGATTATTATTTCCCAGGAAGCGGTGTGCTTTTGCAGCGGGAGTTAAAGATGAAAGAAGTAGGCGCTTTAGACATTCGAAATCAATGTTCTGGTTTTATATATGCACTTTCAATAGCCGATCAGTTTATAAAAACCGGAATGTATAAAAACATTTTAGTCGTAGGTTCCGAAAAACATTCTTTTGCAATGGATTTCTCTACTCGCGGAAGAAATGTATCCGTTATTTTTGGTGACGGAGCCGGAGCTGCCTTAATTCAGCCGGCCACGGATGGCTCTTCAGGAATTCTAAGCTCACATCTTCATTCGGACGGCAGCTATGCAGAAGAATTAGCTATGCATTATCCCGGCACATCAGGGGGTAAATGGTTAGAGAACAAACCGAATTGGTCCGAGCAAGAACTTGGCGGCATGTTTGTCACCCCCGAAATGTTAGAAAACGGGGCATTATATCCTTACATGAATGGACAAGAGGTTTTCAAAAAAGCAATAGTCAAGTTTCCGGAAGTAATAATGGAGGCTTTAGAAAAAAACAACTTAAAGAAAGAAGACATCGATTTATTAGTCCCTCATCAAGCTAATCTACGTATCTCTAAATTCGTACAAAAATCTTTAGGGCTTAAAGACGGACAAGTATTCAATAATATACAAAAATATGGAAATACTACTGCAGCTTCTATCCCTATCGCCCTTTGCGAAGCTTGGGAGGAAGGTAAAATCAAAGACGGCGATCTAGTATGTTTGGCAGCCTTTGGCGCCGGATTTACTTGGGGATCTGCTTTAATCAGATGGTAAGTAAAATACAGAATAATGTACAAAATCATATTATGGACCGTTCTCCTTATAGCAACTTTATTTTTATTATATCTTGGTTTTAAGAGTGAGCTCCAACCTCCTGTATGGACTGCAGTTGGCTTTATAGCTATTGGCGGGTTATTGTTAGCAAAAAGAAAATAGTAATAATACTGCTATAAAACTATCTTTGCTTGTATGGAAGTTTATTTTCAAGCCTCAATTTTTTGGGTAATTGAAGTTTTCCCTTCTCTTGGGTTTGAGATCCTTCACTCCGTCTACAATGACAGCGAAAGTAGCTGCGGGAAGTATATTTTGGCTTCCCGGATAAGTAAAATCAAAAAAAGCGCAGGAAAAACACTACAAAACAGTAAGCGGCCGGACAATCAACTCTTGAATTATTCAGATTAAAAAAGAAAAAGCCAAATCCCTCACAATCGGGGAACTGGCTTTTTCAAATTAAAAAACAAAGTTTTTATTTGCGGATAATATTTTTTTATGCGCCGGATAGTGCAGCCGCTCCTGAAACAATTTCAGTAAGTTCAGTAGTAATAGCTGCCTGACGGGCTTGGTTATAAGAAAGCTTCAATTCCTTTATTAACTCATCCGCATTTTCGGTAGCCTTATCCATCGCAGTCATTCTTGCCCCATGCTCAGCAGCAAAAGAGTCTAAAACAGCCTTGAATAATTGGATGCGTATAGCTTTTGGAATCAACACATGGATAATCTCATCTTTCGAAGGCTCAATGATATAATCCAACTCTTCGCGTTCGGTCTCTTCCTTAGCATTAGGAGGAAGTAGCGGTAAAAGTTGTTCTACGACAGGGATTTGCAATACGGCATTCTTAAATTCATTATACACTACATCCACCCTATCGAATTTCTCATTAGCAAATTGAGTCATGATATACTCGGCGATAGTAGCGGTATTATCAAAAGTCAAATCCGAGAAAAGTTCACTTTGATCTTCTACGATCTTAAAGTCTCTCCGTGCAAAATAATCATTTCCTTTCTTCCCAATAGCGAGTAGCGAAACATTCCCTTTTGCCAACTGAGTGCTGTATTTCTCTTCTATAAGCTGGCTTGTCGTTTTTATTATATTCGCATTAAATGCTCCTGCCAACCCCCTATTAGACGTTACTATTACAATCAAGATTTTATCCGGTTCTCTTTCAACAGTAAGAGGAGAATGATTCTCCTGAACAGAAGAAGCTACATTACCCAAAATTTCCGTTAGCTTTTTGGCATAAGGCCGTAACTGTACTATCGCATTCGTAGCTCTTTTAAGCTTTGCGGCAGATACCATCTTCATCGCATTTGTAATCTGTTGCGTTGAAGTAACAGATACAATTCTATTTCTTACTTCTTTAAGATTTGCCATTCATAAAAATTTAATTCGTAATATTTAGACTTTGCTAATCATTACCTGTATTAATCGTATTTGGAAGCAATCTCCTTTGCTACTTTTTCCAAAACAGATGTTTGCTCGTCTGAATATTTACCTTCTTTCAAAGCTTTTAATACTTCTGGATATCTATGCTCTAACTGAGTAAGGTATTCCTCTTCAAACTCAATAACTTTATTTGCCGGTATATTTCCTAACAAGCCTTTTGTACCTGCATAGATAATAGCTACTTGGTTTTCAACTTTCACAGGCGAATATTGCCCTTGTTTTAAAATTTCGACATTTCGTACCCCTTTATCAATGACAGCTTTCGTGGCAGCATCTAAATCAGAGCCGAATTTAGCAAACGCTTCTAACTCTCTATATTGTGCTTGATCTAATTTGAGGGTACCGGAAACCTTTCTCATTGATTTCACCTGAGCATTCCCTCCTACGCGGGAAACAGAAATACCCACGTTGATAGCCGGACGGATACCCGCATTAAAGAGATCTGACTCCAAGAATATCTGTCCGTCGGTAATCGAAATTACGTTAGTCGGAATATACGCCGATACGTCTCCCGCTTGAGTTTCAATAATAGGAAGAGCTGTCAATGACCCTCCACCTTTTACGATTCCTTTCAAAGAATCCGGGAGATCATTCATATTCTTCGCTATTTCATCCGAAGAGTGTATTTTTGCCGCCCGTTCTAACAGCCTACTGTGTAGATAAAATACGTCACCTGGATAAGCTTCACGGCCTGGAGGTCTTCTCAAAAGAAGAGACACTTCGCGGTAAGCTACAGCCTGTTTTGACAAGTCGTCAAAAACAATCAACGCCGGTCTTCCGGTATCCCTGAAAAATTCTCCGATAGCTGCGCCCGCCATAGGTGCGTAAAACTGTAGGGGAGCTGGATCAGCTGCAGAAGCAGACACGACAATGGTATAAGCCATCGCTCCTTTTTCTTCTAAAGTGCGGACGATGTTTGCAACCGTTGAATTTTTTTGCCCTACAGCTACATATATACAATACACAGGTTCGCCTGCATCGTAAAATTCTTTTTGATTAAGAATAGTATCTACACAAACCGCCGTTTTTCCTGTCTGCCTGTCACCAATAACAAGTTCACGCTGACCTCTTCCAATAGGTATCATGGAGTCTATCGCTTTGATACCTGTCTGTAAAGGTTCTGTGACCGGTTGTCTGTAAATCACACCTGGAGCTTTTCGCTCAATGGGCATCTCATAAGTTTTCCCTGTTATAGGACCTTTCCCATCAATAGGTTGTCCCAAAGTGTTAACCACACGCCCAAGCATTCCTTCTCCTACTTTGAGGGAAGCAATTCTATTGGTACGTTTGATGGTGTCTCCTTCTTTAATTTCGTCTGACGGACCTAAGAGTACTACACCCACATTATCTTCTTCAAGGTTCAGTACAATACCTTGTAAGCCGTTTTCAAACTCAACCAGTTCTCCTGATTGAACCTTGGTTAAACCGTAGATACGCGCAATACCGTCACCTACGTTAAGAACAGTTCCTACTTCTTCAAGTTGCGCTTCAGACTTAAAGCCTGATAATTGTTCTCTAATAATTGCAGAAACTTCGTCTGGTCTTACCTCTATCATCTTTTTAATTATATAAGGGTTTTTATATTATCTTTTAAACCGTCTATCAAGAGCTATATGCCTTGAGCGTTAAAATATCTTTCAAGTTTATTCAATTTACCTGCTATACTCGCATCCAATCGTCTATCACCTATGGTTACTACAAAACCACCAATCAGTTTAGTATTCACTTTATTATGGAGTACAATAGTTGATTTTGTTTCTTCTTCAAGAAGATTTTTAAGCTTTTCTGCATTTTCTTCTGTGAGCGGATTGGCAGAAGTTACCGTTGCTTGTTGTACCCCCTTTAACTCATTATATATCCGTGAAAACTCTTCTACCGTAGAAGAAATGACCCCACCTCTTCCCTTTGTAATCATCAAAGTAAAAAACTTAAGGATAATGGGATTTATTTTGTCCTCAAAAATCGCTTTTAATATATTGATTTTTCTATCCATGCTGATAATCGGATTTGCCAAGACCACACGAAACTCAGAATTTGACTTTAAAATCCCCAAAAAAACTTCCATATCCTCCTTCACCTCTTCCAAAACACCCTGTTCTTGTGAAAGCTCCAAAAGGGCATTAGCATATCTCGATACAACCTTAAATACTGACATAATACTACCGATTTATGCGGATTAATTCAACTTTACATCTTTCAACAAGTTAGACACAAAGTCTTCTTGTTTTTTATTGTCTTCAAACTCTCCTTGCAATACTTTTCTGGCGATATCCAATGACAACGCGGAAACTTGTGATTTCACTTCAGAAAGTGCTTTGTGCTTTTGGTCTTCTATCTCTTTTTTAGCCTGTGCTATCAACTTTTCACCTTCTGCTTTTGCTTCTTGCTGTGCTTCTTGGATAATTTTCCCTTTCAATATTTTAGCTTCTTTCAATAGCTCATCTCTTTCTTGACGAGCTTCTTTGATAAGCAATTCATTTTCATTTGTCAGGCGCGTCATTTCCAGCTTTGCCTTTTCTGCCGCAGCCAGCGCTGATTCTATATTTGTTTCTCGATCTTTAATGGCTTTCATCACCGGTTTCCAAGCGAACTTTGTAAGCAAAAACAAAAGTATCAGGAAAGACAGCGTTTGCCAAAACACCAACCCAATTTCAGGAATTAACAAATCCATATGCTAAACTTTAATTAATGTGTAATCTCCTTTTACATAAAAGTAAATAAAGAATCTACAAGTGGCAATCCCAAAAGTAGATTCTTTATGACAATGTCTCTGCGATTCTTAAGCGATCAAAGAAACAACTACCGCAAATAGAGCGACCCCTTCAATAAAGGCAGCTGCAATTAACATTGCGGTTTGAATTTTGGAAGAGGCTTCCGGTTGACGAGCGATGGCTTCCATCGCCGAAGAACCGATTTTCCCAATTCCTAAGCCTGCACCGATTGTTGCGATTCCGGCTCCGATTGCTGCTAATGTTCCAGTCATTGTTTTGAAATTTATATATATGTAAAGTTAAAAAAATTCAATTGTCTATCTCTTTAATCATATTGAGCTTCTACAGCCATTCCAATAAAAACAGCTGAGAGTATCGTGAAAATAAAAGCTTGAATAAAGGCCACCAAAAATTTTATTAAGCCTATAAAAAGCATAAATAACACCGAGCCTGGCGCCACAGCATTTGTCGCGAAAATAAAAGGGAGGCTCAATAAGGATAAAACCAAAATATGCCCCGCTGTAATATTAGCGAATAAACGTATTGCCAATGCAAAAGGTTTGGTAAAAATACCGATAATTTCCACGGGAATAATAATAGGCTTAATCCACCAAGGTACCGGTGGGTTAAATATATGTCCCCAATAGTATTTGTTTCCATTAAACACAGTAATCAATAATGTGAAAACCGCTAAAACCCCTGTGATCGCAATATTACCGGTAACATTCGTTGACCCTGGAAAGAAGGGAAACAATCCTAACATATTATTCATCCAAATAAAGAAAAAGACCGTCAAAAGGTAAGGCATAAACCGTTCATACTTATGTCCTAAATTTGGGATAGCTATTTCATCCCTAACAAAAAGCATAATCGGTTCCATCACAGACTGCACACCCTTGGGTGCTTTCCCATTATTTTTTCTGTACCCTTTTGCTACGGAAAAGAAAAGCCACAATAACAGAATAAGAGAGACAAAGAGGCTCACTACATTTTTTGTGATTGAAAAATCCAAAGGGCGTGCATTTGTCACCTCTTCGGCACTATCCAAAGTAACATAAGTCCCCTCTTTGTTTAGGGAAGAATTAGCATAATAAATCTTACCCTCATACCGTACAAACTCCTGTCCTTTTTTCTCCACCAAAACCTTCCCCGCTTCATCATGCTGAAAAGCTTTTGAAGAAAAAAGCTGCAAACCGCTATCCGTATAAAGAATGACCGGCAAATACAAGCCTACCCATTTCGTCTTACCCATTTTATCCCCACCCCAAAAAGTAAACTCATGAGAATCGCCAATATGATGAGAGATTAACTCATTAATATTAAAATCATTTTCTTCTTCATGTTTTTCGAGTGAACTGATATCTTCTTCTTCAGAAGAGGGTTTTTCTTGCGCTTGAACGCCCGCAAAAAAGAAAACTCCTGCGCAAAAGAGCGCAATCCATGTTTTCCGTAAACCTAAAATGTGGCTAATTTTCATCTATACCAAGAATTTGACAATCATTTTCGGAGGCGCAAGATACGCAACAAACCGACAACTTCAAAGACTGTTAACAAGAAATATAAAATAATAAAATTCAATCCTAAAAGCATGAGGTCTTCTTCCGTTTTAAAGCGCAAAAAAACAAAAAAAGACAAAGCAAAAAGAAACTTAAATACTAAACCTCCCATTATTGCCATCGCCCCTATCTGCCCCTCTTTACCTGCACCTATATAAGAGACAAAAAAAGCGATCAAGGTTAAAAAAAACAAGTAAGTAAACAACAACCAGTAATTTGAAATAAAGAGCTCATCTGCTGAAAGAAAACTCTTCAAACCTATGCTTAACAGGACAATACCAAACCCGTATAAAAAATAATATACTAAGAAACGCTTTAAAGTCACCTTATGCTTAAAAATAAAGCACAAAGGTACAAAAGATTTATTGAAAACAACTAAGGAGGAAGTTGTCTGGCAAAATGGTTCTTTATCAGGGACAGCAGGAATTCAGCAGTTTCAAAATAAATATTAATTCATGGGTTCTATATTCGAAATGCGCACGCCTATAAAGCAATCATCCTGACAGCTTTTTTCAACATACCCACATAATGAAATCATTCCCTCATTTTCAGTTTCGAAATAATTAGTTACATCTTTCCGCTTTTTAAGCCAAACATTTTTAGACAAATCATATATTTTATCTAAAGTTCGAACTGGAGCTGCGGAAGAATTATTATGGATCCCTAATTCACTTTCTTTTTCCTCCCATTCCCGTTCGTTTTCTGGTATGTTTTCAAGCCCTTCTTCATGTGTAAATCTAAATTTTCTATGAATTACCTTCCCCTTTTTGATTGTTAATGTTGTTTCCCATGAAGCACCTGACCATGAGCTACCTGTAGTAGTGTACCGATATGAATTTTGGGAAGTTTCCTGAAAAGACAACCAGGCTTTTTCACTTTTCAAAAACTCATTCTCATTCGAAAAATGTTCTTTTTTGCAGGAAAGAATAAAAAAACCAATCAATAACCAAATGACTTTGTACTTATACATTTCAATTAAAAGCTATAGTATTTTCTCCATAAAATTAATTAAAAAAACACAAAAAAGCTCTTTTACTCTTTAAATGAACAGTTTCGTAGTTATTTATTCGTTCTTGGTGAGGTAATTAACATTATTTAATCCGAGTTTGCCCCATAATATCTACATCGGGTTACTTATTAATATTATTCACTGCAAATGAAAAAGACAATAATGTATACTTTGTTTTGAGGCTATTTCAGATTTTTTTATTATATGTTTCAAGCTCTGCTTTACTATATATTCCGATTAAAAGAATGAAATTTGTATTTTTACGCAAATTAGAAATTAGTAGCACAGCGTTTTATTGTATCCCATGAGTGAAGATAAAAAAAAACACGACGAAGAAAATAAGGACAATACCGCCAAAGAGGAAATAAGTGCTTCTAAAAGCATTCCTCTATCCGGCTTATATGAAAACTGGTTTTTGGATTACGCTTCTTATGTAATCTTAGATAGAGCTGTCCCTCATATTAATGATGGATTTAAGCCCGTCCAACGGCGTATTTTGCACTCTTTGAAAGAGATGGACGATGGCCGTTTCAACAAAATAGCTAATGTCATCGGAAATACGATGAAGTATCATCCCCACGGAGATGCTTCTATCGGAGATGCGATTGTTCAAATTGGACAGAAAAACTTGCTTATTGATAGGCAGGGCAACTGGGGTGATCCCACTACAGGCGACTCCGCTGCAGCATCAAGATATATAGAAGGTCGCCTATCCAAATTCGCCAATGACATTATCTTTAACCCCGACACTACGGAATGGCAGCTCAGTTATGACGGAAGAAATAAAGAACCGGTTACTTTTCCTGTCAAATTTCCTCTTTTATTGGCACAGGGAGCAGAAGGAATTGCTGTAGGACTTTCGACGAAAATCATGCCGCATAACTTCATAGAGTTAATAAAGGGTGCTATACAAGTGTTAAAAGGGAAGCGTCCCAACTTACTTCCTGATTTCCCTACCGGAGGAATAGCCGACTGCAGCAATTACAATGAAGGGAAAAGAGGCAGCAGAGTGAGAGTACGCGCTAAAATCGAAGAAAGAGACAAAAAAACATTAGCCATCACCGAGGTTCCTTACGGTGTGACTACGAACAGCCTGATCGAAAGCATTATATCCGCTAATGATAAAGGTAAAATAAAAATAAGACGCATTGAAGACAATACAGCAGAGCATGTAGAAATCATCGTTCATCTAAGTGCTGGAATTTCTCCTGATGTGACGATCGATGCCCTTTATGCTTTTACTTCTTGCGAAACGTCCATTTCACCTAACACATGCGTCATTAAAGAGGACAAGCCGCATTTTATGAGTGTAAATGACGTACTTATAGAGAATACAAACCAAACCAAAGCACTCTTAAAGCAAGAGCTTGAGATACGACTGAGAGAATTACAAGAACGTATTTTTTCCAGTTCTTTATTGAAAATATTTATCCAAGAAGGGATGTACAAACACCCGGACTATGAAAACTCCGGTAATTTTGATACGGTTGTCGTTGTATTGGAAAAACTTTTCACCCCTTTTTTCGATCTGTTTTACCGGGAAATTACAGCTGAAGACTACAAAAAGCTTATCGACAAACCCATGAGCAGCATCACGCGCTTCGATATCAAAAAAGCAGATGAGCTCATGGCAAAACTGGAAGATGAAATAAAAGCCGTCAAAAAGAATTTAAAGCAACTTACTGAATACACCATAGAATGGTTTGAATATCTGCTTGAAAAATACGGGAAAGGCAAAGAGCGTAAAACCGAGCTTCGTGAATTTGATAGGGTAGAAGCTGCTCAAGTCGCTCTTGCCAACGAGAAGCTCTATGTAAACAGAAAAGAAGGATTTATCGGAATAGCTATGCGTAAAGATGAGTTTGTCAGTGAATGCTCTAACTTAGATGATGTCATAGCTTTCAGAAGTGATGGAAAATACTCGGTTACGAAAGTGCAAGACAAAGTATTTATGGGCAAAGATATTATCCATGTAGCTGTATTTGATCGCACTGATGATCGTATGATCTACAATGCAGTGTACAAAGATGGAAAAACGGGCACAAGCTATATTAAACGTTTTTCGGTAACAAGTGTTACCCGCGATCGGGAATATGACGTAACAAGGGGAACAAAAGGTTCTAAAATATTATACTTCACGGCAAATCCTAACGGAGAAGCCGAAACGATAGAAGTTCAGTTAAAGCCACACTCCCGCTTAAGAAAAACAAGATTGGATATAGATTTTGCAGAGATAGCTATCAAAGGCCGCGGAGCCAAGGGGAATATTGTAACCAAGTACCCTATTCGCAAAATCACCTTAAAGTCTGAAGGAGTATCAACTCTCCCCGGACGCAAAATCTGGTACGATGATATTCTGAAACGGTTAAACACTGATGAAAGAGGAAAATACCTGGGTGAGTTTGATGGAGAAGATAAAATATTAATCGTATATAAAGACGGTTCATACAGCTTGTCTGACTTCAATCTAAACAGCCATTTTGATGAAGACATGATCCGAATAGAAAAATATAATCCCGATTGGATTTATACGGCCATCCATCAAGACGGAAAATCCAAGACACATTATGTTAAACGCTTTCAGTTTGAAGAGATTTCATTAAACAGAAAAAGCTCTTTCATTAACGACAGTCCGAAATCTAAGCTTATTCTACTAAGCAGTAACCAAGATCCCGTCATTGAGCTGGGTGTAGAAAAAGGTAAAACAAAAATTCCAGAAACTGTTGAACAGCATTTAAAGGAAATTATCGATGTAAAAGGAATAAAAGCTCAAGGAAATAGGCTATCCTCTCATACAATTAAAAGTATAAAGTTGCTTTCAGAAGATGAAGATCCTAATATCGAAGTAGATAAAGAAGAAGTAAAACTTGAAATTACGAATCCCGAAGATATAGATTCGGAAAATAACGGACAGATGGGGCTTTTCTAAAATCCCATCTGTGGTTATTTTATTTTATTTTTATATTCTTTTAAAAATGCCTGTACTTTAGGAGCAATTACTGCCTGACAATAAGGGTTTTGAGGGTTTTGCCGGAAATAACTATCGTGGTAATTTTCCGCTGCCCAAAATTTTTGTACAGGTTCTACTTGAGTAACTATCGGATTTTTATACACATTCGATTTTTCCAACTCGCCAATCATGTCCAAAACTGCAGATTTTTGTTCTGAACCGTGGTAAAAAACTACCGATCTGTATTGTGTACCTATATCATTTCCCTGCCGGTTTAAAGTAGTAGGATCATGTGTTTGAAAAAACACACTTAACAAATCTATATAACTCACTTTCTCTGGATCATACTTTATTTCAATTACTTCTGCATGTCCTGTAGATCCTGTACACACTTGCTCATAGGTTGGATTTTCTCTTTTTCCTCCCATATATCCGGACTGAACCGATGAGACCCCTTCTACATGCTCAAAAACCGCTTCTGTACACCAGAAACATCCCCCTCCAAAAGTTGCTTTCATCTTTATTTTGTTTTTTGAATTAAAAAATACTTTTTCCTTCTGCTAATAAATCTTGTGTATAACGATTGCATACTGCATAGCTGAATCCTTCCTGTAAGGCGTAAGCACCGTATTCCCCATTTTTGTTTAAAGCTAAGAAACCCACTTGGATATTTTTAGCAATATTGGGATTCTTTTTCACAATGCGCATAATGGCTTCCTTACAAGCTTTTTCCGGACTCAACCCCTGGCGCATTAATTCCACCACTAAGAAGCTTCCTACATTTCGGATAACTTCTTCTCCCACACCGGTAGAAGTCGCGGCCCCTACTTCATTATCTACATATAAACCCGCCCCAATTATAGGGCTATCCCCCACTCTCCCTCCCATTTTAAAAGCCATTCCACTGGTCGTACAAGCACCGGATAAATTTCCGTTTGCATCTAAAGCCAACATTCCTATTGTATCATGATTGTATTTATTTCCGGGTAATCTATCCGTATTAAAAGATTCATTTTCAATATTAATGGTCGGCTTATATTTCTTTTCTTTCAACCATTCTTTCCAGGCTTTTTTACTTTCCGAAGTTAATAAATCTTCTTTTTTAAATCCATTTTCCAAAGCAAACTGCAAAGCTCCTTGTCCCACCAGCATCACATGTGGAGTTTGCTCCATCACTTTACGTGCTACTGAAATAGGGTGAGCAATATGCTCAAGAGCTGCTACCGAACCACAATTCCCTTCTTCATCCATTATAGAGGCATCCAGAGTCACCCGCCCGTCGCGATCCGGGTAGCCCCCTTTTCCTACAGTCATATTCGACAAGTCAGCTTCTGTCAAACGCGCCCCTTTTTCTACTGCATCTAAAGCACTGCCTTTTTTAGATAATATTTTCCAAGCCTCCTGATTAGCGGCTACTCCAAAATCCCAAGTAGAAATGACAATAGGTCTCTCTTTTCTCACTCCAGCGGTTAATGTCTTTGGCGATATAACAACCCCCACCCCTCCTAATAAAGCGTCCTTTAAAAAAGTCCTCCTTTGGTATTTACCATTCATGTGAATTTCCTTTCTATAAACATGCATAACATTCGATACGGTGCAACATCTGACGAATAAAATGCATGAAAATGCGAGAATATTTGTATCTTGCTGCATGTTTACTTAAAAACATGCATATATAAGCTTATTGATAACAATAATTACACAGCATACATGAAACCAAATTTACATAAGTTTTTGTTATTCTTCATTCTTTATTCAAGTATTGGTATTTCGAATGCACAGCAAACTGACTCAACCGTTTATAATAAGGTTAAGACGCTACACGCTGAATTTCAAAAAGAATATGCTCCGGATAGTCGAACGAAACTTTTAGAAATGCAAGTCGAAGATTTGGACAAAAATGAATATAAATTTATAACCACAGAGGCTGAAGCGGAGAAAAAACTTAAAGAAAAACTCCAGGCATTCCCGGAAGTAACATCAAATATAGTCCTCTTACCAGACGGGAGTGTAAAGAACAAGACTATAGGAATAGTCAACCTATCCGTAGCAAACCTTCGCACCCGTCCAAGTCATGCAGCTGAAATGGCTACCCAAACACTTATGGGAACACAGGTTGACATTCTACAGAAAAAAGGAGGTAATTATCGAGTAAGGACACCGGAAGGCTATATAGCATGGGTGCCTGCCTCTTCTATCGTAGCGATGAATGAAGAAGAAATAAAAGAATGGAAAAACGCCCCAAAAATCATCTTCACAGAAGATTTTGGAAAATCATTTGCCACTAAAAATACCCAAGGTAACCGGGTATCCGATCTTGTCTATGGAAACATATTATTGCTGCTGGAAGAGGATGAAAACTTCTTTAAAGTAGAGTATCCAGATAAACGTATTGCGTACATCCATAAAGAAGAAGCTTCGTTATTTAAAGATTGGTTGTCGAGCCGTAAAGCCACACAGGAAAACATCATACAAAGCGCTAAAAAGATGCTGGGTATCCCTTATTTATGGGGTGGAACTTCTGTAAAAGG
>Ga0079226_10002779_pt1 | contig 13481 bp, 26 predicted proteins | sample Poulit2014_FD_76345 | JGI IMG/M metagenome (GOLD analysis project Ga0079226, IMG submission 76345) | Agricultural soil microbial communities from Georgia to study Nitrogen management - Poultry litter 2014 | ecosystem: Environmental > Terrestrial > Soil > Agricultural land | place: USA: Georgia... | reverse complement strand
CTCCATGCCAACAAAAATGACACATTTCATGACCGAAATCCTGCCACTGCTGTTGTTCTGTTAAACTTTCATTAATAAACATCTTATATTTTTCTTTAAAATAAACAAGTTCGCTAGAGTAATCCCAATACAAAATATCGATATCAAATACGGCTAAAATAGAATCAATGGATAGTTGATCGTAGGTTAAAATGTTAATACTTTTATATAAGTGATAGATATAATTTTCTGTATGATTCAATATATCACTCCTTTTATAGAACGTGTGTTCGATTTAAGGTTAACATAAAAGGTGTACAAATAAATGCACACCTATATATATTACGATAAATTAAACACTATTTTATCTTCCGACCAAAAACTAGGTTCAAAGATAAGTTGTAATCCCTCATCGTCGATTGGTTGTTCAAATGATAATGTTCCAGAAACGTTTCCGTCTGGGGATAATTCTCCTGAAGATAATGCAGTATCAGAATCAATCATTGTTATACCTTGGTCTTCAATCTGTCCGTCTGAGTTTTTCATTCTAAAGTCTAATGGATTATATGATATTTCGTCATCACTGTGATTTTCAATCGATACGTGTACAATTACAAACTCCTTACCATCGGAAGGTCTTTCTAACTCATCACCATCTGATTTTTCAACTTTCGTAACTTCAACAACTTGTCCGTCTAATTTTACTTGTTCACCAACTCCGAACTCAGTGTTCTCGATATTTTCCTCTTCATCCTTGTCATCTCCATCGCTGTCGTTACTATCCTCGTCGTCAGATTCCTCTACTTTCGTTGGTCCCTCATCTGTATCATCGAGTGCATCCCCGATCGCTCCACCTATTCCAGCAACAACAGAAAAAATAAGAACGACAAAACTAACAGCAGAAATAATAATATTTCGTGTCGCTTTTCCATTCTTCTTAACTAGTGAAACAATCCACATGATCCCGAAAACAACAAATAGAATAAATGCAATAAGACCTAAAAATCCAAACATACTAATTCCCCCTTATGTAATTATATTTAGTAATTTATATTAAATGGTATTAAATTAACCATGAAATATCATTATTCATTATCTATGTAAGTGTTAAAACATGGAAGTACATAGTAAAAATATAACACGATTCGTTAAAATCGTGTGTGATATTTGTATCTAATGCACTTATTCGTCTTTGTATGCTTCAAATATTCGTCTCAAACGTGCTAAATCTTCTTCTTTATCTTTAGGCGCTTCCCTATACCAACGTCTAACGTCTTTTATAAACTCTTCGAACTCTTCATCGTAATTCTCGTCTTCTACAGTTGGGTCACGATCTGTTAAGTCACCTTTCCCAGTTAATAACCATTTATAAGACACTTCATATAAATCAGCTAAAGCACTCAGTGTTTTAGTGTCAGGCTCACTTACGTCTTTTTCATAACCACTCAAAGTTTTATTATTTATATTTGTTCTTTCTTTAACCTGTACTTGGGTAAAACCTTTTCTATCCCTAGAAATTCGTAATCTTTCACCTAGTGTATTCAACTAATAACACCTACTTTCTAAGAAACATGATAGCACGTTCTTAATTTTTGAGAATATTTTTCTTAAAAACTTTGAATAAATGTATTGACTTCTTAGAAACTAAGATGTATTATAAAGTTAATGAATCTTAGAAACTAAGAATGAGAGGTGAGAAAATGAAAATGCACAAAAGAATTAAGTCTTATATTGAGAATAATGGCTGGAATATAAATTTCGCCGCTCGCAAGGTAGGTATTAAGGAAAGTCGGTTTTATAGAATAGTCAACGGAGATGCGCCGTTGACAACAGAGGAATATGAAGTAATCTGCGAAGGTTTAGGGGTAGAACCATCATAATTTTTTAAAGAGTTTTTCTTAGAATTTAAGAATCGAGAAAGTGATAAGGAGGTAGTGTGATGTCAAAAGATTATTCGAACTTAAATGAAGTTGAGCAAATGAATATGGTGGCAAAATTACAAAATACTTCAAAAGAAGTTGTTGAAACAATAATTAAAAATGAATGCACACTCTTGGAAGGGAAGGAGCTTTTGGACGGTGCTGTTTATGCATTTGAAGAACTCATCCAAAAGCATCCTAACAAAGTAAATGAACCACTAAGATTTGATTTATTCAAGTCAGAATAATCCTTTAATGTAATCTGCACACATTTTAGCGATTATCGGCAAGGATACACTTTTTAAATTCGATATTTCTTTTTTAACATTTTTCCAAACTTTAGGGTCTCTAATGTTATCTAGGAAAGCATGACCTTCCCAAGTTAGTTCTTGAATACGAATATCAAACAATCCTTCTTCCATTCTAATCTCTTCAGCATGAATGAAGTTGGCTTCGTAGAGTTTGGATAATGAATACAAAAGTTCATCGTGAGTGTATTTAGCCAAATCGGGAGTTTTTTCAAAATCATCTAATTTTATTATGTCATTTAATGAAAAATCTCGTTCGATTACTAACAGTGAATCTCTTACGCATTCATGATTTAGTTTCAATGTTTTCACCTCCAATCCATGAAAATAGTATCACAAATGGAGAGTGAAAAACCAAATTATACAAGGAGGTAGTGTCATGGCGACTATAAAAGAAATTCAAGCGCGTTTGAATTTTGATGAAGCTAGAAAGTCAATACGTAAACTTACTGAAGAGGTAAACGCCCTTGGGGATAAAGTAAAAGATTTAAGAAAAGAGATGCGAGACATCGATAAAGAGTTGGATCAAATGATTGAGAAAAAGAACAGATTTAGAAAAGAGTTAAAAAGGGGCAACTAATTATTTAATTATTCACCGAATATTCTTTTCGAAGCTTTATCTATTTCTTTTAAATCACTTTCAAGACCTTTGAGTATTTTTTTAGTTTTACTGTCGAGATTATCACTATTATCCGCACGGCAATGCGGACAATTAACTTTACTACCATTATCGAATACTTGTTTTAACTTAACTTTAAATGGGCGATTGCACTTTGAACAGTTAATTTTAGCCTTTTCATCGCCAAATATAGAATGTAAATTAATTTTACTCAACTAATCGCTCCAATCGAAGTTGCCCCCTTGCTGTCATTATACGACAAACAGGGATTAAAAACTAAAGGAGGAAAAAATATGAATCTATCAATTGTAACTAAAGAAATGTTTGGTCAAAGAGAAATGAACATTTACCAAAATGAAAGTAACGACATTTTTATGACGAGGGAGCAAATTGGGAATGCGCTGGAGTATTCTGAACCGGTTATCGCTATCAGTAAATTGCACATCCGTAACAGAAACAGGTTAGACAATTTTTCAGTAGTAACCAGGTTGGTTAGCGCTGATGGAAAACCTTATGAAACAACAATTTATAACGAAAAAGGTATTTATGAAATTGCTAGAAAAAGCGGTCAACCAAAAGCGGATGAATTTTATGACTGGGTTTATGACTTGTTATCAAAATTACGTAAAGGCGAGGCAATCATCGGACAACCGATGTCGATAGAAGACATGATCATATCACAGGCGCAATCAGTTAAGGAAATAAAAAACGATGTATCAATGTTGAAAGATAATATGCGTATCGATAGTTCCCAAGAATTCCACTTAAACAGATTAGGTAAAAAGAAAGTTTTACAAAGTCTTGGTGGTTATAAGTCTCCGGCTTACGAGGAAATGAGCGGTAAGGTATTCGCAAGATTTTGGAGAGATTTTAAACAGCACTTTGTCATTCCAAGATACAGCGATTTACCGAAAATTAAATTCGATGAAGGCGTAGCGTTTATTAAAGCATGGCAACCAGACACAAGCACAAGATTAGAAATCCAATCTATTAATAGACAACAAACTATTCGGGGGGTGATCTAAATGCAATACATGGATTCTAGACTTAATTTACTCATTTTATCGCTCCATTCAGCGTTGCCCCCTTATCGGCATTATACGACAAATAGGGATTAAAAACTAAAGGAGGAAAAATTTATGAATCAATTAGAAAAAACATTAACAAGTTTAGAAGTAGCGGAAATGGTAGGTAGAAGGCACGACCAAGTAATGAGAGATATAGAGAATGTTATTAGACATTTAGGTGACCACAAAAGTGTGGAGTCCTATTTTATCCCTTCAAATTACGAAAACTTACAAAGGAAAACATTTCCTTGTTACAAGTTAACCAAAAAAGGTTGCGAATTATATTCCACAAGAATGACAGGTGAAAAGGGAACAAAATTCGCAGTTGCTTATATCGAACGATTTAATGAAATGGAAAATCACATTAAACAAAATGAAATCGACACAACCCAATTAAGTCCAGAACTACAAATGATGAATCAAATGTTCCAGGCGGTAGCTAAAAACGAAATGGAATTAAGAGAAACAAAACAATTAGCACAAGAAACACAAAAGTCAGTAGACAACATTTCCAACATCGTCACATTAACCAATGTCGACTGGAGAAAGAAAGTAGATGTTGTAATAAAGAAAATTGCTCAAAAATGGACAGGAGTTCAACCGTATAGAAGTGTTAGAAGTTTGAGTTATGACAGATTGGAAGAACGTGCAGGATGTAATTTAGAGTTAAGGCTTAACAATCGAAAGGAACGAGCGGTATCACAAGGAATGACAAAAACATTCGTCAAAAACATCAATAAGTTAGACGTCATCGCAGAAGAAAAGCGGTTAGTTGAGATTTACATTCAGATTGTTAAGGAAATGGCCATCCAATTCAAAATTGATATTAATGATTTTGAAAGCGAGGTGATTTAAATGCAATACATGGATTCGAAAGAATGTGCAGCTTATCTAGGAGTGCACATCAATACACTTTACAAATATGTGAGGGAGGGTCTGCCGGCTTTCAGACTTCCCGGCAGAAACAAGTTCAAGTTTAGAAAGGATTTAGTAGATGGCTGGATGTTGGAAATGTCGCAACCAGTACTAACGGTTAAAGGGAAAGAAGTTCGAAGCAATGATAACTCTAAATACGGAGAGTTAAGGATTTTGCATCCTTAAGAGGTTATGAATCTATTATATAACATCATTAAAAGAATTACTGTTCACTGTTTGAACTTGTTCAAAATTTGAACATTAGGAGGAGGTGATACAGATGCAGTTCGGTACAGTACTACGAAAAATGCGTGAGAATGCAGGGTTTAGTCAAGGAGAAATGGCCGAGGAATTACACATAGCCAGAAGTAGTATATCGAAATTAGAAAGAGATCAGCTAGAACTTAGGGCATCCGACATGATTAATTGGTGCAACGTCACTAATGCACAAGAAGTTTTAATCGCGTTTTTATTAGGCATAGATGGGGTTAGTGTTATGCAAGGATTATTAGAAACAGGTCAGATTATTGCTGGAACAATTCAATATTTATTTATGTAGGCGGTGAGCGTTTTGGGCAACAGGAGTGGCATTTATCAAATCATAAATAAAATCAATGGAAAACGTTATATAGGAGCAACCAAAGATTATGACCATAGAATCTATGAGCATAAAAGAAGATTAAATAAAGGGACTCATACTAATAGTTTATTACAAAAAGACTTTAGCAAAAGTCCGAATAGTTTCGAGTTTGAAATTGTGAAAGACATACCTGAACCAGAGAACCTTCAATATTATGAAAATTGGTTTATAACTGTATATCAAACATTTGATGGAGAAAACGGTTATAACTTAACGCCTTGGTCTGGATATGCTAGTGATCGAAAAAAACCTGGTTTACCAATAGAAAAAGTTGCAAGTGTCGGAACAATAATGATGGCTTGTAGATTAAAAAAAGACATGAGTCAAATTGAACTAGCAAATAATTTATCTATTAAACAATCTGACGTATCGAAATACGAAAACAACACCCAAGAACCGAAATTGAGTATTTTAAACCGGTGGATGGAGGTAACAGAATCATTGCCTGTATTAGTGGCTTTTATTATGAGTGTTAATAATAACGATATTTTAAATCATGTAATTCATATGAAGAAATAGGAGGGATATTATGAAGTCATTACAAGAGAGTTTTAAAGAAGAAGTTGAATGTTTTAACACACTAACGAAGCTAGCAGAAAAACATTTAAGAAAGAAAAGTTACGGTAATGCGGCAGTTTATTTGGAGGATGCTTCAAAATCATTAAAAGAAATGGACAAGTTGCAGAAAGAATTTGCGGATCTGAGTGAAGGCAAAGTGACAATTACTGTTCAACAGTTAGGAGGAAGATTGCAATGAGAAAACGTAATGCATATGGGGCAATGTTCATGTCTTTCATGGCAGGTATGGCACTTTTAAGCGGAAGTGAGTACAGCGTATTGATTTGCTTGATATCCCTTATCGTCACAGTGTTTGTAGCGAATAACTGGGGTTTGAATACAGAAGAAGATGAACCAGTTAATGACTATGAATTTGAGAATGAACAAGTTAGTGGAAATAGGGATGTAGTCTAATGGATATCAAATTTATAGTTTCATTATTCATTGTTTTATCCATTTGTATGTTGGGGTTAATTTTCCAAGTGATAGGCATAGTTGGTTTTTACAATATATTTTTTGCATGAAAGGAGCGAGGTAAATGGATCATCCAGTAATAAGAGAAATTGAAGCAACAGGTTATCCAATGGGTTATAAGGAACAAGAACATTTAGGAATTGATGCATTAGGAACTGAAATTATAGAAGGTGACGTACTTTTCAGATTGTACGATGAGGTATTTGTCGAAAGTGAGATTAGTTATGATGCGGTGGACGTATTAAAAACGCTAGGTGCTACACGTGAAATTGCAAAATAAAAAGACCTCTCTGCAAAGAGGTCTCGGGGATATACATCTAAATAATGAATTGTCCAATTCCTATTATAACAATTAATAGGGATTGGCACAAGGAGGATTTGATAATGGGATCATTATCACCTGGAGAGCATTTAAAAAATATTAGGTCTAAATATGGGTTAACACAAAAAGAAATTAGTGAGGTTCTAGGAGTCTCAAAATCATATTACACAAAGTTGGAAGGGGAATTCAAAAAACCAAGCTATAAATTTTTATGTAAAGTAAAACAAAGTTTTAAAGAAATCGACATGAATAAATTTTTCTAAAGAGAATCTACCGGCGCTGCTCACACCGGTAGACCACGGATTTTTTACGCTTGTGTTATTCATGAACAGAATGAATTCCGACATGTACGCTGGTTCCGTTTCCATCGCAATTAACTGACAAGTCGGTGAACCTTATCTCAAACAGTCGCTACCGAGAAAGGCTCCTTCCTGTTTGCCCGTTTAGTTCGGTCCTACTCTTGTAAGCTAGGCTTCTTCCCCTAAACGCCGACAACAGGCAGTTCTCTATCGTCATAGCGCCCGTTACTACTCTATTAAGCGAACACGGTTGGAGGCCCCATTCACTTAATAGGAAGATTTGGATCATTAAAGCTCAGCATTGTTCAAAATGTCGGTCAAGATAACCAACTCCTTTTATAGGTATTTGAACACATTGAGTATAGCAAATATTTCACTAATAGTGAAACGGATATGAATAAAATGTAGGAGGAAAAATAATGTCAGAAGCATTACAGATTGATACGTCACATGTTGAGTGGTTAAAGAGTAGGAAGCAAGGTATCGGTGGCAGTGATAGTTCTGCGATTTTAGGATTTAATCCATGGAAATCGGCCTTTGAACTGTATATCGATAAAACAAGCGATGAAATAGAAGTAATCGACAATGAAGCAATTCATTGGGGGAATGTCCTAGAGGATGTAGTTGCAGAAGAATTTACACGCAGAACAGGAAAGAAAGTACGTCGTCGTAATCAAACTTTTGTACATGCAGAACATGACTTCATGATTGCAAATATTGATCGTGATGTTGTGGGTGAAAAAGCATTACTGGAGTGTAAAACAACGAATGCCTTCAATACTGAAGCATGGGAGGGTGATGACATTCCACCAGCTTATATGTGTCAAATTCAACATTATATGGCGGTACTAGATTACGAGAAAGCTTATATAGCGGTTTTAATTGGCGGTCAAAAGTTTGTATGGAAAGAGATTGAACGTGATGAGGAATTTATTCAATTAATGATTCAACATGAAAAAGACTTTTGGGAGAACCATGTACTTGCTGAAGTCCCACCAGAAATTGACGGCTCTCCATCAGCGAGTGAGTTATTAAACAAAATGTACCCAGAAGATAATAGCGAAACTATCATGCTGCAATCAGATGAAGCCGAAACGCTAATAGAGGCTATTGAATCTATTAAAACAGAAACAAAAGAACAGAAACAACTTCAAACGGAATACGAAAATAAGCTTAAATTGATGATTGGTGAAGCGGAAACAGGTGTGACACCTAAATATGAAGTTAGGAATAAAACCATCACATCGAACAGATTTGATACGAAATCATTCAAGAGAGATAAGCCTGAGTTAGCAGAAAAATATACGAAAGAATCTAGCCATAGACGAATGACGATTAAACAAATTGAAGGAGAGATCTAATCATGATAAATCAAAGATTATTAACCGAAGGAGCAACGCCATGTACGACAGTTTACGAAACAAAAAATTATAGTACTTTCACTATGCATGAATTTAATAGAAATATAAAAACTTCCAAAATTGAAGCGTTAAAGAAAAGTTATTCAGCTTTTGGTCAACAAGTTCCTATTCTTGTAAGTTCAAAGGGCGTTATCTTTGATGGAAATCATCGATTTTATGCATGTAAGGAATTAGATATGCTTTTCAAATTCATTATTACAGATGAAGTTGATGAAGATCTTATCAGAAATCTGAACAACACTCAACACAACTGGACAATTCAAGATTTTATAGATTCGAATGCCAAAAAAGGTAATAAAAATTATATTCAAGTCTTGCGTTTAAGTAAGAAGTACGGAATCAGACCAGCTGTTATGGCTAGAACTTTAGCTAAACAAGGAAAAGGAACATCAGATATCAAAAATGGAAAAATGATTCTTCATCCAAAGAGTTTTTTAGAAAGTTTTTTAGAATACCATAAGAGATTTGTATTTTTGAGAAGGTTCAAGGATGCATATTTTATGCAAGCATTATTCGAAGTATGGTCTACAAAAAACGTTGACGAGGATAGGTTATATCAACAAATAGTAAAAAACATGGAAATGTTTGAGTTCTCAATACCTTATAGGGATGCAGTTGAAAGGATGCGAAATAATTACAATCATAATTTAAAAAAAGAAGAAAACATGATTTAAAAATAGGAGGAAATTTAAATGACACAAGCAGAGAAAATGAAACAACAAATGGCAACAAAAAATAATAGTGGTGGTGCAGTAGCAAAGGATAAACCTAAAACTATTGAAGATTACTTGAAACAAATGGCTCCAGCAATGTCCCAGGCATTACCTAAACACATGGATGTTGACCGTTTAATGCGTTTAACAATGACAACGATTCGTACTACACCAGAACTAAGAAATGCAGATATGGGTAGTTTACTTGGCGGTGTCATGCAAGCAGCACAACTAGGATTAGAACCTGGATTGTTAGGTCAGTGCTACCTATTACCTTTCAAAAACAACAAGAAAGGTATCACAGAAGTGACATTTATAATCGGCTACAAAGGCATGATTGACCTTGCTAGACGTAGTGGACACATTCAATCCATTTACGCACACGCAGTATATGAAAATGATGATTTTGAATATGAATTAGGTTTAAATCCTACATTGAAACATACGCCTTCCATGGAATCTGATAAAGGCGCCTTCATTGGATCATACGCAGTGGCACATTTTAAAGACGGTGGCTATCAAATGGAATTTATGCCAAAAGCTGAAATTGAAAAAAGACGTAATGCTAGTCCTGGTGGTCGTTCTAAGTTTAGTCCATGGAATAACTATTATGAAGAAATGGCGAATAAAACAGTGATTCGTCATATGTGGAAGTACCTGCCGATTAGTGTAGAAGTGCAACAAGCAGTTGCTCATGACGAAGGAACAGGTCGAGACATTAAGGATATTACACCAGATGATGATTTGTTTTTAGAAGCACCAAATGATGATTTTGTAGACATGGAGACGGGCGAAGTAAAAGGTGAAACAGACAGTGAACAAGCCGAGTTTCCTATTGAAAACTAATGATTATTGATGAAAGAAGAGTGCTTTTGCCTGCTTGGATGTTTGAGCAGGCAAAAGACAAACAAGAGTTGCAGCAGATGATTACAGATTATATGAGAGTGCGTTATCCAGATTATTCGATTGTACGAGTTAAGGACGGATATGCGATGTGTAGGATACAAGTGTGAGGGGTGAGGTCATTGAATGACAATTTAAAACTATATATAAAAAACAATCTTGGTTATTTCGATAATTTCACAGAAAAAGTTAAGAGAGAAGTAAATGAAAATATTGGACTTCGAAAAGCAGCAATATGCGGATTTCTAAACAGATGTGAGTCTCCAATAGAACAATTGTTAGCAGTTAACTTTATAGACTTGGAATTCCAGTTATATGCAGAATTATCAATCCTAGACAAGTTTAAATCCGTCCATATAGAACCGCAAAAAGAAGTGTTAGCCAATAAGAGAAAGTATAGATTAGATTTTTTAATAGAAGTAATATTTGATAAAAATTCATTTAAGTTTGCGATTGAGTGCGATGGACATGATTTTCATGAAAGAACAAAAGAACAAGCTGCAAGAGATAAAGCTAGAGAAAGAAATTTAACAATGAACGGCTACAGAGTGGTTAGGTTTACCGGATCAGAAATATGGACTGATTCAACAGCATGTATTTCAGATCTATATAAGATAATTTGTCATGAAACGGGATTAGATGATTATTATCAAGAATTAACAAAAACAGATTTAGGGACGTGATCTTTCGTGAGTAACATCAAATGGATCAAGTTAAGCACAAATATGTTTGAAGATGAAAAAATAAGACTCATTGAACAAATGCCTGATGCAGACACTATTTTAATTATATGGGTAAAACTACTATCACAAGCGGGCAAAACAAATGCGAGTGGATATATATATTTATCAGAAAACATTCCTTATACAGATGAAATGTTAGCGACAATTTTTAATAGACCAGTATCAACTGTCAGATTTGCACTTAAAACATTTGAACAATTTGGGATGATTTCGATAGATGAAGAACATTTTATTGCTATAGAAAATTGGGAAAAACATCAAAACATAGAAGGCATGGAACGCGTTAAAAAGCTTAATGCAGAGCGGAATAAGCGGTATAGAGAAAGAAAAAAACAAAAGCAATTAGAATCTAAAAATAATGACAGTGACGTTAGCGTGACGTCACGTGACGGTACAGATATAGATATAGAACTAGATATAGATATAGATAAAGAGAAAGAGAGAGGAGAAAAGAAAAAAGATTTTACGGCAAAAATCAAAGATTTATTGCCCTCTTTTTCTTCTATTTCTGACTTTAACCAATTAAGTAAGAAATATTGGAATGTCATTAGAGAAACAAGAAAAACGAAAACGGTAGCCGAAAGCATTATTTATAGGCACATGAAACTTTGGACGAGTTACGATCCGTTAGTTGTTGAATATGCGCTTAATGAACACATAAATAATCATGTGGGTAAGAAAGAGGATTACACCCTAGGAATAATGCGAGGAACAACTAAAAAAGAGGTTCAGAAAAAAGGTGGCAGCATTATAAACATTAAAGGTGGTGACAAAAAACATGACCCAACAAACTATGAAGACAGTGTGGGAGACTATGGCGTCCAACTCTACAAATAATCCAGTGTGCCCAATTTGCGGAGAGGACAAACCGAAAGTGGAAGTGCCACATCCGTTTAAAGACGAAATGACAGAAGTTACTGCTGCATGTCCTTGTGAAATAAAAGAGCAAGAGGAATTTGAGAATAGACAAAAAATGCAAGAGAAGAAACGAAAGATTGATCGCATCCTAAAAATGAGTAGTGAACTAGATAATATAAAAAACTTAACTTTTGATAATTACGAAAAAAGAAACGGAAATGAACACGTCATTCAAGAAGTTAAAAATGCGGTTACTAATTTTAGCGAATCAAAAGGTATGGGCTTATTTATTTTTGGAGTATCTGGAAACGGAAAGTCTCATGCAACAGCTGCAGGAGGTAATGCACTACTCAAACGAGGTTATTCCGTCATATTCCTAACCGAAAAGGATTTATTAAATCGTTTAAAAGCAACGAACAATTTTAATAATCATGAAACGTTTGGGGAAGTCATGAACGCAGCAGTCAATGCAGATTTATTAGTTTGGGATGATTTTCTAAGCAGTACAAGACTAAGTGGCGATGAAAAGGATTGGATATTCCAAATAATTAACGGACGTGAACGAGCAAATAAGCCAATTTGGTTTACATCAAATTTAACACCAGATGAATTTCAGTCTAAAGAAATAAAAACGGTGCTAGATCCAAAAGAGCGCACTTGGTGGAGAATCTTAAACAATACAACACCGATTTTAAATAGAGCGACGAATTATCGAGAACAACAAGTGATGAAAAGAGTAAAGGGGATGTAGGGATGTGCTTATGTAAAGGAACGGGCGGAATCAAACAAATGCACCAGTCAGCAATTGAGTTTATTCCATGTCCAGATACACATTGCGAGTTTGATAGAGAAAGGTCAGAGCGAGAATTTGAAGCGTTATGCAGGGAGTTTGGAGTAATTAAGAATCGGGAGGAATCGGCGTGAGTACAAAAGAGAAAATAAGAGATTTGCTTAACGAGGGATTAGAACCTAAAGATATTGCTGAAAAGGCAGGGGTTAAAGTTCAGACCGTTTATACGTATCGTCATATATTCAAAAAAGAGGACGAGCCAATTAAAGCGGACAAAAAGAAAACTAAAACTCAAGACAATTAGAAAGAAAAAGAGGAAAGAAAAATGAAAAAGCTAGAAAGGGAAAATAAGACACTTAAAGCTGAATTAGGAGCATCGGAAAAAGAACTGGAACAGGAGCGAGAACAACATAAGCTATTGCTTAGCAAATATAAAGAACTTGAAAAAGAGTCAGTAGGAAACGCTGAAAAAGAAAGCAAAAACAATGAACTAAGCAAAGACTATGTTCGACGCATGCAAGAACGTGTCGAAGCGTTGATACACGAAAACAGTGCAGCACAACACATGATGGAGACGTTGCAAGAAGATAAGGACAAACTAACTGAAACATTATACAAACGAGAGCAGCACATTGCTGAATTACGTGATGAATTAGATGCAGAACGTGAGAAACACAAGCATCTGCGCAGTTATTCAATGTTGATCATGCAGGAAGAGGGTGCTGCTCATGCTTAACAGAGTCGTGACGATAGGGAGATTAACACGTGATCCTGATTTACGTTATACGCCAAACGGAGTAGCAGTTGCTAATTTTAATATTGCTTGTAATCGACCGTTTAAAAATCAACAAGGAGAAAATGAAGCAGATTTTATTAATTGTGTTACCTGGAGAAAGCAAGCTGAAAACTTATCTAATTACATGAAAAAAGGTTCAATGATTGGCGTTGATGGT
>Ga0079226_10002777_pt1 | contig 13487 bp, 12 predicted proteins | sample Poulit2014_FD_76345 | JGI IMG/M metagenome (GOLD analysis project Ga0079226, IMG submission 76345) | Agricultural soil microbial communities from Georgia to study Nitrogen management - Poultry litter 2014 | ecosystem: Environmental > Terrestrial > Soil > Agricultural land | place: USA: Georgia... | reverse complement strand
TCTTTTTCTGAAAATTCCATTTTTCCGAGCCGATCCAATTCTGATAATAATGTCTGACGCGCTTCTTCCAGATTTTTATCCTTTGCGACGGTTACATTGATATAAAGAAATCCAGGATCACGCAATGTCGGTTGCCATCCGTACAGATTTGTGGCTTTATCCTGATCCACCAGAGCTTTGTATAAGTATCCGGATGGATCAGAAGTAAGGACTTCATTCAGGGCATCTATGGCTGCAAAATCTTTGTCAGCATAAGCTGTGGTGTGATAAGCGACAGCGATCAGCTGGATATCGCCTGCCTTTTTTAATTCTACAGATCTTTCTCCATCCTGAGCGGGTTCTACCGTATATGTTTTATCCGGCATTCGTTCCGGCGCCGGAATGATTGAGAAATGCTGATCGATGTACTTTAGGGCTTTTTCTGTGTCAAAATTTCCGGCGATGACCAACGTGGCATTATCGGGTTGATAATATTTTTTGTAAAACTCTTTGAGCCGGATAGCTTTCACCCGTTCGATATCTTCCCGGGAGCCGATGGTGCTGTTGCCGTAATTGTGCCATAGATAGGCAGTGGAAAGAACCCGTTCATTCAGGATGCGACTGGGGTTGTTCTCTCCGATTTCAAATTCATTCAGGACAACCGAGAATTCCACATCAAGATCGGATTGTAAAATGGTGGCATTGATCATTCGATCCGCTTCCATCCGGATACACCATTCCAGATTCTCATCGGAAGCAGGGAGGATTTCAAAATAGTTGGTTCGGTCATACCAGGTGGTTCCGTTGGCCTGACCTCCTTTTTCTGACAGCAGTTTTTTGATGTCTCCGAGGTTTTTGGTGCTTTTGAACAGCATGTGTTCCAATAAATGCGCCATACCTTTTTCACCATATCCTTCGTGACGAGAACCTACTTTATATACAATATTTACGATAATATTGCTCTGGGAAGCATCCGGAATCAATAAAATCTGCAGCCCGTTTTCCAGTCGGTATTCTCTGATTCCTTCCACGGAGGTGATAAAAACCGGATTCGTATGTCTCATATATTTGATTTATGGGTTGATTCAACCGGAATATTCAAAACAGCGAAGTTAAAGAACTTTCGTGGAATCCGGATCGGACTGTGTTTTTCTGTGGTGATTAGGAAGAGGGGCGCACAGAGAAAAAATTTCCACAAATCAAGCCGTCTGAAAACCCTATATTTGTATTTATGTTTCAGAACACACAGGATCAGTATTATATAAAGCTTCCGCAGTTTGAAGGACCCTTTGATCTGATTCTTTTCTTTATTGAGCGAGATGAACTGGATATCGAGAATATACCTATTTCCAAAATCACTTCAGATTTTTTGGGATATATGAATTCGATGGAACGGCTCAATATCGAACTGGCTTCTGAATTTATTGTAGTAGCAGCTACTTTGATGCGGATCAAAACGAAGATGTTGCTCCCGCGAAAGGAGTTGAATGAAGCGGGGGAAGAGATTGATCCGAGAGAAGAACTGGTTCAGAGATTGATGGAATACAAGCGTTTTAAAGGTGTGATTTCTGAGTTGGCTGCTTTGGAAGAGGATCGTCGTAAAAGATTTGCCCGCGGGGATCTGGGGGCGGAATTGCGTCAGTTTTCGGAGCAGGTGATGATTGAGTCAGAATGGGAATCTGTCGATTTGTATCGGTTGTTTCAGTTGTTCCGGCAGGCGATGGAGCGATTTGAAGAAGATAAGAATCGGGTTACTCACAAGATTGTTAATTTTCCTTTTTCAGTGGAAGGTCAGCGCGATTATATTCGTCAGATCGTCACGGAACATCAAAAAGCTTCTTTTCTGGACGTATTCGAGAATATGGTCAATCGACTGCATGCCATCGTTACCTTTCTGGCATTGCTGGATTTGATCAATACGCAGAAGATCAGGATTATAGTAGGGGAATCACCCAATTCTTTTTGGTTGGAAAAAGGAGGAGAAGCGGATGAGGTGGATATTTTGGAGGAGGAATAATCTCTGATCTTTTTAATTCATTTGTTTGTTTGCCGGTTCGGGAAAAAAATGGTTCAATATTTCATCTGCATGTTTTGTGAAAAGATCTTCCTCTTCTGAATGCTCGACTTTTTTCTCTGCCGGAGGATTTATAATTGCGTCAAACAGCAATCGCCGATCTTCAGAATGGCCCTGAGAAAATATTTTTCGCAGAACGGGGAGGTTGATCTGAAATATTTCATCATTCATGTCTTCCAGCCATTGGTTGAGTCGTTGTAAAAAATTTTTGTCATACAAAATCCATGAAATCTGATGAGACAAAAGCCCTTTCAGCCATTCCAGTGTTTTGTCCGGCTCAGCTGCCGACAAATGCCGCACAAATTGTTGGTCCGTAAATGACTCTCCGATCAATTTTTGATCAATCGCATATTTAAGAGCTTTGCCGTGATAAAAATCCGTGTGATCATTCCGGATCAAAATCAGGATCCATGTATTAGAAAAATATTGACGCAAGGACGGGTAAAAAGGATGCATCAGGATAAAATGTAAATGATTCAATTGATCCCGTAATCGGAGATCTTCCTTAGAAGTCAATTGGGAAATAGCTTCAGGCAGCAAGTATGCTGCCCGGGATCCAATCCTGTCGATAAGTCCTGATAAATCGGGTTTTTTCTCATATCGAATATCTCCGTACTGATCGACAAAAGTCAATGTCCGCAGACTTTCAATTAAGGAAATAACTGAATCCGACAAGCTGTAAATCCTTATGAATTTTTCCTGCAGATCTGAAAACAGGTCCTCAAAACCACACAAAAAAGCAGCTTTCAGGTATTCTGCCAGATCTTCCATCTCATGGGTGGATGCGATATCTTTTTTCATTTTTTGATGCGCCGCTCCTGCAATTGTGGTCCCAAAAGTACCAGCCTGGATGAGCGTCCATTCAGAAGAGGGATCCCAGGCGACATCCCATACTTCCTTGAAATTTCCCCGCGCACCGATATTTGGATCCTGAAGAGAAGCCAAAGGAATATTGAGGAATCGGGTTTGATAAAAAAATCGGGAATGGTTCAGATGTGCTTTTTTTCGAAGATCAAGCGTTTTTTGCTTTTCTGTAATCTCTTCCAGGATTTGAGTCAGCCGTGCTGACCGGATCCGGTTCCTGAAATCTTTTTGCAGCGGCAGTAGAAAAAGATCCTGATCAATGGAGCCTGTGCGGTTTCCGACAAATAAAATTTGAAAATATTTCTCTTTCCAGTCAGAATGACCTTCAAATGCGACAGCAGTAAAAGCTTCATCCAGATCGGGAAGTCCGGGCATCCTTCTTCCCCTTAATTGTTGTAAAGCTTTTGCCAGCCGCATGATTTCGATGCTGGCTGCGGTGCTCAGTCTGACACCTTTTTCACGAAGGAGAGATATGCATTGTGCGATCCAATGTTCCGGGGCTTCTTTTCCATGACGAAAAAGAATATCATACCAGGCAGGATGTTTTACACCGGCTCCGTATGCAAATTGCTGGGTAAGTCGTTCATAAGATCATGGAATCCACACTGCTTCTGTCGAGGCAGATTTTAAGTTTTTTGATTTTTTGGGTTTTTCCTCGTGTTGTTTCAGCGCCGGAGTATGAAAAGCACCGCAAACCACTGCGATTTTCTGATGATTTTCTTTTTGCGCTGATTGAATCTGCTGAACCATGTATTCTTCCCGGATTCGATTTTCTTCTGAGGTAGGGGAATCTTCCCGAAGAGTAGTCATCAGTTGATCAATCGATTCAAAAAGTTCGGTTGTCGAAGGTTGTTGTTCTATAAAATGATCCCACCACTGTTCGGTATCCGCAAATTGAGTTTGCTGTGCCAGGCGCCGGAATGGATGTTGAGTCCAGGTATGGGAATTAAATTTATTTTTGAAAAAAATACCGGCCGGAAGATCGATGGCGCGGCAAGGAATCTGATGTTCTGAGGCATATTGAAGTGCCTGCCATTCTGGAGAAAATTCGGCGAATGGAAAATAGGCAGCCTGATTGAAGTTTTTAGGATCATAAAGCAGCATCGCCACCGGTGGACTCAGCTCGTCCGGATCAAACGCATCGATCAAAGGTTGTGCATCAGAGGGAAGTTCGATCAAAAGAAGATCCGGCTGCCAATCTGCCAGTGCGTCCGCCAGACGCCGGGAAGATCCGGGACCGTGATGTCTTATCCCAAAAATACGCACCAGCCCCATTTTTAAGAAGTCTTCAGTTGTGTGACGTTTATTTCAAGAGCTTCTGCAAGATCATTCCATTCCTTCCTTTGCCGAATGATGTTTTGCTGGTAATCTTTCCAGGCAGCCCCGTCTTTTTCTTCATCTTTGACGATAGATCCGGGCAGGGTCGCTGCGATTTCGGCGGCGGTTACTCTTCCATCTCCGAAGAAGGTCGCCAGATAAATGGATTGACGAATGGCGGATATCGCTTCCGCAGTGCTCAATACATTTTGGGTGGATTTTACTTTTTGTTTTCCGTCAAGTGTAACTCCTTCTCGCAATTCTCTGAATATTTGTATCAGACGATGAATTTCTTTTTCAGGACAAATGTTTTCAAGCTCAGAATCAATCGAGAAAACATCCTCTTCTATCCTCAGTCTGATGATCCTGGTCTCCGTTTCGATATCCTTCGGCAACGGAAGATGCACTACATTGAACCTCCTCTTCAGGGCGTCGCTCAACGGATATGTTCCCCGATCTCGGTCATTAGAAGTTGCGATAAGATTGAATCCTTGTTTTGCGCGGATTTCAAGATCTAAGTCAGGAATCACCATCATTTTTTCGGAAAGAATGGAAAGTAAATTGTCCTGGATCATCGAAGGAATCCGTGTCAGCTCTTCGATCCGGACCAGCTGCCCCGCTTGCATGGCACGCGCCACCGGTCCCGGAATGAGCGCTTTCTCGGATGGTCCGTGCGCGATCAGAGATGCATAATTCCATCCGAAAAGTAAATCTTCTTCAGTAGTAGCACTGCTTCCCTGGATCAGGAATGAGGTATTGCCGCTGATGGCTGCCGCGATATGCTCCGATACACGACTTTTGGCTGTGCCGGGCACACCTGTCAATAGCAATGCTCTGTCCGTGGCCAGGGTGGCGATCGCTGTCTCGATCAGTGCTCCGTCGCCGATGTATTTGGGGGAAATTATATTTCCTTCTATTTCACCACCCATGAGAAAAGTGTAAATCGCGCGCGGAGAGAGCAGCCATTGAGGTGGTTTTAGTCCTTTATCATTTTTCGCCAGCACTTCCAATTCTTCTTTCAGTTCTGTCTCCAGTTTTTGCTGCAAGACTGCTGCAGAGGTTTTTTTTGATTTAGCCATGATTTTTATGATTGTTGATAGCATTTTTTCAAAAATGCCAGTCGGTATTTCAATATATCTCTAAATGTCTGAATCATCGGTTCTGTTGTTTGTAAATCGGGATCTTTCCAGATTTTGTTGATCAGATTGGGATGGATTCGCAACGCCCAAACTTCTAGAGGATAAGAATCAAAATAGAATGGGAAGTCAGCCCGATGGGCGGTTACCCTCTTCCATAGCTGAGTGGTCATGTTTTCATTTATATGAGGTTTTATTCTTTTCAGAAGGTCAAAAAATATCTGATCAAGGGGCCGGTTTTGATCAAGATAGAGACTTTGGACAACTTGAATCGCGGATGAAGAAGACAAATTTTTTATGATTTCAGAGGATGAATTGTTTTCGGGGTGTAAAACCAATTCCTCTGTCAACACTCTCTGTGATCGGTGCAGTAGGGCAGCCTGAAGTATCGCTTCTTTTCGGATCTTATTTTTGTCAGGAACCACCGGATAATCAGCGGGATCGACGACAGACAGAAGTGCAGATTCCTTATCTGTAAATCCGGAAAAGCTGAAAAAATCTTTCCAAAAATCAGGATATAAGCGTCGTATTTCTTTTGCATCATAATTATCGGAAAGGAGCATCTTGAGGATGGGAGCGTACACTTCCGGATGTTTTTGCCGAATCATTGTTTTGAGGGCGGTGATCCTTATCGGCTTCCTGTGTCCTTTGAACAATGAAATAAAAAACGTCTGTGTGTCAGGGTGTCGATCCTGACTGATCACTTCCAGCAGACGGATCTGATGATGAGGTGAGGCGGAGGGGAAAGAATTCCGAATAAAATCGGCTGTATCTGTGGGATATATTCGCAGACGATGGATCAGACTTTCATAGAAAAGAGGACTTCCGATCATGAAACCGAATTCGGGATCGAAAGCTTTTTTAATGTATTCCCAGTCATGATTGCTGTGTGCCAAAGCCAAAACAAGGTTTGGATGGTGCCTGAAAATCCGGTGCCATTCCCCCGGAAAAGATTTGAAAGAAGTGAGAAGGCGAGGTAAAAGACTCGGCGGAATATGAAGTTGATTCCGCTGAAGATGATAAAAGAGATTTTCTAAAAATAAATCCGGATGTTTTTGATCGAGCATGAATCCCACTTCTTTTTCTACCGGAATTGTTTTTAGGTTTTCTTTGTCAAAATCCTGTGTGGTTACAGAGCCTTCAGTGAGATGAAATAATTTCAAGAATCGATATCGTAATAAATCATTGATGTGATTCTTTAGATTTTCTGAGTTGTGATCTTCGCTGCTGATGAACAATTCGGAAAGCAGTTGATCTCGAAGTTGTTGCCTCATACTTTTTTCTGATTTTAATTTACATCAAACCTTCATTTTAGCCGGAAGAAATCACCGAAAATCCTGAAAGCGAAAGAAAAAGAATAATTTCATTATGGTACTTTTGGCATGTCAGTAAAAGCGTTATCTTTGCGCAAAATTTATATACTGCGAAAAATTCCAATTTAAAGATATATGGCGAATATAGGGAAAGTAAAACAAGTCATTGGTCCGGTGGTGGACGTAAGTTTCCAGGATGAGAATTCTAAAATTCCTGATATTTTAAATGCTTTGGAGATCAAACGTCCCGGATTTACAGATCTGGTGTTGGAAGTGCAGCAGCATTTAGGAGAAGACAGTGTGCGGACTATTGCAATGGATAGTACAGAAGGACTGGTTCGAGGTCAGGAAGTGATCGACACGGGAACTCAGATTCAGATGCCGGTCGGGGAACAGATTAAAGGTCGTTTATTTAATGTGGTCGGGGAGCCGATCGACGGGTTGAAACCAACGGATAAGAGCATTCAATCTTATCCGATTCATCGTAAACCTCCGACGTTTGAGGAGTTGTCAACGGATACAGAGGTTTTATACACCGGAATCAAAGTGATCGATTTGGTCGAGCCATATTCTAAAGGAGGAAAAATCGGTTTGTTCGGCGGAGCTGGTGTGGGGAAAACTGTTCTCATTCAGGAGTTGATCAACAATATCGCAAAAGGATATGATGGAATTTCTGTATTCGCCGGTGTAGGAGAGCGGACGCGGGAAGGGAATGATTTGCTGAGGGAAATGCTGGAAGCAGATATTATCTCTTACGGTGATGATTTTATGGAATCGATGAAAGAAGGAGGATGGGATCTGACGAAGGTGGATTATCAGGCTTTGGAGGATTCTAAGGCGACTTTTGTATATGGTCAGATGAACGAACCTCCGGGAGCACGGGCACGAGTGGCTTTGTCCGGTCTGACGGTAGCTGAATATTACCGGGATGGTGATTTGGAAGATCCGAACGGTGGCCGGGATATTCTCTTTTTTGTAGATAATATTTTCCGGTTTACCCAGGCGGGATCAGAGGTTTCTGCGCTTTTGGGAAGGATGCCTTCCGCAGTGGGATATCAGCCGACTTTGGCTACGGAGATGGGATTCATGCAGGAGCGGATTACTTCGACCAAACGGGGTTCGATTACTTCAGTTCAAGCTGTATATGTTCCGGCGGATGACTTGACGGATCCGGCACCGGCGACTACTTTTGCGCATTTGGATGCGATTACGGTTCTCAGTAGAAAGCTTGCTTCTTTGGGGATTTATCCGGCGATCGATCCGTTGGAATCTTCCTCCAGGATTATGACACCGGCCATCGTGGGTGAAGAGCATTACCGCACTGCGCAGAGAGTGATCAATTTGTTGCAGAGAAATATGGAATTGCAGGATATTATCGCGATTTTGGGAATGGAAGAATTGAGTGATGAAGATAAAATTATCGTACACCGGGCACGCCGGGTGATGCGTTTTCTGTCTCAGCCTTTCCATGTGGCAGAAGCTTTTACGGGACTGAAAGGAGTGCTTGTGCCGATCGAAGAAAGTATCCGTGGTTTCAATATGATCATGGACGGAGAGGTGGATGAGTATCCGGAAGCCGCTTTTAACCTGGTCGGTACGATTGATGAGGCGATCGAGAAAGGAAAAAGACTTATTGCTGAAGCAGAAGAAAATTAAACCATATGGTATTGGAGGTACTTACTCCGGAAAAATCTTTGTTTTCCGGGGAAATTGAAGCAGTTACGGTTCCGGGAATCAACGGAAGATTTCAGATTTTGAAAAATCACGCTCCGATCGTTTCAGCGCTGGTAGCGGGGGAAGTGAATATAAAGACAGCAGGGGGGGAAGTGGAGCGATTTATGATTGACCGTGGATTCATTGAAGTGTTGCGAAATGAAATATCGCTTTTGGTTCATACACCTTTGGAAGAGGAAAATTCCTGATTGCGTAAAGATTATACTTGTAAAATGATTAAATGCCGGTAAATTTTTACCGGCATTTTTTGTATAGGTAGCTCGCGCTCTTTGTCAGATCCAGATGGATTTTCAGGAATGAAAGATTTGGTAAAAATACTTCATTTAACTTCTACCGGAATCGGAAGAAGTAGATTTTCCCAGATCAGGAGGATGGCATCATCAGCTATTGTATAAGTCAATCTTTCTGTCATTTCATCGCTTTTTCGTGGCTGGCTCTCGATCCGTAAGACATCATCTTTTTCATCGTAATCAAAAGCACCCCAGGTATCCGTGTTTTTATTGAAGATAGCTATCCATGCTTTGTCTTCTCGGGGAATGGTGCTGAAACTGTATGTTCCGGCAGGGAGGGTTTTTCCGTCAATGATCAAATCCTTGTCTGTAGAAATGGTGGTAGCTGCATTGGCTCCTGAACGCCAGACAACATCGTACGGAACGAGTTCGCCCCAGATCGTACGTCCTTTTACCCCAGGACTGCTGTACTTGATGGTGATGGTGGCATCATCGATTTTTCCGGTTGCTTCCTGAGCCGGACTGGCGGGGATGGTTTGGGTCTGAGCTGTTAAATCTGTAAAAGTGAACGTGAACAACACGAAGGTTGTCAACAGGATAATAAATGATTTCATAGTTTAAGATTTAGGTGATGAATGGTTTGATTATCAGAGTCTTTTTTCTCTATATGAAACAAACGTTTATTATGGAATATTTAATCTCAATTTGAATGAATAATTTGAATTTTAAATATAAGAAAAAAAATCGGATCGATGATTTTTTCCCAAAACAGGAAATGAATCCGCTTTTGGGTTCTGATATTGAGTCGGTAACATCTTTCAAAGAGTGCAAAAGAAAAGATGAAGATTTTCATTCTAATGAGAATAATTTGTTTTCTTTCGGAACAGAAATCAAAAATCAAAATTTGTGAAAAAGAAAAATGTTCTGGCTATCGGAGAAGTTTTATTTGATGTAATCGGAGAGGAGTACAATCTTGGAGGGGCTCCTTTCAATGTAGGGGCTCATCTGGCCAAACTGGGGCACGAAAGTTATATTCTTTCTTCAGTGGGAAAAGATGACTTGGGAGATGAAATAATTCAGCAAGTTCGGGAAATTGGGGTACATACTGATTTCCTGGTTCGTCATCCGTTGCTTCCTACGGGAACCGTACAGGTTTCTTTCGTGGAAAATGAGCCGGAATATGTGATTCATCAGCCGGTGGCATGGGATGAAATCACCGGTGATACAGATCTGCTGCAATCGATAGATTGGTCTGTGATCACCTTTGGGAGCCTTGCGCAGCGGAGTATTCAAAATCAAGAATTTTACACAAGATTTTTTGAAGAAGTAACCGCGGAATGGATTTATTTTGATTGCAATCTCCGGCAGGATTTTTATAATGCAGAGGTGATCAAACGATCTTTGTCAATATGTAATATTGCAAAATTTAATAAAGAAGAAATCGGAATAGTCTCCGCCATGCTTTATAATGAATCCAAGGATCCCGAAGAATTCGGCGCGGCATTGGCGAGAGATTTTGGAGTGAAAATGGCGGTCTATACCTGGGGCGCCGAGGGTGCCAAAGCCTGGTATGAAGATGGGTTTTATGCTGCTGCGGGGATCAGGGTCAAAACAGAAACCACGGTCGGTGCGGGGGATGCTTTTAGTGCCGGTTTTTTACATCGCCTCATGTCGGGATCTGATATCGAAGATGCTCTTCGAAGAGGAAACTTATTAGGTGCTTATGTGGCATCCCATTCAGGTGCTATCCCGGACTACTCCGACAAAATCCGTACAGATTTGAAGATTTGAGAATTTTTTAGTCGAAAAATATTTACATCTGGACGAACTTTTTTTATTGCTTTCATATTATTCTTCATTTTTAACAATCTTAGACATTAATCCGACCCGATGATAAAACTCAGAAACATTTTCAAATCCTATACAACCGAATTTACAAGTGTAGAAGTGCTCAAAGGCATTGATCTGCATATATCGGAGGGAGAATTTGTTTCTATCATGGGATCTTCCGGATCCGGGAAATCGACATTGCTCAACATCATCGGAATTTTGGATGAGTATGATTCGGGAGAATATTATCTCGCAGAAACTCTGATGAAGAATCTCTCTGAAAAACAAGCTGCTTTTTATCGGAATCAATTTATCGGATTTGTATTTCAGTCTTTTAATCTGATGAATTTTAAGACGGCTCTGGAAAATGTGACCCTTCCGTTATATTACCGGAAAGTGGATCGACATATAAGAAGAGAAAAAGCGATGCATTATCTGGAAATGGTGGGATTGGCTGACCGGGCGGAACATTTGCCTACGCAATTATCCGGAGAACAACAACAAAGAGTGGCTATTGCAAGAGCTCTTGTGACCGATCCGAAAGTGATTTTGGCGGATGAACCTACCGGTGCTCTGGATACCCGAACATCTGATGAAGTGATGAACTTATTCGAAAGAATTCACGTACAGGGGAAGACGATTCTGATTGTGACTCATGAAAAAGAAGTAGCGGAAAGAACTCAGCGAATTATCGAAATCCAGGATGGTATTATTTTAACCCCCCATCACGTATGAAATGGATCGATATCGAGAAATGGAATGAGATTTTCATTTCCATCAGCAAACATAAGTTGAGAACAGCACTGACTGCTCTCGGTGTTTTTTGGGGGATTTTTATGTTGGTGATCTTGCTTGGAGTAGGAGAAGGCTTGCAGAATGGAGTGAGCAAACAATTTCGGGCGGATGCAATCAATACACTTTGGATATACAGCGGACGAACTTCAAAAGACTTTCAGGGATTGCCTGCCAATCGTCAGATCGCTTTCAATAATGATGATTATAATGAGCTTCGCAGACGGTTTCCGGAAGTGCCTCATCTGGCGGGAAGGGTTTATTTATCCGGAAATCAAATTTTAAAATATAAGGATAAAAATCTGAATTTCAATGTTCGGGCGGTGCATCCGGATATGAAATTTATTGAAAATATCAATATTCTTCAGGGACGGTTTATCAATGAATCGGATGAAAGACAGATCCGAAAAGTGGCTGTCATAGGAAAGATCGTGCGGGATGACGTGTTTGGGGATGATGATCCGATCGGTAAGGAAGTGGTTCTGGGTTCCGTAAGTTATACCATCATCGGTGTAACCTATGATCCTGAGAGCGATAGGGCACAGCGGGAGATTCTTATCCCGATCAGTGTGGGACAGGTTGTTTATCAGGGGAACGAACGAATCAGCAACATCGGACTGACGACAGGAGACATGAATCAGCGGGAGGTTATGGTATTGGAAAATGGAATCAAAGAGGTGCTGGCATCACATCATCAGTTTGATATGACCGATGATCGAGCTGTCAGAATCATCAACCGCTATGAAGATTATAAGCAGGTCAAAAACCTGTTTTTGGGTATCAAAGCTTTTTTATGGTTTATTGGTCTGGGAAGTATTTTGGCCGGGATAGTAGGTGTGAGCAATATCATGCTGATCATCGTCAAGGATCGAACGAAAGAGATCGGAATTCGGAAAGCTTTGGGGGCTACACCCCGATCGATTGTTTCCATGGTTTTGTCCGAAGCGATTTTTATTACTTCGATGGCTGGATACATCGGATTGTTTTGTGGAATAGCAGTTTTGTATTTGATCGGAGGAATTGAATCTGATTTTTTTCTTCATCCGAGCATCAATTTGTGGATCGGATTATTGGCAGTTATGATACTGATCATTGCGGGCGGACTGGCCGGATTGATTCCGGCGAGGCAGGCAGCCAGGGTCAATCCCATTGTGGCGATGAGATCTTAGAAAAGAATGAAGCATTGAAGTTGTAATATGTTTGACAGAGATACATGGCAGGAAATATTTGCTTCGCTTCGGAAGCATCGGCTGAGAACCGGACTCACTGCGCTGGGGGTTTTCTGGGGGATCTTTATGCTTGTTTTTATGTTGGGCATGGGAACCGGATTACGGAATGCGATTTTCAAGGACTTTGGCAATCATGCCCGAAATCTGATGTATGTTTTTGCGACTACTACGTCGATGCCGTATGATGGATTCCAAGCAGGGCGCACGCCCAGGCTGAATATGGATGATATCGAATTTCTTCAGGAAAAGGTACAAGGGGTTCATTACATTGCTCCGCGGACCACCTTGTGGGGAAATATCAACAAAGGAGAGATTACTGAAAATTATGAGATAAGGGGGGAGTTGACGGAAATGATTAAGGTGGAAGGGTATCGTGTATATAAGGGACGTTATCTGCAACCTTCTGATATCGAGGAAAGCCGGAAAGTGATCGTCCTCGGAAAGAGAGTGGCTGAGGTGCTTTTCGGATCTGGAAATTGGGAAAATGCCATCGGTGAATATGTGACGGCCAATGGAGTCGAATTTCAGGTGGTTGGGATTTTTGGCCCGGATCAGATCAAGCCCTGGACTGAGGCGGATCTGGAAGCCACAGTGATCCCATTGAGTACGATGGATCGTGCATTTGGCACGGGTGGAAGGATCCATTATTTCGCTTTGTCAGCTCTTCCGGGATATAAAATAAGCGACATGGAGGATGAGGTATATTCTATTTTGAAACGAAGGCATCATGTAGCACCTCAAGATCCAAGGGGAGTGATCGGATTTAATTTGGAAGAACAATTTGAAAAAATAACAGGGTTGTTTACCGGGATTGGTTTATTTCTTTGGATCGTGGGAATCGGGACCTTGATTGCGGGGATCGTGGGTGTAAGTAATATTATGATCATCACCGTAAAGGAAAGAACAAAAGAAATCGGAATCCGAAAAGCGATCGGGGCTACACCGGGAACCATTATCCGGAGCATACTTACAGAATCGGTGTTTCTTAC
>Ga0079226_10002776_pt1 | contig 13496 bp, 12 predicted proteins | sample Poulit2014_FD_76345 | JGI IMG/M metagenome (GOLD analysis project Ga0079226, IMG submission 76345) | Agricultural soil microbial communities from Georgia to study Nitrogen management - Poultry litter 2014 | ecosystem: Environmental > Terrestrial > Soil > Agricultural land | place: USA: Georgia... | reverse complement strand
GTTTTTTCAACGGTGCGCTTGAAGCGGCGCAAGGCGGCTTCAAAAGGCTCGTTTTCTTTGAGACGAACAATGGGCATGTATTGGGTGGCCTTGAACTTGAGGGTAAATGAAAAGTTAGCCACACAGTGTAGCACGATGCCCGAGAAGCTGGAAAGCGTTCCGCAAAAACAGGCGTCAGGACGCTTCCGTGCCGTTGCCTGGCATGTTGGTGGAGCGGGTGCCCTTGCGCATCCAGGCTTCAAGCTGATGCGGACGGATGCTGTCGTAGTCTTCAAACGGCTGGTGAATCCAGGGGTTGGTGGGCAACTTGTCGACATAGTAGTCGGGCGTGGCCCGGGAATGCCCTTTCCACCACAGCACGGCGGTGCGCAATTCGGTAATGGCAGGAAATTGCTTCAGGAGGTGTTCGCGCACCCGATTGAAGGTAAGGCCCGTATCGACCATGTCATCAATAAGCAATACCTTGCCATCCAGGGTGCCCCGGGTGATGGTGATGAACTTGGCAATATCCAGCTGTCCCTGCTGCGTACCCGCCGCTTCGCGGTAGCTGCTGGTAGCCAATACACCAAGGGGGACATCAAACACGCGGGACAGGACGTCTCCGACACGCATGCCACCCCGGGCCAGACAAACGATTTTCTCAAATTTCCAGCCGGAGTCGTGGACCAGCAGCGCCAATCTTTCTATCAGGCGATGGTAGTCGTCCCAGCTGACCCACAAATCACTATCGGTATTGGGCGGCAGATGGCTCATGATGCATTCCTGTCCGGGTGGGTCAGGCCAACGGGTTCTGGAGCACGATGGTTTCAACCCGATCCGGGCCGGTGGACACCATGTCGATGGGCACATCACAAAGCTCGGCAATGCGTTGCAGATAGCGCCGCGCATTGACGGGCAGCTTGTCGTACTCGGTGACACCGACGGTGGATTCCGACCAGCCTGCCAGGTCTTCCAGCACCGGCTCGGCTTCGGCAGCCGCCTGCGCGCCATAGGGAAGCACATCGAGGAACTCGCCCTTGTAGCGGTAGCCGACACCAATGCTGACGGTCTCCAGACCATCCAGGACATCCAGCTTGGTCACACACAGGCCCGACACGCCATTGATGGCAATGGAACGCTTGAGTGCTGCGGCATCAAACCAGCCACAGCGGCGGGGCCGGCCGGTGACCGAGCCGAATTCCTTGCCCTTGCTGGCCAGGCGCTCGCCGATCTTGTCGTGGAGCTCTGTAGGGAAAGGCCCGGCCCCCACACGGGTGGTATAGGCCTTGACAATGCCCAGCACGTAATCCACGCTTTGCGGGCCCACGCCGGATCCTGCGGCGCAGGCACCTGCGACGCAGTTGCTGCTGGTTACATAGGGATAGGTACCGTGATCAATGTCCAGCATGGCCCCCTGCGCCCCTTCAAAGAGGATTTTCTCGCCCGCCTTCTGGGCACGCTGCAGCGCCCGGGAGACATCCGTGACCAGATCAGCCAGTGGCTCGGCAGCCTGCATGGCTTCGTCCTTGACGGCATTGAAATCCACCGGATTGGTCTGGTAGTAGTGGGTGAGCAGGAAATTGTGAAAGTCCAGCGCAGCGGCCAGTTTTTCGTCAAAGGCAGCTTCATCGAAGAGGTCCTGGATGCGCAGGGCGCGACGGGCCACCTTGTCTTCGTAGGCCGGGCCAATACCCCGCCCGGTGGTGCCGATGCGGCCATCGCCCATGCGGGCCTCGCGAGCGTGGTCAATGGCCACGTGCTGCGGCAGGATCAGGGGACAGGCTGGCGAAATGCGCAGCCGTGAACGGACATCGATGCCACTGGCTTCGAGTTCGGCAATTTCGCCCAGCAAAGCGCCTGGAGACACCACCACCCCGTTGCCGATATAGCAGGTGACGTGGTCGTGCATGATGCCGGAAGGGATGAGGCGCAGAATGGTCTTCTTGCCGTTGATCCAAAGCGTATGGCCGGCGTTGTGGCCGCCCTGAAAGCGAACCACGGCCTGAGCGGACTCGGCCAGCCAGTCCACGATCTTGCCCTTGCCTTCATCACCCCACTGGGTGCCAATGATCACAATATTTTTGCTCATGATTCCTGAACTGCCTTTACGGTCCATTGACCTTCGTGAAAAACCAATTCGCGATCAATGGTGAATTCATCAATGTCATGTGCTTCGGATGGAAGCACCTGGATAACCACTTCGCCCGCCGCACGCAAGGTGCGCACCTGTTGCTCGAGTGCTGCATCGTTTTTCCAGGGCGCCCGGATGGCGGGTGCCGGCGGGGCCTCGGGAAGGCCATCAGCCAGCTTGCGCAAATCAAGGCTGAAGCCGGTCGCGGGACGGGCCCGCCCGAATGCCTGCCCGATACCATCGTAACGCCCGCCCTTGGCCAGTGCCTGGTGCCAGGCAGACGCGTAAATGGAAAAGACAACGCCTGAATGGTAACCGTAACCGCTGCCCATGTCGGCAAGATCAATGGTGAAATCGACGGCAGGCAAGGACATGACCAGGGATTCCAGGGCATCCAGCGCCCCAATCAGCCCCTCGGGACGCGGCAGTTCGCGCCGCGCGCGTTCAAGGGTGTCTACCCCGCCATACAGCGTAGCCAGGGTCAGCAGCGCCTGGATGCTGTCGGGGTGGGCATCCGGCATCTGGCTGCCCAAGGCCTCCAGTGCCGGGATATCTTTGCTTGCGAGCAGATCAGAGATACGATCGGCATGGGGGACCAGCGCGGGGTCGGCCTGAATAAGGGCGCGAAAGATGCCCGGATGATTCAGGTCCAGGCGGGCCTGATCAATGCCCAGCCGGCCCATGCTTTCCATGGCCAGGCTGATGATCTGGATGTCGGCCTCGACCCCGGCGTGACCGAAGATTTCTGCCCCAATCTGCAGGAGCTCGCGTTCGGCCAGCAACCCGGCAGGCCGGGCATGCAGGACAGGTCCACAATAGCACAGGCGGGTAACGCCGGGACGATTGAGCAAATGGGCGTCAATACGCGCAATCTGGGGCGTGATGTCGGCCCGCACACCCATGGTGCGCCCCGACAGCTGATCAACCAGCTTGCTGGTTCGCAAGTTGAGCGCCCGTCCGTTTCCCGACAGCAGCGAGTCAATATACTCGGCAAGCGGCGGCATGACGAACTCAAAGCCGTGCGAGCGATACAGGTCGAGCAGATCGCGGCGACACTGCTCGATCCGCCGTGCTTGCGCAGGCAGAATATCCGACAGGTGTTCTGGCAACAGCCAATTTGACATCAATAACCTGCCTGTGGAGTCAATCGGCCGGCTGCGCGGCTTTGCTCTCGCCGTCGGCCTCGGGCCAGAAACGGAAGAAGCGGGATTCGGGGCTCAATACCAGCGTGTCGCCAGAATCCGAAAACGCCTTGCGATAGCCTTCCAGGCTTTGGTAGAACGAGTAGAAGTCGGGATTGTTGCCGTAGGCCTCGGCATAGATGGCCGTGGCCTGGGCGTCGCCGTCACCCCGAATGGCCTGAGCCTTGGCATAGGCTTCAGCCAGCAGCTCTTCGCGCTCGCGTTCGGCCTGGGCACGTATGCTTTCGGAGTCGGCAAACCCCCCTGCACGCAACCGGTTGGCTTCCTGCTTGCGTTCGGCCTCCATGCGACGATAGACCGAGTCGGAGATTTCGCGGACAAAGTCAATGCGGCGCAAGCGCACGTCGACGATTTCAACGCCCAATGGCTCGGCACGGGCTTCTACCGTGGTGAGGATTTCTTTCATGATGGTGTCGCGCTCGTTGGCCACAACAGCCTTGACCGTACGGACGTTGACGGAAGCGTTGAGTGCATCACGGATTTGTGCCTGCAGGCGTTCGACGGCAGCGCGATCGTTGGCCCCAAACGTGACATAGAAAAGCCGGGGATCAGCAATGCGCCATTTGACGAAAGAGTCGATCAGCAGGTTTTTCTTCTCGGCTGTCTGGATGCGTTCGGGATCCCGGGTTTCAATGGTCTGCAGACGCTTGTCGAGACGGGTAACCGTTTCAAAGGGTGGAGGAAACTTGAAATACAGACCCGGTTCGGTAATGGTTTTGCGGACTTCACCCAGTGTGAACACCAGGGCAGCATCACGCTCGCGCACAATGAAGACGCAGGAGGATGCAATGGCCAGCAGGATGACGAGGCCCACAAGGGCAGGAAATAGACGTTGCATGGTAATAACAGGGCCTCTTAGCGTGAATAGGGACTGACGAACAGGGAATCACGCCCCGATGTGCCCGAGGCTGAGTTGGATCCGGACGATGATGCGCCGCTGGATGAGGAGCCCGATGTGCCGGACGAGTCTGATGACGACCCGCCTGACGAGCTGGAACCCTCTGCCTGTTGTGATGCCCCGACCATGGGAGCCAGATCACGGGCGTCCGTGCTCGAACCGGAGGATTTCATGGCCTTGTCAAGCGGCAGATAGAACATGTTGTTGCGCGAATCGGAGTCGATCAGGACCTTGCTGGTTTGCGACATGATTTCGGCCATGGTGGACAGGTACATGCGTTCGCGAGTGATGTCGGGCGCCTTGGCGAATTCGGTTTCTATGTGTGCAAAGCGGGAGCTGTCACCCTGGGCGTCACCCACCACACGGGCACGATAACCTTCTGCCTGCTGCAGCATGCGTGCCACCTGTCCCTGTGCCTCGGGAAGAATCTTGCGGGCGTAGGCGGTCCCTTCGTTGATCTGGCGCTCGCGATCCTGACCGGCCTTGACGGCATCGTCAAAGGCAGCCTGAACCTGCTCGGGCGGCTGCACGTTCTGAATGGCAACCGTACTGATCTGGATACCGGTATCGTAGCGGTCAAGAATGGTCTGGGCCAATGCCTGGACCTCGACCGCGACTTCGGTACGGCCCGAATACAGGACAAAGTCCATAGGCTTTTTACCGACGATTTCACGTATGGCGGTTTCAGCCGCCTGGCGGACGGACTCGTCAGGTTGGCTGGTGCGGAACAGATAGGATGGCGCGCCATCCTGATTGAGGCGGTACTGCACCACGAATTGCAGGTCGATGATGTTTTCGTCGGTGGTCAGCATGAGAGATTCGGGCAACACCTTGTTGCTGGCCGACCCGCGGAACCCGACCTCGAAGGTACGCAGCTGGGCGATGTTGACAACCTCGTGGGCCTCGATGGGATAAGGCTGACGCCATTGCAGGCCCGGAGGAAGGGTCTTCTTGTATTTGCCGAAATGGGTGACCACAGCCACCTGACCTTCCTGGACGACCATGAAACCGCTGGCCAACCATACCAGGATGGCAATGATCAGGCCCACCACGAACAGGCGTCTGGAGCCGCCGGGCATGGTGGGACCGCTACCCGGCCCGCCGCCAAAGCGGTTGCCGCCCCGGCCGGGCTTGCGTCCGAAGAGCGCCCCCAGACGATTATTGAAATCGCGCCAGACGTCGTCAAGATCGGGGGGGCCATCGCCCCGTTCGGGCCGGCGGGGTGGCTCGGAGCCCTGCCCGCTGTTGTTGCCGCGCCCCCAACCCGGGTCATTGAGATTATATATTTTAGACATTAAACGAATTGTTCCCTGCGATTTCACTGTATTCCACAATGGCCTGGCGGACTCCCTCCAGGCCTTCGCGCGTTTGCGCGCTCAATAGGACACGCGCAATGGTACCATGATCGTCGCGATCAATACGCGGCTGATGCCCGGTCTGATCTATCTTGTTATAGACCAGTACACGAGGGATATCTTGCGCACCGATATCTTCCAGTACCTTGTTGACCTCAATGATGTGTTCGTCGCGCAGCGGGCTGGCAGCATCAATGACATGCAACAACAGATCGGCCATGACGGTTTCCTCAAGCGTGGCCCGAAAGGCAGCAATGAGCGTGGGGGGCAGATCGCGAATGAACCCCACGGTGTCTGACACGACAACCTGACCAGCGCCTTCTACCCACAACCGCCTGACAGTTGTATCAAGCGTAGCAAACAGTTTATCTGCCGCATAGGCTTCGGCACGCGTTAACGCATTAAACAGCGTGGATTTGCCTGCGTTCGTGTAGCCTACCAGCGACACCGACAACACACCGCTGCGAACCCGACCGCGCCGCTGCGTCTGACGCTGGCGCCGGACGCGTGCCAGCCGTTCGCGCAGCAGCTTCATGCGGCGGCTTATCATGCGGCGGTCGAGTTCGAGCTGCGATTCGCCCGGCCCCCGGATACCACTACCGCCTTGCTGGCGTTCAAGGTGCGTCCACCGGCCGGTCAGCCGGGTGGACAGGTGTTGCAGCTGAGCAAGCTCGACCTGCAACTTGCCCTCGTGACTTTGTGCCCGCAAGGCGAAGATATCAAGTATAAGCGCAACGCGGTCCACCACGCGACACTTGAGGGCGCGCTCGAGGTTGCGTTGCTGTGCCGGCCCCAGGGGCTGATCGAACAAAATGATGCTGGGCTGATGTTCCGCGACCTTGTCGGCGATTTCAGCGACCTTGCCGGACCCAATGAACAGCGCCGGGTCAGGACGATCGCGCCGGGCGGTAATATGTTCAACAACCCGGGCGCCGGCGCTGCGTGCCAGCAGGAGGAACTCATCGGCATGGGCGGCGTAGTCGGGATCACCGAGATCGACCCCGATGACCAGCGCGCGCATGGCGGACTGGCGCGGTCTTGTCATGGCAAGCCGGGCAGGACAAATGAAATGCCCGCCGGCGAAAGGGGCGCGGCGGGCGTAATTGGGTGACCCCCTGTGATGGCGTGCAGTCTAGTCCGTGCCATCAGATTGAAACACGACGGGGCGTGCAGGCACGACGGTAGAGATGGCGTGTTTATAGACCATTTGGGTGACGGTGTTTTTAAGCAGCACGACGTACTGGTCGAAGGAATCGATCTGGCCTTGCAGTTTGATGCCATTGACCAGATAAATGGAAACAGGGATGTGATCTTTGCGCAGAGCGTTCAGAAATGGGTCTTGTAGCACTTGCCCTTTATTGCTCATTGGCTTGGCTCCATATTGTTTTTGAAATGAAGAAATGAAAATGGTTGACGTTTGCACCACCAGACATACTTTACAGGGTTTTCCCTGAAAGCGCACGTAAAGTCTTGTGAAAGTTGTGCGTGTTTCAGTCGATACCAGCCAAGATGTTGGCCAGCTCCCTGTATAGACGCCCGCATTCATCGGAAGTTCCGACCGTGATGCGCAAATACTGGTTTATTCGTGGGTGATCAAAATGACGCACCAGGATGTCGCGTGCCCGCAGGGCCTGCATCAGGGCCACGGCATCGTGACGGGGGTGTCGTGCAAAGACAAAGTTGGTTGCGGAGGGCACGACCTCGAACCCCAGTTCGACAAGGTCTTGGGAAAGCTGCTCACGCGCCTGGATGATGGCCCTGCGTGTCCGATCAAAATGCGCGGTATCCCGCATGGCAGCAGTGGCGCCCGCCAGGGCGAGATTATCGACCGGGAAGGAATTGAAACTGTCTTTGACCCGCGTCAGGGCGTCGATGATGGTTGGCGATGCCATGATGAACCCTACACGCAGGCCAGCCAGCGAACGCGATTTGGACAGCGTCTGGACCACCACGATGTTGTCGTGCGCATCCAGCAGACTGACGGCGGACTCGCCACCAAAATCGACATAGGCTTCGTCGACCACCACGGCGGTATCGGGATGGGCTTGCGCGATGCGCGCAATGTCGGCAAGCGGCAAGGCCAGCCCGGTGGGGGCATTGGGGTTGGCAAAGATGATTCCGGCCACGCCTTCCGGGTAGCTGGCCGTGTAATCGGCCACATTGATGGTGAGGTCGTCAGCCAGCGGGATGCGCTTTTGCTGCACGTGGTAGAGCTCGCCATAGGCGGTGTAGTAGCTGTAGGTGATGTCAGGCACCAGCACCAACCCCGGACGCTGGAACAGCGCGCGATACACATGAGCCAGCACTTCGTCCGAGCTGTTGCCGATAAACACTTGCTCCATGCTGATGCCATTGGCCTCGGCAATGGCCTGGCGCAGGTCGGTCGCGGCGTGTTCCGGGTAGAGGCGCAGGTCGTCCGTGACGGCTTGACGGATGGCTTCCAGCGCCCTGGGTGATGGCCCATACGGGTTTTCGTTGGTATTGAGCTTGAGTGCCGATGCCTCTTTGGGCTGTTCGCCAGGAATATACGGCTTGAGATTGGCAAGATCGGAACTGATCAGACGGGTCACGAAGGCCTCACGTAGGGATTATGGGTGGATCGAAATTCGATGCGCAGCGGCGTGCCTTCCAGCTTGAATTCGGTCCGGAACCAGGATTCCAGGTAGCGTTGATACGATTCTGAAATGGCATCCAGGGCATTGCCGTGAACAATGATGCGCGGCGGGTTCTGCCCTCCCTGATGGGCGTAACGCATTTTGGGACGAAAGATCCCCTTGCGCGGCGGCGGCTGCTCCTGGACGGCAGCATGCAGCGAACGGGTCAGGCGCGGGGTCGACAAACTGGCAAAGGCGGCCGCATGCGCACGACGTACGGAGCGCAAGACGGCGGGCGCGCCCTGCCCGGTCAGGGCAGAAATATGGTGCACACGGGCAAATGACAGGAATCGCAGCTTGCGGGCAAACTCGCGGTCAATGCGTTCGCGCTGGTAGTCGTCGGCGCCATCCCATTTGTTGATGGCTACCACCAGCGCCCGCCCGGTTTCCATGATGAAGCCGGCGATATGTGCATCCTGTTCCGAGATTTCGGTTTCAGCATCAAGCATGAGAACCACCACATTGCTCGCTTCGATGGCCTGCAAGGTCTTGATCACCGAGAATTTCTCTATGGTTTCAAACACCTTGCCGCGACGCCGCAGGCCGGCGGTATCAATAAGCGTATAGCCCGTCTGGCCATGGTTGAATGCCACCTCGATGGCATCACGCGTGGTGCCGGGTTGATCAAAGGCCACCAGCCGCTCTTCGCCAAGCAGGGTATTGATGAAGGTGGACTTGCCCACGTTGGGCCGGCCGGCAATGGCCAGCTTGATGCGATGATCGCGCGTTGCCGCCCTGGAGGCGGCAGCGGGGGCGCCTTCCGCATCGGTGTCGTCGGCAGCCCCAATGCCAGGGGCGTCATCCGCAACCGTGGGGATGGCGTCCAGCGCCAGGTCAACAAGGGCCGCCACACCATCGCCGTGGGCGGCGGAAATCGCGTAGGGCTCGCCCAGGCCAAGCTCATGGAATTCGGCCAGTGCGGGCCCATAGCGCATGCCCTCGGCCTTGTTTACCGCAAGGAATACCGGCCGGCCACTGCGCCGGAGCAGCTGGGCAATTTCGTGGTCGTGAGCATTGACGCCCGCCCGGGCATCAACCAGAAAGACAATGACGTCGGATTCGTCAATGGCTTGACGTGTCTGACGCGCCATTTCTACCACAATGCCCGTTTTGGCATCGGGTTCAAAGCCGCCCGTATCGACCACAATGAACGGCCGTCCCCCCATGCGCCCTTCGCCATAATGGCGGTCGCGCGTCAGGCCCGGCTGGTTGGCCACCAGGGCCGCCCGGCTGCGTGTGATGCGATTGAACAGCGTGGATTTGCCAACGTTGGCACGGCCAACCAGGGTAAGAACAGGCTTGAGCGGCATGATCAGCGCAGACTGATGCGATGCAGGCTGCCGTTGCCGGCCTGCACGATCACGCCATGTTCGGTGCCCAGCAGGGGGGAAAGCACCCGTCCACCCCCGATGTTGATACGCCCCAGCAACTGGCCGTCTGCCCGGCCGAGAAAGTGGACATAGCCTTCAAAGTCGGCCACGGCCACGGCTTGCTCTACCACAGCGGGCGCAGCCAGACGACGGTTGCGCAGGCCTTCCTGTTTCCAGACCTGGTGGCCGTCTTCGAGATCAAAGGCGTGCACCACGCTACGGGGATCCGCCGCATAGGCATGAGCCGCATCCGTGGCCATGCCGGTAGGGCTGGAGAAACGCTGCGACCACACGGTATCCCCGCCACGGGCGATGTCAAAGCATGACATGCGACTCTGGTAGGTGACACCGCAAAGGTAGGAACCCTGCAACTGGGGTTTGCCCACGACGTCGCTGATGCGTTCGAGATCGGTCGGGCCCTGGGCCATGCCAACGGTACCTTCCCACTGGACGTTGCCGGTTTCGGCATCGATGGCCATGAGCTTGCCGTTGGGCATGCCCGTGATGACCATGCCTTCGAGCATCATCATTTGCATGCTTGTCGTCAGTGCCAGGGCCGGACCGGGCCGCTGTATGCTCCAGCGCAGTTCGCCGTCACCGGCATCAAACGCCTGTATGCGGTAATCGCCACTGCGCACGACCACCACGCCTTCACCCACCACCGGCGGAACGGCGACATTGCTGGTTGCGCGGGCAGTCCATTTTTCCTGACCATTGGCATTGAGTGCAATAACGGTGCCATCCTCGGCAGCGACTGCTGTTGTGCTGCCGTCTGAACCGACGCCGGCAGAAAGACGATATCCGATGTCGGTGCGCCAGCTGACACTGCCACTACGCGTGGAGACCTTCACGACCACACCGCTGGGGGCTGCTGCATACACAGCACCATCGTGCTCCAGCGGCGCAAAGCCATAACCGGAACCGCTGCCCACGGGAACGGTCCAGGCCACGCTGGCGCTGACGCCGGCGGGGTATTCCGTGAGGGGGGCAGGATCGGTACGGGGGTCTTTGCGCTTGAACATGCCGCAGCCTGACAGCACCACGGCAGCCAGCGAGATGACAAGCAGGGGGCGCATCCAGCGAAAAAAGAGGGAAGCCGGCATGGTCAGACTCCGGTCAGGGCATCAAGTTTAAGTTGCACGACCTGCGATAGCGGGTCGTCACCAAAGAGAGACAGAGCAGCTCGCCATTGTTTCTGAGCATTTTCGGCATCGCCCAGCGCATGATACACATCACCACGGCGGTCGGCATACAAGGCCTCGAATGCCTCGGTGTCGTGATCAAGTGCGTCAAGGGCTGCATCGTGCTTGCCTTGGCCCAAGTACAGGCCGCTGATCCGGAGGCGGGCCAGCTCGACCATGGCCTGCTCCTTGCTGTGCCGGGTAATCCATTGCAGCTGCCTGATGGCTTCGTCAACGTCGCCGTGGTCGTGCAGGGCTTCGGCAGCAATCAGCAGTCCGCGCGGGGTATAGCCTGATTTGGAGAAGTCCGAACGCAGCGTCTCGCTGGCAGCACGGATGCGTTCCATGCTGTCTTCATCGTTCTGACCTGCGGCGCGTTCGAGGGCCTCGAAGTAGCCCATGGCCTGGCCCGCCTTGTGGCTTTCGTACCACTGCCAGCCACGCCAACCCGCTACCGAAGCAGCTGCCACCAGTACCAGACCCAGAATGAGCGTGCCGTGGCGCGCCCACCAATCACGTATGGCGTCGAGTTTTTCCTGTTCTTCGAGATCGTAAGCCATGTTTTTACATCCTGCCCTTCAAATAATCTGCCAGATCTGTCAATGCAATGGACTCCTGCTGATCAGCCTCAGCAGCCCGCAACCACTTGACACTGGCCTGGCCTGCCGCGAGTTCGTCGGGCCCGAGCACCACAGCTGCTGCCGCGCCACTGGCATCGGCACGCCTGAACTGCGAACGGAATCCGGCCGAACCCGCATGTACGATAACCTGTAAACCGCAATCGCGCAGTGCCTCGGCAATCTGCATGGCGCGACGCTGGGCCTCGTCGCCCCGATGCACCAGATACACCTGGCATTCGGGCGGTGCGGCCATGTCCTGGTCTTGCAACCAGAGATCCAGCAAGCGCTCGATACCAATGGCAAACCCCGTTGCCGGCGATGGCTTGCCCCCCAGCAGCTGGAAGAGGTCGTCGTAGCGCCCTCCTCCACATACGGTTCCCTGGGCACCCAGCCTGTCGGTAATCCATTCGAATACCGTCAAGTTGTAGTAATCCAGCCCGCGCACCAGTCTGGGATTGAGCTGATAGGCAATGCCGGCGTCGTCGAGGCGATCGCGCACACCCTGAAAGTGCGTCAGCGATGCTTCGCCCAGGAAATCAGTCAGCACCGGCGCCTGGCTGACCAGCTCCTGCATGTCGGGATTCTTGGTGTCGAGTATGCGCAGGGGGTTGGTGTGCAGGCGGCGGCGTGCATCGTCATCCAGCTGGTCGGCATGCTGTTCAAAATAGCGGATGAGGGCATCGCGGTGTGCCGCGCGCTCAGCGCCCTGCCCCAATGAATTGAGCTCCAGCCGGACGTCAGTCAGCCCCAGGGTTTTCCAGAGCCGGTCCAGCATGATGATGAGTTCGGCGTCGATATCGGCGCCCGGCATACCCAGGGCTTCGACACTGAGTTGATGAAACTGCCGGTAGCGACCGCGCTGCGGACGCTCGTGACGAAAGACAGGCCCCATGGTGTAGAGCCGGTGCGGCCGTTCGTAAAGCAGATTGTGTTCGATGGCGGCTCGCACGACACCAGCGGTAAATTCGGGCCGCATGGTGAGGTGATCGTTGTTGAGCGCGTCGGTAAACGAGTACATCTCTTTTTCGACGATGTCCGTGACCTCGCCAATGCCGCGCGCAAACAGGCGGGTATATTCCAGCACGGGAGTACGAATATTGCGGTAGCCATACGCCGCCAGCCATTGCTGCAGGATGGACTCCAACGCCAGCCATTGATGACTGTCGGCGGGCAGGATGTCTTTCATGCCCGTGAGGGCACGGACTTTTTCAAAGGCTTGTGTCATGGTGGATATGATGAATCTGGCAGCGCAACCGGGGACGGGTTTCAATGGGTACCGGGTGCCGGGGCGTGGCCGGATCCGTAGCGCTTCTCAACGTAGTTTTCAACAATCTGCTTGAACTCATTGGCGATGTTTTCACCGCGCAGCGTGACGGTACGCTCGCCGTCAACGTAAACGGGTGCGGCAGGGACTTCGCCGGTGCCGGGCAGACTGATGCCGATATCAGCATGACGACTTTCGCCCGGCCCATTGACCACACAACCCATGACGGCAACATGCATGTTTTCTACACCCGGGTACTGGCTTTTCCAGACTGGCATCTGATCGCGCAGATAGCCCTGGATGCTGTCGGCGAGCTCCTGAAAGAAGGTGCTGCTGGTGCGTCCGCAACCCGGACACGCCACCACCATGGGTGTAAAGGCACGCAAGCCCATGGTCTGGAGGATCTCCTGAGCGACCACGACCTCGCGGGTGCGATCGCCGCCGGGGGCGGGAGTCAAAGAGATGCGCAGTGTATCGCCTATGCCCTGCTGCAGCAGCACGGCCAATGCTGCCGTTGATGCCACAATGCCCTTGCTGCCCATGCCGGCCTCGGTGAGGCCCAGATGCAATGGATAGTCGCAACGCGAGGACAGGTCCTGGTAGACGGTGATGAGATCCTGAACCTGGCTGACCTTGCACGACAGGATAATGGCATCGCCAGGCAGGCCAAGGGCCTCGGCACGCTGTGCGTTGCTGATGGCCGAGACCACCAGGGCATCGCGCATGACGGCCTGGGCATCCCAGGGCTGGCTGCGGGCGCTGTTTTCGTCCATGAGACGGGCGAGGAGATCCTGGTCGAGACCGCCCCAGTTGACGCCAATGCGTACGGGCCGCTGGTGCTG
>Ga0079226_10002775_pt1 | contig 13500 bp, 12 predicted proteins | sample Poulit2014_FD_76345 | JGI IMG/M metagenome (GOLD analysis project Ga0079226, IMG submission 76345) | Agricultural soil microbial communities from Georgia to study Nitrogen management - Poultry litter 2014 | ecosystem: Environmental > Terrestrial > Soil > Agricultural land | place: USA: Georgia... | reverse complement strand
CTCGCTGGGCTCGATGCCGGTGACCTCTTCGATGATCTCGGCGAGGTTGCTGATGATCTCTTCCTGGCTCAGCGCCATGGTGTCTTTCCCTTCATCGTGGTGCGGCCAGACGGTCGTCTCGCCTCTTAGGTGTCGGATCTGTAAGGCATGTGCGCACGATCCGGATGCGCGGTCTTTTAAGGGGCGCTAGGCGCCCAGTCCGGCCGGTCCGGCCAGATCGTCGGGGGTCTTCATCGCCAGCGTCGGGGTGCCGCGCATCTCGCGGCGGGCGATGCCGACCAGGGTGCCGGCCGGCGGCAGCTCGGCCAGGCCGGTCACGCCGCGCTCGCGCATGGTCGCGGTGCACAGGTCCCACCGCACCGGGCTGGTGACCTGGTCGACCAGGCGGCGCAGCACCTCGGCACCGTCGGTGAGCACCGCGCCGTCGGCGTTGGACAGAAGCGGCACGGTCGGATCGGCCGGGGTGATCTCGGCGGCCGCCGCGGCGACCTCGGCCACGGCCGGCTCCATGTATCGGGTGTGGAAGGCGCCGGCGACCGGCAGGGCGCGGACCCGGGCCTTCTCCGGCGGGGTCTCGGCCAGCTTCGCCAGATCCTCCAGGGCGCCGGCGGCCACGATCTGGCCCTTGGCGTTGCGGTTGGCCGGCTCGAGGCCGAGCTCGGCGATGCGGTCGAGGACCTCGTCCTCGTCGCCGCCGAGCACCGCCGACATGCCGGTCGGGGCGGCCGCGCAGGCCCGGGCCATGGCGGCGCCGCGCACGGCGGCCAGCCGCACGGCCTGATCGTCGGTGAGCACCCCGGCCACGGCGGCTGCGGCGACCTCGCCGATCGAGTGGCCGGCGGTGAGCATCGGGGTGGGCAGCAGATCGCGCTCGACCAGGGCCCGGTGCGCCAGCAGTGCGGCGGCCACCACAAGCGGCTGGGTCACCGCGGTGTCGGTGATCTCCTCGGCCTCGGCGGTGGTGCCCAGGCGGGCGAGGTCCATACCGGTGGCCTCCGACCATGCCTCGAGCCGGTCGGTGGCACCGTCGAGTGCCGTCCACGCGGCGAGCATGCCGGGGGTCTGGGAGCCCTGTCCGGGCGCAAGCAGAGCGATCACGGTCTACACACAACACCCCCGGGAGGGTGTAGCGGAGTGTTGACTGAGACGAACCTTAACGTCGGTTTTTGTGGGATTCATACAAAAACAGCGGAAAACCGGTCGCATCTACTTTCGCCACGCGTTCGTTAGCCGCGGTGAGTGGAGTCACAACCGGTGGGAATGATGTGGCTGATGTGACTCATGGGGTCGTCGGAGGGGCGACTTCAGGCAGTCGGGACGTCGTCAATGCGACACGGAGGACGTAGGCGTCGCGTGCATCGGTCGGTTCCCTGCCGGTGACGGTGGCGATCTTCTTCAATCGGTACCGGACGGTATTTGGATGGACATACAACTCCCGCGCGCAGCGCTCGATGGAACCGCCGGTGTCGAGGAAGTGTTCGAGGGTCTCGGGCAGCGGGGGGCCGGCGGCCAGCAGCGGTCCGGTGATCTGTGCGTGCAGCGCGGCCACCGCGGACCGGTCGCCGAGCAACACCCGCTCGGGCAGCAGTTCGGCGGCCGCGACCGGGCGCGGGGCGCCCGGCCAGCCGACCACCGACTGGAATCCGCGCAGCGCCTCGGCGGCGCTGTGGTGGGCCTCGGCCAGCGAATCGGCCGGTGAGCCGAGCACCACCGGCCCGTCGGCGAAGGCGGCGAGCAGCTCGTCGGTGAACTCGGCGAGCGGATCGACGGTGCCCGAGAGCACCACCACCAGCCGGGCGCCCTGGATCACCGCCAGGGCCGCCCGTCCGTGACGGTCGGCCACGGAGTGGATCTGGCCGACCGCGGTGCCCCGGTCGTCCGGCGGCGGGGCACCGACCAAGACGGTGACGGTGTCGGTGGCGCGCCAGTTCAAGGTGGCGGCCTGCGACAGAAGGGCCGGGCCGGACTCCCCGCGCACGATCGCATCGACCACCATCGCCTCCAGGCGGGTGTCCCAGGCGCCGCGGGACTCGGCGGCCGAGGCGTAGACCGCGGCCGCGGCGAATCCCAGGTCGCGGCCGTAGCGCAGCACCGATTCGGTGATCTGGCCGAGCTGGGCGTCGTCGCGCGCCATCAGCGGCAGCCAGGTCTCGAAGAACTCCATGGCCACCCGCACCATGTCCACGGTCTCGCGCAGACGCACCTTGCGGGTCAGGTCCTGGGGCACGACCCGGAAGGCCTGAACGGTGGCCAGTGTGTCGCCCTCGGGGTCTTGGACCCAGTCCACGAAGTTCGCGACGGCGGTCTGCACCACCATCTGCACGTCGGCGCGCTGGGAGGCGTCCAGGTCGGTGATGAACGGCAGCTGCTGCTCCATCGACTTCATCGCCTCGACGGCCAGGCGGCGCGAGTTGCGCTTGATCCGTCGCAGCAGGGCCTCGGAGAGCACCTGCTGGGTCTGGCGATGCCGATCGACGGGGCTGCGGGTCATGGCCCGACGCTACCGGGTGGGAGAGAAGGCGCGGTGACGTGCGTCGGCCCGGCCCGTCCCCGCTCGAAGGTGGGGCGGTTCCGGGGCCGGGCCGACGTGCGCGGGCGGGGTCGGTACGGGGTCAGACCACCCGCGGCTCGACGTCCTGCTCGGGCGCCGGCACGACCTCGTCGATCCGGTACAGCCGGGCGGCCTCGGCGGGCGCTTCGGCCGGCACCTTCCCGGCCCGGGCGAGCGCGGCCAGTGCGGCCACCACCACCGACTCGGCGTCGATGTTGAAGTAGCGGCGGGCGGCCTCGCGGGTGTCGGAGAAGCCGAAGCCCTCCGCACCGAGGGTGACGTAGTCGCCCGGCACCCACTGGCGGATCTGGTCGGGCACCTGGTGCATCCAGTCCGAGACCGCGACGAACGGGCCCTCGGCCGCACCGAGCTTGGCCGTCACATACGGGGTCGGCGCCTCGGCGGCCGGATCGCGCAGGGCGGCGGTCTCGCACTCGAGCGCATCGCGGCGCAGCTCCGACCAGGAGGTGACCGACCAGCGGTCGGCCGTGACGCCCCAGTCGGACTCGAGCAGCTCGGCGGCCCGCTCGATCCACGGCAGGCCCACACCCGAGGCCATCAGCTGCACGCGCGGGCCCTCGCCGGCGCCCACGCCCACCCGGTAGATGCCCTTGAGCAGGCCCTCGACGTCCAGGTCCTCGGGCTCGGCCGGCTGGCTGATCGGCTCGTTGTAGATGGTCAGGTAGTAGTACACGTTCTCGCCGCCGAAACCGTCGGCGAGGGTGCCGTCCTCGTTCACCGTGCCGCCGTACATCCGGCGCAGCCCGTCCTTGATGATGTGCGCGAGCTCGTAGGCGTACGCCGGGTCGTAGGCGATCACGCCCGGGTTGGTCGCGGCCAGCAGCAGCGAATGGCCGTCCGCGTGCTGCAGACCTTCACCGGTGAGCGTGGTGCGCCCGGCGGTGGCACCGAGGACGAACCCGCGGGTCATCTGGTCGGCCGCGGCCCAGAAGCCGTCGCCGGTGCGCTGGAACCCGAACATCGAGTAGAAGATGTACAGCGGGATCAGCGGGATCCCGTGGGTGGCGTACGAGGTGCCCACCGCGGTGAACGAGGCGACCGAGCCGGCCTCGTTGATGCCCTCGTGCAGGATGTGCCCGTCCTCGGACTCGCGGTAGGCCAGCATCAGGTCCGCATCGACCGGGGTGTAGGCCTGGCCGTGCGGGTTGTAGATCTTCAGCGTCGAGAACCACGAGTCCATGCCGAAGGTGCGGGCCTCGTCCGGGATGATCGGCACGATGCGCCAACCGATCTCCGGATCCTTGAGCAGCTCGCGGAAGATCCGCACCAGCGCCATGGTCGTGGCGACCTGCTGCTTGCCTGACCTCTTGCGCACCACGTCGTAGGGCTTGTCGTCCGGCAGGGTCAGCGGGGCGGCGTCGGTGCGGCGCTCGGGCACGAACCCGCCGAGGGCCTTGCGCCGCTCGATCGCGTAGCGGATCTCCGGGGCCGCCTCGCCCGGGTGGTAATAGGGCGGCAGGAACGGATCGGCCTCGAGCTCGGAGTCGGCGACCGGGATGCGCATCGCGTCGCGGAACTGCTTGAGGTCGTCCAGGGTCAGCTTCTTCATCTGGTGGGTGGCGTTGCGACCCTCGAAGTGGGTGATCGTGTAGCCCTTGATCGTCAGGGCCAGGATCACCGTCGGCTGGCCGACGTGCTCGGTGGCGGCCTTGTAGGCGGCGTAGATCTTGCGGTAGTCGTGCCCGCCGCGCTTGAGGTTCCAGATCTGCTCGTCGGTGTAGTCCTCGACCAGCGCCTTGGTGCGCGGGTCGCGGCCGAAGAAGTGCTGGCGGACGTAGCCGCCGTCCTTGGCCTTATAGGTCTGGTAGTCCCCGTCCGGGGTCTCGTTCATCAGGTTGACCAGGGCGCCGTCCTTGTCGGCGTGCAGCAGGGTGTCCCACTCCCGGCCCCAGACGACCTTGATCACGTTCCAGCCCGCACCGCGGAAGAACGACTCGAGCTCCTGGATGATCTTGCCGTTGCCGCGCACCGGCCCGTCCAGACGCTGGAGGTTGCAGTTGATCACGAAGGTCAGGTTGTCCAGCGCCTCGGTGGCCGCGACGTGCACCAGCCCGCGCGATTCGGCCTCGTCCATCTCACCGTCGCCGAGGAAGGCCCACACGTGCTGGTCGGAGGTGTCCTTGATGCCCCGGTTGTGCAGGTACTTGTTGGTGCGCGCCTGGTAGATCGCGTTCATCGGGCCCAGACCCATGGACACGGTCGGGTACTCCCAGAAATCGGGCATCAGGTGCGGGTGCGGATAGCTCGGCAGCGCGCCGCGCTCGGCGTGCGAGGCCTCCTGGCGGAACCCGTCCATCCGCTCGGCCGAGATCCGGCCCTCGAGGAAGGCGCGCGCATAGATGCCGGGGGAGGCGTGCCCCTGGATGAACACCTGGTCGCCGCCGCCGGGATGGTCCTTGCCGCGGAAGAAGTGGTTGAAACCCACCTCGTAGAGCGAGGCGGAGGAGGCGTAGGTCGAGATGTGCCCGCCGACTCCGAGGCCCGGGCGCTGCGCGCGGTGGACCATGATCGCCGCGTTCCACCGGATCCAGCGCCGGTAGGTGCGCTCGGCGTCCTCGTCGCCGGGGAACCAGGGTTCGTTCTCGGTCGGGATGGTGTTGACGAAGTCGGTGGAGGTCAGAGACGGCAGTGCGACGTGCCGCTCACCGGCACGCTCGAGCATGCGCAGCATCAGATAGCGGGCGCGGGCGGGCCCGGAGCGGGCCAGCATGTCGTCGAAGGATTCGATCCACTCGCCGGTCTCCTCCGGATCGATGTCCGGGAGGTATGACGCCACCCCCTCCCGGATCACACGGACCCGGTTGTCGGCCGGGCCGGAGCCGGGGGTCGAACCTGTCGGGGTACGGGCTGCGTCAGTGGACAAGCCATGCTCCTCGAGTTCAGAGGGCGGCGCCTGTCGGCGCCGCACGTGCACGCCCCAGGGGTGCGGGGCGTACCGGATGGAACGGTCGCCGCTCCGGCCTGAGGGTCGGTGGACCGCAGACCGGGGCGATGTCCCCATGGTGCACGACGCCACACCGGCACATGCCGGTGATCTCAGGTACTGGGCAGTAGCTTCGGTGGCCGGCGCCTGCCGCGCGGGACGTGCCGGCCGTGGCGGTCGTGTCGGGACTGTGACCTGGGGGCGTTAGTCGGTACCATCCACCGAACGGCGCACGCGGACGTGTGCGCCTGCTTAGTCCTCTGACGAATGGAGAAAACCACCGTGGTCGCCGCGGACGCCCGGAACTTCGTAGAAGTGCTCGGGGTCAAGCCCGAGATGATCGTGCAGGAACGGGGCTGGGACGAAGACACCGACGACGCCCTGCGAGAGGCGATCGAGACCGTCATCGGCGAAGAGATGGAGGACGAGGACTCCGACGAGGTCATCGACATCGTGCTGCTGTGGTGGCGCGACGGCGACGGCGACCTGGTCGACGAACTCGTCGACGCCATCGGCCTGCTGGCCGAGGACGGTTCGATCTGGGTGCTCAGCCCCAAGACCGGGCGCGACGGCTACGTCGAGCCCAGCGACATCTCCGAGGCGGCACCGACCGCGGGGCTGAACCAGACCTCGGTGGCCACGCTCGGCGAGTGGGCGGGCAGCCGGCTGGTCCAGCGCCGATGATCATGGCGCCGGTCGATCCCGATCGGCGGAACCCGGGGCACGGCCCCGAGACGAGGAGTCGGTGATGGCACTGCAGGTCGGGGACCGGGCGCCGGATTTCACGCTCAAGGACCAGAACAACCAGCCGGTCACGCTCTCGGACTTCCGCGGGAAGAAGAACGTGCTGATCGTGTTCTACCCGCTCGCGTTCACCGGGGTGTGCCAGGGCGAGCTCGGCCGCATCCGCGACGAGCTGCCGGTGTTCGACAACGACGACACCGCGGTGCTGACGATCTCGGTCGGGCCGTCGCCCACTCACAAGGTGTGGGCGCTGGAGCAGGGCTACACCTTCCCGCTGCTGTCGGACTTCTGGCCGCACGGTGAGGTGGCCCGGGCCTACGGGGTGTTCAACGACGACGCCGGGATCTCCAATCGCGGCACCTTCATCGTCGACACCGACGGCGCGATCCGATTCGCCGAGGTCAACGGCCCCGGCGAGGTCCGGGACCAGCAGGTTTGGGTCCGTGCGCTGGCCGCGTTAGATTCGTGACCGCCTGCGGGGACGCGATCCTCGCAGGCGATCGACGGGCGTGTAGCTCAGTGGTAGAGCTCCTGTCTTACACACAGGCGGTCGCTGGTTCGAACCCAGTCGCGCCCACCACGACACATACGACTCGCCCCGCCGCACCGGCACCACCGGTCGGCGGGGCGAGTCGTATGTGCGGCGCGGATCAGTCCCGGTCGTCCTGCTCATCGAGCGGGGCGAACCGTTCCTGGTCGAGCACATCGGCCTCGGCGGCCTCACGGTCGGAGACCGGGCCGGTGCGCTGTGGATCGGGGAAACGCGCGTCTTCGCTGTCGTCGGCGGCCGGGGTCGCCTGATCGGCGCGATCGAGATCCGAGGCCGCGTCGAAGACCTCGTCGTCGGACGTTCTGCGGGCGGGATCTGTATCGGTCATACCGTCAAGGGTAGGCGCGTCAGGCGCTGCGGGGCAGCCGCTCGGCAAGGTCTGCTCGGATCAGCGTCGGCGCTTGCCGCCGTAGCGGTCCTGCAGGGTCTTTCTGTGCGCCTCGGGCAGCGGTTCGGCGGAGCGATAGGCGATCGGCTGCGGGGCCTTACGGCGGCGCCGGCCGGCCGCGACATGGGCCAGATCGTCCTCGAGCGGCGCATCCGCGGCCTCGGGCCGGCCCTCAGGAGTCTGCGTTGCGTCGTCCGGCACCGGATCGTCGCCCGGGGCGGGCCCGTCGCCGGCGGGGGCGTCCTCGGTCGGCGGGGCGAGGGCAGCGGCCTCACGGCGGCGCTCGCGGATCTCGGCCCACACGAAGTAGCCGATGCCCAGCGGCACCATGATCCCGAAGGCGATCCACTGCAGCCCGTACGACAGGTACGGGCCCGAATCGAGCTGCGGCAGCTGGATCAGCCCCAGACTGCCCGGCTGGTCCTCGTCGAGCTGGAGATAGTCGCCGAGCAGGTCGTCGCGGTCGAACAGCGGGCCGATCCGCTCGGGCGCGATGGAGTAGACCTGCTGCCAGCCGTCGCGGACGAACGGCTCGCGGTCGGCGTGCCGGGTCTCCCCGGGCCGGATGCGCGCATCGAGGGTGACCGTGCCGGTGGGCGGCGGATCGATCTCGGGCGCGGCCATCTCCTCGGCCGGGTAGACGTAGCCGCGGTCGACCAGGATCGCCTGCCCCTCGTCGGTGACGAAGGGGGCGACGACCTCGAAGACCGGGTCGGCGTTGACCGAGCGCAGCCGCACCAGCACCTGCTCGTCGGCGACGTAGTGCCCGGTGACCTGCACCCGGCGCCACTCGTCGTCGGTCTCGGCCGCGGTGCGCCCATCCGAGTAGATCTCCGACAGCGGCACCGGGTCGGCCTTCAAGGAGGCCTCGATGAGCTTGTTGCGCGCCGAGTTGTCGGTGTTCTTGCCCAGCTGCCAGGGGGCGAGCACGGCGAACGCGAAGTACGCGAACACCGCGGACAACGCGATGACCGCCAACCAGGTCGGTCGCAGCAGGAAACTCAAACGTCGCACGGTGCTAAGACTATGTCATCGCCGCGACCGTGCAGGTCAGCGGTGGTGCCGCAGTGACGCAGACGACCCCGGCCGCGGCGCGGCCCGGCTCACCGGGCCAGGCTGTCACGGATCCAGTCCAGCAGTGCCGGCATGGCCGCCTCCAGTTCCCGACGGGTGCGCACGAAGTTCTCCGGCCCGCCGTAATACGGGTCGTCCACGTCCTCGGTATCGGCCTCGGGGTCGAAGCTGCGCATCAGGCGCACCTTCGCCGGATCGGCGCCCGCTCCGGGAAGATCGCGGAAATGCCCGCGGTCCATCGCCACGATCAGATCCGCCTCGGCGTGGGCGGGACCGAACTGGGCGGCCGCATGGCCGGTGGAGTACCCGCCGACGCGCAGTTCGTCGTCGGTGCGCGGATCGGCGGGTTTGCCGGTGTGCCAGTCCATGATCCCGGCACTGGTCACCTTCACCCGGTCGCCGAGACCCTCTCGGTCGAGCAGGTCGGCCAGGATGCGCTCGGCCATCGGCGAGCGGCAGATGTTGCCCGTGCACACGAACGTCACGTGCAGATCGGCGGTCTGGTCCATGATCACCTTTCGCAACGCCGCGGGATCGTCGACGGTCCATCGGGCCCCGGCGGCTTCTCGCCGGTCACCGTAGCCCCACGACACCCAGGTCGGGGCGATGCCGTGGGCCAGGGCCCCGGCGACGTCGTGTTCGCGGTCCCCGATGTGGGTGAGCACCTGCTCGCCGGCCACGTCCAGGCCCGCCAGGGCGTGGGCGATCACATCGGCCTTGGCGCGCCGAGTGCCGTCGGCGGAGGCGCCGGCGATCACCGCGAACCGGTCGGCGAGCCCGAAGTGCTCCAGGATCCGCACCGCACGGATCTCGGACTTGGAGGTGGCCACCGCCAGGCGCAGCCCGCGAGCGCGCAGCTCATCGAGCAGCTCGGCGATCCCGTCGAACACCGCGTTCTGCGCCCAGCCGGTGCGGTCGTAGTACTCGGTGTAGGCGGCCAGGGCGCGCTCGGTCGTCGCCTCGTCCATGCCCAGGGCGGCGAACGAGTCGACCATGGGCGGGCCCACCAGCAGGCGGGTCAGATCTCCGTCGGGTGGGGTGACACCGACCGTGTGGCAGGCGTGGCGGAAACCGTCGACCACCCCCTCGGCGGAGTCGGTGAGGGTGCCGTCGAGATCGAACAGCACGGTGGGCGCGGGTGAGACCGGGTCCGTCATGGCTCCCATGATGGCCGTCGTCGGCGGTGGCCGGGAAATCGGCGGGCCGCATACCCTGGGGTTCGACGAGCGCGCCCGGCCGGCGCGCGGACGAAAAGAGTCGGAGGACTGATGGAGCACGGTGCGGTCAGTGTGGGGCGGATCGTCGAGGCGATCGAGGCGGCCTATCCGCCGGCGCTCGCCGAATCCTGGGATTCGGTCGGCCTGGTGTGCGGGGACCCGGACGAACCGGTGACCCGGGTGCACGTGTGCGTCGACGTCACCGAGGCGGTGGTCGACGAGGCGCTCGCCGCCGGGGCGGGGCTCATCCTGGCGCACCATCCGCTGCTGCTGCGCGGGGTCGACACGGTCGGTGCGCACACCCCCAAGGGGCGGCTGATCCACCGGATGATCCGGGGCGGCTGCGCGTTGCTCACCGCCCACACCAACGCCGACTCCGCCGACCCGGGGGTGTCCGATGCGCTCGCCGCAGCGCTCGGGCTGACCGGGTTGCGCCCGATCACACCGAAGTCCGAGGCGCCGCAGGACAAGTGGATCGTGCTGGTGCCCGACACCCACTCCGAGCAGGTGCGCGCCGCGCTGTTCGCGGCCGGGGCGGGCACGCTCGGCGACTACGACTCGTGCGCCTGGACCGTCGCCGGCACGGGACAGTTCCGGCCCCTGGGCGGCGCGAATCCGACCCTGGGCGAGATCGGTGCGGTGCACACCGAACCGGAGACCCGGGTGGAGGTGCTGGCTCCGCGCGCGGCCCGGGAGACGGTGCGCGCCGCACTGCGCGCCGCCCACCCCTATGAGGAGCCGGCCTACGACGTGTTCGAACCGGCGCCCGCCCGCTCCTCCCGCGGCCTGGGCCGGATCGGCGAACTGCCCCGGGCCGAGACCCTCGCCGAGTTCACCGAGCGGGTGGCCCGCGCCCTGCCGGCCACCGTGTGGGGTGTGCGCGCGGCCGGCGACCCCGAGCGCTCGGTGCGCACCGTCGCGGTGTGCGGCGGCTCGGGCGACTCGCTGCTCGGCGCGGTCACCGCCGCCGGGGTGGACGCCTACGTCACCGCCGATCTGCGCCATCACCCGGCCGACGAACACCTGCGCGTGGGCGGCCCGGCACTGGTGGACGTGGCGCACTGGGCGAGCGAACAGCCCTGGTGCGCCCAGGCCGCAGGGGTGCTGGCGACCGCCTTCGGCGACCGGCTCGATGTGCACGTCACCGCGGTGCGCACCGATCCGTGGACGGTGGGCGCGGCGAACTGACCGGCCCCGGGCCGCGGTGGCCGGGGGCCGGGTAGCGTCGACGGCGCTGCCCGCCGACCGTTCACCCCCAAGGAGAAGCGTGTGAAGGCCCGACCCGAAGACCAGAAGCGTCTGCTCGAACTCGCCGCCGTCGATGCCGAGGCCCGGCAGATCGCGCACCGCCGCAAGAACCTGCCCGAACGGATCGAGGTCGAGCGGATCGAGGACGAACGCAACGGTCACCGGGACGCGGCGGCGACCCTGGACATCACGCTCGAGGACTTCGACCGCGACATCACCAAGCTCGAGGGCGAGGTCGATGCGGTGGGTCGGCGTGCGGCGCGCAACGATGAGCGGCTGGCCTCCGGCGGGGTGCCGCCGCGGCAGTTGTCGGAGATGCAGCACGAGAACACCAGCCTGGCCCGCCGACGCAGAGAATTGGAGGAGGAACTGCTCGAGGTGATGGAGCAGCGCGAGGCCGTCGAACACGACCGGGACCGCACCGGAGCCCTGATCGACCGGGCCGAAGAACAGCTCGCCGACGCGCGCCGCCACCTCGAGGAGGCCGAGGCCGATCTGCAGACTGCGGAGGACCGCTCGGCCGGGCAGCGGGCCGAACTGGTGGCCGGGCTGCCGGAGGATCTGCTCGCGCTCTACGAACGCGAACGCACCCGCACCGGCATCGGGGCGGCGCTGCTGCAGGCGCGCCGCTGCGGGGGCTGCCGCATCGAGCTCGACCGGATGGAGATCGCCCGGATCGCCGCCCTGGACCCGGACGAGGTCGTGCACTGCGACCAGTGCAGCACCGTGCTGGTGCGCACCGGCGAGTCGGGGCTCGGCTGATGCGGGTGATCGTCGAGGCCGACGGCGGGTCGCGCGGCAACCCGGGACCGGCCGCCTACGGCGCGGTGGTGCGCGCCGAATCGGGTGAGGTGCTCGCCGAGCGCGGCGAACAGATCGGCCGGGCCACCAACAACGTCGCCGAATACCGCGGGCTGATCGCGGGGCTGGAGGCCGCCCGTGAACTCGGTGCGACCGAGGTGCAGGCCCGGCTGGACTCCAAGCTCGTGGTCGAGCAGATGTCGGGCCGGTGGAAGATCAAACACCCGGACATGGCCGAGCTGGCCGACCGCGCCCGCCGCATCGCGCGCGAGCTGGCGACGGCCGAATACCAGTGGGTGCCGCGCGCGGACAACTCGCACGCCGACCGACTGGTCAACGAGGCGCTCGACGGAGCGCCGACCTACTACAGCGCGGCCGGCCAGAGCGCCGGTGCCGCGCCCGCCACCACGCAGCCCGCCACCGCGCAGGCCGCGACCGGCAAGCCTGCGGCCGAGACCTCCGCGCCCGGCTGGACCGGGGCGATGGGGGCGCCGGCGCGGCTGCTGCTGCTGCGCCACGGGCAGACCCCGCTGTCGGTGCAGCGCCGCTACTCCGGGCACGGCGATCCGGAACTGACCGCGCTGGGCTCACAGCAGGCCGCGGGCGCGGCCCGCCGGCTCGCCGCGCGCGGATCGGTGGCCGCGGTGATCTCGTCACCGCTCACACGCACCCGGCAGACCGCGGAGGCCGCCGCGGCCGCGCTTGGGCTCGAGGTGCAGATCGAACCGGAGCTGATCGAGACCGACTTCGGCGACTGGGAGGGGCTGACCTTCACCGAGGCGGCCGAGGCCACCCCGGCGCTGCACAAGCGCTGGCTGTCCGATCCGTCGGTGCCGGCCCCGGGCGGGGAATCGTTCACCGAGGTCGCCGAGCGGGTGGGCCGGGCCCGGCGCCGGATCACCGAGCGCTACGCCGGTCAGGACGTGCTGGTGGTCTCGCACGTCACCCCGATCAAGACGCTGCTGCGCGAGGCGCTCGACGCCGGCCCGTCACTGCTCTACCGACTGCACCTGGACCTGGCGTCGCTGTCGATCGCCGAGTTCTACCCCGACGGCGGCACCTCGGTCCGGCTGGTCAACGACACCGGGCATCTGGCCGACTGACCGGCTGTGTCCCGGCCCACCGGTGCGCGATGACCGGGATCGGGCGCTCAGGCCGTACCCTGGTCGGTGCGGACGAGTCGGGTGGGCGGCCGCGGTCGTAGGGAACCGGCGCACACGTGGCGTCAGGCCCCGATCGAGGAAAGTCCGGACTCCACAGAGCAGGGCGGTTGCTAACGGCAACCCGGGGTGACCCGCGGGACAGTGCCACAGAGAGCAGACCGCCGGTGCGGGGGTGTTCGACGCCTTCGTACCGGTAAGGGTGAAAGGGTGCGGTAAGAGCGCACCGGCGTCGCGGGTGACCGTGACGGCCAGGTAAACCCCGCCCGGAGCAAGGTCGAAGACCGCACCGGCCGGACCGGTGCGGTTGCGCAGGTGTTCGAGGGCTGCTCGCCCGAGCCTGCGGGTGGACCGCTCGAGGCACCCGGCGACGGTGTGCCCAGATGGATGGTCGCCGCCCGCACCGAAAGGTGCGGGCACAGGATCCGGCTTACATCCCGGCTCGTCCGCACCCGCCCGGCGCGCCCGGCGGGCAGACTGGGGCCATGAGCCCCGATACGAGTGACGATCAGTGGTACTTCTGCGTGGCCGACCGTTCGGTCCGGCGCGGCAAGGAGTCGCGCGGCCTGGACCGGATGGGTCCGTATCCCGATCCGCAGACCGCGGCCCGGGCGCTGGAGATCGCCCAGGAACGCACGGCCGCGGCCGACGCCGCCGACGAGGCGGACGACGACTGGGGTGCGCAGTGACCACCCGGACCCGCCCCGCGGCGGGCCCGGCCGGCTAGGTGTACTCGGCCGTCACGTTGGTGACACCCGGTGGGCGGGGGCGTGGCCTCCGAGTGCGGTGTGGCGGCGCTGATTGTTGTAGTACTCGAGCCAGG
>Ga0079226_10002774_pt1 | contig 13501 bp, 10 predicted proteins | sample Poulit2014_FD_76345 | JGI IMG/M metagenome (GOLD analysis project Ga0079226, IMG submission 76345) | Agricultural soil microbial communities from Georgia to study Nitrogen management - Poultry litter 2014 | ecosystem: Environmental > Terrestrial > Soil > Agricultural land | place: USA: Georgia... | reverse complement strand
ATCTGGCGGTGAAGCACGGCTCCTCGGTCGATCGAGAGATTGCCCGGTCCTTTCGCGAAATACGCGATCACACTGTCTTGAGGCTCCGGGTCATCCTGCAGGTTCGAGACGCCTTCCGGCTCTATCGCACGAGCGCGGTCAGCTCCGAACCGAATCTCCTTCTCGAAGTCATCGAAGCGGGCTACAACGTAGAGGTCCCACACACCGCGGCCCAGACCATCATGCTCAGCGGTCACCAGGAACGACCGGGCGCCTGCAGCGAGATCTTCGAACGTCGTAGTGAAGTCCTCGACGAGGGCGCTGTTGCGTTTGCGGGCACGAATAGCGAGAGAGTCAGGGGCTCCCTCGAGGTCGGGGATCCGGACGGTGGCCGAGACCGTAACCCTTGCACTCTCTACTCTCAGGTCCTCGAGTCGGCAGTGTATCTTCGGTGTTGCGACCGTCCGATCTTCTTCAGGCACCAAGTGAGCGATCTCCTCTGGCAGCTGCCGCCGGAACTCTCCGTCGCCCCAGACGGTTCGGGCCTGGACGCCGGAGGTCAACTCTGAGATGTAAGCAGTCAACGCATCGAGGTCCTCTGCCGCCAACAAGTCGAGCGCGACGCGGTGTTCCGCACTTATCAGCCGGCGCACGCCGTGGCCGTAGAGGTGAGCGATCTCGGCGCGGAACGTCTCAGCAAGATGGGCCTGTTTTTTACGCGTCAATTTCGGCCATCGCGCATCCAGAACCCGCTTCATCGGCCAGCTGAACGGTCGCCGCAGCAGGCCGTCGCGGAATTCACCGGGCTCAGTGTATGCCTCTATCGCCTGCGCGAGGCGCACTGCAATCGTCAGATGAGATAACGCGTTCTGCTTCGACTGTGTCAGGTTACTTCCGTCGGTTCGATGCCGGATGATATAATAGTCCATATCCGCCAGCACCGAGACCTTCCGGGCGTTCAGATAAACGGCCGCCATGAAAGGCTGGTCTTCCCCCACCTTCTGATCCTCAGGGAACCGCAGGCCCAAACGCTCGATCAGGTCTCGGCCGATCAGTTTCGTCGGGCCAAGCGTGTTGAATACGTTGTCCCGAAGCAGATGGGCATCAAGGACTGTTCGCTTGAACATGGACGCGGGGGCGTGACGCTTATCAGTGCTGCTCATCTTGCCCAGCACGACGTCGGATCCCTCCGACTCGGCGACCTCTACCATGCGTCGCAGTGCATCATGGGTCAAGCGGTCATCCGAGTCGAGGAAGAAGATGAACTCTCCCGTGGCGCGGCTGATGCCGGGATTCCGGCCACCTCCGGCGGTGCCCGAGTTCTCCTGAGTGAGCACTGTCAGCCGCGGGTCCTCTGCGGCCAGTTCCGCCAGGACCGCATCGCTCCCGTCGGTCGAACCGTCATCTATGGCGATGATCTCCACCGCGCCCGGATCGATCGTCTGATCCCGGACGGACTGGATCGCTTCGCGCACATAGTCAATGGAATTGAAGACCGGGATGATCACGGAAACTTTGGGGGCCATGAACTGCAACCTCGTTCGTCGGAGCGGTCGTGGCCTCAGGGCGAGTGAACCGGGCAAACCCCGCAATCCGATTCACACGCTCGACCATCGGGAACTTCGCTGCCGGGAAGCGTAGCACCGCCTACCCGGATACGCCTGAACATGCACTCCCGTCGTCAGCATGGATACCGCACCTACCGGCCCATACAGTCACCCGAGACGACGAGAGGTGGCTCTTACATCGAGCGCACAGGGCTCCCCCCGGGATGCGGCAGGTCAGCCCTCGAGATGCCGAGCTCCTCGCGGGCGGTCTCGACGAACCGATCAGCATAGGTTTCTCGCGGGATGTCACCAAGGTAGTAGGTTGCCCACTGCAGACGCTCGGTCTCGTGGGGGTCCGGGCCGGTCATACTGTCGAGCACCTCATCGAGGTTCACAAGGCTTCTGCCCTCAGCAACGAGTACGTAGGCGGCACGCGCCATCGGGAACTCCGCGACGAACTCCTCGGAACCAGTCCGCGGCGAGACCATGGCCAGCGGCTTGCCCGAGTGCAGGAAGTCGCCGACCACCGCTGAGACATCGGAGATCATCGCGTCGGCCGCGTTGAAGCATTCGACGAGGCTCATCTCTTTCTCCGTGAGCTCACCGTAGAGATGCTCGCGTCCCGTGGTGGTCTCATCCTCCGCCAGCAGCTGCCGGATCTCGCGGCACGCCTCTCGAAGCTCTGGAGACCGATTGCTGTACGGGTGCGGGCGGAACACCACCCGGCATCCACGCTGGAGCAGCCCCTGCACGATTGCCGGTCCCGCCATCAGCGATGAGTAGTTCGTCTCGGCCTGGTAGCCCAGCCAGGTCGGAGCGTACAGAACGGATGGGTCGGAAAGCTCAGAAATAGGGCCGCGCGCCTCGGACACGGCTTCTACCTGAGGCCTCCCTACGATGCGGAAGATCTCGGGCCGCATCGTGACCCCGAATTTCTCGAAGCGGTCGATCGCTGCCTGTCCGGCGACGAAGTCACGGTCATACATGCGGATGATCGGAGTGGCGCTGGACGCCTTGTCCGATTCGCCATGCAGAAGTTGGATATGTGTCAGGTCCGAGTAGCGCACCATGTGGTTGTTGCGCATCGCATTGTTGACGTAGAAGACGCCACGTACCGATGGCACGATCAGGTCATCGAGGTCGGTAAGGGAGCGGCGCAGAAGCACCGGATGGTCCGTGGCGTTGGCAAGCTGACGGAAGTTGGGAACGGTGCGCACTATTAGGACGAAAGGAACACCGAGCCGCTCAAGATAGGGCAGCCACATGGTTACTTGGAAGGCGGAGCGCGGAGGAGCGTGCCAGTACACGTAGAACCCCGGTTCCATGTTCTCGAGGGTCTCCGGCAGCTCTGACTGGAACTGACGGCGCTCCCGGATCCGGCGAGCGATGTCACCGAAGGCGGCGAGGCTGATCGCAATGGAGACTGCCGAGACAAGCGCAGCTCCCGGGACCAGGACCGCGGGCGCGAGCGTGGCCACGGTGAGTGCCAGCAGCCCCACCAGGTTCAGAGGGAAGATCCACCCGTAGGCGAAAGCTCCGCGGTTACGTGCGGTGTGTCCCGGGAAATTCGCGGCGTACGGGACCGCCACTCCATTCAACGAGCGAAGCATCGGCTCCAACGAGAGCGCCACGATCGCTAATACGAACGCAACGATTCCCAGCGCGCGAAGTTCACCGGCCGCATACAACTGCACTGCGGCAGTCGCGATGAGGATGTAGCGGGAGGTCTGATATCGACCGATTCCGCCGATCCCGGCAGGAGCTCGCATGAGGGTGCGGCGTTGCCGCCACAGGATGATGACCAGTGGCACGAGAGGGCCAATCACGGCAAGCTTCGACCCACTCAGGCTCACCACGGCAACGGCCGATAGCACAGCGAGTGTGTTCACCAGCAGAGGCCAGAGTGACAGCATCTTCACGGCCTTGTCGAGACTGATCGGCTTCACTCCGTCGCACCTCTCGTTCCTAGGGCAGGGGATGCACCCCAATATCGCTCGGGACACTTCACGATCTTGCCACGCGGCGAGCTACCTCTGCGCGCGGGCATCTCGACCGCGGACGCTCGGCCTCTGGATGCCGAGCCGTCGTGCGAATTTGCGACGTATCCGCGCCCCGCCCGTACGGGCGGCAGCGAGGATCGATGTCTTCGGCCACCGGGTCTCGGACATCTCGACCGCAGCGGGCAGTGACAGCACGACCGACCCGACCACGTCAGTCACCCGGAGACCCCTCTCTTCCCGCTCCAATTTTCTGAGACGCGGAAGCTGCAAGGCCACCAGGTCCTCGCCAACAGGGACGACGGGCACTTCTTGCGCTACCGATGCTTTCCCCGGTTCCCCCTCCTTCCTCTCGACTGTCACGGTGAAACGCGAGGAGCGCCACGTCCCCGTTTGGAGCAGTACGATGCACTCGCCGCGATGCGTCTGCAGTACGGTGAGCACCTGCGCGTCCGGGGTCGTACGCGACTGAAGCGTGAAGCCGATGTCAAACGACAGGTTCCCGTGACTCTGCGTGAAGTATGCGACCCCCGTCTCTGCCGCTCCCTCCTTGTTGAGCAGTGGACGCCGGTCGGCGGTTATGCCCTCGGCGCGGTGCCGGCCGAGGCGATTCACGAGTTCCTCGCCCCCATAGCGATGGACGACGTACAGGTCCCACACACCTTGTCTCAGCAGTGTGTAATCGACCTCTGCCCGAAAGACCGCAGCGGGTTCCCCAGCCCGCCCCTCGACCTCTACGCTGCGAGCCGGAACGTCGAACCAATCGTCGGATCGTCGGTTGCGCACGCGTAGCGTGACGTTGTCGGGCGGGACGGCACCGCGGCGAATGCGCGCGCTCGCCATCAACCGGACCTGTCCACAATCAACCGCGATGCCCTCGAGCACGGCCACACCCCTTGGCGGCACATCGCGAAGCAGCTTCTCTCCGATTTGTTCTGCGAGCTCCGACGGCAGATCGAGTAGAAACCCCGCTTCATCCCGGGTGATCATCTCCGTTCCACCGTTGCTCTCCCAAACGATGAGCCGCCGCAAGACATCGGTGCGCCCGGCGAGCGCGAGTCGCGCCTTGAGGCGCGGCAGAGCTGCCAGATGTGCCGCAAGGGGGTCGGTGAAATAGGGACCGACAGCTTCCCGGAGCTCGGCGATCACCGCATCCTGCTGCTGCCCGTCCAGATCGAGGAACCGCTTCTGCAAGGCACTGAGCATTGCTCCTTGCACCGGGCGGCGCAACAGGCCGTCCCGGAGGGGCCCGGGAGGCGTTCCGTCGACAATGACTGCGACCGTTGCGGTCACCAGCTGGGCGAAATCCATCGAACTGCGACGAGAAGAGGTGACGTTCGTCCCGTCCTCACGCCTCCGGATCAGAACGTAGTCACGATCCGCGCGCACACTTATCTTGTCCGCCGCCAGGTAGCAGGCCAGGGTGAACGGCTGGTCTGACCCCACCCGCAGATGCGTCGGATGGTGTGCAGCGCCCTTACTCACGAGTTCCGTGCGGAACAGCTTGATCGCCGTGAGCGTGTTGTAGAGCTTGTCTTCGACGAGGTGCGCATCGGCCACCGACCGCTTGAACATCGTTCCTGGTGCGTGAGCACCATTGAGCCCGGCCATCTTCGCCAGAACAATGTCTGAGCCTTCGGACTCCGCATACGCGACCAGGTCGCCCAGCGCACCGTCGGTGAGAACATCATCAGAGCCGAGAACGAAGAAGTACTTGCCCCGTGCCGCAGCGACGCCCTTGTTGCAGGGGTCTGCCGGGCCGCCCGAATTTGGCTGGTTAAGCACTCGAAAGTTGGGGTACTTCTGCGCATACTCAGCGAGTACACGCTCGGACCCATCATCAGAACCGTCGTTGACCAGAACCACTTCAAAGTCTGATTGATCCAGACCCTGCGCGGGTATGGCGTCAAGCGTCTCGACAAGGTAAGGCATCGCGTTATACACCGGGATCACGAGGGAGACGAGCGGCTCCTTGACGGTCGTTGGTGTCACGGGTCCTCCTGGTTTGTCGGGCGTTGGTGCGTGTTGCAGCTGCAGTATCGGAGCGATGCACGGCGCTCGCCCCATGGTCGTCGCGGGCCAGTGTCTCTCGGATGACTCTGCCATCACGGGAGGCGCGCTGGGAGCTCGCCGAGATCTCCCTCCGTTCCCACCCCCTACTGTCGTGACACTCGCTCCGCAGTGCGGCATCGCTGACGCGGGCGCCGGTAGAGTTCGCAGCAATCCGCCACGGCATCCCGGGCGCACCCCGGCCTGCAAGGCAGCGACTCCGAAACAGGCACAATTCAATTCAGCGACGAGAGGCAACTTCATTGCTAGAGCAAAAATCGACCATCCTGGTGTTAGCCCCGCATACCGACGACGGCGAATTAGGATGCGGTGGAAGCATCGCTCGCTTTATCCGCGAGGGTCATGAAGTACACTACGTAGCCTTTTGCAGCTGCGACGAGAGCCTCCCTGAAGGCATGGCTCCGGGAACTCTTCGCGCGGAAGTCTTGCGCGCCACGAAAGTTCTCGGAATCCCCGAAGAACGCGTGACCGTACTGGACTTTCGTGTCCGATATTTGGCGGAACAACGACAGGAGGTTCTACAGCACATGGTTGACCTCAATCGCCACCTGGAGCCCAACATCGTCTTCTGCCCAACCCGAGAAGACCTGCATCAGGATCACGGGGTTGTCGCCGCAGAAGCGATGCGCGCATTCAAGGCGCGAACTATCCTCGGGTACGAGATGCCGTGGAACAACATTACTTTTGACGCCAACATGCTAATCACCCTTGAGGAGCAGGACGTGAATCTCAAAGTCGCCGCATTGGCAGAATATGAGTCCCAGCGGCATCGCCCCTATATTACCGAGCGATACATCCGGGGGCTCAGCCACTCGCGTGGAGTAACCATTAGCCAAGAGTATGCAGAAGCGTTCACACTGTACCGAGGGGTGCTCTGAAAACATGGCCGACATCGACCTTTCAATTCTTGACAGAGAGAAGCTCGAGGCTCGCCTCGACGAAGTGCGAGCAGCCGACGCAGACCAGGGCTGGATGTCCTGGGAGGACGACTCCTACCTGGTGGACCTACCGCAGAAATGGGCGTTCTCGAAACTAGCCGAGCACGATGGCCGTGTCGCGGGATACGCCTTGTGCTCGGAAAAGCAAGACACTGTTTGGCTCCACCGAATCGCCGTGGCACCAGATAGCCGGAGTCTCGGCGTGGGGACACGCTTGCTGGGCGACATTGAAGACACCGCCCGCGAAAGAGGGTACGTAAAGGTTGGCCTCAAAACACCCACGAACAATACCCGGGCTCGTCAATTTTATGTGGCGAACGGATACGGAGAGGAGGCCCGCGGCACAGAATATGCAACGTTCAGCAAGGTCCTAAGCCCTCGCACTATAGGCGTCCATCAACCGAACTTCCTCCCGTGGCTCGGATATTTTTACAAGCTACTACGAAGCGATACCTTTGTTATCCTGGACGATGTCCTAGCGCCAAGCAGAGGATATTTCAATCGCTCCAAAGTGCTCGTCCAAGGAAAGGGCCGCTGGCTGACAGTCCCGGTACACCGGAATGACGGATACATCCACCACATGACGCCGGACGGGGACGAATGGGTCACCAAACATGTTGGCACGCTACAATTCAATTACGGTCGAACCCCGTTCTACGATGAGCTGATGCCCGACTTGACAGAACTCATTCAACGCTATTCGACCGCCAGCCTGGCAGAGCTTAATGAAGCTCTCATCCTTCACGTCGCGTCACTACTGGGGATCAGCACGCCTTGCGTACGCTCCTCTGAGTATGATCTCGATAGCCGTGGGGACCAGAGGCTAGTTGATCTGGTTAAGGCCGTACATGGATCGAGCTACTTGTCAGGAAGTGGCGGCGATAACTACCAAGAAACTGAAACCTTCACGTCATCCGGGCTCGATCTTGTCTATACGGGGTTCAAGAGCACCCCATACACTCAGCAGAACGCAGCCGAGTTCACGCCGGGTCTATCGGCTATAGATGCACTCTTCAACATCGGGCCTGGCGCTACGCGGCAGCTGCTCGACGACGCGCCTGACCCGATGCCCACGGCGGAACCTGTCGACAGCGAGTAATAGGCCGTTCTTCCAACCGGGCCTTGTCGTGAAGCACGTAGATGTGGCTTGAAATCGCGTGTCTCCGGGGCGTGCCGCATGCATGCGTCCTACAGGGTAGGGAACGGGGCGCCGTCTCAAGGGGCTGGCGGGATGGGCGCGCTTCTCCGCGCACATCCCGCCCCTACCGTTCGGTCGCCCCGAGTGTCGTCCCTTCCGCTGCGATTTCTTCTCCTTCAGCCCCCTCCGCGCCACCATCGGCAGGATCCTCCAGCCCACCGACCCCGGCCTCGCGGTAGAGCGCGATGAACTCGCGGGCGGTGTCGGGGCCGATCATCAGGCGTAGCACCGGGGAGACCTCGTAGTCCTCCCCCTGTTCGTCCAGCAGCCCGGCCCGCTGGATCTTGGTGATGGAGGTGCGGACCTCCTTGGCGAAGCCGGCCTCGTCGGTCGAGGTGGTGCGACGGTATGCGGCCAGCGCCTGCTGGATCTCGGGCTCGGAGACCACGGTGCGTTGTCCCCGGGAGGACTGGGTCAGCAGCATCTGCCGCAGGACCAGCAGCAACACGGAGTCCAGGCGGTTCAGCCCGGTCAGGCGCCGCAGCAGCTTGGGGGCGTCGGGGTCCTCCTCGCTCTGGCGCACGAAGGCGACCTGGGCGTCGTCATCGACGATCAGTTCGAGGAACTGATCGGCCAGGCGCGCTTCGATGGCGGAGCGGTCGCGCAGCAGCTGGGCGTAGCGGGTGCCATCGCGTCGGCCGTCCAGGAAGGGCCCCTGGAGGAGGTGGACCAGGACGCGTCGGGACTCATCGACCAGCGCGCTGCCCGTCGCGGACGGGGCGTCCTCGGCGGCGAAGTCGTCGTCGGCATCGGTGCGAAGGTCAGTGCTGCTCACGGAAGCACACCTTACCGGGCCCGTGGAGGCCGCTCCGGACGAACCGCTCACGACGACAAGAACCTCGTTCGTGAGAACAGTCGGTCGAAATGAGCCCTCCGGGGCCGTTTATCTGGTGGACTCGCGCATGAGAGCAGTTCTCTGCGGCACCGCCGGTGTCGAAGGCCCCGAAGCTAGGAGCAGAACATGTCGCTCGACCTACCCACCATCATCGCCATCGCTGTGGCTGTGTTGATCATCGTGGTCCTGCTGATCGTGCTCGGCGTGGTGACCGGGCGGCGTCGCCGCGCAAAGCAGCACGAGGAGGACCAGCGCCGCGCAGCACAGCTGCGTGAGGAGGCACAGCAGGAGCATCAGACGGTCCAGGAGCGCGATCTGAGGGCCAAGGAGACCGAGCTCGAGGCTGACCGCGCACGCCTGGACGCCGAGTACAAGACCAAGGAGGCCGAGCAGGAGCAGGTCGCCGCTGAGCGGCGTCAGGCCGAGGCGAATGAGCAGCGGGCTGCGGTCGATCAGGAGCGCGAAGCTGTCGATGAGCGTCTCGCCGAGGCCGACCGTCTCGATCCCGAGGCCGGGCGTCAAGGGGGCTCCGTCCCTCCGGGTGGCCCGGCGCACCATGCTGGCCACGGTCGTCACGAGCAGGGCACTGAGCCCGGAACCCCGGCGACCCCGAACATGGCGCCGCAGGTCCGGGACGGCGAGCCGGGCGGCCCGGACGCCGCGTCACAGCCGCACGGCCGGCGCGCAGCCCGGCCGGCCGAGCCGGCCCAGCCGATCGAGGGCGAGGGCGCACCCTTCGGCGACGACGCAACCCTGCACGGTGCACATCAGGCGGACGGCGGGCAGGCTGCGCCCGCACCGCAGCAGCCCGCTGCCGGCGCGCAGCAGCCAGGGCCGACCGGGCAGCAGCCCGTTGCCGGCGCGCAGCAACCAGGGCCGGCCGGGCAACAGCCCGCTGCCGCCGCGCAGCAGCCGGGGCCGGGCGGGCAGCAGCCCGCCACGCCTGCTGAGCCTGCCCGGCAGCAGGCGCCCGTCCAGGGGCGTCCGGCTGCCGATCAGCGCCCGGGCCACGAGGACCTGCGTGAAGTCGACGCCGACGGACGCCCGGTCGACGGCTCCGAGCAGCCCCGCGACCAGGCTCAATGGCGGGCGAAGGAGCGTCCGGAAGGCGGCCCCGACCAGCGCGCCTGAGCTCGGCTGAGACGGAACGGGCTGGGAACCGATGATCGGTTCCCAGCCCGTTCCACTGTGCCGTGGGCTGCGCTCAGGCTCCCTTGCGCACGGTGATGGTCCAGCCGGCGTCTCCGCTGCGGTCGAAGTTGACCACGTCGTGACCGTCCTCGGCCGCCCATTGGGGCAGGGCCTCGGTGGCCTGGGTGCAGTCGAAGTCGATCACCAGGTCGTCGCCGCCCTGCAGCTGGGCGATCGCCTGCTTGGCGTCGATCAGCGGGAAGGGGCACACGGCGCCGTTGGTCTCGAGCGTGTAGGTGGCCATGGGAGGGATCCTCTCGGTGGGAATGGTCCGGTCGTTCGGCAGGTTCTGGTGGTCTGGTGGGTCGGAGCGTTCCGAGGTCGTGGTGCCCGGCGTCAGGCGGCCGGGGGCAGGACGGGGGCGGGACGGGAGCCGGCAGAGCGCTGCGGGCGCACCAGCAGGAACCAGGCCGCGGCCCAGGTGCCGACCATGATCGCGATCAGCGAGACCCACCCCTGGTAGCTGAACAGGGACGTCTCCACCAGCGAGTTGCCGATGGTGCAGCCGCCCGCCAGCGCCGCTCCGACGCCCATCAGCACGCCCCCGCCGGCGCTGCGCAGCATCGTCGCCGAGTCCGGTGTGCGCCAGCGGAACTCTCCGGAGAGCTTCGCGGCGGCGAAGGAGCCGATCAGGATGCCGAGCACGAGCATCACCGACCAGTCCACGAGGGTGACGTCGCCGGTGGCCAGGAAGGTGACGATCTTCGCCGAGGGGGTGGTGATACCCAGCCCGCCGTTGCGGCCGGCCGCGGTCGACAGCACCCAGGCGGCGATCGCGATCAGGCCCAGCAGCACGCCGCCCACCCAGGGGCTCCAGGGCAGGTCGGCCAGGTAGTGGCCGATGCCGCTGCGCCGGGCGGGCAGCGCGGCGACCTTCTTCTTCCCGGCGCTGCGGCGCACCTGGCGCACCACCAGCGCCCCCACGATCGCAGCGAACACGAGGGTCGGCACCCACACGCTCACGCCCAGCGTCTGGTGGATCGTGGAATCGGCGACGGTGCGCGAGCGCGCAGCGTCGGTGAAGGCGCCCAGCGGCCCGTACTTCATGACCGAGGCGAGCAGGGCGTAGAAGATCAGCGCCACCCAGGACCCGATCAGGCCCTCTCCGGCGCGGTAGTACGTGCCGGTGGCGCAACCGCCCGCATAGATGATGCCCACCCCGAACAGCAGTCCCCCGCCGATCACGGCCACGGGCGCGAAGGTCGCCGCCTCGGGGGCGAGCACGCCGGCTCCGGTCAGGGCGGCGACGCCGATGGCTTGGATGGCGATGGCGAGCAGCAACGGGGTGAAGTAGCGCGTGGAGCGCGAGAGGTAGATGTCACGGAAGGCGCCGGTGACGCAGAACCGCGAGCGCTGCAGCACGTAGCCCAGCACGGCGCCGAGGAGGAGTCCGGTGATGATCATGACAGCGACCGTAACTTATGGGAGCCATAATGAATACCTTCATGTCATGGGCGGTGGCAGGGTGGTCGCTGAACAGCACGGACACGAACTTGCCGCCATGTCACACTGGCGCGCATGACCCCCGCCTCTTCCCGCCCGCGCATGGACGACGTCACCGTCGAGCGGGTGCTGCGGGTGGTCGAGGCGATCCCGCCGGGATGCGTGGCCGCCTACGGCGAAGTGGGGGCCATCGCCGGCGTGGGGCCCCGGCTGGTGGGCCGCATCCTGCGCGAGTGGGGATCGAACGTGCCGTGGTGGCGGGTGACCAACAGTCACGGGGACCATCCGCTGCTGGCCCGGGCCAGACCCCTCTGGGAGGCCGAGGCCATCGCGATCAAACCCAACGGGCGCGGCTGCCGCATCGACGAGTTCGGGGCCGACCTGGCCGTTCTGCGGCAGGCTGCGGCACCGGCGCTGGCACAGCTCGACGAGCACTGATGCCCTCCGACTGCCCCGACGAGACAGACACGCTCGCCGTGGCGCATGCCAGGACGCCAGCTGCGTTGGCGCGTAGACCCGCGTCACGATGCGCACCGCAGCTCATGGAACGCCTGGCTCGAGGCGGCTGTCACCGTCGATCGGGCGTATCGAGCCTGTGCCATGCGCCCAGCGGGAGCTTCAGGGCCTCATCCTTGGCTTCCTCGTCGAGATGGACGTCGCTGCGCTCGAGGAGGATCTCCAGCCCGCCCATGCGCGTCTGGACGTAATGCATCTCGTTTCGGGGGTTCAGCGCGGTGCGCATGCGTATCAGCGGCGACAGACGGCGTCGACGACCTGGTCTGGACGCGATCAGGATGACCAGGAACACGCCGAACCCCGTCGCGGTGGCGAGGAGCAGTTCCAACGGGACCCACCCGAGGTCGCCCCGATCGGGTTCTGCACGGAGGATGAAGTACGCCGCCAGGGCCGCTGAACCCGACGCGGCAGGGACCGCGAGAACGACCGCGCCGCGCTGCCGGTCGTCGGCCCAAGGAGCCAGGAGGGACAGAGGCATGGCCACCGCCAGCACGTACACGAACTGCAGCAGACCGACGATGCTCGGGCCCATGGGGTGATCAGACACCACGATCACCACGAGACCGATGCCCGCCGCCCCGTAACCCACGATCAGGATCGCGAAGCTGATGCACAGAGCCGCGACCTGGAGGACGGTGAACCCTGGTGGACGGCCCGCTCTCGCCAGGAGCTCGGTTTCGATCTCTCCCCACCTCGGGGGATGCGGCAGCTGGGCGGTCCGAGCCCATTCCTGCGCCGTCTGCTTCTGCGTCATGCCCCCACCTCACAGTTCGCCGGCAACACCTCGTGCGTTCACAATTGTGCCCGCTGACCAGCCACGCGTCCCCCGGTTCCGGGAGACCGCCTCGGTTCGGGGAGACCGCCTCGGTTCCGGGAGACCGCCTCGGCTCCGGGAAACGGCTTTGGCTCCGGGAGACCACTTCGGCTCCGGGAGACCGCTTCGTCCTCACCGGCTCCCGCAGCCGGGGTCAGGTACCGGAAGCAGCGTCCCGGCTCACCCCAACGCGCCTCTACTCCACCGGCACCTCACTCCACCGGAACGTCGTCGAGGAAGAAGAAGGCGGGCACCCGCGCGGCGTAGTCGGTGCCGTCCAGCTCGCGCCAGGTGACGATCTCGGTGGAGCCCTCGCGCCGCTGGGCGTGGTTGGTGGCCAGGAACATCAGCCCGATCACCGTGGCCAGACCCTGCTGGGCGGGGTGGGCCCGCAGCACGTCGGAGAGCGAGGCCTGGCCGGCGAGGCCGCGCACGTCGTTGATGTGCCCGGTCAGGCCCACGATGTCGATGTCATTGCTGCGCACCAGGTCCTCGAGCACCTCGACGCTCAGCGCCGTGGCGTCATGGACCTCGGCCACATCGGGGGCGCCGGGGTCGGTGGGATCCTTCAGCCGGTGCTGGGAGATCGAGGACATCGCCACCCGCGACAGGTCCAGCTCCAGCGGGAACGGGGCGCGGGTGGAGACCTCGTCCTTCTGCGCGAGGGCCACGCCCTGGGCCTCCTGCAGCGCCTCCAGCAGCACCCGGTGCTGGCGGAAGTCCTGCGAGCGCACGAAGCGGGCCAGCGAGCGGTACAGCTCGGTCTTGACGTCCAGGACCTCCTGCGCCGGCTCGTAGAGGTCGCTGAACACGTTGGCCAGGCGCTCGCGCTCGGTGCGGGTCAGGGTCTGGGCGAAGTCGCGCTCGAGCAGCCGGTCCACCAGCTCCTGGGTGGCGCGGGTCTGGACGGGGTCGTTGAGCATCCGGAAGAAGGCCGTGAAGGTGCGGCCCACGCTCGACTGGCCCAGCAGGT
>Ga0079226_10002773_pt1 | contig 13503 bp, 14 predicted proteins | sample Poulit2014_FD_76345 | JGI IMG/M metagenome (GOLD analysis project Ga0079226, IMG submission 76345) | Agricultural soil microbial communities from Georgia to study Nitrogen management - Poultry litter 2014 | ecosystem: Environmental > Terrestrial > Soil > Agricultural land | place: USA: Georgia... | reverse complement strand
GAAAGGGTGATATTCTACAAGTATCTGATTATGTTAATGGTGATAAATATAATGATATTTCAACTTGGTAAGAAGTAATCCTTGATGGAAAAGTATGTTACGTTTGGTCAGGTGCTCTTCAAGTAAAATCAGCTTATGAGCAAGAACAACAATCAGTCAAAGATATTGATTTAACTGCAATCAGTAAAGGTGATTATGAATCGTTAGTGGGAACATGGGTTAATGGTAGAGGTGATACTCTTGTCATTCAAGCAGATGGATCTGTTGTCAGTACAGTAAGCGGAAGGACGGGCGAAGGAAGTTTGGGAGGTGCTTTTAGATATGAAAGTGATGGTGTTCCTTATATTGGAGTCAGTAATGGGTATACTGGAGGTTTATTAGCATTGCTTAAGGTTGGTTTTAAGACAACAGGAGATAATTCGGATACTTCTAAACCACGAATTGTACCAACTCAAAATGGTGTATATAATTTACCAGCTGATCTTACTATTATCGTCAATAGTATAATTAATTAAGGAGAAAAATTTTAGAATGAAAAAGATAGCTTTACTAGGAATGATGGGATTATCGATATTGTTTGGTTGCTCTAAAAAAGATAGTAATCAAGCGGCGACAGGCAGTTGGTATACTAGTTCAAATGAAAGTAGTAGCTCGACTTCTAGTTCATCACAGACAGAAAGTAATGAGGAAGTAACAGGTAATAATAGTATTTATGATATCGTTTTAGAAAAACTTAGAAATGATACAAGTGATACTCCAGCGACGCATTACGCTTATTATGATATTGATGGGAATGGTCAGGATGAACTATTTTCTGGACGGTACTGGGAGTCTACGGGAACAGTTGAATTTGCGGCTCTTTATTATGATAATAACGGAGTAGCTGACTATTTGGCACAAAGTTATGTTGCATCAAGTGGTGGTTATCGAGAAGCTGCAAATATTTACACAGATGGAACGATTATTACTGCTAAGTGGACGTCAACAGGAACAAAAATGGAAGATACCCAGTATCAATTGAGAGCAGATAATAGTGGTATTGATACTATAAAAAGTGCTACTGTACCGATTGGGAGAGATGTAGAGTTGTCGGATTATTTTGACATCAAGGGGAAAAAAGAGTTTGATTTTAGTATTTTGGATTGGCAACCTTTGGCATCAGAACAGACTTCTTCAGGTGATTTAAATATTGACCAGATACTTAATGGAGATTATACATCATTAGCTGGAACATGGAAAAATGGTAGAGGGCAAACTTTTGAATTTAGTGATGAAGGAATGCTTGAAGGAATGAATATTAGTTCGCCACGAGAAAGTTCTTATGGAACAGTTATCTTAGCATGTGGTTCAGCTAACGGTGCACCCGGTGGATTTGCTATTGAAGTTTACTCTACTGGTGTCAAAAATCCCAAAGGAGATCATTCGGATTCTTCCCAATCAAGGTTGATTGCTGGGCAACAATTTATTGACTTTCCTGCAGAAGCATATTATTATAGAGAATAACAAAACAAAAGCAAACGAATCGTTGGTTTGATTGGTTTGCTTTTTATTTTTGGGATGTTATTCTTGATCACGGATAAAGGTGAGGGTTTGGTCTTTGGATAATTCTGGTGAGAATTGGAAGCCGTCAAAGGTTAGGTGTTTGATTTGCTCAATGGTTTCAATTTGTTTTTCAGCCATTAGTGAGACCAAACGACCACGTCCTTTTTTAGAAATGGTTGAATGAACTTTTGGCTTTCCGTTTCTATTTTCCATAAAGACAATTTTAACTATGCGTTTGCGGATATTTGGAGAGAAAACTTGCTCAAATTCTGATGACAGTAATGAAATGATGAGTTCGTCATCTTGGACTTCTTCGTCATATTGTTGTCTCCAAAATTGTTTTAATGATGTGTTGTCAATCTTGAGATTTCCTTGAAAATCAAGGCGATGTGGTGCGATTAACGTCATGGGACTGATTAAACCGTATAAGGCAGTAGCGATACGAAGGTGGTTATCAAGATAATGTCGCTCCGCTTCGGTTACCTGAGTTCGTTTCATATACCGATACATGAGACCGTCATATAATAGCCATGCGTGGTAGGTTTTGACTTCCCCGTCAGCAAGACGTTTCCAGCGCAGCCATTCTTGGTCAGCCTTGTTGGAATTAATTTTGTAAAAGTTGGCCAAGTCATCAACAGCGTATTCGCGTATGGTTTTGAGAACTGTTTGACTCATAGGAGTTAGGTTTTGACTTGGAAAAGCATCTTGGTTGGTATGTAATTCTTTGGCGTTAGGAATTAATATTTTCATACTGGCATTATAGCATATCACTAGAGCATGCTACAATGTTTCGGTTTAAGTGAGAAAGTTTTACAGCCGTCAGGCTGGTTTTTTGTTATAATAAGGCTATGACTATTCAGGAATTGCAGGCGGGGGATTTGCTTTTTGTGAAGGATGCGTCCGACCTGTCACAAGCTATTCAAGAGGCAACAGGAAAGTATAGCCATGTTGCCATTTATTTTGACCACATGATTTACCATGCCACGAGAGATAAGGGCGTGATTAAGGAAGATTTGGCGGCTTTTTTAGCCAGTCATTCGCAGGCAATTGCCGTCTATCGCTATCCGCAAATAAACGTGGAAAAGGTCTTTAGGGCTGCGGAAAATTTACTCGGAAAGCCTTACAATGACAGCTTTTACCCCGACAATGATGCTTATTATTGCTCACAATATATTGCTAGTATTCTGCCTATTTTTCCCCCTATCCCCATGCAGTTTGGTGATGGTAATCAAGAGATTTCCCCTTTTTGGCAGGATTATTATGATAAACTTGGGCTTGCTGTGCCATTCAATCAACCTGGGACCAATCCCAGCCAATTAGCACAGTCTAAGCTATTACACTATGTAGGAGAATTGATATGATTCGTATATTTAATCCAGATAAATGGACTCGACAAGCTTTTTTTAAAGACTTGGTAGCTTTTTTGTACCAGCACGATGATGTGACCTTGCGTCAGATAAAGGCGGCATTTCCCGAGGTGACCAAAATTGACCGTTTGTTGGAGGAGTACATTCAGGCAGGGTACATTATCCGTGAAAATAAACGCTACACGATTGGTTTGGACTTGTTAGAGGATGTGGCTTGTGTGAGCTTAGATAGTCAGGTTTTTGTGGATGACCAAAGCGAGGTTTTTGCTGAGCTTATGGCGCTGCGTTTTGAAACCGAACTAGCCAATACAACCAACGACTTGGTTGTGCGAGAAGAAACAGGTATTGCACGAGATGACTTGACCTTGGCCAATTACTTTTTCAAGCTGGATGAGAATTTGCCTCTTTCAGCTGCCCAAAAGCCGCTCTATGATTTGTTAGGGGATGTCAATCCTCAGTATGCCTTGAAATACATGACAACATTTCTCTTAAAATTTGCACGCAAGGACGAGGTGGCCCAAAAACGCCCTGATATTTTTGTCACAGCCTTGGAGTTATTGGGTTACATCCACAAAAATGACCAAGGCAAATATGTCTTAAAGATGCTTTTTGACACGGAAAATCTTCTATTGATTAGCAAAGCCTAAAGAAAATCTCTAGACCGAGATGGTTTAGGGATTTTATGCTGTTTTTGACATGAGGTAGAGGAAATAAGGCGCTCCGATGATGGCAACGACGATGCCTGTGGGAATGCCTGTTCCAACTAAGAAAATACGGCCAAGGGTATCGGCGATTAGGAGCAATAGCATTCCCATTATCATGCTGGCAGGTAGGCTAACGCGGTGGTCGCTGCCTAGAAAGCGGCGCGTGATGTGTCCAGCCAGTAAGCCAACAAAGGTGATATTGCCAACGAGTACCACGCTAATGGCAGCTAAGGCTGTGGCTAATACGAGAATATAGAAGCGTTCTCGTTTCAGATGTAATCCCAAAGCTAGTGCGCTTTCTTCGTTTAGGGTCATGATGTTTAAAGCGTAACTACGGCTGTAAGTTGCCAGCCAGATGAGAATGAGCAGCGGCGCCAAAATTGTCAGCGTTTGCCAATTGCCGCCAGTCACCTTCCCGCTTAACCAAGAAACGATGTAGTCCGTTTCATTTGGGTCAAGTTGGTCCATGACAGCCACCATCAAACCAGACAGCAGACTGGAAATCCCCACCCCTGCAATAATAAGGCGTGTTGGATTGATGGGCTGATTTTTCCGATAAGATACGAGATAAACGATGCAAATGGTTAGCATCCCGCCTAGCATGGCAAAGCATGGCATAAGTGCAATAACCAGTGGATGACTCGTGTCTAACAATCCAATCATCAGAGCAATGACCAGCCCAGCGCCTGTATTGATGCCCAAAATACCTGAGTCTGCCAAGGGATTTCGCGTCAGCGTTTGCAATAATACCCCTGCCAAAGCCAGCGAGGCACCTCCCAGCAAACAAGCCAAAATACGTGGCAAACGGATGTCTAAAACGATGAGTGAAGTGGTTGGGTCGGCCTGCCCTAAAAAGACTTGAAGGACGTCGCCAAAGGACGAATGCGCATACCCAAGCGACAAAGATAGGAGGAAGGCTAGGACGAGCAAGACGCTTAACAAGATAAAATGACGAGCAGTAGGTCGTTTTGCAGTCATGCTTGTTCTCCTTTTCTAACCAACCATAAAAAGCAAGGCAAGCCGATGATGCTGATGATAGCGCTGAGTGGCGTTTCAGCAGGTGGATTCATAACGCGACTCACCAAATCCACCCACAGCATAAATGTGCTACCTGCAAAAGCTGTTAAGGGCAGAATGAGGCGGTAATCTTTTGCCACAAACAGTTTTATAAAATGCGGAATGATAAGGCCTACGAAAGCAAGACTTCCCACCAAGGCAACTGCAGCAGCAGACAAAATCACCACAATACCAAGAAAAGTCACGGTCATGGAGAAAGTTTCTTGCCCTAAAGATTTAGCAACGGTTTCGTCAAGGCTTAAAATGGTCAATTGATGGGCGAATATTTGGGCTAGAATCAAGCCAAGGACAATGACAGGAGCGATAATGCCCAGCATTTTCCAATTGACCTGAGCCAAGCCACCAGCCTGCCAGCCAATAACAGCCTTTGACAAATCAAAATACAAGGTCAAAGCTTGTCCGATAGCTGACAATAGCATAGCAACCATAGCCCCTGCCAAAATCAATCGCAGTTGCTGGTAACCCATTCTAGGACGATAAGCCAAGCCAAAAACCAAGAGTGCCGCTACAATAGCTCCTAATAGGCAAAGGACCAACATCACGCTATAATGCATACTCCCCAAAAATGCATAGCCCGCAATCAGTGCCAATCCAGCACCGGCATTGATACCCAAAAGCCCAGGGTCAGCAATGGGATTGCGTGTGATGCCCTGCATGATTGCCCCAGCTTGCGCCATGGCAGCACCAACCAAAATAGCAGCCAGCGTTCTTGGTAAGCGTAAATCAATAATGACATCTTGCACTGGCGAATCCGTCAAAGGGTGCTTGAGCACTTGAACGAGCTGGCTATTGGAATAGGTGATGGAACCAAAGCGAAGCTCTCCATACCAGCCCAGCCCAAAAAGTAGACAGAGGCAGATAAGGAGAAGCCAAGTAGCAGCGGTTTTATTTTTTTGAAAAAGAAGGGAGATTGGTTTCATGAGATTTCCTTTTCAGAAAGCATTGGATTGATAGGGATTAAGCGTTGAGTTCTTTGATGGCTGTCACGAAAACGTCGAGTTGTTTATCTAATGACAAGGGGTCTGAGAAATAAAAGAGATTTTCATCGACTTCTAAGACGTGCTTGTTTTTGACGGCAGAGAGGTTGTTCCAAACGTCGCTTTCTTTCAGGGAAGCTGCCACGTTTTGGCTGTCCTTGCTGGTGTTAACCACCAAATAATCCCCAACATAATCGCCTAGCACTTCTTGAGAAATATTTAGCCAGCCTGCAGGAAAGACGTCTTCTTGCACTTTTTGAGGAGCAGCATAGCCAAGAGCGTCATAAATCAGTTCTCCACCACGTCCCCAGTTCTTACCGTAAAGGTAAATGTCCTTATCATAAAAATCCATGATGGTAAAGGTGCTTGATGGGTCGATGTATTGGCTCAATTCTTCCTTGGTAGCCTTGGTTTTTTCTTCCCACTGGTTTAGCCATTCTTTGGCTTTGTCTTCTTTGTCAAAGACCTTTCCAAGAGCGGTCATCATTTCCAAGTAATTGTTTTTGCCGTAATCAATGACCAAAACAGGAGCAATGGCTTTTAATTGAGCGAGGTTGCTATCAGTTGAAAAGGCAATGATTAAATCAGGCTTTTGCGCAGCGATAGCCTCGGTATCATCTGAAGTCAGATGCACAGCCTTATCCAATTGTTTTTCAAAAGCAGGGTTGTTTTTTTCCAAATCTAAGGAATAACTAGACACATTGACCCCAAGTTCCAAGAGGTAGCCTGTGTAAGAATAGGCAAAATTGACGACTTTTTTAGGATTTTTGGGAATGTCCCCTTTGTAAGAGAAGCCAGTGATTTTAGGCATGCTAGATAAGTCTGCCTGCTTGGTATCAGATGATGAGTTATTTTTGTGGCAAGCCACGAGTGTAAAGGTTGCTAGAAATGTTGCTAAAGCGACGAAAAACTTTTTCATATTATTCTCCAAATGATTAATCTATGTCAGCTGATAAGTCAGCAATATTGGGCGGTTGTGGATAGGGTCTTGAACGATCTGGGCATCGATGTTGAAAATATCACGCAAAATAGCTGGCGTCATAATATCGGTGATGCTGCCGTGATAAGCGATTTTTCCAGATTTCATAGCGATTAAGGTATCCGAAAAACGTGCGGATAAATTCAAATCGTGCAATACCATGATAATGGTTTTCTTGGTTTCAGTGTTGAGCTTTTTGAGCAATTCCAAGACTTCCAATTGGTGATTCATGTCGAGATAAGTGGTTGGCTCGTCCAGAAAAATCGTGTCGGTGTCTTGTGCCAAAGCCATGGCAATCCAAACACATTGCCGTTGCCCACCAGAGAGGGAATCAACGCTTTCATTAGCAAGGTCAGCCACCTTGGTCATCTCCATCGCCCAATTGATTTTGTCCTTGTCCTCTTTGGTCAATCGTCCCCAAGAATTTTGGTGAGGAAAACGCCCATAAGAAACCAATTCATAAACTGAAATACCGTCCGTTGCCTCAAGCATTTGTGGAAGCAGGGCTAGTTTTTTCGCCACTTCCTTAGTTGGCAAGTGTACGATAGACTCTCCGTCAATTAAAACATGCCCAGATTTCACAGGGTGAATGCGAGTCAAGGCTTTTAATAAAGTGGATTTGCCGCAACCATTTGCCCCAATAATCGTGGTGATTTCTTGCTTGGCAATGGTGACAGATAGCTTGTCCAAAATAAGCTTGTCCTCATAGGCAACTGAGATATTTTCAGCAGCAATTTGTGACATACAAGTCCTCCTTTCTAGAAAATGTCTTTTTTATTGTAACAAGAAAAAAAGCCTGAGAAAAGGCTTTTTCTATGATTGCTACTTGGTTAGAATCATTCAAAAGTTTACTTAAAATCATTCTAATTCAAGGTATTTTTTGGCGATTTGCAAATCTCCAGCGTAAGGCGTGTGTTCTCCGTTGACGATTTGGTAAGCGTCAGCCCCTTTTCCTGCAATGATAACAGCATCATCTTGTGTTTTTGTTAATGTCATAGCGTGCGCGATAGCTTTTTCACGGTCCACTTGAATGGTAAGCGGACGGTTGACTTGGCTGGCAATTTCTTCGGCAATAGCTTGCGGGTCTTCGTAGTTAGGGTCATCTGCCGTCAAAATCACGTGTAGATTAGGGTGGGCATTGATGATGCGGGCAAAATCAGCTCGGCGACTTTCCCCTTTATTACCAGTCGCTCCCAAAATCAAATACAAGTTTCCTTTTTGGTGTTCTTCCACGACAGACAACAATTTGGCAAGGCTATTTCCGTTATGGGCATAGTCCACAAAGACCTTGGCACCATTGGCTTGGGTGATGACTTCCATACGACCTGGGACGCTGGTTTCAGCAATTCCTTTTTGAATATCATCAAGGCTAGCTCCTAGACGGTGGCAGGCAAGTCCAGCTGCCAAGGCATTTTCTTGGTTAAATGAACCAATGAGCTGAATATCGTAGTGCCCAGCCAAGGTTCCTGCCACGTCAAATGCAAAAGCTTTGCTATTGTGATAGTATTGTCAGTCGTTTTGCCGTAAAAATCATGCGGTTTGTCAGCCACTTGTTGGGCCACCACTTTGAAATGGTCCATGTCAGCATTGACCACAACCGCTTTGCTATTAGCCATCAACAGACGCTTGTGGTAGAAATAATCCTCAAAGGTCGGATGCTCAATAGGTCCAATATGGTCTGGGCTGATGTTGAGAAAAGCGCCCACATCAAAGCTCAAACCATAAACACGGTCAACAAGATAAGCCTGACTAGACACTTCCATGATGAGATGGGTCATGCCGTTGTCTACCGCTGTCGCCATCATTTTGAAGAGGTCAAGGCTCTCAGGAGTTGTCAGATGCGATTTGAAAAAAGTCTTTCCATCAAGCGTGGTGTTCATGGTTGAGAGCATGGCTGGCTTGTGGCTTTGTTTTAGAATATGGTAGGCAAAATAAGCCGCCGTAGTCTTGCCCTTCGTTCCTGTAAATGCCAGCAAATGCAATTGTTTTTCAGGGTGTCCGTAAAAGACCATAGCAATCAAACTCATGGCTTTTTTGATGTCCGTCACGATGATGGCTGGAATCGCAAGACCATAATCCACTTGGCTCACATAAAAGCCTAGCCCTTTTTGAATAGCTTGCTCAAGGTATTCTTTTTTAAACGTCGCTCCCTTGGCAAAGAAAAGGGTGTCTTGGTCTACATCGCGACTATCAAAGCTGATGTGCTTAAACTGCGGATTTTCAGGCCAATCAAGGCTGTAATGATTGCCAAAGATAATCTCACGAAAATTGTGGTCTTTGGTTAAAATCTGGATGGTTTCTTCAAGTGTAATCATACGTTCTATTTTAGACTTAAAGTCTTTAATTTACAAGTCATAAGCAAAAGTTTATAATAAAACGTAACGCTTATTTTTAAAATTTACATCTAGAGAGAATACTATGTCTGAAAATAATACAACAACGACACAGCAACAACAGATGGTCCGTGGGACGGCTTGGTTGACGGCTTCCAATTTTCTCAGCCGCCTGCTCGGTGCTTTCTACATTATTCCTTGGTACGCTTGGATGGGAACGCACGCCGAACAAGCCAATGCCCTTTTTGGAATGGGGTATAACATTTATGCCGTTTTTCTTCTCATATCAACGGCAGGAATTCCTGTTGCCATTGCCAAACAGGTTTCCAAGTACAATGCCCTTGGTCAAGAAGAAACCAGCTACCACTTGCTGCGGAAAATACTGAAATTAACCAGTATTTTAGGGCTGATTTTTGCAGCCATCATGTATCTAGGCTCGCCGCTTCTGGCTGCTTGGAGTGGTGGTGGGGAAGACTTAGTTCGTGTCATGAAAAGCTTGTCTTGGGCCCTGCTGATTTTCCCTTCAATGAGTGTTTTACGTGGCTTTTTCCAAGGTTTCAATAATTTAAAACCCTACGCCATGAGCCAAATTGCTGAGCAAATTATCCGCGTGATTTGGATGCTGCTCACTGCCTATATCATCATGAATATCGGCTCTGGAGATTATGTGAATGCCGTCGTGCAATCCACTTTTGCAGCCTTCATTGGAATGATTGCCAGCGTCTTGGTTTTGGTAGTTTTCTTGTGGCGAGAAGGCAAATGGCAAGCTATTTTTGCTGGCAATACCAACGACGTGACGGTTGACACGCAAGCCCTTATCCTTGAAACAATAAAAGAAGCCATTCCTTTTATCATCACAGGAGCAGCTATTCAGCTCTTTCAAATTGTGGACCAAATGTCCTTCATCAATACGATGACATCTTTTACATCGTATAGCAACAAAGACCTGCAAATCTTGTACGCTTTTCTATCAAGTAACCCTAACAAGATTACGATGATTTTGGTGTCTATTGCAACGGCTATCGCAGGTGCGGGTATTCCCCTATTAACCGAAAACTTTGTCAACAAAGACAAAAAAGCCGCTGCTCAATTAGTTGTCAACAACTTGCAAATGCTTTGGATGGTGCTCTTCCCAGCCTTGGTTGGAGCCATTATCTTGGCAGAACCTATCTATACGCTCTTTTACGGAGCTCCAAGCAATACAGCTCTCTGGCTTTTTGTGGGGGCCTTGATTCAGGTTATTTTCCTAGCTCTTTACAGTTTGTTAGCACCAATGCTTCAAGCCCTCTTTGAACCTCGCAAAGCTATCCTTTACTTTGTCTATGGTTTGGTGGTGAAGATTGTGCTGCAAATTCCACTTATCTATGTGTTCCAAGCTTACGGTCCTTTGATTTCAACGGCGATTGGCTTAGCTGTGCCCATTGTCTTGATGTACCGTCGTATTCATGAAGTGACTGGCTTTAATCGCCAAGGGTTAAGACGTTCGATTCTCTTGATGACGCTATTAGCACTTATCATGGGTGTGGTTGTGGCTATAGCAGCTTATGGGCTTCATTTTGCCATTAGTCCGACAACACGTCTTGGTAGTGTGGTTTACATTGCCTTGGTTGGTGCGATTGGCGTCCTTGTCTATGGTTTTTTGACCCTAGCCACTCATTTGCTGGATAAACTCATCGGAACACGCGCCAAAACCTTGCGTCAAAAATTACACTTACCTTAAGATATTAAAAAAGCACCCTTGCGGTGCTTTTTTGTGTTATAGTTTTGACTTATAGCTCATTATCAAGAATTAGAATAACCAAAAAGCCTGTCTAATGCCTAATAAGTGGTAGAATAGTGATAACATTTAAAAAGAGATTGATTGCTTTGGAGCAATCAAAAGAAAGGGGACTAGAATGACTAACGAATACAAATTAGCCACTATCTTGGCACATACGGGAATCAAATCAGACGAAGCAACAGGAGCCTTGGCGGCACCCATTCACTTTTCCACAACTTATCAACACCCTGAATTTGGCAAATCAACAGGTTTTGATTACACACGCACCAAAAATCCAACGCGCGCGACCTTGGAAAAAACCTTAGCAGCGATTGAACAAGCTGATTATGCCCTAGCCACATCCTCTGGTATGAGTGCTATTGTGCTGGCTTTTGAAATCTTTCCTGTCGGCGCTAAAGTAGTTGCGGCGCGTGACTTGTACGGTGGGTCTTTCCGCTGGTTCAACGACAAAGAAAGCGAAGGACGTTTTACCGTTGAGTATGCCAATACAGAAAGCGACTTGTTGGCAGCCATTTCTGATGATACTGACATTGTTTACATCGAAACCCCAACCAATCCCTTAATGGTCGAATTTGATATTGCGACGGTTGCCAAAGCCGCTCACGCCAAAGGAGCCAAACTCATTGTGGATAACACTTTTTATAGCCCTATTTACCAAAATCCTATTCCTCTTGGAGCAGATATTGTGGTGCATTCGGCAACCAAATACTTGGCAGGGCACAATGACGTTTTAGCAGGGATTGTAGTGACCAATGACCAAGCCATTTATGACAAACTCTTCTATAATTTAAACACCACAGGCTCAACCCTATCGCCTTTTGATTCATACTTATTGATGCGTGGCTTAAAAACCCTCAAATTGCGCATGGAAAAAGCCACTGAAAATGCACGTGAATTGGTTACTTTTTTGAAAATCTTGCCAACAGTTAAGGAAGTTCTTTATACAGGAAAAGGTGGCATGATTTCCTTTAAAGTGGCTGATGAAAGCAAAATTCCAACGATTATCAACCGCTTGGAAGTTATCACGTTTGCGGAAAGTCTTGGCGGTGTGGAAAGCCTTATCACCTACCCAAGAACGCAAACCCACGCTGATATTCCAGAGGATGTCCGCCTGTCTTACGGCTTGACCAATGATTTATTGCGTTTGTCTATTGGTATCGAGGACGTAGACGATTTGAAGCAAGATTTGAAAGCAGCATTGGGGGCTTAATATGGGACAATACGATTTTACAACCAGACCCAATCGCCTAAATCAATTTACTTATAAATGGCAAGCGTCGGAAAATGACCCTGATTTGCTACAACTTTGGGTGGCAGATATGGATTTTTTCCCTGTTCCAACTATCAAGGAAGCTATCATCAACTATGGTCAGGAGCATATTTTTGGATATAATTATGCCAAAGACTCGCTGTATCAAGCGGTGATTTATTGGGAGAAAAAGGAGCATGGCTACGCTATCAGTAAGGAAGACATTGCCTTTATTGACGGTGTTGTTCCTGCTATTTCCGTTGCTATTCAGGCCTTTACCCAAAAAGGCGACGCTGTTCTCATCAATTCGCCTGTTTATTACCCTTTTGCCAGAACCGTTCGTTTAAACGATCGCAAATTGGTGGAAAATTCCCTTCTCATTCGAAATGGGCATTTTGAGATTGATTTTGAGCAGTTGGAAAAAGACATTGAGGATAATGAGGTCAAGCTCTATATCTTTTGCAGTCCTCACAATCCAGGTGGGCGCGTGTGGTCCAAAGAGGAACTCCAAAAAATCGGTGACCTTTGTGCCAAACACGGTGTTATCTTGATTTCCGATGAAATTCACCAAGATTTAGCCCTTTTTGGCAATACCCACCATTCTTTTAACACGGTGGACGAGCGTTTCAAGGATTTTGCCATCATTCTTTCATCAGCGACAAAGACCTTTAACATCGCGGGAACAAAGAACAGCTTTGCGATTATCCAAAATCCGCAATTACGCGATGCTTTCAAACGTGTCCAATTAGCCAATAATCAGCACGAAGTGCCAACCTTGGGCATGATAACAACCGAAACCGCCTTTACTTATGGCAAACCTTGGCTAGAAGAATTGAAATCAGTCATTGAGGAAAACATCACTTACGTTGTGGATTACTTGGGGGAAAATACTAATATCAAGGTCATGAAACCTGAAGGGACCTATCTGATTTGGCTTGATTTTTCAGCTTACGGCATTCAACAACCCCAGCTCAACGAAAAATTGCAAAAAGAAGCGCGTGTGGTCCTAAATGACGGAGAGCATTTTGGGGAAGAAGGCAAGACCTTTGCCCGCCTCAATGTCGCCGCTCCCCTTGAAACCATCAAAGAAGCCACCATGCGCATAGCAGATACCTTTGGAAAAATCAACTAGTGAAACCATCAAAAGACTTGGCAACAAGTCTTTTGATTTTTTTGATTTGAATTGTCATAAATTGCTAAAAAGGAGTCGCTTTTTGCTGTTCTGTTTTTAGGGGTGGCGGTGTAAACTAATACCATAATGTCGAGAGAGACCAAATAAAAAAATAACTAAAAAACGAAAGAGGTATTTGATTATGCCATACCAAAGTAAAAACCCATATAACAACGAAGTTCTTGCAACATTTGATACATTAACAGATGCTCAATTAGAAGAAAAATTAGCCAAAGCTCACGAAGCTTTCCAATCTTGGAAAAACACAACGTTTGAAGAACGTGCAGCAATCCTTCACCGCGCTGCTGAATTAGTTATGGAACG
>Ga0079226_10002772_pt1 | contig 13510 bp, 12 predicted proteins | sample Poulit2014_FD_76345 | JGI IMG/M metagenome (GOLD analysis project Ga0079226, IMG submission 76345) | Agricultural soil microbial communities from Georgia to study Nitrogen management - Poultry litter 2014 | ecosystem: Environmental > Terrestrial > Soil > Agricultural land | place: USA: Georgia... | reverse complement strand
CCTTCCAGGCACGGTCAGTGAGCTCTCCTCGTCCAGGCATGCCCCAGGCTTAACAGCACTCAGAACGCATTAACAGCACCCACGCCCAGCACAGGCCCACCAGACTTACAGGACACGCCCTAGGGCGCGACGGCTCCGGCGGGCCAGTGACCTTCACGGAAGACAAGGACGAACCATGCTGCAGGGATTCAAGGACTTCATCAGTCGTGGGAACGCCATCGAGATGGCGGTCGGGATCATCATCGGCGCCGCGTTCGGCACGGTGGTCTCGAACCTCGTGGACTACGTGATCAACCCGTTCATCGGGTGGATCTTCGGTCAGCCGAACCTCGACCGCATCTGGGTGATCACGACGACGGATTCGGAGATCCTCGTCGGTACCGTGCTGACCGCCCTGCTCAACTTCCTGCTCATCGCGTTCGCGGTGTACTTCGCCATCATCGTGCCGATGAACAAGCTCGCCGAGCGTCGCGCCCGCGGCAAGGAGCCCGAGCCCGAGCCGCTCGCCGAGGACGTCCAGCTCCTCACCGAGATCCGCGACCTGCTCGCCCAGCGCAACGCCGGCTGAGGAGGCCGGTCAACGTAGATCGGCGAGGCTGACGACCGTGCCGGTCGCGGCTGCTTCACGGATTCCGCAGAGGAGCCTCGTCACCTTCGCACCCTCGACGGCGTCGATCAGTGGCACCCGCCGCTCGCGCACGCTGTCGATGACATCTCGCCAATAGGCCACGTGCCCTCCCGAGCCGATGGCCGCCGGGTCGGAGCCGCCACCGACGGTGGCTCCGACCGAGGCCGGCGGTTCCACCTCGGGGACCTCCCATCGACGCACGTCCCCTTGGCCGAGTTCCACGGCGCCGTGCGACGTGTAGAGCGTCAGCGTGGCCGGGAACCCGGGTGGCGTCGCCGTGGAGGTGGCGATCAGGCCGATCGCGCCGGACTCGAAACGGAGAGTGACGGCAGTGGTGTCTTCCGCCTCGATCGGTAGCGCGAGCGTCGCCGACTGTGCGGTGACGCTGTGCACATCCCCGCACAGCCACTGCAGCAGGTCGACGTTGTGTACGCCCTGGTTGACGAGCGACCCTCCTTCATCGGCACGCGTACGCCAGGGCGCGGCCTCGAAGTAGGACGCGTCACGCCACCACGGCACGACGGTCATCCCCAGGCGCACATCACCGATTCGCCCGTCCCTCAGAAGCCGCCGGGTGTGTGCGTACACGTCTTCGAATCGGCGTTGCGCGACCATCGAGACGATCGCCGTGCCTCGGCGTTGGATACGCACGAGTTCATCGGCTTCCGAAACGTTGAGGCTCATCGGTTTCTCAACGACGACGTGTCTCCCGGAGCCGGCAATGCTGATGGCCGCTGCGCCATGAAGGCCCGTGGGCGAGCAGAGGACCACGATGTCGACGTCGCCGCTGTCGATGAGCCGATCGTGTGTGGTCTGACGCGCCTGCGGCCAACCGGCCGCCTCCCCACTGTCCGCGGTACCGCCCGAGTAGCAGGTCAGCCGGACGCCGTCGATCTCCTTCAATGCGCGGGCATGGGTTTGCCCGATCGACCCTATCCCAACGATTCCTACGGTCAGGTCGGCAACGGTCATGACTCCCCCTTCTGTGCGGTCCTCATCCGGGCCACACGTCCTGCCCGCGCACGAGCGTCAGCCATGGTGCGAGGTCGTCATCGACGACGAGAACGTCGGCATCCGCACCGACCCGGAGCGCCCCCTTGGTTCGGCCTCTGCCCATGATCTGCGCCGGACGGCCCGCGACCATCGGCACCACGTCTTCGAGGGGCCAGCCGAGTTCACGGTGGAGATGCGCAAACATTCCTTCCAGCGTGGTTGTGCTTCCACCGAAGGCATCAGCACCGATCACGACGCCCACGCCGTCTCGGACCTCGCACTCGACGTCTGCGAGCCGGTAACGCCATCCCTCCGGCATCCCCGCGCCGGGCGTGGCGTCCGACACTGCGATGAGCCTGTCCGGTAGACACCGTCGCGCGATCTCGAGCAACACGGGCGGCAGGTGTTTGCCATCCGCGATGACTTCAGCCGTCAAGCCACCCGACGCGAGCGATTCCTCGAGCAGACCGGGAACCCGCCAAGGTCCCTCGCGCACGAGTCCGCTCTGGCCACTCCACAGGTGAGTGATATGGCGCAGTCCGGCGTCCGCCGCCATGGCGAGATCACCACCCCGGGCATTGCTGTGTCCGGCCGCGACCACGGCGCCCACACTCGCGAAGCTGCGGATCGCCTCCTGAGCGCCGGGCAGTTCCGGAGCGAGCGTGACCATAGCGGGGCCGGCGGCGGCGAGGAGCTCGACTGCTTCGCCCTCGGGTGCTCGCAGAGCCGCAGGGGCATGCGCACCTGCTTGCGTCGCTGCGAGGAAGGGACCTTCCAAGTGCACTCCGAGCAGCTGAGCACACCCAGCCGGCGGACGGTCTCGTAGACGATTCAGTGAGCGAACGATCTCGGCCATCGTCGCCACGTCGTTGGATGCGAGCGATGCGACCACCGAGGTGACGCCGCGGCGTGCCAGGTGCTGAAGAATCAGCTTGATGCTTGCTTCGTCAGCCGCATCCTCGAATGACTGGCCGGCTGCGCCGTGGATGTGGATGTCGACCAATCCAGGGAGCGTCAGGCGTCCCTCGGCGTCGATGATTCGTCCGACCGGTTGAACGTTCTCACCGATCGCCGTGATCCTCCCGTCGTCGACGACGATCGTCACGGGGCGGGCGGCACCGACGATCTGGGCACCACGCAGGCTCACCTGTTCACTCCGCACCGTGCTGGTATCGGCAGTCATTCGTCCGCTCCGCTGGGAGTGTCGCCGGCGGAGGTCAGCCAGCGATCGGCGAATTCGAGCCAGCGCTCCCAGTCCCATGCCAGCATGTCGTGGTCTCCTCGTCGCAGGTGGTAGCCGAGCGGGAGGCGCGGGTGCCATCGGGTCTCGCCTGGTTTCGGGAATTGCATCTCCCATGGGTTCCCGGTTGGATTCCAGCGTCTCGAGGCAGTCTGGAGGGACAGGAATTCGCCTTCGGGATCTGCCGGGTCGTCCTCGCTGGCACTCGCGATGTAGAGCGGGCGTGGAGCGATCAGTCGCAAGAGTTCCGGTTGATCGACGGGCAGACGACCGCCGTTGAGAAGGTCCTGCGCGAACCGGGACGCGAACCAGTAGGGCCTGACCCGGGCGAGCAGTTCCGGAGTCTCGCCGACCGCTCGACTGAGTGCTGCCCCCATGCATCCGGAGTTGTTGCCGATCGCGGCCGCGAACCGGCGGTCGAGCGCCGCCGCCCACAGCGCCGTCTTCCCCAACCGGGAGTGGCCCACGGCTGCGATGGGCGACTCCTCGAAGCCGCCGATGTGACCCTCGTGGATCGCGTCGACGATGCGCGACAGATACCAGGCCCACACGGCGATCGCTCCGTAGTCGTGACCCTCATCGGCCGGCGCACGGTCCGGCTGGAGCATCGGAAAGATGCCTTCGGACAAGAACGCCGGGCTGTCCGGCCCCAGCTGTAGATAGCACGCGGTCACGACTGCGTAGCCGCGTTGAACGATCGAGGCGAGTGGCCACCGGTGGGCTGTGGAACCCCGTCGAACCGGCAAGTCGATCGGCTCGCGTAGCCCCTCGTAGAATATCTCGCCGACGTCGTCACGCAGCGACGGATCGATGATGCGCGGGTCGGCGTCGCACGCGTGGTTTCCTCGGAAGTTCAAGCCGAGGAAGACCCCTCGTGGCCTCGCCGCGGCCGGTCGATCCACCATGACCACGCTTCGATGGACCTGCGTCTCCAGCGCGAGTTCCAGCCGCCACTGCTGGCGACACACACCGGTTCTCGGCTCGTACTCGTCCAGGAGCGTCGCCGAGACGTCGCGCGGTGCCGTTGGGCGCCTCCCGTAGATCGTCGTCTTGAAGCTCTCGAGGGTGTTGCAGTGAGGTGCGTCGCCGGGCACTCATGCCTCCTGTCGGACCAGGCGTGCCGGGAGGTGCTCTGCGGCGGCCGGGTCGAGAAACCACGTGACGTTGTCGTGGTTGCGCAGAGCGCTGGCGGGTAGGGCTGAGGAGACCGGGCCCAGCAGGGCCGCCGCCACGGCCTCTGCCTTGCGAGCTCCGTCAACGACGCACACGATCGATTGGGCCGACAGCAGCGCCGGAATCGTCAGGGTCAGGGCAGTGACCGGGACGGCGTCGAGCGTCGCGAAGAGCCCGTCGTCGACCTGCTGCCGGCGTGAGGCCTCGTCGAGGCGTACCTCCCTCATCCACACGTCGTCGTCGAGCTTCGCGATGTGAGGTTCGTTGAAGGCGAGGTGGCCGTTCACACCGACCCCTACGCAGGAGATGTCGATCGGCGCGCGTCGAAGGATCTGGGTATAACGTGCAATCTCCGGTTCTATGTCCCCGTCAGTGCGAATGCGCTCCAGGGTTCTCACAGCACCGGCAGGAAGGTTCTGCTCGAGCCATCGCCCGAACGCTTGGGGGTGATCCATGTCGATGCCCAGATACTCATCCATATGGAAGCCATCGAGAGCCGACCAATCAATCCCGTCCTGATCGGCAAGGGCGGCGAGCATTCGGCTTTGTGATGGTGCACTGGCGAAGATTGCGCGGGCGCGACCCCTGGCATCAATCGCCGTTCGCATCGCCGCGGCCACCGCCTGGGCGGCCCGTTGTCCTGCGGTCTCGCGGTCGGGGCAGACGACGACGTTCTTCATTCAAGTGTCCTTTCGACGAATATGACTGGCTGGGGCGGCTCTGGTCTAGTTGGGCACCGCGGACGCGGCTTCGCTGTCCGGGTGGCGGGGTGATGGTGCCGACGGGGCGGGAGCCGTCGTTCCGCGTGGCAGGAACGTGCCCTCATGCACCTGATCGTCGGGCATCTCTGCGGCGAGCAGGGCGGTCAATCCCAGGGCGACTGCCGAGCCGAGCTCCTCGACCGGGGCCGCGATCGTGGAGAGCTGGGGCGTCGTGGTGCGGGCCAGGAGGACGTCGTCGCAGCCGATGACGCTGTAGTCGTTCGGCACGTTGTGACCGGCGTCGAGCAGTCCCGCGATCACACCACAGGCCAGCATGTCGTCGAAGGCGAGCACGCCCGTCGCCCCCGAGGAGATGATCTCGGGCGCCATGCTTCGACCCGCGTCGAATGCTCCATTGATGGGTCCGAGCGCCATGAGTTCGATCTCGGGCGATTGATCGGCCCATTCGCGGAGCGCCGAGGCACGCTGCTGCGCCGCCCATGAACCCTCCGGACCTGTCAGCACGAGCAACCGACGGTGTCCGAGGCGCTCTAACGACGCGGCAGCTTCACGCAGGGCAGCGGTGTTCTCGCACAGCACCGATGGAAACCCCGATACTCGGTGGTTCACGAGGAGAGTGGGCACGGCGCCTACCGCTTGTCGTAGCTCATCATCCGCCATCCGCGGAGCGACAATGACGAGTGCAGCGACCTGGCTTGCCAGGTTCCGCAGTTCACCCACCGCAGACTCGCCGGCTGAACTCAGGTCCAGCAGAACAGGGGAACGGCCCAGGCCGCGAATTCGTTCGTCGATCTCCCGCACGAGCGGTGGGATGAAGGGATTGGTGATGTCGACGACGGCTATGCCGATGAATGCCGAGGTTCCCGTGACGAGCTCACGGGCGGCCCGGTTCGTCTGATAGCCCTGCTCCTTGGCGACACTCAGGATTCTTTCCCGTAGCTCTGCCCGGACCAGTTCTGGACGGCTGAAGGCACGCGAGACCGTCGAGGCGGACACGCCCAGTGCGGCGGCGATCGAATAGATGGTCGGCTTCATGATTCTGCAGCGCTCCTCAAACTTCCATCTCGCTGATCCGTTCGAGTGCCCGCTCGACGGCCTGGCTCGCTACGACCGAGCAGTCTGATGCGAAAGCACCTGGTGCTCCGTAGTATCGATGGGCCGCGTCGACTTCGTAGCCGCCCTCGTCGAATGCTCCTCGACTGGGCAGGTAACCGGGCACCCCATCGGCGTACCCAGTCACAAAGCCCCACGGAGTCGGGATCTGTTGCAGAAGCAGCTCGGCCCATTCATTGAATGGCTCACCGGGCAGGAACACCACCGTGGCCGAGCCCAACGACAGCACGCTCACTCGGCCACGCCAATGTGTGGGCCCAGGCGTGCTCGGCGAGTCACTCTCGTAGCGGAGTTCTACGTCCTCGCTCACCAGCCGCACATGCGCGAGCGACGTCGACCGGCCGGGCCGGGCCGCGGCCGTTGCGAGAACGTCGCCGATCTCGCTCGCTCGTTGGAAGGAGCGACTGGCTCCGCCCGTGGGACGAAGGGAGTCCGAGGCATGATGCCCGCTGTTCACCTCCCCGGCAGCACCGGTCGTGAAGAGGCACGTTGCACCGACGTACCGGCGTTCGAGAGACGCTCGGAGGTATCCGGGATAGTCGGCGGAGACCAAGATGTTGGTCGCGTCGAGGACGACGGGATGACACGCAAAATTCGCCCAGACTGCGACCACCGAGTCGCGGGCGTTGATGAATCTGATCGCGCGGATGGGAACATCGACCGTATGCCCATGGCGCCGGTGATATGCGATCGCGAGATCGTATTGTTCGACCAGTTCCGCACGGCACGGCTCAGCGGATTCGTGTGCCCGGCGGATCGCCTCTCCTGCAGCCCGCAGCATCGCGGCATGCGCCCGCTCGTCATGCACGCCCACTCGACCGCATCCAACGCTTGGTCCACTGTGCGTATGGGTCGCACACACGACCACATCCTCGAGCCCGATCTCCCGCGCGTCCCGTCGGATGACGGCGCACGTCTCCTCGTGCAGGACACATACGTCGACCGCGACGATCGCGTAGCTCCCCGCCAGCACAAGAGCGCGTGCGGTCACCGGATCGTGAGTGCCCGCAGACGGGTGCTCACGTGCGATATAGCCGGCCATCGGAGTGCCGACGGCGACGTCGAATTCCACCGTGGCGGCGCCCACGGTGATCGCTTGGTCAGTCATAGCCACCGCGAACGGGCACGGAATCCATCGATGAAGCGGGCATTCGCTTCATCGCCTCCCGGAGCGTTGCCCGACCGCCACACCGGCGGTTCCACACCGCGTTCGACGAGTCTCTCGGCCGTGCTGAGGATGAGCCACTGGAGGGTGAAAGCGTTGGCGAACGTTGAGACGGCCCCCATCTCCTCTGCCACCCCCTCAACCGAGACGACGGCATCGCCGACCGGCACCTTCGTGTCGATGTGCACGTCGACGAGATCATGGAGGTTCTCACCTGACGGGTGCCGAGCCGGGTGATCGCGAGCAGTCTCCTCGGCGTGAGCGCGAGAGGAGACGCCGACGAGCTGCGCCCCCGCCGCACGCGCGCTCAGCGCAGCGTCGATGAGTGCGGCGTTGATCCCATACGCGTTGACCAAAATGAGCAGATCGCCCTCCTGGAGCGCCTGATCGGCCACCACGACGCGCCCATAGCCGGGTGTTCGTTCCATGGCCATGGAACGCAGTGCTCCCGAACTCAGCAACGTCCCCTCGTCGAGTATCGCCGAGACGTGCATCAGACCGCCTGCCCGGAAGAAGATCTCCTGACTGGCAAGGTTGGAGTGTCCCCCCGGCCCGTACACGTATACGAGTCGATCACGCATGACCTGATCGGCGAGGAGATCGGCCGCACGAGCTATCGCGCGCCCCTCCGCAGCACGGATTGAATCCAGGAGGGTACTGATCTTCGTGAGGTAGCCGTCGACGATTGACATAGTTTTATCCACATTTCACCTCGCATGCATCAGAGTTTCAGAGCGCCTTGCGAGAGGCCCGCAGAGAAGCTCTTCTGGAACAGAATAAAGAACAAGAGGATCGGGAGAATACTCACGACCATTCCGGCGAACAAAATCGACCAATTCGACGAGTAGTCGGCGAGTTGGCTCAGTTTGAAGATCCCGACCGCCAGAGTATAGGTCTCGTCTCTCGACAGGAACGTCAGCGCATAGATGAACTCATTCCAGATGTGCAGAACGTTCACCACGGCACACGCGATGACTGCGGAACTCGTCAACGGCAGGACGATCGAGCGGAATATTTGGAAAGGGGACGCCCCGTCAATCGCACCGGACTCCTCCAGTTCGCGCGGGAGAGTCTCATGGAACGAGGTGAGAATGAATGTCGTCATGGGCAGCTCCATGGCGATGTAGACAACTATCAGCCCAGTTCTCGTGTCGAGGAGGGAAGCCTTCGAGAGGACCTCGAAGAGTGGCACGACGAGCGCGAACGGAGGGATGATCATGGCGGCCACAAAGAGCGTCTTGACCAGATTCACTCCCGGGAACTTCACCTTGCCCAAGATATAGCCGCTCAAGCTTCCAAGAACCAAGACGACGAACGTTGCCACGACGGTGACGGTGACCGAGTTCATCAGGTATGTTCCCATATGCCCGATCGTCCACGCGTCGGCGAAGTTGGACCACTTGGCCTCTTCCGGCAACGCCCACGGGCTCGACGTCATGATTTCGCCGGAGGACTTGAATGAACTGGCGATCAGCCAGATCAAGCACGCAATATTGAAGAGGGCGTAGAGGGAGAGTGACAAGAAGACGAGCGGATGGTTTCTGATCACTCGGAGCCCTGCCCCGCGTCTGCTAGCTCTCAAATCGATCACTCCGCAGCAGTTTCGAGCCGAACAGGCTCATCAGCAGCACGATGACGGTCATCACGACCGCCATGGCAGAGCCGAACGCGAACATCCGCCCTTCGAACGCCATGCGGTACATATACGTCGCCATGACTTCCGTGGCCCCCGCCGGCCCGCCCTGAGTCATGACGTAGATGAAGGGGAACGTCTGCATCGCCTGAATGAACCAGAGCACGATGAGTGTGCTCAGTACCGGCCAGAGCAGCGGCAAGGTCACGCGCGTATACGTCTTCCAACTGGATGCCCCATCAAGTGATGCGGCCTCCGAGTACTCCTGCGGGATGCGATCCATTCCGGCGAGGATGAGGATGATCCAGGTGGCGATGCCATGCCAGATCACCGCGACGATGATCCCGAGCATGGCCGTCGAAGGATCGCCGAGCCATGGCCGTGCCAGGTTCGAGAGCCCGAGGCTCTCGAGCATGTTGTTCAGGATCCCGAAGTTCGGGTTGTAGATGAACTTCCACAGCACTCCCGCGACCGACACGGCCAGCACAGCGGGCGCGAAGATCGCGACCTGATAGAAGGACCGGCTACGCCGAGTCTTCAACAGCGCCCAGGCGATGAAGAGCGCGGCTGGAAACAGGATGACCACGGACAGGCCGAAGTATATGAATGTGTTCAGAACGGCTGACAGGAATAAGTCGTCCCCGAGGAGCTTGCTGTAGTTGGCCAGGCCCACCCACCCCGAGGTTCGAAATGTGCCGTACCAGTCCGTCAACGACACGTACACCGTGTCGACGAGCGGATAGACGAAGAGCACGGCGAGGAGGAGCATCGGCACGGCGAGGAATGGAAGTGCCAGCCGTCTCCTCGAACGATCCACGATGTTCATGGCTGCCCACCTTCGCTACTACATCCGGGAAACCTGTCACGCAACGTCACTCATCGCCTTGCTCAGCGCATCGATGAACTGCTGGGCGTCGTAGTCGCCGAAGAAGAACTTCGCCACTTCGTGGTAGTAGGGCGTGAACCGATCCGGCACGAATTCGAGTCCGAAGTAGCGAACATTCAGCTTTTCGGTCTCAGCGAGCAATGTGTCAACCCCTTCCACGTCGGGGGGTGCCGGCACATCCTTGACCGCTGAGACGGCTCCTTGCTCCTGCGCACGCTTCGTCTGCGTCTCCTTCGATGTGAGGGTACGCATATAGTCGATGGCCGCGTCGATCGCGGGGCTCTCCTTGTTGACCACCATGACGTTCGAGTGGGCGAGCTGTGCCTCGTTGTCGCCGGCTGCGCCGGGAATAGTCGGGAACGTCGTGAGCCCCAGTTGGAAGCCTTCGGGAATGGAGTCCTTCATTTCAGATGTCAGCCATGTGCCCATGAGGATCATGGCAGCCTTCCCCTGGAAGAACTCCATCTGCACCGCCGTGAAGTCGGTTCCCTCGAAGCCCTTGAGGAAGGCGCCCTGGTCACGCAACTCCTGCAATTGCTCTGCCGCTTCGAGGTAGCCTGGATCTGAATAGTCGCCGTCGAACGCGGCTTCGAGCGCCTTGTCATAGCCCACAATGCGCTGGAACAGGCTGTCGATCCAGAAGCCCATGTAGGGCTCATACATGCCGGTCACGGCGATGGGCGCGATGTCCTGCTTCGTGAGTTCAGCGCTCACTTCCAGCAGGTCGTCCCAAGTCTGCGGAGGTTCCAAGCCTGCCTGATCGAAGATCTCCTTGTTGTAGAAGAGCGCGACGAGGTGCGTGTCGGTGACGATGCCATAGGTCTCCCCGTCCAGATCGGTGACCGCACTCGTCGAGTCGAGGAAGCTGTCTCGCCATGTGCCGCCGCCATCGATCTCCTCGTCGAGATACGGCGACAACTCGAGAAGATTCGGTGTGAACTCGTGCGTCGAGGGCACTTGGGCGTTGAACACGAAGTAGTCCGTGTCGGGTGGCGAACCCGCCCGCCACCGCTGTTCGATCTGTGGCCGCACCTTTGAGTTCACGAAGGTGTACTCGTATGTGAACTCCGGCTTGTTCTCCGTGATGCCGTCGCCGATCTCCACGAGGAAGGCATGGCCCGACGTCCCTTCGGCCGGCAGCACACCGATCTCAGCGCGCTGCTCGTCGCCGCCGTCTCCTCCGCCGCCGTCGCCCGAGCTACCGCAGGCAGCGAGGATGACTGCGCCGGCGCCGAGCCCGCCCAGCTGCAGGAGACTCCTCCTACTGATCGGGCCGAGCCCCACGGTGCTCGACCGTTGCGACGGCGCATCGCCATGGTTGATGGGAAGGTGCTGGTTGTTCGACATGTCGTGTCTTGCTCCTTTGCAATCTATTCGATGAGGTCGTTCAAGAGGGTGATGAGGTCTGGGTAATCGGCTGAGACGATGACGTTCGTCCCCGGACCGTGTTCACGCAGCTGAACCCGCCTCGTCCATTTCTGCGTATTCGAAGGCCCGGCATTGGGCGGGGCTGTGCCGGCAGAGTGCTGCCTCAACGCTTCGTAGGCCGACTCCTCCAACTGGCGATGCACCCAAGCGACAGGACGATGCTGGGCGGCACTGTTGACTCGGCTGTACTCATCCGCCGTGGCAATGTCCGAACCGGACTCCTGCCCGAGGCCGCGCTTGACGGCAACCGTCCGGATGTCGGGAAAGGCCGTTTGAGCTTCGATCGTCAGGGCTTCGTCACCAGCCGCGAGGATCGGCGTCACCCCGAACAGTTGGGCACACCGTGCAATCTGCTCGAATTCGCCTACCGCTGCGCCGTTGATGCAGTACTCCACGACGTTGAAGCTTCCGGTATGTGGCAGATGACTGCCCGTGGTTCCGGCTTTCGCGTGTTGGCCGATCCAGCCGATCACGTCGAAGCCGTCGTCGAGGCCGAAGGGGTAGGGATCCGGAAACTGACCACGAAAGTACTCGGCATCCGGCGAGAGAAGGGTTCGATCGATTCCACCCCAGCCGTGCCCGTCGGCCACGCGCACCCGCGTCGCGCCGGCCCGCCTGAACCCGCGGATCGCAGCGTTCACCTCATGGGTCAACAGCTCACAGCCGCGTTGATAGTGCGTTCCGGTCGGCACGCACCAGTCTTCGCTGTTCTCGACGCCGGCAACGCCTTCAAGGTCCGTCATCAAGTAGACGCGCATCTAGTCTCCTATGACTCAGCCTCGTTGCAATCGATTGTATTTCAACCTAACCAGCTGGGCGACACCTGTCAAGGGCAGGCGAGAATCGAGCCTGCGCGTGGCCCCGCCCGGAGCGAGGAGAGCGGGGCCACGCCAGAATTCGACCGATCAGACTGTGGTCACCTCAGCCGATCCGGCGCCGATACCCGACGAGGCCGGCTCCTGCCGCCACGACGACGACGGCGAGAACTCCGAACCCGAGCAGGCCACTGCCCGTGACAGGCAATCCACCCGAGTCGTTGCCGGGCGCCGCACCCGAGCTGTCTGCCGATGTGTTCGTCGCCCCCTCGTCGCCGGTATCGGAGGAGCTACCGTCGGAGCCGGAGCCGGTTGAATCCTGCGAGGCGTCGGACGACGCATGCGCACCGGTGGACTCATCGCCGGACGCCTCGTCATCACCGCCATCGGCGTCGGCGGACGCGTCGACGTCGCCGCCATCGGCGTCGGCGGACGCTTCGTCATCACCGCCATCGGCGTCGGCGGACGCGTCGTCGGAGCCGCCGTCATCCCTCTGGAACGCCGCCGCCACCTCGTTGAAGACCTGTGTCGGACGGTCCTCCTGCCAGATGACGATCTCGGGAATGAAGGCATTGTGCGTGGACTCCAGCTCCCAGTGGTCCAGGGATTCGAAGCCGGCGTTCTGCACCTCGAACCCCGAGGCTTCGATCGTGTCGAAGGAGGTCTCGGTGTGCACGCTCGCCGACACCTCTTGCCTCACCCGGAACGTCAGGGTTGCCGTCGTCTCCCCGTCGAAGAGCTCTGGATCGATCTCCAGCGGGCCCTCACTTTGACGCCAGCGGCCGATCTTGTCGGTGTTGTTTCCCTTGACGATGTCGCTGGACCAGATCACGTGATCGTTGATGAGAACTTCAGCAAAGCGCTCTCCCGTCGATTCCTTTCCATAGAACCGGTGCATGATCCAGAAGTTCAAGGTGTAACGCTCTGCGTCTGGATCGATCTCGATGGTCTGGGACGCGGATCCATAGTCTCCTGGATCGGGAGCGCCCGCGAAGGCGAACAGACCCAAGCGACCCGTGCCGTACATCGCCTCGTTCTCCGAGGAGATGGCCTGGGCGCCCTCATGGGGGGTTCCATACGAGACGATGCCCTTGATCTTGCCCTGCTCGGCGTATTCAAGGCCCGTGGCAAGGGCATCACGAACATAGCCGGGTGTGGGCGTCGCGAACTTACCGAGCCTGCCGCTGTAGACCAGCAGGTTCGTCTCGAGGTCGTAGCGCTCCGCATAGGCGATCACCTCGTCCAGTTGTCGACCCAGGGTCGACGTGCGGCGAGTGTTGTGATTGGGCTCGTCCCGATACGGGAACACGATCCCATCGATGTAGGGCGCATACTCCTCATAGAAGGATTCCTGGACCGCGTTCTTGTAGTAGACGACGGTCTCCAACTTCAAATCTGGATTGATGTCGTGCGCGGTCTCGGTGATCTCCTCCATGTACTCCGGCGTGAACGTATCCGGGTTGCTGCCGTTGATGAAATCATCGATCACCCAGCCCTTGAGATTGCCGTATTCCACAGACAGCTCGGCGATGTTCTCCGCCCATGCCAAATAATCCGTTTCGAAAGGCCGTGAGCACCAGCCGTCGGCATGGCATTCGCTCGGGGGCACAATATAGGCCCACACGTCGATCCCCGCCTCATGCGCGGCGGGCAGGAACTCTTCAGTGAAATCTTGCCAATCGCTCGGCGAATGCCACATCAAGAAGTAGTGGGT
>Ga0079226_10002771_pt1 | contig 13515 bp, 14 predicted proteins | sample Poulit2014_FD_76345 | JGI IMG/M metagenome (GOLD analysis project Ga0079226, IMG submission 76345) | Agricultural soil microbial communities from Georgia to study Nitrogen management - Poultry litter 2014 | ecosystem: Environmental > Terrestrial > Soil > Agricultural land | place: USA: Georgia... | reverse complement strand
GTTCGCTTCGAGCCTTTCAGCGGCTTCCGAGACTTCATCCGCCTTACCACTGCCTAAAAAATATTTAAAGTCAGGCGTATCACGTCGTCCCGTAATAAATTCCAGCGTTTCTACGCCTGCTGAATCGGCAAGTTCTTGGAACTCCTCAAACTCACCGGATTCGGTATCGGACATGGTCAGTGCCACTAAAATTGCGCGGTCGCTGACCGGCGTCGGTGTCTCAAATGTACTCATTCAGGTCTGTCTAATACCCCTTTATTTAATATTGATTAAGGTTGATTAAAATGGACGGCGTTTCATCATCGTTAACAATGATTATTACGCTTCATCTCCATTATCATCACGGCCATCATCCATCGAAATATTGCGCGCTGGCACGATGGTTGAAACCGCATGTTTATAGATCATTTGGCTCACGTTTGAGCGCAGTAAAATGACAAATTGGTCAAATGATTCGATTTGGCCTTGTAATTTAATTCCATTGATTAAAAAGATCGACACAGGAACACGCTCTTTACGAAGCGCATTTAAAAAAGGTTCTTGTAAGGATTGCATTTTTGCTATGGTTTTTCTCACTTATTTTGTTTCATTATCGTTATTGTTATGCAGGCGCATCCAAGATTTATGACCCACACGCTGACATCTGTATAAGTATAATGCATAATGCCGTTAATATTCAAAATATGTTGCCCATTTATCGGGACGATAAGCGCAATAAACTCTCTTTTTCCTTCAATTTTCAGTATAATTGACCCAAATTTTAATCTAAACGCACAGAAAACATGTCGATCAAAGCTATATTTTTAGACCTCGATGGCACGAGCTTAACGCCCGCCCACACCTTTTCCGAGCCTTTGATGAAAACGCTCAAAATCCTACAAAATGAAGGGATTGAGATCATCTTTAGCACCGGCCGAAGTTATGCAAGCTCACATCGCTTTGCCCTTGAGCTCGGAGATTGCCGTTACATCATCAATTACAATGGCGCGCGGGTCTTTGATTTCCTTGAAAATAGAGTCATTTCACAGCATACGCTTCCGGCTAAAACGGTCTTTGATGTGCTCGATTTTGAGAGAGCTCACGGCCTTGATACGGTCTTTTATCACGATGACATCATCTACAATCGTGGCGGACAGCAACACGCCTCCTTTTATGAAAATGAGACCTATATCGACACCGATTCAATTGCCAATTGGGACGCGATGACCTTTACCAAAGCGCTCTTTATTGTGCCGCCAGAAAAATCGATCCTCTATCAAGATAAAGCCCATGCCCATTTTGAGCAGGTGAACATTATGACCTCAGCCTCCAACTATCTTGAAATTATGCCTGAAGGGGTGAGTAAAGCCACGGGCGTTGAAGCGGTGCTTGAGCGGATTAATGTCTCCCCGGATGAAGCGATGGCGGTGGGCGATCAGCTCAATGATCTTGCGATGCTCAATCTCGTTGGCACCTCATTTATCATGGAAAATGCAACGCCGCAACTTAAAGAGCAATTTGATTCAAGCCGGATTATTCCAAGCAATGCCGAGGATGGCGTGCATCAAATGTTGACCCGTTATTTTGATCTTTAACGGGATCCCCCCCTCACTCTCATTTACCGATATTTAACGCAAAAGGACCTTCATGGATACGTTCAAACCCTTGACCTTTCGTTTTACCGCTGTTTTCTTACTACTGCTCGCGATTCCACTTATCACCTGGGCGATCGGCTGGAGCTGGAGCGCTGAGCAGGCCTACACCATTTTTGATGCATTTCTCTATGGCTTAACGGAAACGGGATCGGCGCCCTACTATGCCGGTGCCTTTTCACTGTTTCTAGCGATTCTGCTCGTCCTTCTCTGCCGTGATAAAAAGCATGGCTGGATCATGATTTTCCTCAGCGTGTTTATCCTCCAAGCAGGGACGCAAGTGATTAAAACCGGCTTAAGACAGCTCTACAAAGAACCGCGCCCCTATATGAGTTATGTGGTGGAGCTGGCGAGTGGTGAGCTCGATGATCTTACCGATTTTTATCAAAACAAACGCAAACATCGCGGAGAAATTATCGCCCATTTAACCGAGAACGACACCCATACGCCAAGCTATCTTAAAAACCATTGGAAGCATGAAACCGGATACTCATTTCCCTCCGGGCATACGATTTTTGCCGCGTGCTGGGTCTTTATCTTTTTAGGTTTTTTAACCCGCGAAAAACATCCATGGACGCTCGCGGTGGGCTCAATTCTGACGCTTTGGGCGGTCTTAATGCTGATCAGCCGCCTTCGCCTTGGGATGCATTTCCCCATTGACCTCCTTGTCAGTACGGTCTTTGCCTATTTAGCGAACCTACTCTTTTTCTACGCCCTTGATCGCAATGACGCGCATAAAAAACGCCTCGCACTTGTGACCTCGCCATAAGTGCACACTAAATAAAACACCACTGGTTGCCCATTCAACTGATTATCTAAAGGAGATTTTCGATGTTATTTCTACTCTCCCCGGCTAAAACACTCGATGAGACCACAACCCCGCCCTTTCGCGGCGACTCATCACCTCGTCTGCTTGAGCATTCTGCCGAGCTCGTTGAGATCTTAAAACGCTACAGCTCTGAGGATATTCAGGCGCTGATGAAGGTCTCTGAAAAGATTGCTGACCTAAACGTCGAGCGCTTTCACAATTACGAAACACCCTTCACCCACGAGAATGCCAAAGAAGCGCTATTTCTCTTTAAAGGCGATGTCTATGAAGGAATCGACGCATATACGCTCTCTGAAAAAGAGATGACTTATCTAAACGATCATCTTTTAATGCTCTCGGGATTGTATGGCGCGGTTAAACCGCTGGACCTGATTTTCCCATATCGTCTTGAGATGGGCACCCGCCTTAAAAACGATCGAGGCACCAATCTCTATCAGTTTTGGGGCAATCAGGTCACTAATCGACTCAATGAGGCGATCGAGGAACAGGGCCACAAAGCGGTGATCAATCTCGCATCGAATGAATATTTTAAAGCGGTTCAGCCAAGGGCACTAAACGCGCCGGTAATTACGCCGGTGTTCCAAGATTTCAGTAAAGGCACTTTTAAAGTGATTAGCTTCTACGCGAAAAAAGCCCGTGGCCTTATGACGCGCTTTGCCGCTGAAACCAACGCACAAACCGTCGACGATCTTAAAGCCTTTAATACCGATGGGTATCAATTTATCGAAATGAATGGCAAAAATGAGATGCTTTTTCAGCGTAAACTCGGCGCATAATCGATCGTCAACCGCCCGCCTTTAAGCGCTTAGATGATCCCGAGGGAGTGGACAGATCAGTCTCACTCCCTTCTTTTTTAAAGAATATGCTAAAATCAGTGCACAGAAAATTTAGGAGTTAACATGAAATCAGCGGATAACTTACTCTGGATCGACCTTGAAATGACCGGTCTAGACGAAACCACGCACCATATTATTGAGATCGCATCGATCATTACCGACAAGCAACTCAACATTATCGCCAAAGGGCCGAACATCGCCATTCATCAGCCAAGCGACATTTTAGGTTTGATGGACGAGTGGTGCACTACAACTCACGGCGAATCTGGCCTGACTAAACGCGTCGAAGAGAGTACGATCTCCGTTAAAGAAGCGGAAGCGAAAACTCTTGAATTTGTGCGCCAATATATCCCTGATGGAAAAACGCCTCTGTGTGGTAACAGCATCGGCACCGATCGCCGTTTTATTAAAAAATATATGCCGCATCTCGATCAATTTTGCCACTATCGCAATATCGATGTGAGCACCATCAAGGAGCTCGTGAAACGCTGGTATCCCGAGCATCCGGGCTATGAGAAAAAAGGCGTGCATTTAGCGCTTGATGATATTGAAGAATCGATTGGCGAACTCAAGCATTATCGCGATCATTATTTTGTGAAAGAAGCGTAATTCGCGGAGATCTAGCGACCATGACTCAGCCAAAAATCACCATTAAAACGCCCGCTCAATTTATCGCCTCCGGCTTTGGTTCAGGGTGTGCGCCTGTTGCGCCCGGCACCTTTGGAACACTCGCGGCACTCCCGTTTTGGGTGGGATTAACATTTCTCCCTTTATGGGCCTATCTTCTTGTGATTGTGGTGGCTTCCCTCTTTGGATTTTACATCTGCCAAAAAGCGAGTGATGAGCTTGGCGTACACGATCACGGGGGCATTGTCTGGGATGAATTTGTCGGGCTTTGGATCACCATGATCGCGATTCCCTTTAGCCTGACTAATATGGTGATCGGGTTTATTCTCTTTCGCATTTTCGACATCATAAAGCCGTGGCCGATTCGCGTTGCAGACCAAAAGATTGGCGGCGGCGTTGGCATTATGATCGACGATATGATCGCGGGCAGCATTGCTTGCGGCGTATTTCACCTCATTCGCCTCTATGTGCCAATTCCTGGGCTTCTGTAAATCGGTCGTTTTTAAGATTTTGGAGGTCATTTTTCGTTATGCAGATCAATAAAAACAATCGCAATAACCGTCTACTCAAAGAGCTCGTGCAACACCTTTACGGGCTCTTTTCAAAACAGCAAAAACGGGGCAAGCGCTACGTCAAACAGAGTTCAAAAAAGATCATCACCGATCTTAAAAAAGGTAAGAAACCGACGCTCTACGCGATCCTTCCCATTGCGCTCATCTCGATCGGGCTCTTGGTCTTTTCCTATTACCAAGACCCCTATGTGGTCGATAATACTATCCCGAAAAAGACGACGCTCACCGCGTGTAAAATCCACTCCATTAGCGATGGGGATACGGTGACCGCGCACTGCTTTTACGATGAGAAAAATACCCGTTTAAAGATCAGAGTTTGGGGCATTGATGCGCCAGAGACCGAGCAAAAACCGTGGGGCGAGCATTCAACCGCTTATCTTAAATCCCTCATTACCAATAAAAAGGATGTGAGCGTTGAGATCCTTGATATCGATCGGTATCAGCGTTATGTGGCGAAAATCTATCAAGGCGAGCCCATCGAGGAAAACGATCTCGGACTAAAAATGGTCGAAGCAGGGCAAGCAGTTGTTTATCATCAGTATAATAATGATAAACTATACTTCGCCACTGAAAAAACCGCACAACATGAAAAAATTGGCATCTGGTCCAAGCCTGGTGATCAGCAAAATCCCGCCGAGTGGCGCAAACTAAATCGGAGATAATAGTAGGTTACGCATGCAAGAATTGAAGAGCACAGAGACGACACCATCCATGCAATCATCAGGAATTCCGCTTCGCCAGAAAGAGGAAGTGCCCCTTGAGAAAAAATTATCGATGCCTAAGTTAGCGCTCAATAAACCGGCATTTAATCTGCCTAAATGGCCTAAAAAAGCAACGACCGATTCACAAGATGTTACTGAGAAACGTGCGGTGAAAAGTCATTACGATAATGGGGATTCAAGCACGATCTTGGGCGATCATGAAACGCTTGAGTCGATCGTTCGCGTTCATTATTGGATTTTTTTGGTGCCGCTTTTATGGCTTCTGTTAGGGCTCTATCTCTGGCTCGGGGCGCTCGCCAAAGGCCCATTCAACTTAATGTTTGTGCTCGATATTTTTGAGCTCCCTGCCCGTTCAAAAACGCTGATGGCTAATGATCTCTATTCTCAAATGGCGCTCGGTTTTGCCACTCTTCAAGATAAAATGCCCGAAGGAATCACCCATCTTTTAAGCACCACCTATCTCCATCCGCGTAAATGGCTGAGCTACGGGGTATTGATCTACGCAGCATATCGCCTGATTCGCGCGGCAATCTACTTTATTACCACCGAAATTCTCCTTACCAATCGTCGCCTTGTGATTAAAAGTGGGCTGATTAAACCGGAGATTATCGACATTGCGCCGAAACAGATCAGCTTTTTCCAAATTAAGATGGGCATCGTGAGCCGTTTTTTAAATGTTGGGCGCTTAATTATTCAGACAAACGGCGGTTATATTTGCGAGCTTCCAGCCATTCCGCGCCTTAAAACGCTGCGCAAATCACTGCTTGATCTTGGTGACCCACAGGATAATGCCTCATGATTACCGTTCATTCAGATTCAATTACCCTCTCCGGAGACTGGATTTTGCCCAAAATGGATACGGCAAAATCAGCGATGGATGCACTTAAATTTAATGCGCTTTCCGAGAATTTCACCCTCGATGCCAGCCATATCGAATCGATCGATACCAATGGTTGTTACCTTATCTCGAAGCTCCTTTACACTGCTTCAGAGGCGGGAAAAAAAGGCACGCTTACCGGGCTTAAAAAAGAGGATCTCGAGCTTTTTAGCTTTATCGATACCAAGCTCAATTTTGATCTGCCGCCTGCGAAAACGCCGGCGCTGCTCAATTATCTCAGTCAGCTTGGGAAATATGGAATCAACCTCACCATCGATGCTATGGGGTTTCTCGCTTTTACTGGTGAGGCCTCGCTTGAACTCTTTAAAAATCTTCTGCGTCCGTGGCGCATTCGTTGGCGCACCTTTTGGGCCAATATCCAAACCGCGGGAGTCAACGCCCTTGCCATTGTCGGGCTGCTTAACTTTCTCGTGGGATTTGTGATCACCTATCAAGGCGGGACGCTGTTGCGAATGTTTGGTGTTAATATTTTTGCGGTCGATCTGATTACCATCTCGACATTGCGTATTTTAGCGCCGATGCTCACTGCAATTATTATTGCCGGACGAACGGGATCGGCCTTTGCCGCGCAAATTGGGACGATGAAGGTCAATGAAGAGGTGGACGCGCTCGAAACAATCGGGATTAATCCGATCGATCAGCTGGTGATTCCAAAACTCCTTGCGATGCTGGTGGCGATGCCATTTTTAACCATTTTCGCCGATATTTTAGGAATTTTAGGCGGAATGGTCCTTTCTTATACCTTCCTCGATATCAGTTTTGCGGAGTTTTTAGAGCGTATTCCGCAAACTGTCACCATCAATAGCTTTTTAGTCGGACTTGCACAAACGCCAGTATTTGCCATTATCATCACCTTTGTGGGCTGTTATCAAGGCTTCCAAGTGCAAGGCGGCGCTGACAGTGTCGGACGTCAAACCACCACCGCCGTGGTACAATCGATCTTTTTAGTGATTATTTTCGAGGCGATCTTTTCGATCACCACGCGCAACATCGGACTGTAAGGAGCAACAGGAACAATAATGGATCCATTAAAACACTATGCCCCCAAAGATCGAAAGGTCGTGATTCGCCTTGAGCATATCTATAACCGCTTTGGCACGCACTCCATTCATGAAGATTTGAGTATGGAGGTGCACGAGGGTGAAATGATCGGCCTTGTCGGTGGTTCAGGCTCGGGAAAAACCACGCTGGTTCGCTCGATTATTATGCTATTGCGCCCGGCTTCCGGCCAGGTCTATCTGATGGATCGCCCGGTGTGGGGAATCTCAAGTGGCGAGCAACTAAAACTTAAAAAAATATTTGGCATGCTCTTTCAAAGTGGTGCGCTCTTTAGCTCACTCACAGTGCTGGAAAACATTATGATTCCGCTTAAAGAGCACTATTCCCTCTCTGAGTCGAGCATGAAAGAGATTGCGATGCTCAAAATCAAACTCGCAGGCCTTCCCGATCATGCGGCAACGCGCCTTCCCAAAGAACTCTCAGGCGGGATGGTAAAACGGGCAAGTTTAGCGCGCGCACTCGCCCTTGAGCCCAAAATGCTCTTTTTAGATGAGCCAACTGCCGGGCTTGACCCAATTTCTGCCGGGGCATTTGATGAGCTCATGTGCCAATTAAAAGCCTCGCTTAATTTAACGATTGTGATGGTCACTCACGATTTAGATTCGCTCTGGGCCACCACCGATCGCATCGCGTTTTTAGGCGAGAAAAAGCTCCTCGCCTTTGAGCCGATGGAGATTTTAGTCAATAATCCTCACCCATTAATTCAAGATTATTTTCAAGGCCCGCGCGGCCGTGCGACAAAGGATGCATATGGAAAATAAATTTAGTTACACCTTAGTTGGTGCCTTTATTGTAGGGTTTTCCCTGCTGTTTATGGCCCTTTCTGTCTGGCTTACGGTCGGGACGGAAAAGGTTAGTTACGTGCAATATCGCGTGGTTACTCAGGAATCGGTTGCCGGACTTTCCGTCAATAGCAACATCGATTATCAAGGAGTGCAAGTTGGTAAAGTTGCAAATATTTCGCTCAATCAAGACGATCCGCGCTTTGTGACGATTCTGCTTAATATCAATTCAGGAACGCCCATTAAAGAGGACACCAAAGCGGTGCTGATTGCCAAAGGGATTACCGGGCTTGTAGGCGTCAGTCTCACTGATGGTACGCCGGATTCGAAGCGGCTTCTTCCTACCGATCATGAGCCGGTGCCGCGCATTCAAAATGGGCCCTCGCTCTCAAAACGGCTCGATGAAGCGATCAACAATATCACCACCTCCGTTGCCGGGCTTTCCGATCAATTTGATGGTCTTTTAAACGATGAAAATATCGCGAGCATCAACGTCACCATTAAAAATATTGAAGCGATTACCACCGCGCTCAATCAGAGTGCGCCAAAAGTAGAAAAACTGATCGATGATACCTCGGTATTGGTGGCAACAGGCAATGATATCGCCGTTGGTGCAAAACCGCGCATTAATAAACTGCTCGAAGAGCTCAAAACAACGCCCGAAGAGATTAATGCTCTTTTAAGAGAGTGGCGTACCGTTGCGAACAATACCGATGGCACCATCAGCCAACTTGGGCCGGAACTCTCGCAAATGCTCTTCACTATTTCAACCCTGCTTGAGGAACTTCGCCATCAGCCAAGCTCGCTCATTATGGGGAAACCGCAAAACAAAAAAGGCCCGGGTGAATAAGGAGATATTCGATGAAAACACTCTATAAATTATGCTTAACTGCCGCTGCGTCACTGCTGCTCATTGCTTGTCAATCAGGCCCTGCGCCGCAACATTATCTCATTACACCCGATGATCAGGCAATTACCGCCTCGCACGCAAAACCAAAGCCTGCGCTTCGCGTTGAACCGGTGAAATCTTCAGCGATCTTAAATACCACGCAGATGGAATATAAACGCCACGACAATCAGGTGGAGTTTTACACCCAAAGTCAATGGAGCATTCCTGTGCCGCGCATGATTCAAGATCTTATGGTGGAGAGCCTGGTCAAATCAGGCCGTTTTAGCGATGTAATCAGCGCACCGAGCGACTTAAGTACCCCGCTTCGCCTTGACCTTCACCTCTATACCCTTGAGCAAGATTTTACAAAGTCGCCCTATAAAGCGATTGCGCGCATGCATGTTCGCCTTGTCGATACCCATAGCCAACGCATCATTCGCTCGAAAATGTTCTTCGATGAAGAGACCATTTTGGACTATAACGCGAAAGCCGGCGTGGAGGCTTACAATCGTCTCTTTAGCCGCATGATTCCTAAAGTGATCGACGAGATTGCGCGCTAACTGCTCGAACCATCTCAATATAAAAGTGATATATCACGGATGATTAATTATAAAATTGCCCTCGAACGGATCGCATCTCCCCGTTTCGAGGATTTTTATGCCTTAAAAAAAACCAATAATAGCGCCCCGATTGGCTGGATTCACCGCGATCATGCGGAGATTATTGCGCCGTTTCATCAGGTTTTCACCATCGATCAAAGTTCAGGTACCATAACGCTTGCCGAGCCATTTTTATCTCGCTCGTCCGAATCACGAAGTGCCGAGATCGCCGAGATCAGTACAATACTTTATGAGGCGGGCCATCTTAACGAGTGGCGAGGGGAGCTCTATGGCGTATATGAAACCTCGCTCCGTGAGAATGATCTTCTCTTTGTGATCGAGCGGAGCGCAGCCCCCTTTTTTGGTGTGCGTACCTATGGCGCTCATATTAATGGATTTACCACGTTTGAGAATGAGGAAAATCCGCTTCGTTGCTGGATTGGACAACGCTCCACTAAAAAACGCATTGCTCCACTTAAGTTTGATCAGATCGCCGCAGGGGGGCTTACCTATGGAGAATCCGTCGATGAGAGTGCTGAACGTGAAGCGATGGAAGAGGCGAGCATTCCCCATCACTTAGCCGTAACCATGCGCTATCAAGGCCTGCTCCACAATATGGAAGAAGTCGATCGGACCATTCGCCAAGAGACCCTCTTTTGTTACGATTTAAAGCTGCCGCAAGATTTTATCCCTAAAGTGAATGACGAAGAGATGCTCCAGTTTAAGTGCCTCCCGCTAGATTCGATTGCAACGCTCATTGAAGAGCATCAATTTAAAGATAATAGCGCGCTTGTAATGCTTCAGTTTATGTTGCGGCACGGCTCGATTCCAAAGACTCACCCACACTATGAACTCTTAAGCCAAAGACTGATGAACGACGCCTGATTTTTCTGGTTTTCATTTGTCACTCATTGATTAAAACTGAAACCCGATCGACATAAAAAAGCCCGTTATGACACGGGCTTTAATTTTTTTAACTACTTTAGTGATCGTTAACAGCGATTACTTTGCGGGAACATTAAAAGGGTTACCCTCACTCCACTCATCGACAAAGCCATCACTTGCAATGGTTTGCACGCGGAAGAAATAATCGCCCGGCTTCATTGCGCTCATCGGCATTTCCGCAGCGGCGGTAGTTTCATCAAAGAAGATATGATTAAAATTCGCATCGGTGGAGACTTGAATGCGGTACTGCGAACCCTCTTCAAGCGCCGGCCAAGTTAAACGAATATCGCTCACCACCACATCCATCGCGCTCAGCGCAGGTTTTTCAAGCAGTACGCGGAAACTTTGTGGCTCAGTAAATGGCCCACGTTGCTCAAATTGATCGAGTGCCGCCACGCGCCAATAATAGACCCCCGCGCGAAGCCCCTCTTTTAGATTATATTCAACGCCCGGCAAAATCGGCTCGTTGACAATCGGTAGACGGAAGCTCTCATCTTCTGAAATTTGGAGATAGTAGCCACTCGTTAACGCTTCATCTTTCGCATCCCATTTAAAGACAAGCTCACGAAGGAGCTGTTTTTGTTCATGGGTCGGCGCGCCTAACACCGGTGCATAAGGGCGAGCGTTCACAATAATATCGTGTTGCGCAGGAATCCCCATTACGCCCAACTCATCAATGGCGCTCACAAAAAGATGGTAACGCCCATCGTCAATTTTCGAGCTCTCCACCACATTTCCGCTAACGCTTTGGCTAAAGATCGGCTGTTTTGGATTCTCTCCAAAAGGCACGATCGATAGATGATATCCGGTTGCTTTTGGATTTTCAGGAAGCGTAATGCTAAAGGGCGAGGTTTCGACAATGGTCTCCATCTCAAAGATCGGCGGTGGCAAGAGTTCAACCGCTTTAATCTCGGTGGTTGTGGCATCGAGCACCACCGCTTCACCACGTTTAAGTAAGATGGTTTGGCTATCGGTATTGCGATCCGCTTGCACTTTCCCCTCTAACACCTCGGTAATCGCCGCATCTTCAGCGCCAACGCTCACCCGGAAAGTCGTTCCGCGCACCGAGCTTACGCTCACATCGGTCGAAACGCGATAGTTGGTATTAGAAATTGGGCTCGAAGGAATCGAGCTTTCAACGCGCCCTTTATGAAGCTTAATCTCAATGTCGCTCAGTGACCCATCGCCAAGCGCATCAAATTGACGCAATTCAAGCTCACTATTGCTTTGAAGCAACAGTTGTGAGCCATCATTAAATTCAATGGTGGCTAGGCCCTGATCATGGGTGATAATCGTCGTTCCCGGCAATAAAACAACGCGATCACTCGCCATGGTTGTACGATCAAGCTCAATCTCTTGATTATCGCGTTTAAGCTCCACCTCACCTTTAATCGCCGTCAGTGTCGCGCTCGCTTCACGCTTTTTAAGCCACGCTTTCGGAATACGAATAACGGTGCCAAGCTCGATATAATCACTATTGGGCAGACCATTTAATTTCTCGAGTTGCACCCAATGTTTAATATCGGTTAAGTGGCGCTCGGTAATATTCCATAAACTATCGCCCTCCACCGTTTTGTAAAGAAAATATTCTTCTGATTCATCGGCCTGTGCCATTGCCGCTATAAGGCTCAGAATAAGGCCCGATATAAGCGCCACAAAGCCCATAAGAGGCTGGGGCTTGATTGAAATATACTGATTCACCGTGAACGATCCTTCATTAATAATACATCGATAAATAATGGGCAAATTATAACAAATATTGCCCAATCATTAAGAAATATCGACAATCATCTGAGGAAAAGACCGCTTATTTGATTTTTATTAAGAAGCGTATGGAAGTGAAAACAACTCTCTATTATTCTATATTAATCTCTAATAACCCCAATATTCGATCAGAGCAACGAGGAGGAGAGATAGATCGCTTTTTCAAAGAAAATCCGCGCTTTCGAACGGCTCTTTTTCCACTCAAGCGGATCGATTTTTGTCGCGTGTGTGAGATCTTCAAAAAAGTCGTCCGCCATGCGTTTTGCAAAGGCTTCATCATAGACAACGGCGTTTACCTCAAAGTTAAGGTCAAAACTTCGATTGTCCATATTCGCCGTCCCCACCATCGCAACTTTTCGGTCAAATACCGAAGTTTTCGCATGGATAAAGCCACGCTCATAATGATAGATCTCCACTCCCGCATCCATCAGCGTTTCAAAGAGCGAATTCGCGGCGCAGCGTACAAAGAATGAGTTAGTTTTCTTTGGAATTAACACCTTCACCTTCACATCGCTCATCGCCGCCATTTTCAGCGCCGATAAGACCATTTCAGACGGGACAAAATAGGGCGTTGTAATGAGTACCTCACGCTTGGAATTAGCGATCGCTAAAATAAGCGAATTCATAATCATCGGTTCCGGTGAATCGGGGCCACTTGCCACAATTTGAGCCGTTTCTTGGTGATGATCAAACTGCGAGCGGTCGATATGAGGGAAATATTTTTCAGAAGGAACAATGCGCTGATTGGCGCAAAAATTCCAATCCGACAGAAAGATATATTGCAACGAATAACAGCTATAGCCCACCACTTTAACGTGGGTATCGCGGTAATAAAGATCCTCCGCGCCTTTCCCCTCGTTGATATATTCATCGCCAATATTGATCCCACCAACAAACCCAACAACGCCATCCACCACAATAATCTTACGGTGATTGCGATAATTGAGGCGATTAGCGAGCATAATAAAAATGAGTTTACGAAACGGATAGATCTCAACGCCCGCATCGCGAAGCTCTTTTGCATAGGCTTTACGAATGGCACCACTGCCAAAATCATCGTAGATAAAGCGCACTTTAACGCCCTCTTTCGCCTTACGAATCAGCACCTCTTTAATGGCGTTGCCGATCTTGTCATTCCGCACAATGTAATATTCAATATGGATGGTGGATTTCGCATTTTCGAGCGCTTTAAGCACCTCTGGAAACTTCTCTTCCCCGTTATTTAAAAGGGTCACATTATTATATTGACTGAGCCAATGAATCCGATCTGAAGCAATATAACGCGCGAGATTCTCATACTGCTGAATTGCGGGGTTATCGAGCTCAAGCGCCTCATGTTTTAGGGTTTTGATATAGCGTTTT
>Ga0079226_10002770_pt1 | contig 13518 bp, 12 predicted proteins | sample Poulit2014_FD_76345 | JGI IMG/M metagenome (GOLD analysis project Ga0079226, IMG submission 76345) | Agricultural soil microbial communities from Georgia to study Nitrogen management - Poultry litter 2014 | ecosystem: Environmental > Terrestrial > Soil > Agricultural land | place: USA: Georgia... | reverse complement strand
GAGCTCCCACAGCACCTCGGCCGGGCCCCACGCATGGCGCAGGACGGTGCCGGGCTCCAGCTCGATGACCCGGGCCTCGGTCGTGGGGCCGTCAGGAGCCTCCCGGGAGAGCGCCGGGCCCACCTCCGTGAGCGGCCGGTCGGGGACGATCGGCGACCACAGTGCCAGCAGCTCCGGCCGGGTCAGGTGGTCCCAGAGCCGCGACGCGGACGCATCGACCGTCAGACCCAGCGTCAGAAGCGTCGTCCCGTGCGACAGCGACTGCGATTCCGCAGTGATCGGAAGCGACGCCAGCGCATCGGTGACGGCGGTGACGGTCTGATCGGACAACGGCATGCGGGCTCCTTCACTGCCTGCGCGGGGCGCGTACTCCGTCCGACCCTATCCGAGCGGGAACCGAGGTCGAACCGTCGTGCTCGGCGGGCCGAGGCACGGACCGACGCCTGCATCCTCGGCGCCCTCACCGGTCGTCACACCAGGGACGTTGTACCGTGACCACATGAGGGTCGCATGGTGTCTGACTGCCGCGGCGGTCGCATTCGTCGGCCACGTCATCGTGAGCGTCGCCCTTTCAGGAGACGGCACAGTCCTGGGGGCTATTCAATACGGGCTTCAGTGGATCGTCACCGTCACCCTGCCTGCGGTGGTGGCAGGCTTCGCGGTGACGCGGGTCGTCCGACGGCACCTGCTTCTGCAGGCGTTTCTGGCGTCGGCGGCATTCCTCATGCTCGTGTACGTCGCGGGAGACCTGTTCGGCCGTCTGACCTGGATCGAGCCGCTCGGGCCCATCTATCTCCTCTACGGAGGCCTCCCCACTCTTGGCTTCTTCATCCTCGTTCTCGCGGTGACGAGCATCGTCTGCGACATCCGTCGCCGGTCTGGAACGACGGCGCCGTCCGATTCCGTCACTTGAGATCGTCCTCAATTCCATTGACCCGCACACGCAGGTGTGAAAGATTCTGAACGAACGATCAGGACGGACCGGTCATGTCCGTCCACCGCCAGACACTGACCCCGCTCGAAGGAGAGAACATGTCAGCACGGTTCGAGGACAAGGTCGCGATCGTCACCGGCGCCTCGCGCGGCATCGGCCTGGGGATCGCCCAGCGACTCGTCGACGAGGGCGCCCGCGTCCTCCTCACCGCCCGCGGTGAGGACGCACTCAAGGAGGCGACCGACCAGCTCGGCGGCCCCGACAGGGCGATCTACGCCGCCGGCAAGGGCGACGACGCCGGCCACCAGGACGAGGCGATCGCCCAGGTGACCGAGGCCTTCGGCCCCGTCGACATCCTCGTGAACAACACCGGCATCAACCCCGTCTACGGGCCGCTCATCGAGATGGACGACCGGGCGATCTCGAAGCTGTTCGACGTCAACGTCCTCTCCACCATGCAGTGGACCCGCAAGGTCTACGAGGCGTCGATGAAGGAGCGCGGCGGATCGATCGTCAACCTGTCGTCCGTCGCCGCGGTCCGCCAGCCGAACATGATCGGCTTCTACGGCGCGACCAAGCAGATGATCACGCACATCACCAAGCAGTACGCGATGGAGCTGGGCCCCGACATCCGCGTCAACGCCATCGCCCCGGCCGTCGTGAAGACGAAGTTCGCGGAGAAGCTCTACGAGGAGGGCGAGGAGAAGGTCGCCGCCGCCTACCCCGCCAAGCGTCTGGGCGTGCCCGAGGACATCGCGGCGCTGGCCGCCTTCCTCCTGTCGGACGAGGCCTCGTGGATCACGGGCGAACTGGTCGTCGCGGACGGCGGCGTCACCCTGGGCGGAGGCGCCTGAGGGAGGTCCTCGTCCCGAGGCGGAGGAGGGGCGGAGGAGAGGCGGAGGACGAGCCCCCTCTGCTACTCCTTCGCCTGCTCCACGATCCGAGCGGCGAACAGCGCGAAGGCGAGCGTGAGGACGACGGTGCCCAGGGTGGTCCACCCGTAGGCGGTCGTCATCGGCATGAGCTGGGCCAGCCCCGCGAACACCGTCGACAGCACCGCGATGCCCAGACCGATCCCGGTCTGCTGCGCCGTGGCCACGAGCCCTCCGGTCAGCCCGGCGGCCTCGTCGGGCACCGCCGCCATGACGACGGACACCAGGGGCCCCATCATGAGTCCCTGACCGCCGCCGATCAGCACGCCGGCCACCTGGTACCAGACGAAGAAGTGCTCCATCCCGGCGATCGCGACGAGGCCCAGGCCGACCAGCCCCGTTCCCTGCACCGCCGACGCCACGAGCAGGGTCCGTCGGCCGCCCCGCACCGTGCCGCCCCACCGCACGACGATCCGCGGCGCGCACGCGGAGGCGACGACGAACGCCACGGCGAGCGCGGCCGTGACCAGCCCGGACTCCCAGGGCGCCAACCCGTATCCCTGCTGGCTGAGGATCGCGTAGTTGTACGCGAACCCGCCGATCATCATGAACAGGAGGCACGCCAGCGCCATCCCCGTGCGCACCGCGGGCTCCCGCATGACCTCGAGCGGCAGGATCGAGGGACGCCGAACCCGCTCCCTCACCCGCGCGTGCACCGCGAGCAGACCGAAGCACACCGCCGAGGCCCCCAGCAGCACCGCTGTCCACACCAGCGGACCGGCCGGAGACAGCGGGGCGACGAGGTCGATCGCCGCCACATTGGTGAGCCCCGCGATGAGGAGCAGGAGCGCGAGCGCCACGAGCACGGAACCGCGGGCGTCCAGTCCCAGCGGCCTCGGCGACACCGTCTCCGTGAGATGCCGCGCGCCCACCCAGGCGACCACGGCGAGCAGGCCCACTGTGCCGAAGGCCGCCCGCCAGCCGAGGTCGTCGCCGAAGGCGCTGTTGACGAGCCCGCCGATCACCTGCCCCGCGACGGTGCCGCTGCCCGCGAAGACGCTGTAGAGCCCGACGGCGCGCAGCCGCGCGGTGCCCCGGAGGATCGACTGGATGCTCGCGAGCACCTGCGGAGTGGTGACCGCCGCCGCACAGCCCTGCACCAGGCGCGCCGCGACGAGGAACTCGACGGTGGGAGCGCTGGCGGTGAGCGCGGCGGTGAGCGCGAGCGCCATGGTGCCCACGCGGAACATGCGGCGGCGCCCCCACCGGTCTCCCAACCGGCCGAAGAAGATGAGGCCTGCGGCGAACGTCGCGGAGTAGGCCCCGACGACCAGCGAGGTGCCCGACTCCGAGATCCGCAGGCCGTCCTGGATGCCGGGTGCGGAGATCGCTGCGACGGCGATCGTATAGGTCGCGAGGAACGTGACGACGTACAGCGGCCACACGGTGGGCCGCGAGGACTCCTGCATCATCGCGTCAGCACCCGCTCCCCGACGGGCTGCACCCGACCCCCGAGAGCCGGCACCCGCCCCGCGCGGGACTCCACTCGGATCACGCGGGAGCGGCACCCCACCCACGAGGGGCAGGGTGCGAAGGCCTGCTGCCGGGGCACGTCGACTCCTTCGTCTCTGGGAAGCGGCACCGCAGCGCGCATGGCGCTGGAGCGAGCGCCGCGTCTTTGTCGAACACTCGTTAGAATCGGCGCCTGGTCGTCACTCTAGCCCACGCCTCGGCATCGCGGGCCGCCACCGGAGTGCTCACCGGTCCCTGAGCGGACCCCCGGACACCACCAGCACCATCGAGACCGCGGCGGCGGCCGCGGCACCGCCGAACATCAGCAGCATCGAGCCGAGCGGGTAGAGCAGGGCGGTCCACGCGAAGCCCGTCGCCAGCCCCATGAAGCGCGCGGTGTTGTGCATGCCGAACGCCAGGGAGTTCTCGCCGGTCCGCGACTGCGACACGGAGAAGGCCGCGATGCTCTGGCCGGCATTGATCGCCGCACCCATGAGCAGCAGCGCGAGGACGATGCCCACCGCCTGCACGAGGACGAGGCCGGGGCCCGGCCCCCAGTCCATCCACGCTCCCAGCAGCAGGGGGACGGCGAGGAGGACGCCCAGCGCGCTGATCGCGGCGCGCCACCCGCCCAGTCGCATCCGCAGGGCGGAGGTCAGCCGCGCCGAGGTCGCCATCGCGGCGGCCATCGCGAACACGATGACGCCCACCGGTCCGGGGCCCAGGTGCAGCTCCTGCGCGATCCACAGCGGCAGCGAGGACAGCACGATCCCCATGATGAACATCGTCGTCGCCGCCATCGCGGTCGCCCGCGCGTACCGGCGCTCCAGCAGGGACCTCGGCGGCACGAGCGCATCCGGCCGCTTCGCCGCGATCACGAGGAAGACCAGGCCGCTGACCAGCGCCGCGAGCCCCACCATCGCATCGGGGCCCCACGGCACGCGCTGCCCGACCATCGTGGCCGCGACGACGAACAGGCCGATCGACAGCATGAGGACCACGATGCCCGGAGCATGGATCGGCACCCGCCTGCCGGGCACCCGGGGCACCGTGACGAGGACCGCCACCAGGAGCGCCGCGGAGAAGAGCCCCGCGAAGCCGAAGACGCCGCGCCAGCCGACGAACTGCGCGATGACGCCGCCCACCGGCGGACCCATGGCCTGGCCGACGCCGATCGCGGCCGCCCACGCAGCGAGCGCCGAGGCGCCCTTCGCCGGCCACAGCGCCGGCAGCGACCTCTGCACGCCCGGCGGGAACGTCGCGCACGCGATGCCCTGGACCGCACGCAGCACGATGAGCATCTCGAGGCTCGTCGAGAAGACCGCGGTGAGCTGCGCGGCCGACAGCAGCGCCATCCCCACCGCGACGACGCGGATCGGCCCCAATCTGTCGCACAGCCACCCCGCCAGCGGCACGAACACGGCCATCGCGACGGTGTAGGCGGCGATGCTGAGGACGACGCGACTGTCGGACGCGCCGAAGTCCTCCTTGATCCAGTCCAGCGGCGCGTTGATGATCGTGCCGCCGACCGTGCCCGCGGACGTCGTGCCCAGCAGCGCGAAGTACGCGGCCCGCCCGGGGACACGCGGACGGCGACCGCCCGCGTCCTCGGGCCCGCCACCGAGCAGTCCGTCTCCACTCCCCGGCGGTCGGCTCATCCCGGGTCAGGCCCCCTGTGCGGAATCCGAGTCCGCGGCATCGGAACCCGCGGGATCGGTCGCCGAGGTGCCGGACTCCGAGGTGCCGGTCGCCTCGGTGCCGGGCGTCTCCGATTCCGCCGCCGAGGTGCCGGTCGCCGGAGCGTCCTCGTCGCCGGACTGCGCGCGCACCGGCGTGCTCAGCCACCTCCGCACGCGGTCGGAGTCCTGCCCGAGCGCGGGCGGGGCGAGGTCGTAGGAGACCTGCGTCTTCGACATCGTGATGGGGTTGCGGACGGTGGGGATGACACGGTCACCGGACCCGGCCTCGGCGACGGGGTCCAGCCCCATCGACTCGGCCAGCTGCACGCCCTGCTCGATCGTGTTGATCGGCGCGCAGGGCAGCCCCGCCGCGGACAGGATCTCGTACCATTCCTGGGCCGTCCTGTGCGACAGCGCCTCCGTGAGCAGGGGCTCCAGCTCCTTGCGGTGCGTGTTGCGGGGAAGGGCGGTGGCGAATCGGTCGTCCTCGAGCCATTCGGGCCGCCCCACGCCGTTCGCCAGCATGACGAACTGCCGATCGTTGCCGCAGGCGATGATGAGGTCGCCCTCGCCGGTCGGCATCGGCTGGTACGGGTAGAGGCTGGGGTGCTCGTTGCCCATCCGGTGCGGCACATTGCCCGCCGCGACGTACCCGGACGTCTGGTTGACCAGCCCGGACAGCGCCGAGGACAGGAGATTCGTGTCGACCTTCTGCCCCTCGCCCGTGGTGAGTCTGTGCTGCAGCGAGGCGAGGATGCCGATCGTCGTGTGCAGACCGGTGATGACGTCGAAGATCGCGACGCCCGCGCGGTAGGGAGGCCCGTCGGCGTCGCCGGTGAGGCTCATGAAGCCGGACAGGCCCTGGACGAGCAGATCATAGCCGGGCTGCGGGTTCGACGGACCGAAGCCGGTGACGGACGAGTAGACGACGTGCGGGTTGTCCTTCGCCACCGAGTCGTAGTCCAACCCGAACTTCACGAGGCCACCGGGCTTGAAGTTCTCCACGATGACGTCCGCGCGGCGAGCCAGCTCGCGCGCCAGCTCCAGGTCGCCCGCATCCGTGAAGTCCAGCACCACGTCGTACTTGTTGCGGTTGATCGACAGGTAATAGGTCGCGTCGTCCTCGCGCACCGGCGGCTTCCACAGGCGGGTGTCGTCGCCGCCGGGGCCCTCGACCTTGATGACGGTCGCGCCCAGGTCGGCGAGCATCATCGTCGCGTAGGGGCCCGCGAGCACACGGGAGAAGTCCGCGACCACGATCCCGGACAGCGGCCCGCTGCCCTTCCGGTCGAAGATCTCCTGGAGGTCCTCTGCGCTCATGTGCGTGTGTGCTCCTTGCAGGTGGTGGGTGTGTGCGGGCGGTTCATCGGAGGTACAGGCGGACGGTGTCGATCTCATCGCGCAGGAGCCGCACCTCTTCGACGGTGGGCTCCATCGTCGAGCGCACCTCGTCGGCGACGCGCAGATCCCAGCCGGTCGCCTCCTGCACCTGGTCGACGGTCACACCGGGGTGGGTGTGCGTGAGGACGAGCTCGCCGAAACGGTCCTGCCGCTGCAGGACGCCCAGCGGCGTGATGACGACGCTCACGCCGTGGCCCTGCGGCTGGATGCCGTCCCCGGACTCTGCGGCCGCGACGGGCGACGGCGACGTCACGAAGTCGACCTCCGCGGGGAACGACGCGTGGTCGTGGCGTCGGATGATCACGAAGATCTCCCCCGAGTTCGCCATGATGTCCGCCGCGCCGCCGGATCCGGGCAGCCGCACCGCGGGCTTCTCCCAGTCCCCGATGACGGTCGTGTTGAGGGAGCCGTGGCGATCGATCTGCGCCGCACCCAGGAAGCCCACGTCGACGTTGCCGCCCTGCAGGACGTAGCCGAACAGCGCCTGCATGCTCACGACCGATTCGGCACCGGACACCACGACGGAGTCGGCGATGCCCTCGGCCATCGCCTCCGGGTGCGCCCCGGAGACGCCTGATTCATAGATGAGCTCGATGTCGCGGTTGAGGGTGCGGTGGGCGAGGTCGACGGCGAGGGTGGGCAGGCCGATCCCAGCGAACACCGTGCGCGTGCCGGCGAGCATCTTCGCCGCGGCGCAGACGATGAGCTCCGTCTGCGAGTAGTCGGGGGCCGTCGTCATCGCGCTCCTCCTTCGTTCCCGGCCGCTTCGTTCCCGGTCGCGGCCAGCCGCCTTCCGTAGTCCACCGGCTCCGACGGTTTGGAGGCGACCTTCAGCGGCTCCAGCTGCTCCTCGCCGATCGTCGCGAGGTACTCCTGGTGGTCGGCGGTGCCGTGGACGTGCTCGTCGAGCCAGTCCCGCAGACGCTGCGGATCCTTCGCCATCTTCGGCCACATCCGGTAGAACGCGTTGTCGCGGTCGTAGGAGCCCTGCACATACGACGGGTGCGCGCCGCGCGGCACGACGCACACGGCGTCGACCGCGTGCGCGGGGATGATCGTGCGGTTGGGGTCCGACCGGATGACCTCGTCATCGACGATCTCCTCGACCGTCACGATGACCCGCTCTGCCGCGTAGACGGCTTCCTGCTGGACGCCCGTGATGCCCCAGATCTGCGCGTTGCCGCGACGGTCCGCGCGCTGCGCGTGGATGATCGTCACGTCCGGGTTGAGCGGAGGGACGACGTAGGCGGTGCCCCCGCCGTACGGATCGTCGACCAGCCGGATGTCCGGGTTGACCTTCGGCAGGTCCGAGCCCGCGAACGAACGGATCGGGATGAACGGGAGCCGCGAGGCGCCCGCGTGGTAGCGCAGCACCATCGCGTGGTGGCTGTACTCCTCGACGGCGAGCGGCGCCGGGTCGTGGTCCTCCAGCCGACGGCGGATCTCGTAGAGGCTGCCCGCGGAGCCGGAGGCGAAGAACGAGCAGACCAGACGGTCCACGCAGCCCGCGGCGAGCATCATGTCCGCGATGAGGTCCGGGGTCATGCGGCAGAAGGTCAGGCCCCGGCGCCCCTGGCGGATGATCTCGTGGCCCGCCGCGAACGGGATGAGGTGGCTGAACCCTTCGAGCGCGATCGTGTCCCCGTCGCGCACCATCGTTGCGATCGCCTCCGGCAGCGGCAGGACCCTGTCCTTCGCCATGTCTCGTTCCACCCCTCGTCCGTCAACTGTGACTCCGATAGATTAAGTCAGTTTCGACGGGGAATCCAGTGGTGATACTTACCAAGCGGGCATGAATCGTGGCATAATCGCCCTATGGAGCTCCAGCAGGTACGTGCGTTCCTCGCCGTCGCAGAGGAACTGCACTTCGGACGCGCGGCGGAGAGACTGGGCATCGCCCAGCCGCCGCTCAGCCGCGCCATCCGCCAGTTCGAGCACGAACTGGGCGCCGAGCTCTTCCACCGCACGACCCGCCAGGTGGCGCTCGCCCCCGCGGGCACCGCACTGCTGGGGCCGGCGCGCTCACTCCTCGATGCGGCTGAGACCGCGGAGCAGTCCGTCCAGATGGCATCGGCGGGGGACATCGGCCGTGTGCGCCTGGGGCTGGGCACGCTGTCCTCGCACCGCGTCGCCTCCCGCCTGGTCGCCGCCACGCACCGTCGGAAGCCCGGCATCACCGTGGAGCTGGAGAGCAACGTGTACTCGGAGGAGGCGATCGCCCGCCTGCACGACGGCTCGCTGGACCTCGCGCTCGTCCGCTGGCAGACCCAGCCGCCCGGCGTCGTCGGCCGTCCCGTGCTCATCGAGCGGCCCATGGTGGCCGTGCACGCGGACCATCGTCTGGCGGGCCGCGCCTCCGTGACCGTCGACGAGCTCAGAGACGAGCCCTTCATCCTCCTCCCGGCCGATCCGGGCTCCACCATGCGCGACCTCACGCTCCAGTGGTGCTACCTCGCGGGCTTCACCCCGCGCGTCGTCCAGGAGGCTCCGGACACCCAGCTGGTGGGTGCACTGGTCTCCGCGGAGATGGGCATCACGATCACCTACGACTCCGTCATGGCGAATATCCACGACCCGGACCTCGTGGCCGTGCCGCTCACCGTGGAGCACGACCCGATCACCGTCTACCTGGCCCACCGCGAGGGCGAGCTCGCACCCGCTCTGCGCGAGGTCGTCACCGCCGCCGAGGCCGCGGTCCCCACCGCTTCCCGCTCATGACCACCGTCCGCACCACGAACGACCACCGTTCACACACCCACGAGGAGACACCGTGACCCAGACACCCGCATCCGCGAACGACATCGTCATCTGCGAGCCGCTCCGCTCGCCGGTGGGCGGCTTCGGCGGCCAGTTCAAGGACATCGCACCGGAGGAGCTCGGCCGTCAGGTCCTCACCGCACTCATCGAGAGGACCGGGATCGACCCCGAGGTCATCGACGACGTGATCTTCGGCCAGTGCTACCCGCACATGGAGGCGCCCGCGATCGGCCGCGTCGTCGCACTGGACTCCGGCCTGCCGGTGACCGTTCCCGGACGCCAGGTCGACCGCCGCTGCGGCTCCGGACTCCAGGCCGTCCTCGACGGGATGGGCGCCATCTCCACCGGCGGCGCGCAGGTCGTCGTGGCCGGCGGCGCCGAGTCGATGTCGCGCGCGCCGTTCTTCAACGAGGACATCCGCTGGGGCATCCGCGGCGGCAACGTCGAGCTCAAGGACGGACTGGTCCGCGGTCGCCTCACGGCCGGCGGGAAGAACCACCCGGTGCCCGGCGGCATGATCGAGACGGCGGAGAACCTCCGCGAGGAGTACTCGATCGGCCGCGAGGAGCAGGACCGCCTCGCCGTCGAGTCGCACCGCCGCGCGTCCGCCGCCACGGACAGCGGCGTGTTCGCGGAGGAGATCGTCCCGATCACGATCCCCGCGACGCGCAAGCAGCCGGAGCAGCAGATCACGCTCGACGAGCACATCCGCCCGACCGCCGACCTCGAGTCGCTGGGCAGGCTCAAGGCGATGCGCGCGAAGATCGATGAGAACTCGACCGTCACCCCGGGCAACGCCTCCGGTCAGAACGACGGTGCGGCAGCCACGATCGTCACGACCCGCGCGAAGGCGGAGGAGCTGGGCCTCAAGCCGCTCGTCCGCATCGTCAGCTGGGGCGTGGCGGGCGTCCCGCCGCGCACGATGGGCATCGGCCCGGTCCCCGCGACCGAGGTCGCGCTGGACCGCGCCGGTCTGGGGATCAAGGACCTCGACCTCATCGAGCTCAACGAGGCCTTCGCCGCGCAGGCGCTGGCGGTCACCCGCGAATGGGGCTTCGGCGAGTCCGACTTCGAGCGCACGAACGTGCACGGCTCCGGCATCTCGCTGGGCCACCCCGTGGGCGCGACCGGCGTGCGCATCCTCACGACCCTCGCACGTGAGATGGACCGCCGCGGCGCCCGCTACGGCCTCGAGACGATGTGCATCGGCGGCGGCCAGGGCCTCGCCGCGATCTTCGAGCGCGTGGAGGCCTGAGCATGACGCGACCGCTCTCCGGCTTCACCGTCGTCGAGAACGACTCCTTCGTCGCCGCGCCGTCCGCCTGCCTGGCGCTCAGCCAGATGGGTGCGGAGATCATCAAGATCGATCCGCTCAAGGGGGGCCCGGACATCGACCGCTGGCCCGTCACCGCGGAGGGGAGGTCGATCTACTGGGGCACCCTCAACCGGGGCAAGCGCTCCGTCGCGATCGACCTCCGCAGCGATGAGGGCCGCGAGCTCGCGCAGGCGCTCATCACCGCGACCGGTGACGATCCGGCGAAGAACGGCATCTTCATCACCAACAACGTCGGCCGTTCGTTCCTCACGGACGAGGTGCTGCGCGCCCAGCGCGAGGATCTCATCCACGTGAAGGTGCAGGGCTCGGCCGACGGCGGTCCCGGCGTCGACTACACGGTCAATGCGGAGACGGGGATCCCGGGGATCACCGGCCCCGCGGAGTCTCCCCGCCCCGCGAACCACGCGCTCCCCGCCTGGGACCTGCTGTGCGGCCAGGCGGCGGTCACCGCAGTCGTGTCCGGACTCCTCCAGAGGTCGACGACGGGGCAGGGGACGTACGCGGAGATCGCGCTCAAGGACATCGCGCTGTCAGCCGTGGCCAACCTCGGCTGGTACACGGAGGCGCTCCAGCCCGCGGGCGAGCGGCAGAAACACGGCAACCACATCTTCGGCACCTTCGGCACCGATTTCACGACCGCCGACGGCCGCTCCGTCATGATCACCGCGATCACGACGCGGCAGTGGCGGGCGCTCATCGACACGACCGGGATGACTGCGGTCGTCGAGGCGCTGCAGGCAGCGCTCGGAGTCGATCTGTCGCTGGAGGAGAACCGGTATGCGCAGCGGGAGACCCTCGAGGCACTCCTCAAGCCGTGGTTCGCCGCGCGCACGCTCGAGACGGTCACCGCGGAGCTCACCGGCACCGGTGTCCTCTGGGCCCCGTACCGCAGCATAGGGGAGGTCGCCCGTGAGGCGGCCGATGCCACGGGCGATTCGGCAGCCGGAGCGATCCGAGGACTCGCGTCGGACCAGCTGGACGACATGCTCGTCGGCGCGAACCCGATCAGATTCGACGGAGAGTACCTCTCCGGCGAGAGGCCCACGGTGCTGGGCGAGGCGACCCACCAGGTGCTCAGCGAGAAGCTGGGCCTCTCGCAGACGGAGCTGGGAAGACTCTCCGACTCCGGTGTCCTGAGCAGTTGATAACGTAAGGGGACCGACCCGGAAGTGCGGTGCGCCACAGCGCCGTGGAAGGGCAAACGCGGTTCCCAGGAAGGATTCATCACCCCCATGCGGATTGTCACTTTTGTCAAGTACGTCCCGGACGCCGCCGGCGACCGCTCCTTCGAATCGGACAACACCGTCGATCGTGAGACCGACGGCCTGCTGTCCGAGCTCGACGAATACGCCATCGAAGAGGCTCTGAGCCTCACCGACAAGGACAAGGGCTCGGAGACCATCGCGGTCACCGTCGGCCCGGACGACGCGAAGGATGCCGTGCGGAAGGCCCTGCAGATGGGCGCCGACAAGGGCGTGCACGTGAACGACGACGCCATCTCCGGCGCCGACGCCGTGGGCACCGCGAAGATCCTCGCCGCGACCGTCCAGAAGGTCGAGCAGGACGAGGGACCTGTGGACCTCATCATCACGGGCCTGGCCTCCACGGACGGCCAGATGTCCGTCGTGCCCGCCATGGTCGCCGAGCTGCTGGGACGTCCCGCGGCGACGCAGGGTTCCACGCTCGAGGTCACGGACACGACCGCGACCGTCCGCCGCGACGGCGACACCGCCTCGCAGTTCGTCGAGGTGAACCTGCCAGCGCTCGTGTCCGTCACGGACCAGATCAACGAGCCCCGCTACCCCTCCTTCAAGGGGATCATGAAGGCGAAGAAGAAGCCCGTCGCGCAGTACGACCTGGGCGCTCTGGGCCTCGATGCCTCCGCCGGCGGCGCCGGTGCGCTCACGCAGATCATCGAACTGGCGCCGGCTCCCGGCCGCTCCGCCGGTGAAGTCGTCTCGGATGAAGGCGACGGCGGGCAGAAGCTCGTCGACTGGCTCGCGAACAAGAAGCTCGTCTGAGCCGTCCGCCCACCATCGACCACATACGCGAAGGAAGAGAAGCGCACTATGTCTGAAGTTCTCGTTCTCGTCGACCACGCGGACGGCACGGTCCGGAAGTCCACGCTCGAACTGCTCACGTTCGCCCGTCGCATCGGCACGCCCGTCGCCGTCTTCGTCGGCGATGCCGCCGCGGGTGAGGCCGCCGCCTCGACCCTGGGCGAGCACGGTGCGGAGAAGGTCCTCGTGGCCTCCGACCCGGCCTACGGCGAGTTCCTCGTCGCCGCCCACGCAGAGCTGCTCGCAGCGCTCGTGCAGGAGCGCCAGCCGGCCGCGGTCCTCACGACCGCAGGCGCGGAGGACCGTGAGGTCGCCGCGCGGGCCGCGATCAAGACCGGGTCCGGCATCCTCACGGACGCCGTCGACGTCGCTGCCGACGGATCGGTCTCCCAGCAGGTGTTCGCCGCGGCCTACGACGTCACCAGCAAGGTGGCGCAGGGCACGCCGTTCATCGTCGTGAAGCCCAACTCGACGTCTCCGGAGCCCGCCGCGGCCGCCGGCACCGTCGAAGCGGTGTCGTTCGCACCGACCGACGCCGCGAAGACCGCCCGCATCGTCAAGGTCGAGGAGAAGGCGGCGTCGGGCCGCCCCAACCTCACCGAGGCCGCGATCGTCGTGTCCGGTGGACGCGGCACCGGCGGCGACTTCGCCGCTGTCGAGGCGCTCGCGGATTCGCTGGGTGCCGCCGTCGGCGCGTCCCGCGCCGCGGTGGACGCCGGCTGGTACCCGCACTCCCACCAGGTGGGCCAGACGGGCAAGGCCGTGTCGCCGCAGCTGTACGTCGCCGCCGGCATCTCCGGAGCGATCCAGCACCGCGCCGGCATGCAGACGTCGAAGAACATCGTCGCCATCAACAAGGACGACGAGGCACCGATCTTCGAGCTCGCCGACTTCGGCGTCGTGGGCGACCTGTTCCAGGTCCTCCCGCAGGCGACCGATGCGGTCAACGCACGCAAGTGAGTCGCTG
>Ga0079226_10002769_pt1 | contig 13520 bp, 15 predicted proteins | sample Poulit2014_FD_76345 | JGI IMG/M metagenome (GOLD analysis project Ga0079226, IMG submission 76345) | Agricultural soil microbial communities from Georgia to study Nitrogen management - Poultry litter 2014 | ecosystem: Environmental > Terrestrial > Soil > Agricultural land | place: USA: Georgia... | reverse complement strand
CCCCCTCTTCGTTTTATGATCATCTTTTATATTATAATAAGGCTATTATATTTAAATTCGATATAAAACAAATAATACCTTTATTTTTGTTGAATCTTTCCTAATTACAAGATATTAGTACAAAAAAGTTTAAAAGGCCCAATTTTGGACCTTTATATCAAACCTATTCGTTCATAGCTTTATATTTCAGTTTTGTAGCTTTCCCACCCCTGATATGCCTTTCTGCTTTATTTTTTTCCAATACCTGTTTTACCATACCAGCAATAAGAGGGTTTATTTTAGGGAGTCGTTCGGTAACATCCTTATGAACTGTACTCTTACTAACCCCAAATACACTAGCTGCTTGTCTTACGGTAGCCTCTTCGCTAATTATGTATTTTGCAATCTCTAATGCTCTTTCCTCTATATAATCTTTCACATGTTTAACCCCCCTTGGAATTAATTTTGGGATGTTCTTCTTTGTAAATACTTATGCAGCATTTAACATCAATAGAACTTTTAATGGTAGTTAATATCATTTAAGATTGGTGATATACTGTTTTGGGTTAACTGGTACACCATCTTTTATTACTTCAAAATGTAAATGTGGTTTATCCTTTTGTTCTATTGCAGCTGTTTTTCCAACTTTACTTATAGGGTCACCTTTTGCGACTTTTTGTCCCTCATTAACCATTTTATTTGTTTGTAAACTTGCATATTTAGTTAATATTTCATTTCCATGGTCTAATATTATTACTGTTCCCCATAAATCATCTTCGTATATTTCCCTAACTACTCCTGAACCACTAGCTACAATAGTTGTACCTTCCTTAGCATAAAAGTCTACACCCTCATGACTAGTCCACTCTTCTAATGTAGTAGAATAAATTAAATTTTCCTCTGTAAACTCTAATCCTAAACTCCCGTTTTCAACTGGAGTTATCATACCTTCAATTTCTGTAGTAGGAGTTTTTTCTTCATTTTGAGGAGCTTCTGGCTCTTTAACTTCTGGCTCCGGTTCTTTTTCCTCCACAGGTTTTTCTGGTTCTGTTTGTTTTTCATTTTCCTTTTTTTCTTCTTCAAACTCTCCACTTGCTAATGTAGGCTCCATTTCTAATTGTTCTTCTATTTCTCTAGTGTCAACTATAAGCTCTTCTTCAATAATTTTTTCTTCTTTAGCCTTCTCTATATTATTTTTAGAAGCCCAAACTGCCGTGGTTGCTACTATACATACACAGACAAATAAAGTAATATAAAATCCATCTTTCTCCATTATTTTCTTGATTTTATCTTTCATGTCCCCACCTCCATTAGCTAGTATTACCAAAATATTATTTTTAATACGACATTTTTTACAAAAAATAAAGGATAATTAGCAAAAACTTTGCTAACTATCCTTTATTGAGTCCGTTAGGGCCGTCCCTACTGACTCACTTCCTGAATCAAAAGGGACGGTCTCCTTGCTGACTCACTTTCTGAGTCAATCAAGACCGTCCCCAGTGGCTTATTTATACTCTTTTATCTCTACCCCTGTATAATAGTGTTTAAGGATTCCTTTATAATCCTTTCCTTCCTTGGCTAAGCCATTGGCACCCCATTGACTCATGCCTACACCATGACCATAGCCCTTGGTCTCAATTTCTACTATATTACTTTTAGGATTTAACATTATTTTAAAATTAGTAGAGTTTAATTCAAATAATTCTCTTATTTCTCGTCCTTCCACTACTGTTCCATCTATCATTACTTTTTTTATTCTTCCACTATCAGTTTTTTCTACTAATTTTATTTTTTCATGAACATTATCTTTAGTAATATTAGCTCCTGTATATTTTCCCTGTATCTTTTGAATAAATTCATCAACAGTCATAGTTACGATACTTTTAAATTTTGGCGCATCTTTCTCATAAGGACTAGGCACTGATTTTAAATAGGCCCTTTCTATCGCAAAAACATCCTTAGAATCCTCAGTTTTACCACCACTAGTAGAATGATATAGTGGTTCTATTATTTCACCATCGAAATATATAACTTCATTAACAGTCTCATTCACCGCTTCTTCTATTTTACCCCAATATTTATCTACCCATTTTTTCGAATGGAGTTTTTCCAATTCATCTACAGACAAATAAGCTTGACAGTGAATGCCTGTACAAAGGGCAGCATCGGGATGATCCGGATGTCCATCCTCAAAATTCGCAGTCCTTTGTAATGCATAAGTTCTACCTGCAATAGCTTGTGCTTTTAAAGCCTCTATTTCAAACTCAGCGGGCATTTCTGCCGCTACAACTCCCTTAACATAATCCTCTAAGGGTACAGTAATAATTTTCTGGCTCCTCGTATCATAGACATCTATAGAACCATCAAACTTATCACCAGTTTTATTATCTACTCTCTTTTCTTTTCTACTTTTAGACTTTTCATCGCCTTCTTTAGATACTATATTGAATGTTTTTACAAGAATCGTTGGAAGAACAATAGTTATAATTAAAATAAATGACAAGTATACCCATAGCTTTTTCATCTTTTCCTCCTCTTATATCTTAAAGTCAACTTAATTACATTCTATGCACTAGGAAAAGATGATATATTTATTATTCTAACTACAAAAACAGTTATAATTATTCCAACCAGATAGACTTAATAAAGATAATATCTTTATTATTCTACTCTAGTAATTCTTCCACCTAATTTCTTAAATTTATCCTCTATACCATCATAACCTCTATCTATATGATAAATATTATCAATTTCAGTTACTCCATCTGCTACTAAACCTGCTAATACTAAAGCTGCTCCAGCCCTTAGGTCCGTAGCCTTTACTGGTGCTGACATTAAGCTATCTACTCCTTGAAGAATTGCACTTCTTCCATCGATTTTTATATCTGCACCCATTCTTTTCAATTCATCTACATGCATGAATCTATTTTCGAAAACTGTTTCAATAACTACACTAGTACCTTCACTAACACTCATTAAAGCCATAAATTGAGCTTGCATATCCGTTGGAAAACCTGGATAGGGTAGAGTCTTAACATCTACAGCCTTTCTATTATTAGTACCAATTACTCGTATCTTATCTCCATTTTCAATAACTTCGGCCCCAGTTTCCCTAAGTTTAGCAATTATAGGTTTTATATGGCTGGGAATTATATTTTCAATTAATATATCTCCATTGGTAATAGCACTAGCCACCATAAAAGTACCTGCTTCAATCCTATCAGGAATAATAAAATGTTCCCCTCCACCTAATTTTTCCACACCTTTGATTCTAATACTACTAGTCCCTGCTCCTTTAACATTAGCACCAAGTTTATTTAAAAAGTTTGCTAAATCCACAATTTCTGGTTCCATAGCCGCATTGTCAATTATAGTTTCTCCTTCTGCTGAAACTGCAGCCATCATAATATTTTCTGTAGCTCCAACACTAGGAAAATCTAAATAAATTCTGGCTCCTACTAATTTATTTGCATAAGCCCCTATATAGCCATGATCCACATCTACTTCAGCACCTAAAGCTTTAAAGCCTTTTAAATGCAAATCAATAGGTCTTGTTCCTATTGCACACCCACCAGGTAAAGAAGTCTTTGTTTTACCTACACGGGTCAATAAAGGTCCCATAACTAAAAAAGAAGCCCTCATCTTGCTCATTAATTCATAAGGGGTCTCATATTTATCTACATTTTTCGCATTAATTCTCAAAGTATGTTCATCTAAAAACTCTACTTCAGCCCCTAAGGATGCTAATACATCACAGATTACATCTACATCTTTAAGTCTTGGCACATCCCTTAATATTATGTCTTCAGTTCCTAAAAGAGAAGCTGCAATAATTGGCAAGGTAGAATTCTTAGCACCACTTATTCTTACTCTCCCTTTTAAAGGTGGACTCTTCTCCACCAATAATTTACTCACAAAAAATCCCCTCCATTTACTTAATAACTTATTGTAATAACTGGCGTACCTATCCACAGGTAAGTACTTTCTTCTAATTCATTATATCTCATAGCAATATTTAAATTAACTTTTTTATCTTCCACATAAACATATTCATCAACATAAGGTGTATAAGCTATAATACTTATTATGCCATCATCTATAAACTTTTCCACAACTTTTCCATTTACATTTTTAGTTGCCACAGAAACGCTTTTTTCTTTTTCTACCTTAGTTAATTTTCCATCAAGAGTTCCTACAATACAAGTATTAATCTCTACCTTCTTATCAAATTCTTTAAAAACATTTTCCACCTTATATATTATATCATTAACTTCGTCAAATTTCTCCTTTATTACAAAATTAATATAAAGAGTTGTTTCACCAATATTACCTGACTTATCTTTATATGAAGTAATAACTGCCGTAGTAGGATATCCTTCAGAATTTATCCCCCATATAGTTAGTTGTTTAAAATCATCATCATCTACAATCTTTTCTGAATAATTGCTAGGTTCAAAATTAAAATCATATTTACTTTTTTCTTCTTTTTTCCCTAATAATCCTATATCATTCCTAATTTCTTCACCCAAACTCTCTAAACCCTTTTTTTCTAAAAATATATCATATATTTTATTTCCCCCACTTATATCTGCTTCTGAAAATTTCCCACCCATATCCTCTAGTATACTCAATGAAATATTTTTTTCAAGCTCTTTTTCTTCACATAATCCTAGAATAGGAATTAATAGTATAATAATACCTAAAGTTAGTACCTTCCTGTATTTTTTCATTATCCCTTCCTCCTAACTTATATTAAAATAAGGAAAGGGTATTCCAACTTATTCTTCTAATATGTTTAATAACAGCCGTAAAGGGGGACAAAACGCTTTTACTAAACATAAAAAGTACCCTTTCCTCATGGTAAAGTATTGCCATGATAGGGTACTTTTTATACCTTATTATTCTATTTTTTATATTTTGCTACATCTAATCTATTTATAGCTCTTTTTAAAGCTGCTTCTGCTCTAACTACATCTAAACCTTCTGGTTTCTTTTCGAGCCTTTTTTCAGCCCTTTTTTTGGCTTCTTCCGCTCTTTCTACATCTATTTCTTCCGCCCATTCACAGGCATCTGTAATAATAGTTGTTTTTTCCTTTGTAACTTTAGCATAACCACCAACACAAGTAGCAACCTTTTCTTCTCCATCTTTAAAAACTCTGATTTTTCCAATTTTTAAAGGGGTTACTAAAGGGGCCCTATTTTTTAAAATTGCTAAATCACCTTCTGCACCTCTTACAATAACTCTTTCTACTTCATCATCTAAGAACAACCTGTCAGGAGTCACTATTTCTAGAGGGAATGTTGACATAGATTATCCCTCCATTTCCTTTGCCTTTTCAATAACCTCATCTATTGTACCTACCATAAAGAAAGCTTGCTCTGGTAAATCATCATGTTTACCTTCTAATATTTCCTTAAATCCTCTTACTGTTTCACTAATAGGAACATATTTTCCTTCCATACCTATAAATTGTTCTGCAACAGCAAAAGGTTGGGATAAGAATCTTTGTATCTTTCTTGCACGAGATACAATTACTCTGTCTTCATCAGATAATTCTTCAATACCTAGTATTGCAATTATATCTTGTAACTCTTTGTATCTTTGAAGAATCTCTTGTACTCCCCTTGCTACTTTATAATGTTCTTCTCCAACAATTTGAGGATCCAGTATTCTTGATGTAGAGTCTAATGGATCTACAGCTGGATATATTCCTAACTCTGCTATTTGACGAGAAAGTACTGTCGTAGCGTCTAAGTGAGCAAAGGTAGTTGCTGGTGCTGGGTCTGTTAAATCATCTGCTGGAACATATATTGCCTGAACTGAAGTAATAGATCCTTTCTTTGTAGAAGTAATTCGCTCTTGTAAAGCACCCATTTCTGTTGCCAATGTAGGTTGATATCCTACTGCACTTGGCATTCTTCCAAGTAATGCTGATACTTCTGAACCAGCTTGAGTAAACCTAAATATATTATCTATAAATAATAATACATCTTGGCCTTCTTGATCTCTAAAGTACTCTGCCATAGTAAGACCTGTAAGACCTACTCTCATTCTAGCTCCTGGTGGTTCATTCATTTGTCCAAATACTAAAGTAGTTTTATCAATTACCCCAGATTCAATCATTTCATAATATAAGTCATTACCTTCCCTAGTTCTTTCACCTACACCTGCAAATACAGAAAGGCCACCATGTTCTTTAGCTATATTATTTATTAACTCCATAATAAGTACTGTCTTTCCTACACCAGCACCGCCAAATAAACCTATTTTTCCACCTCTTGAGTAGGGTGCTATTAGGTCTACAACTTTTATACCAGTTTCAAATACTTCACTTGAAGTTTCTTGTTCTTCAAAAGATGGTGCTGATTTATGAATTGGGGAATAATGCTTTGCATCTATATCTCCCTTTTCATCTATAGCTTCACCGAGGACATTGAAAAGTCTTCCAAGGGTTTCTCTACCTACTGGTACTTCTATAGGAGCTTTAGTATCTACTCCTTCCATACCTCTTATAAGCCCATCAGTAGAACCCATGGCAACACATCTAACAGTGTCATCTCCAATATGTTGTGCTACTTCTACTATCAGCTTTTCCCCATCTTTTTCTATTTCTATAGCGTTTAAAAGTTCAGGAAGATCATCTTCACTAAATCTTATATCTACTACAGGACCAATTACCTGAACTATTTTCCCTATGTTTTTTTCCATATTCCTACTCCTTTCTCAGTTACTTAAGAGCTTCAGCACCCGCAACAATTTCAGAAATTTCCACAGTAATAGCTGCTTGACGAGCTCTATTGTAGCTAAGCTGTAAATCATCTATCATTTCTTCAGCATTATCTGTAGCAGAACCCATAGCCGTTCTTCTAGCACCTTGTTCACTAGAAGAAGACTCTATCAATGCGCCATATATGGTACTTTCTATATATTTAGGAATTAAATAATCTAACACTTCCTCTGAAGATGGTTCATATTCAATAATACTAGTCTTTTCTTCACTTTCAGCCCTTGTATCCTCATGTGGAAGCAGTTTTAGTAACTTTGCCTCCTGTGAAATCGGTGAATAAAACGTAGTATAGGCTATTATTATTTCGTCGATTTCTTCTTTTTTATAAAGTTCTAAAGCTATTCTGGTAACCTTTACTGCATCAGAAAAACTTGGTTCTTCAGATATACCAGTAAATTCTTCTACAATTTCATAGCCCCTTCTTTTATAAAACTCTCCACCTTTAGAACCTATTGTAATTAACTTTACCTCATCTTTTCTTTCCTTTATTTCATTTTCAACTAATCTTAATACGTTTGAGTTATAGCCTCCAGCCAAACCTTTATCACCAGTAAGTACAATATAAAGGGATTTTTCTACATCCCTTACTTGTAAAAGAGGATGATTAATATTTCCTGTAGAAGCCAATGTCTCCTGGATACTTTCTAAAACTGTATTGTAATAAGGTCTAGTTCTTTCTAACTTTTCCCTAGCCCTTTTTAACTTTGCCGATGCTACTAACTCCATTGCATTTGTTATCTGTTTTATATTCTTAATCCCTCTAATACGTCTTTTAATATCACGTGTTGATTCTGCCAAATAGTTCACCCCCTATTTTTAGGGTTTTTTTATTTAAAACTTTCTTTAAATTCCTTAACTGCCTTTTCTAACTGTTCTACAGTTTCATCAGTTAAATCTTTCGTTTCACTTAAACTTTTAATTATTTCTGGATAGTTATTATCCACAAATACTATAAATTCCCTTTCAAATTGGCTTATTTTATCCACAGGAATGTTATCAAGATGTTTATTAACTACTGCGTATAAAATAATTACTTGATGCTCTACCCTCATTGGTTCATATTGAGGTTGTTTTAATAACTCTAGCATTCTCTCACCTTGTCTCAGTCTTTCTTGAGTGTCTTTGTCAAGGTCTGAACCAAATTGAGCAAAAGCTTCGAGCTCTCTATATTGAGCTAACTCTAACTTTAGTGTACCAGCTACTTTTTTCATAGACTCAATTTGTGCTGCCCCACCTACACGAGATACAGATAATCCTGTGTTTATAGCTGGCCTTTGCCCAGAAAAGAATAAATCTGTCTCTAAGAATATCTGACCATCTGTTATAGAAATGACATTCGTAGGTATATATGCAGAAATATCTCCTGCTAAAGTTTCAATAATTGGTAATGCAGTAATTGAACCGCCACCATATTTATCATCAAGCTTTGCAGATCTTTCTAACAATCTTGAATGTAGATAGAAAACATCTCCTGGGAAAGCTTCCCTTCCTGGTGGTCTTCTAAGCAATAGTGACATTGCTCTATAGGCAGTAGCATGTTTGGATAGGTCATCATAAACAATTAAAACATCTTTACCATTATTCATAAATTCTTCTCCTATACTTACACCTGCATAGGGAGCTATATATTGTAATGGTGCTAATTCACTAGCTGTTGCAGAAACTACTGTAGTATAATCCATAGCTCCATGTCTTTCAAGTACATCTACTATTTGCGCTACCGTAGATCTTTTTTGTCCTATAGCTACATATATACAAATTACATCTTGACCTTTTTGATTAATAATAGTGTCAATTGCTAAAGCTGTTTTACCAGTTTGTCTATCTCCTATTATTAACTCCCTTTGTCCTCTACCTATTGGGAACATAGAATCTATAGCTTTTATACCTGTTTGTAATGGTTCAGATACACTTTTCCGAGTAATAACTCCTGGAGCAATTTTTTCAACAGGTCTATATTCTGTAGCATTAATAGGTCCTTTACCATCAATTGGCTGGCCTAGAGCATTAACCACTCTTCCCATCATAACATCGCCAACAGGTACCTCCACAATTCTTTTAGTTCTTTTAACAGTATCCCCTTCTTTAATTTCTCTGTCTGGACCTAAAAGTACACATCCTACATTATCCTCTTCTAAATTTAAAGCCATACCGTATATTTCACCAGGGAATTCAATTAATTCCCCTGCCATACAGCCTTCTAATCCATGAATTCTTGCTATTCCATCTCCTACCTGTATTACTGTCCCAACATCTACCATGTCCAGTTTTTGATCATATTTTTTTATTTGTTCCTTTATTACTGAACTTATTTCTTCTGGTCTTAAATCCATTAGTTTTTCACCTCAACTTCCTATACTTTTGCGCCTTTAATGGTTTTCTCCATGGATTCAAGTCGTCCTTTTATAGTTCCATCTATAATTTTATTTTCCATTTTTAAAAGCACTCCACCTAGTATGGATTTATCTATTTCATTTTTAATCTTTACAGTCTTCCCTAGTTTTTCTGAAAGAACTACAGTTAATTTATCTTGAGAACCTTTATCCATAGGAACAGCTGTCACTGCTACGGCTTCTACTATATTCTTTTTTTCATTATACAAATATTTATATTCTTTATTAATATCTAAAATATTTTTTTCTCTTCCCTTATCAATTATTACATAAAGGAAATTTAACATTTCCTCTGAAACACTTTTTTGAAAAACATTCATAATTAATTCTTTTTTATCTTTCGTAGATATCTTTGGATGTTCTAAAATTGTTACTAAATCTGATTCTTCATTTAAAATAGTAGTTATATAATTTAATTCTTCTTTAAAGCTATCTAACTTTTCAAGCTCTTGACCAGCCTCAAACAATGCCAAAGCATATCTTTTCCCTATTAGCTTTGCCATTTTTCCATCCCTACCTCATTTACGAATTTGTCAATCATCTCTTGTTGAACATTCATATCCATTTTTTCATCTACAATCCTTGAGGCAATAAGGATAGCCATATCCCCAGCTTGAAGTTTTATTTCTTGCAAAGCTTTTTCTTTCTCTAATTCAATTTCTCTTCTAGCTCTGTCCACAATGCCTTCTGCTTCTTTTTCAGCATCTTTTATTATATCTTCTCTTAACTCTTCTCCTCGTCGTCTAGAGGTTTCTATTATTTTTTGCCCTTCTTCATAGGATTCTTCTATTTTAATCTCATATTGATTTCTTAAAACAGTAGCATCCTCTTTTAAAGATTTAGCTCCATCTATATCTTTTTGAATATTTTCTTTTCTTTCCCCCATAAACTTGGATACTGGTTCATATAAAAAGTGTTTTAATATGAAGTATAATATTACTACTGAAACAAATACCAATAGCATTGATATCCAATTAGGTTCAACCCTTACATCTATCACTTACTCAACCTCCTTCTCATTGAGGTATATTTTCAAAGATGGGAAACCCCATCTTTTTTATTATTTTAAAGCTAAATATGCTGTTAATAGTGGCCTTAAGAATAAAAGAATCAACGCAATTACTAGACCATAAATACCAGTAGTTTCTGCTACTGCTTGACCTAAAAGCATGGTTCTTATAATATCATCTTGTGCTTCTGGCTGTCTACCTACTGCCTCGGCACCTTTACCTGCTGCATGACCTTGACCAATTCCAGGTCCTATACCTGCTATCATTGCAAGACCTGCTCCTATTGCTGAACATCCTAAAATAAAAGCTTCACTAGTTATTCCTTCTAACATTATTTTTCCTCCTCCCAAAATTTTGACAATTTTATTGCTTGTTTTTTTATTATTCTATTATATTACTCCATTGCACCTGAAATAAATATCATAGTTAGCATAGAGAATATAAAAGTTTGAAGCGCTCCTGAAAATATATCAAAATAAGCATGTAAAATTGGTGCTACTAATGGTGCAAACCAACCTAGAGCGGCATATACTAAGCCCATTATAATAACTCCACTTAAAATATTTCCAAATAAACGGAAAGAAAGTGATATAGGGTTGGCTATTTCACCTAAGATATTTATAGGAGTTAATAAAGGTAATGGTTCTGTATAACTCTTAAAATATCCTAAAAACCCTGAGGTTTTAAAATTAAAATACTGAGTTAAAAAGAAAGTCATTAATGCCAATGTTAATGTAACACTATAATCTGATGTAGGTGGTGTAAAAGATAGAAGTCCAAATAAGTTTGAGAATAATAAAAACAATATTAAAGTCAGTATATAAGGTGTAAAAAACATATTCTCTTTACCCATAGTAGACTCTACTAAGCCTTCTACAGATTCAACTAATACTTCTATTAAGTTTAAAAAACCTGTAGGTTGTTTATTTACATCTGCATTTTTTATTTTTTTATTTACTACTAAAGCTATTATAATTAAAATAATCGATACAATCCATACATTTACTATAGTGTCTGGTATTATTATATTCTTACCGAATAAATTGAAAGCAATTTCTATACTCATATACTCATCTATTCCCTCCTTCCTGTAAGCTGTAACAACTACTCCTTATTTCTTTTTTTTATTCTTCCATTAATAGTATCATAAAATGCCTTAGAAAGTATTACTATTTTTATAGTAAACATTCCTAAAACAGCAGTTACAAAATTTAAATAATCTGCAATAATGCTAATTGTCAATACAATAAAATAAATAAAGTATCGAACAAAATAATTCGACATTGTATAACCATAAGCTTTTGAGGGTTCCATTTGTACAGCTTTCTTTAGAGTATTATTAAGTAGAAGAAAGCTTAAAACATTAATACTAGAGCCAAAAATAAAACCTAGAATATAAGGTTTGGGCTCCCTAAAACCAAAAAACATTAATCCAATTACTACTAGAATGAGTATTATAGCTTTTTTTATTATCTGAAACACATAATTATCCTTAGAATTATGTAGCATTTTGGCTCACTTCCTATGATCTTTCTTAGTAGCCAATTTAAGAAGATTCATAAATCCAGCTACAGTACCAAGTATAATAAATATAATAGTAAAAATTGACTCAGTTTTCAACCATTTATCTACAATATTCCCTAAAAAAACTCCCAGTAGAATAGGAGTTATTATAGAAAGACCTACTTGAGTTATTAATGCTAAATATAAAAGAGGATTTTTATCCTTCAAATCAAACACTCCAAATATCTATTTCATACTTTAAACTTATATATATTTACTATACAAAAAAATTATCTATTATGCAAATACTTTGCAAATAATATTTAACTAGATTTCCACATTATATTTTTTTAACTTTCTATATAAAGTAGACCTAGAAATTCCCAATATTTCCGCCGTCCTTTTTTTATTTCCTTTGTGTTCTTTCAACAAAGTTAATATTTGTTCTAATTCCATTTTCTCCAAAGGAGTCAATTCTATACTAGATTCTTCAGATTCTATCTTTATTTTGACATTTTCTAAAATATGTTCCGGTAAATGGTTTAAATTTATTTCTTCTCCTGTACATAAATTTACTGCTCTAAATATTATATTTTCCAATTCCCTACCATTACCCGGCCAACTATAGGATAAAAACATCCTTTTTATATTTTCATTTATTGAAATATCTTTTTTATTTAATCTATCCTGAGCCATTTCTAGAAAGTGATTTGTCAATTTCATAATATCTCTTTTTCTATTTCTAAGAGGTGGAATTTCCACAGACACCATATTAAGTCTATAATATAAATCTTCTCTAAAATTATTTTTCTTTACCTCTTCCTCAAGATTTCTATTAGTAGCAGCAATTATCCTTATATCTACTTCAATTAATTCGTTTCCACCTACTCGAGTAAAGGTACCATTTTGGAGAACTCTTAATAATTTTGCTTGCATGTCCAAAGGCATTTCTCCTATTTCATCCAAAAAAATTGTACCTTCTGATGCTAAATCAAACTTTCCTAATTTACCACCTTTTTTAGCCCCTGTAAAAGCTCCTTCTGAATAACCAAATAACTCAGATTCTACTAACTCTTTTGGAATAGTAGAACAATCAAGAATTACAAAAGGCTTTAAAGCCCTATTACTTACATTATGCATTGCATGGGCAAAGAGCTCCTTACCTGTACCACTTTCCCCTTGTATTAGGACTGTCATATCAGTTCTTGCAGTAGATTTAGCTAAGTTTATTACTTCTTCCATCTCAACACTATCATGGATTATATCTTCAAAAGTAAATCTTCCTTGGGAGCCTGATATGTTAGCAATAAAATTTTTAGCAGTTTTTATTTCTTTTATCTTGTCCAATACTCCAATAACATTACCATTATCATCTTTAATAGGTAGAATAGTTTTTAAAAGATGTTTTTTACCTCCATTTTTTAACTTTAGAAATATTTCCTCATTATAAACCTCTTTTCCAGTTTTTAAAATCTCCATAACTTTTAGCTTACTAGCATAAAATTCTTGCAGTGGTTTTATCTTTATTTCTTCTTTTGGTGCCTCTAATATTTCTAAAGCTTTATCATTATAGTATTCTACGTAGCCATCTTTATTTAAGACTATTACTGCATCATGAAGAGTATTTGCAATATATTTATTTAATTTTTGTTTTTTAATATAATCTGTTAGCAAATTTCTATATCTAATCTCCTGTAAAATTATCCCATACCCCATATCAGCTATAGCTTTAGAATTATTATTGTATATTTCCTTATTAACCGATATTTCCAGGGAAACTTTAAAAGAATCATCTCTGATTATATAATTATATTTTATATAGTTTTCACCTTTATTAGTATCTTCTT
>Ga0079226_10002768_pt1 | contig 13524 bp, 10 predicted proteins | sample Poulit2014_FD_76345 | JGI IMG/M metagenome (GOLD analysis project Ga0079226, IMG submission 76345) | Agricultural soil microbial communities from Georgia to study Nitrogen management - Poultry litter 2014 | ecosystem: Environmental > Terrestrial > Soil > Agricultural land | place: USA: Georgia... | reverse complement strand
CTCATAGAAGCGCCCTACACATTGGTTCGTTTGCTTGCTTTGTTCAGTTTTCAAAGGTCTACTTTTAGTCGCCGTAGCAACTTTTATATCTTATCAGCCGGACATGGAATTGTCAAGCCTTTTTTATAAAAGATTTATAACTACTGGACCAAATAATATTATTAACATACCTCAATTAATAACCTATGTCATAATATCATTTGTTTTTAAAATCGTCAAGAAAAAATTTAGAATTTTTTCTTTTGTTAAAACGAGTTGTCTCAATGAAGACATTTATTAATATAGCAATTCTTTTAATAAAATGCAACAACAAAAGGGTAATAAATTAAAGAAAAAAATAGAGGCGAACTTTAAACAACAGATCGTCTCTATCATTCGTAACCTTCCCTTTTAAAAGTGCTTTTAGCTGTTTTTCTAACTTAATTATTCAGTTTCATTAATTGTGCTTTTTAGCAAAGGCAAGTTAATTCTGAAAATTGTTCCCTGCCCTAAACTACTTTCAGCAGCAATGGTGCCCTGATAACTAGCTACTAATTTTTTTACGATCGATAGGCCTAGACCGTTACCGCCCTTTAAACGAGAACGGGCTTTATCCACACGATAAAAACGGTGAAAAATTTTCTTGATATCCTCGGCTGCGATCCCTTCACCAAAATCTTGAATCACTAACTCTAAGTCTTCACGGCTAGTTGAAATAGAAAGGTGGATTTCTTTACGATCGGCTGAATATTTTACCGCATTATCTAAAATGATAATTAATATTTGTTCAAAATGATTACGATAAATTTGAACATCCTTTTCTTCGGATAGATCATCATCAATCGTAAAAGTAAATTCTGGATGCAGCATTTTAAAATTATTGAAAATTTGATAAACTACCTCTTTGGCTGGGGAACTTTCATTTTTATAGTAGATATCGACTTGTTCTGCACGAGATAAATCCAGCATATCCTGAACTAGGGTTTTCATCCGAGTAATTTCTTGTAAAGAAGCATCAATGGATTCTGCCAGCACCTCCGGATCATCTTTTCCCCAACGCTTCAACATGCTCAAGTGTCCTTCTATCACTGCCACAGGTGTGCGTAACTCGTGAGAAACATCCTCTACAAATTGTTCTTGCTGTTCTGTGTATGAACGCATTCTATCTAACATTAAGTTGAAAATATCAGCTAGATCAGCGAGCTCATCGTTGGTTTTAAGCTGTGGTGCATGAATATCTGCTTGCGGATTTTCTTGGATCTCCTCCATTGTATTTCTGATTTTTTTAAGGGGATTTAAGAAATGTAAGGATAGTAAATAACCAACTAAAGCACTTAACAATAAAACAAGCAGTTCCAAAGAAATAAGCGTCAATAATAATTTTTGTCTAATTTCAAAAAATGCTGATAAATCATAAAAGCCCTGAACATAACCGACAATTTCTCGCGTTTCTTTTGAGTAAACTGGCTGGTTGAGCAAAAAACCTTTTATTTCATTCTTTGTAATGATCGTTGGTTTCTCATTTTTTTTTGAAGCTAATGACCAATCTTCATCTGTCGTTGCAAAGACAAGTTTACCGGCTAAATCATAAACATAAAGACTTAATTCAGGCTGGCCGATATCTGAAAAAATCATTTGATCATTTGTTGGGTCATATCGATCGTTTCTCTGGTTTTCCTGCCCATTTGAAAAACCAGTCAAAAAATGATACGAGCTTGCTTTATCCAGTTCTTCTGTAGCATTGGATAAGTGCGATGCCGCCTCAAAGGTAGATTGTTCAGCTTCTTCTTGTTCTCTATCCAATATCAAAGTAATGGCTGTATGATAAGTAATAATAGCAAAAAAGGTAAAGATGATAAATATAAAGAAAGAACTCGCAAAAGCCCACTTTACCATTAATGAGTTTTTTTTAAGTCCTTTTTTCTGCTTATTTTTCATTTTCACGAGCGCATCACATACCCTGTACCACGAACAGTTTGAATGTAACTGTCTTCACCATAAACATCAATCTTATTGCGTAAGTAACGAATATAGACATCCACTACATTTGTTTCGATTTCTGTCTGATAGCCCCAGACTTTTTTTAACAATACATCTCTTGATAAAACAACATTGATATTTTCCATCAGCATCAGCAGTAATTCATATTCTCTTTTAGTCAACTCGATAACATCTGAATCTCTACGCACTACCCGATTTTCTTTTTCAATCACTAAATCACGATAACGCAAAGTCGTTTGTTTTCCGGCATTCTTGTCACTCTCAATATCAATACGGCGTAACAAAGCTCGCAGCCTAGCTAATAACTCTTCAATAGCAAATGGTTTTACTATATAATCATCCGCGCCGTGGTCTAAACCAGAAACACGGTCGATCACAGAATCACGAGCTGTCATCATAATGACTGGAGTATCTTTGACCTGCCTGATTCGGCGACAGACCTCTAAACCGTTTAACTCGGGCAGCATTAAATCTAATAAGATAGTGTCCCAATCTTTATTCAAGGCAGCATCTAAACCCGTTCGCCCGTTATAATGTACTTCTGTATGATAGCCTTCATGCTGTAATTCTAATTCAACAAAACGGGCCAGATTTTTTTCATCTTCAATAATTAAGATATTATTCAAGAAAACTCCCCACCTTTTTTCAATTATTATTTCAACCAACAATACAAGTAAAAGTTTATCATTAGTCAGAGAAATAAAAAAGAGTTTAATCAAAATTAAATGAGAATAACCTCATTTTTTTAAATAAAAACAAATAAACCTTAGGCTTCCATGGTTAGCCTAAGGTTTATGTTCATTTTCTGATTAAAATGAATTATGCTTCTTCTTTTGCAGAAACGTCTTTCCCATCATAATAACCGCAATTTGCACATACATGATGGCTTTTTTTCATTTCACCACAATTTGGACATTCAGTTAAACCACCGATTGTCAATTTGTAATGCGTACGACGTTTGTTCTTCTTAGATTTTGAAGTTTTTCTAGCTGGTACTGCCATCTACTACACCTCCTTATATCAAAAAAGCTTTTAGGCTTAATAATTTATTCCAATCTCACTTCTTATCTTCTTTAGAATCATCTAAAAGGTCAGATAAATCAGCAAGACGAGGATCGTTTGTTAGCTCCTGATCCGCTTTTTGCTTATGATATTCTTCTTCGGAAATAACTTCCCAGCCATCTCCTGAGGGAAAATCACCTGATTTTTTTTCTTCATCAGTCAAAATTTGCATCGGGATCTCAAGTAAAATATTATCTACAACTGAATCATTCAAGTCCAGCGTCTGAGTGGTCAAAATCAGCACTTCTTCAGCGGCTATGTTTTCATCACGTTGTTCAAATTGCTGCTGTGTCATAAACACTTCATCGACGCTAAAATGCATTGGCAGATCAACCGCTGTTAATGAGCGACTAGATGGTAGTGTTAATACAACATCAAGTGTATAATGCAATAAATAATCGTTATCCTCAACATTGACCCAACCACTGACTGTAACTGGCCCAGCTGCTAGGATCTGATTATTTCTTTGCAATAATTCTGCTTCTAGTTCAAGCGTCTGATCAAAGTATAATGGGGAATCCTGATATTTTCTCAACTCCATTAATGACCATTTCATTTCTATCACCTCTAAGCAACAAAAGCTATTATACAGACGTAAAAGTCCTTTGTCAATGACATTTTCTTGACACCTTTTCAAAAACTAGGAGTACTCAAGACAAAGTTTGTCCTAATCAAGAGTGATTCTTCATCTTGGGTCTTTCTAGTTATTATTTTATTAAATTGCAGTTGTTTCGCCTCGATAGACGATACCACGGCGAGGATCAACAGTAATTAACTCACCATCTTTAATGATCTCAGTTGCATCCTTTGCACCAACGATTACCGGCAGATCTGTAGCCACGCCAACCACGGCAGCATGCGAAGTAAGTCCGCCTTCTTCAACAACCAGTGCACTGGCTTTTTCAATGGCAGGCATATATTCTTTATCCGTTGACGGCACAACTAAAACCATTCCTTCTCGGGCTTTAGCAATTGCTTCTTGGGCATTCATAGCCACGACTGTATTTGCTACGACTGAATGACCGCCCACACCTTGGGCATCAAGCAATTTAGAACCAATCAGCTGGATTTTCATAACGTTGGTCGTTCCTCGTTCACCTACTGGAACACCCGCAGTAATCAAAATCAAGTCCCCTTCTTGGGCAAAACCTAATTCAACTGATTTTTTTGTAGCAAGTTCAAACATTTCATCCGTTGTGGCCGGTTTTGCAGTAACAGTCGGATATACACCCCAGTTCATCATCAAACCACGTTTCGTTCGTTCATCAAAAGTTACTGCCAGAATATTAGCATCCGGGCGATACTTAGAAATCATTTTAGCGGTGTGACCTGATTCAGTTGCAGCTACTATACATTTGACACCTAAATTTTTAGCTGCTCGAGCTACCGAAAGACCAATCGTTTCCGTTACATTGGTTTTATCGAACTGATTGATTTGATAACTGCCTCTTCTTAACATGGCTTTTTCTGCTTCTTCATCAATGCGAGCCATAGTAGCAACTGCTTCTACCGGATAGTTACCATTTGCAGATTCACCTGAAAGCATAGTAGCATCTGTCCCGTCAAAAACCGCATTAGCTACATCGGAAGCTTCTGCACGAGTGGGACGCGGATTTTCCTGCATCGATTCAAGCATTTGCGTTGCGGTAATGACAGCTTTTCCTACGGCGTTACATTTTTTAATAATATCTTTTTGCACCATCGGAACCATCTCAGCCGGGATCTCTACACCCATATCACCGCGGGCAACCATGACGCCATCAGATACCTTTAAAATCGAATCAATATTGTCGATTCCTTCTTGTGATTCAATTTTAGGATAAATTTGAACGTGTGTCATATTTGTATCTTCTAAAATTTCACGAATATCCAAAACGTCTTGCGCCTTGCGGACAAAACTAGCTGCAATAAAATTAATTTCATGTTGTAAGCCAAAACGGATATCTTCTTCATCTTTTTCAGTAATTCCCGGTAGATTGATCGCTACACCAGGAGCATTGACTCCTTTGCGAGAACCTAAAACCCCCGTATTTTGGACTTCAACTATTAACTCACGGTTTTGATGATCTTTTTCTAAAATCAGCATATCAATTAAGCCGTCATCAAATAAGATATGACCGCCTTCATGAACATCATTAAATAATCCTTCATATGTCACTGCGATCTTTTCCTGAGTTCCTTCAAGTTCAGGATCCATAGCGATTCGAAGAGTATCTCCGCTAGTAAAGTTAATTTTGCCATTGGCGGTAGCCTGAACTGTGGTGCGGATCTCAGCTCCTTTGGTATCTAATAAAATCGCTACATCTTTACCTGTTGTCTCAACTGCCTGATGGACCATTTCCATTCTATCAAGGTGTTCCTCATGAGTTCCATGAGAAAAGTTAAAGCGAAAAACATTGGCTCCGGATTCGATCAGTTTAACAATAGTGTCTACTGAATTACTCGCTGGTCCTAAAGTACTAACGATTTTTGTTTTTTTCATGAATGATTTGCTCCTATTCTTTGATTTAACTTTACCAACAACTTTTACCCCTTGAATTAAAAAGATAATTCGCGATTAAGACTAAATAAACTCAAATCAGGCTTATGCTGATTACTTTCTAAAGTTTCAACAATATTAGAGGCAACGACCTTATTATCAACTAAGCCAACACATAGACCGCCCTTACCTTCTTGTAATAAGTCAATCGCATAGCCGCCAAATTTACTGGCAAGCACACGGTCACGAGCAGTTGGAGAACCTCCACGGACAACATGTCCTAAAATTGATACTCGCGTATGGAAATTACCGTATTCTTTTAGCTTTTCAGCAAACTCATTACCGCCCATTACTCCTTCGGCTAAAACGATCAGACAATGTTTTTTGCCACGATCGCGCCCTTCTTGAATCGTCCGAGCCACTTCTTCCATGTTAAACTCATGTTCGGGAATGATAATTTCATCCGCGCCGCCGGCAACACCGGCCCACAAGGCAATATCTCCTGCATTACGACCCATTACTTCAATTACAAAGGTACGTACATGACTGGTTGCTGTATCGCGAATTCTGTCTAAAGATTCTAATACAGTATTAATCGCCGTATCAAACCCAATCGTAAAATCAGTTCCGGGAATGTCATTATCGATCGTACCAGGAATTCCAATCGTCGGATACCCATGTTTAGTCAAAGCCATCGCGCCATGATAGGAACCATCACCGCCAATAACAACTAAACCTTCAATACCGAATTTTTTTAATTGTTCAATGCCTTTTAATTGACCTTCTTCAGTAGAAAATTCAGGGTATCGGGCAGAATAAAGAAAAGTTCCTCCTCGCTGAATTTTATCGCCAACATCTGCTATTTCTAAACGACGGATGTCTCCTGCCACTAAACCGGCAAAGCCATAATTAATTCCATAAACTTCCATCCCACGATAAATGGCTTTACGTGTAATTGCGCGGATCGCTGCATTCATACCTGGGGCATCGCCACCGCTTGTTAAAACTCCAATGCGCTTCATAATCCTTTTCACCTCATTAAAAATTATTATTAAGACACTTCAAGTGCTTATTTTCAAAGTTTTCATTCCGCTTAACATTTTATCATTAATTACCTTAAATGTCTTGAGAAAAGTAAACTTATGAAAGAAGCTTTGAAAATTACTTGAAAACTACATTCTCTTTACCGAAGACACTTACTAGTTTTTCGGCTGCTGCAGAAGTGTACTGCAAACAGCTATTTTCAGCCAGCATCTTCGTTTCATGACTTTCTTCGTAAAACAAAATAACGGGTACTGATCCGGGAAACTGGGCAATAATCTGATACAATTGTTTAAGTAAAAGAGCAGCAGATTGTGTCTTAGAAACTTTAAGATAACAAGTCATAGCCGACAATTGCTCTTCCTTCTTTTGCGCAGCTGCCAAATCATTGGCAATTAACTGTAATTGATTATTATAATTACTGCGTTCTACTTTCCCTTGAATATAAAAAACTTGATTTTCTGCTAGATCTTTTCGTACTTTACGATAAAGTGTGGGAAAAATCGTTACAGAAATACTGTCTGTCGGATCATTTCCATCGGCAAAAGCCATCTGTTCTCCTTTTTTTGTCCGAATTTCACGTATCGCAGTTAAATAAAGTAAGAGCTGCACATTTGTATTTTCAACAATTGAAGAAAGCATAACAATATTTTTACGTTGTTTCAATTTTTTAAATTGTTCCGTCGGATGTCCTGAGAGATACAAACCTAAATATTTTTCTTCTAAATCAAGTTTTTCTTGTAAAGAATAATCTTTAATCGTTGTTGTTTTTAATTCCATCATGTCGAGTAAATCTATGCTGCCGCCGCTATAAATTACATTTTGAATACTGCCATCAAGTTGGCTCAAGATTTGCCGACGATTGCTGTTGATCTCATCAAAAGCACCGATGGCAATTAAAGGTAGCAGGTATTCTTCTTTCAGCCATTTACTATTTTTCTGATTGATCCGACTCAAAAAATGATCAAAGGATGTATAGTGACCTTTTTCTCTCCGATCATCTAAAACATCATAAATAAAATCACGTCGTAATCCTTTGATACCGCCTAAGCCAAAACGAATCGTCTTTTCATCCTGCAAAGAAAAGGAGTAGAAGCTTTCATTGATCGATGGGTTTAGAATTTTTATCCCGGCCGTTTTAGCATCGTTCAAATATTCTTTCATTTTTTTAGGATTATGTTGAACCGAGCGTAAAACAGCTTTAAAAAAAGGTGCCGGATAGTGTACTTTTAAATAAGCCATCTGAAAAGCAACAAAAGAATAAGCAAATGCATGCGACCGATTAAAACCATAGTCAGCAAACTTTTCGATATAATCATAAACTTGATTAGCTTTCTGCTCACTATGACCATTTTCTTTAGCCCCATTAATAAAAGCCTGCCGTTGTTCATCTAAAACAGACTTTTTCTTTTTACTGATCGCTCGTCTTAATATATCGGCTTGGCCTAAAGAAAATCCCGCCATTTTATTAGCTACTTGCATAATTTGTTCTTGATAGACCATTACGCCATAAGTATTGGCTAAAATATCATTCAAACTCTCATCTAAGGAATCGATTGGCGCCTTACCATGCTTGCGTTTGATAAAAGTATCGATATTCTGCATAGGACCCGGTCGATATAAAGCATTTACAGCAGCGATATCTTCTATATTTTCTGGTGATAAACGGCGCAGCACATTACGAATACCAGCTGATTCAAATTGAAAAACGCCTGCGGTAGTCCCTCTTTGAAAAAGCTGTAAGGTCAAAGGATCATCTAGCGGAATCTCTGACGGTTGCAGTCTGAATTTTTTGGTACGCTGGATCTCCTCTAAAGTATCTGCGATTATAGCTAAATTCCGCAGTCCTAAAAAATCAATTTTCAGTAAACCCGTTTCTTCGACACCATGCATGGTAAATTGGGTCAGCCAGATACCTTCTGTTCCTTCTTGCAGCGGAATGATTTCCAATAGGTCCTGGTCACTGATCACAACACCTGCAGCATGAGTTGAAACATGGCGCGGTAAACCTTCCAATATCTTAGCTACTTTAAATAATTGCTGATTACGAGCATTTAAATGCGTTAATTCACGTAAGTCTTTAGAAGTACGGTAGGCTTCAGCTAAAGTGATCTTCAACTGATTAGGAACAGCTTTAGACCAGCGATTTGCTTCACTTTGTGATAATCCGAAAACACGACAGCTATCACGTAGGACCATTTTGGCGGCCATCGTACCAAAAGTGGCAATCTGAGCAACGTGGTTCTGACCATATTTTTCTTTGACATACTGCAAAACTTCGCTGCGTTTATTATCAGGTATATCCAAATCAATATCGGGCATATTATTACGCTCGGGATTTAAAAACCTTTCGAATAATAAATCGTATTTGATCGGATCCACATCAGTGATCGCTAAAACATAAGCCGTTAAAGAACCCGCTGCCGACCCCCTGCCCGCACCAGTTACAATCTTTTTATCATGCAAAAAGGCCATTACATCCCAGACAATTAAAAAGTAATCATCAAAACCCATCCTGTGGATAACTTCCAGCTCATAATCCAGTCGCTTTCGATAGACAGCATCTGCTGAGGGTATCCGTTTCAACAACTTTGTTTCACACAATTCTTTTAAAAAAGCTGCTGCTGAAAGCCCTTCTTCAAGTGGATAATGAGGCAATAATTTCTGATGTAGCGGTATTTTAAACTGACAGCTCTGAGCAATCTTTTCTGTCTGCAAGAGACTGTCCGGGTAATTTGTTTCATACCATTTTTTTACTTCCGTCGGATCAGTCAAACTTTTAGCGTTAGAGACGGTCTGTAAAGCCTGCTGAAAATTATCCAACTGTTCTCCGTTTTTGATATATTGCATAACCTTTACTGCAAAAGCTTCCTCTTCTTGTAAAGTATCAATAAGCTGATAAGCAGCAGATTTTATCTGGTTTTTTTCCAGCCACAAAGAAAAATCTTCTTTTACCTGCTGTTGATAACTCACACCATAAAAAAGTTGGTCCCCACTAAAAAGCTGGCTTAATTGTTTCAGGCGTTCTTTTGCATCTGGCTGTCCGAACAAGACTTGCAGTTCATTTTCGAGCGGTAAGACAGCAAACAAATCAGATAAAGTAAAATCTTCCAATTTAACTTTATCATCAAGCATCTTTTTACTAGAAAGTTGGATCAATTGTTGGTAACCTTGATAATTTTTGGCAAATAAAAAAATTTCATGCTCTTTTTGTGTCTGTTCGGAAAAATATTCTAATAAAAGTCCCAATACTGGATAAATATTTTCTTTTTGACAGGCCTGCATAAATTCCAAAGCGCCATAAAGATTGTTACGATCAGTAATTCCTAAGTATTGATAGCCCAGCTGCTTAGCCAAGCTAACGTAGTCAGGAATTTTAATCGTACTTTGTAATAAAGAATATGATGTTAAACTAGTTAATTGGATATTACTCATTCTTATCGCTCCTATATGAAAATAATCTGTATGACTTTACAAGTCGCCAAATTGTGATAAACTATTAACGAATATGCTAGTATTGAAAGAAGGTGTAGCCATGCGCTACTTGGTTACAATCATTTGGTCACTTTTTTTAGGACAAGTAGTTGGCTTTTTGGGTTCGGCTTTAACTAAAACCAACTATAATTTCGTTCTCACCACTATTTGCTCAGTCATCGTTGCAGTAATAGTTATATTGATTGGTCAAATCAGTACTCCTAATCCCAAAAAAAGTAAATAATAAATTGCAAAATAAAAACCCGTTACTATTATTTATTGTAACGGGTTTTTTTGGGTTTTCAACCGATAGTGTCTGATTTTAAATACTTACGAAAATTTACCAAGGACAAACAGATATTAAAAACAACAAAACAGCTGGTGGTCCAAAAAACTGCACGATAACCTAAACCATGAGCAACGGTTGAACCAACCATGGGGCCTAAAACCTGACCGAAGTTATTAAACATTTGATTATAACTATAAATACGACTGACGCCTTCACGAGGAGCAATACGACTGATGATCGTATTGATCGACGGCATCAGAGCCCCTGTCGAAAAACCTAGTAAAAAACGTAAAATTCCTAATTGTAATGGCGATTGGGCGAACCCCATCGGAATAAAACAAATCAATGATACAAATAAACCAATCAACAGTACTCGATGGCTACCCAAACGGTCGCCTAGCCTGCCCAAAGCAGGGGAAGCTACTACCGCTGAAACACCTGAAGCAGAAACGATCAAACCACTGATAAAAACAAGATTAGTGGTGTTATGGCTTAATTCACGAATGTATAAAGTCAAAATCGGGCTGATACTGGTAATACCTACTTGTAAAATCAATGAAGTTACAAATAAACCCAGTAAAATCTCAACACTTTTCGTACGATGAAGAATTTCTTTCATCGGCATCATATCAGCTTTTTCTACTGGCTGAAAATCTTCTTTTACGAAAAATATCGTCAGTAACATGGTAATAAATAAAATTGTTCCTGTAATAATAAATACATTTTTCATACCAAAAATCTCAGCCAGGATGCCGCCCATTGAAGGACCAATTAAATTACCGGCTACTGCACCAGTGGCTAAAGTTCCCAGAGCTTCCCCACTTTTTTCTTCGGGTGCCTGAGAAGCAATCAGAGCAGTGGCATTGGGAATATATCCCGATAATAAGCCATTTAAAAAACGCATGGCTAAAAGCCAGTAAACATTAGGAACAAAAGCCAATGAACCCATCGCAACCGTCATCCCGCCAGCAGCTCTGATCATCATCAGACGACGACCTTTACGGTCAGCAAGGTTTCCCCAAATAGGTGAAATAATCGCTGCGGCAAATGCCGTGACAGAAACAGCCAGTCCGGAAAATAATTCAATTTGCCCTTTTGGTGCATTTAAACTTTCAATATACAGTGGAATAAAAGGCATAACTAAACTCATACTTGCTCCAGTAAAAAAACATCCTATCCAAGAAATCATTAAGTTACGTCTCCAAGCAGTCTTCATACGCATCCTCTCTTTCATTTTTAACTATAGCCTATTTTCAAGATAATTCAAGAAAATTCACATGAAAAGTACTATTTTTCAGCAACAATTCGACAAGTAATCAGCCATGAAAAAAACCTCTCTTCGGCTTGTAAACAAGTCAAAAAGAGGTAACTTTAATTTATCTTCTTCTTTTATAAAACTGCTAAAATAGCAAAGTTTAAAATAAATAATAGATCCACGATCCACAAGATAGTGGATACTTCTCTGGCTCTACCTTTAATCACTTTTACAATGGTGTAGAAGATAAAACCGGCTGCGATCCCATACGAAATTGAATAACATAGTCCCATAAAAATCGAAGCAAAAAAGGCGGGAACGGCATCTTCCATATTTGTCCAATCGATATCTTTAAAAGAAGATAGCATCATCACGCCGACTAAAATCAATGCCGGTGCCGTGGCCTGGTTAGGAACAACGGAAATTAACGGCGAAAAGAAACTACTTAAGGCAAACATAACTGCTACTGTAACTGAAGTGAGGCCAGTCCGTCCACCCGCACCGATACCTGCAGCAGATTCAACAAAAGTCGTGGTGTTGGAAGTCCCAAAAACAGCTCCAATCGAAGTTGCAATTGCATCGGCAAACAAAGCACGATCCATTTTGGTATTCATGCCTTTACTATCTTCTAGTGCATCCTCATCTTCTTTGGAGAAAATACCGGTACGACGACCTGTGCCAATAAAAGTACCAATCGTATCAAAAGTATCTGATAAACTAAAAGCAATGATTGTCATGAGCACTTGAGGAATTTTACTGGAATCACTAAAAAGCGACTGCATCCCTTCTTTACCAAAAGCAGCCCCAAAAGTTGTTTGTAGTTCAGCAAAAGAACTGCTCAATGAGTTAGCATGCCAGTCTACAGCACTCAAATCAACGACTCCCATAAAAATCCCAATGATCGTAGTCCCCAGGATCCCCAAAAGGACAGCTCCGCGGACATTAGCCACCACTAAAATAGTCATTAAAACTAAACCAATCAATGCTAAAATAAGTTCAGGACCATTGAAATTAGCAAGCGCCGGTACAATACCACCATTGATATTAGCACTAATGATCGTATCTCCTTTTACGGTCGAATCCGTAATTGCAGCTGTATCAGCAGAAAAGCTAATCAAATTAGCATTTTTTAAACCAATATAAGCAACAAAAACACCGATTCCTCCACCGATAGCCTGTTGCATTGTTTCAGGGATAGCCCGGATGATCATTTTTCGAATACGAGTTACGGTAATAAAAATATTAATAAGTCCGCAGATAAAAACCATCGCCAAAGCCTGTTGCCAAGTATAGCCTAAACCAAAGCAAACCGTATAAGTAAAGAAAGCATTTAATCCCATGCCTGGTGCTTGAGCATAAGGAACATTGGCAAAAAGTCCCATTACTAAAGTTCCGATGATTGAAGCGATGATCGTTGCCAAAAACACTGCCTGAAAAGGCATGCCTGCAGCAGAAAGAATAGTTGGATTGACAAATAAAATATAACTCATTGCAAAAAAAGTGGTCAAACCAGCCATGATTTCTTTTGAAACACTTGTATTGTTTTCCTTTAGTTTGAAAAACTTTTCCATTTCTAATTTCACTCCTCATAAAGTTTATGCCCGAACATCTGAGCACCTTCAAATTATAAGGGGAGACCTTGCTATTTTCAAACCTTTCTTAATAAATAAAAAAGAAAGAACTATAAAGGTTCGTGTTTTAAGTAAATTAAGCTTATCAAACTTTATTAAACTGGTTTTTATTAGGAAATAGTTTTTGACGAAAGCTTATATTTTTTCTTTTCTATTTACTTACTTCTATAAAAAGTTTACAGTTTTTAAAACAAAAATCCGAGTCATGCTTTAACTTTTGATAAAGCATGACTCGGATTTTTGATTATAAGGAGAGTACAGGTATTGCAGTCAACTTGCATTTTCTTGAAAAGACTGTCATATCAACAAAAAT
>Ga0079226_10002767_pt1 | contig 13526 bp, 12 predicted proteins | sample Poulit2014_FD_76345 | JGI IMG/M metagenome (GOLD analysis project Ga0079226, IMG submission 76345) | Agricultural soil microbial communities from Georgia to study Nitrogen management - Poultry litter 2014 | ecosystem: Environmental > Terrestrial > Soil > Agricultural land | place: USA: Georgia... | reverse complement strand
CGCCTAGACATGCACCTTTCAAGGTGGCAGACTAGGTCATACCCCGCACGTTGTGCGGACGCTGCGCTTGGCTTTGGAGGTGTTGGTTGTGGCTTCTCGTTTTGGGGATAAGCGGCGTATTGGGCGACGTCGCGAAAAAACTGAGTCGCCAAGAACGGAACGTCACGTGGTGAAAGTCAATATCGAAGAACAAGCAGCGTTACTGCGCTTGGCTGCACATCAGAATGTGAGCGTGCCACGACTCTTAGTTGAGTCCACTTTGCGCCCGGATACTTCGGTGAGTCGTGCTGATTTGGAGGAGTTAAAAGCTGCCTTATTTGGCCTGTCTCGCCAAATCTCGGCAGTCGGTGTGAACCTCAACCAGATCGCAAAAGTAGCCAACGCCACGGGTGAGGTCCCAAATGACTTACAGGCTGCGCTTGGGGGACTTCGGAAGTTATATTTTCGTGTTGAAAATGCCCTTGATGAGGTGGCATCTGTACGAGGCGATTTCATATGATCCCTAACATTGTTCGTGGGGATCGTATGGTCGGTTTGATTTCATATTTAGCTGGTCCTGGTCGAGCAAATGAGCACACTAACCCGCATGTTGTGGCAGGTTCAGATGGTGTTATGGCTTGGCATGCTGACGGGCAACTCGATCATCAGGCTGCGATGGAGCTTGGTAAAACCTTAGATCGTCCTCGGACAGTGCATGAAGCAACAATGAAAGGCGGTCACGTCTGGCATTGTTCCTTGTCTGTGGCAAGCGTGGAGGGTGAGCTGGGCGACGAAACCTGGGGTGAAATAGCCGCCTCGTTTATCCGTCACATGGGGTTCGACACTCAAGACGATACCAAGGCCCCTATGCGTTGGGCAGCTATTCATCATGGTCAATCAGCAAACGGTAATGACCATATTCATCTCGCCGTCCAACTGGTGCGGGAGGATGGTACGAAAGCTGATGTAGGTTTTGACTTTTCTCGCGCACAAAAAGCAGCCCGAGAAATTGAACGTGAGTTTGGGCTTGCAGAACTTGAGACTGAGAAATCCAAGATTTCTGAACCTGGATATTCCCGCGCTGAATATGAAGCCACTGCACGCCGACGAGCAGAAGCAAAATACGAAACATCCCGCCATCCTGAACAACTTGGGTGGCACGATTTATCTAAGCAAGAACGCGGCGAATATATCGCAGAAATCAAACGAGAACTCAAAGCTGAAGGGATGCCGCGTGACCATCTCAAAGTAGAGGTTCGTGCGGCTGCTTCTATGTCGAATACAGAAGCAGAATTTGTGGGTAGATTGCACGACCAAGGCATCCTTATGAAACCCTTCTACAAGGACCCGGAACAAACTATTGTTGGGGGCTATCAGGTCGCGATGCCTTCCAAATATGGTGAACAGCCCTGGTATATTGCAGGCGGCAGTCTAGGACACGATCTATCTCTCAACAGGCTTCGTAACCAGTGGCAGTCTAGTCCTGAGTTACGCCAGGAAGCATTTGCAGCATGGCAACGAGTCGGCCGTAATCTTGCCCCGAACACAGCTACTTCCCCGAATATCTCCCCAGATGTAATGAACGAGCAAGCACGGCTACTATCCCAGCACTTTAAACAGCTCCGCACCATACCGTTAGCAGACCGTGATCGTTGGGCTGTAGAAGCCCATCATCTTTCAGGCTTAGTGGCATCATGGGCCAAAGCCGGCGGTCCACACGCTGAGCAACTTGGCCGTGCAGCTCGAAGCCTTGGACGAAGTGCTAGCACAAAACACCACCCGTCTGTCTCACATTCCAAACCACAGTGGATCAGAGATGCATCGTTAGTCTTAGCTCAAGCGGCAACGGGGGGCAAAGGTCCAGCAGCCCAGATGCTCATGATGAAGCAAATTCTGCAAACCGTTCAGGCTGTCGCTAAAGTTCACGACGCCACTCAAGAATTGCGACGGGCACAAGAGCTGCGTCTGACGCTTGAGCACGACCTAAGCGCTGTTCAAAATGCAGTGGTTCAACCGGTTGGCAGCTCACCAGATGTTCAATCTGTTCTTGCTGGCACGAAGCAACTTTCAGCACAACAAATCGCGAAACCACCTTCACCGATTCCATCAGCGATACCTAAGAAGAGTGAGACTCCTACTCAGCAACCAGGCCGTGACGAAATCAGCCGATAAACCGGCAGAATGAAAGGTGACATGCTATGACTACCTCGGACTCAAATAATATTGAACAGGAAGTTGATGGCGCTTTCCGCTCAGCCATTACACAAGCAGCAGCGTTAGGCAGAATGGTGGCCCAACTGCGGGAACAATCCCTACAGCGTGCTGCCCGTCGAGAAGATGCTTTGGCCGCAGAAATGCAGCGCCGTTATGAATCGGAACGCCAATATGCGCGAGTCATCTTGAGTCAAGCCGATCATGATGGATGGTGGAATACTGCCTCAACTGAACGTGTCGCAAGTGTGGTGGCAACGGCTCAGGCATGGAAAGACCGGGACCCTGAAATCGCGAGACTCTCTAGCCGTCTTGACGACCGAGCACGTGCCCGATGGGGTATCACTCCCACAGGGCGCATAGATGCGCTTACCCCGGCACAGCGGCGTCAAGAAGCTCAACACTTAGTGGCCACCTTGTCGTTGGATCAACTGGACAAAGATGATCCATTACACACTATTGCTGCTGAGCTACGTCAACCAGAAGAACAAATCGACCAGAACAACGAACTTGAATCTTCGCAGCCTGATAACACCAACACCCCGGAGGGCAAAGAAGGCGAACAAGACCAAAATTTTTTAGCAGACCAAGAAGCTGAAAACGTCACTGTCGAGCTGACCACTAAAGAGCGTGACTTTCTTGTTGAACGCTTAGGGGAATACGAAAGCAGACAAATCGACGAGTACGAAGAAATGGACAAAGGCGAGCAAAGAGAGTTCGGTGCCGACCTCTACGACAACGCTCAATATGCTGTCGCTTTACAGAAGAAGTTACGACCAATGGACGCCGCCCGTGGCACCGAATCCAGGCAGAAAGAGCAACGCCGTGTGATGGAGCAGGATGAACCAGTAACTAGGGATACTCGCGAACAGTCTATAGACGAGTTTGAACAGTTAATGCGGTCTAACGGTATGGATGAAGAAACTATCAAGGCACGCATGTTGGCAGAACGAGCTAACGCCAAATCTGTTCAAGAAGCCGCAAACATAAAACCATCTACAGCTGGCAAACCCAAAAATCGTGCAGGAAGATCGCATAACCTTCATCGCGACGCTGAGCGTGGTCGGTAATAAACGAATTAGTCGATAGTCTCTACTACTTCTTCTGGTGGTTGGTCATACGGTGGATATTCACCACGCTTCGCTTGATCGCGTGAGTCGCCAAACGGGCCGTCTTCGGAAGTCAGGATAGCCATGTGATGATCGTAATGGTCCCTGAGCCAGACCGATATGCCAGTGGCCGGATCTTGGCGTAGAGACTCATAAGCACGCCACAACGCATCAAGTCGCAACATTGCTTCGGGGTAAGTCCACCAACGTGAGGACCAGCGTTGGTGCTGTGATCTAATCAAACGGTCACGTAGTAACGGTGCAATCATTCCTTCATAAAACTCAAACACCGAGTTGTATTGCAGCTGAGGTTCATCTTGCTCCTCAGCTGCTTCCTGCTGTTCTAAATCTTCCAGTGTTTCGGGAAAGTCCTCGATCATAAACGCGCCTTAACCTTTTACTTCGACAGTCTCCACTGTCTCTGTAGTATCCTGCTGAGCTACCTTGCCAGCGGCATAAGCGTCGTTGAGTCGCTTTGCCAATGCCCGTTGCTGAAACCACGGAATCGTCTTAACTAACACAGGTCGTACCCCGGCCCCGATGAACACAGCACGTTCCCGAGGCAAAGATGCCAAATCTGAGACTTCCAAAATTCGCTCGCGCGAGATTTGCGTCGATATATTCCGATGCCCACGCCCGGTAGAAATAGAGCGTGTTTCTTTATCCCAGGTGCCGATCATGTTGGATACTGCATTCAAAAATTCATCTTCTGCGACGTTTCCGCCATAGATTTTGGCGTTGGCAGCGCTCCACAGTTTTTTCATACCTGACTCGCCCCATGTTCCAACACCTTGTGCCCATGATTGCAGCAGGGTGATGATGATGATGCCGCGCGAACCAAAGTGGGAATATAGGTCTGGTAGATCGCTCCAACGACACACATTGGCCGCTTCATCAAGCACGCAGACCAAGGGAGTTTTCAGCCTTCCATCGCCAGTAGCTGCTGCATCAGTAGACGACGAAGCGATTTCTTCTGCTGCTTCCGCAACTGCGACAGTTAGAGCGGTGACTAAAGGCCCAGCGGTGCCTTGGCCTTCTTTGGACAAAGAATACAATGTCCCGGTGGCTGATCTGACGAAATCGTAAGGGTTGAATTGTGGTCGTGGATCAGCTGTGGAACGTGGGGTAATCCACTCGGTGATAAAACTGTTAGCTAAACATGCGGCCATCTGTTGTGCAGAACCGTAAATACCGGCCCGTTGTTTATCCGGCAAATGCATTACTTGGTCTAATTGTCCTGCTCGTAAGGTCCATCCAGCCGTCTCTAAGATGTCCACGGCAGCGTTGTCGCTATCGTCAGTGAGCCATAAATACACATCAGTAATCGGACGATTATCCTCTGCGGCAGCTAACAATAATGCAGCGAGTAGATCTCGGGCGGCGTTATCAAAATATGCATCTTTTTTTGCATCAGGACTGCTACTTGCAGCAGCAAAATGCTCGGCTAATTTTGCCGCCTGCACATCATCGGTGACATAGCTTAACGGATTCCACCACCACGTGGGTTCTTCTTGTGCAATCTGCTGGGGATCAAAGACCCAGATCTTGCCCACTTGCTGCCGTAAATCTCGTGTACCATCAACCACATCACGTTTGTTCGAGGTGGTAATCACCGCACCGGGGGCTTCACAAATTGCGGGGACTACTGTCGCGGTTGTTTTGTTCATACGTGGCCCCGCAATGACCGCGACCATATCCTCATAGGAAGCATAGAGCTTGGTATTGCACACCACGGAGATCCCAATAGGAACACCGGGCGAGGCAGCTTCGACACCCCACTCTTCGGCCTTTTTCCGGATTTGCTTTTCACTGAACGGTTTTAGTTCCCTGCCGTGCGCCATGTACCGCGCCACGCTATCAACCGGCAGTCTTTTCCTCCGTGCTCGAATGCGGTCAACCATGAATAAGACAACGATGAGCCCTAACACCGCTCCAATTAAAGAAGCCGCCACTGTGGCAGCTGGTGGCCAGGTTAACTGGCCTTGAGCGAGTTCATAGATCACTCTGAAAGGGTTTCTGGGGATTTCACTGCGGTCCAGGTCGGCCCACCAATACCCCAGATGCAACCCGCCAAGGAAGACCAGTAATGCCATAACCACAGCGGCAGTCACTATCGTCCAAAAGATCAGGAGGGGATCGGCTGAACCAGGTTGTTTTTTACGATTGGACTGTTGCATCAAGACTCCATCACCGGATCTAAACGGTTCTGCCACCGCTGGTTCGTGTCGTGCAACCGAACTAGCGAATCAGTCGCTTCAACGTCGATAGGGATACCGGGGCTGTCCCCAGATTTAATGAGAAACTTGCCGCGGCCTGGTGGTGGATCATGACGATTTCTGCGCGCATTCCAGCTAGGCGGAGTAGCCCAGCTGCTCAAACTTTCGCGTTCCCGAGGGTTCAGATCCACCACTCGCTGCAAAATATCGATTTCTCCTTGGGTAATGCCACCTAGCATTAGCATTCCTGCCCGGTCCATAAAGCCCATAGCTTTGTCGCGGTCCTCTTGGGTCGGGAGTGCTTCAAAGTCCTTGAAATTGTGTACATTCATTACCTGACCGGTCCCCCAGGTTCGGTTCAAACGAGTCAAGGAGTCATAGTGTTCAACCATGCCGTGACCGACGCGCAGTGCACGCCAGACTTCATCAAGGATGAGGAAGTAGCGTCGTTGCTTCTCCAACCCCGCATCAGCTAGAGCATGGGTAATGTTGAGTGCCCCAAAACCAGTTGACCAGGTAGCTACCAAACATGCCGCCATCAGTTCGTGTTGGCTTGGATTTACAGACGACACATCAAAACATACCGGCTTATCAGGATCGAGTTCGACGTTGGAAGTTCCGCTGAAAGTCCCGCCGAAAGTCCGTCCACTGACAATGCCTGACAAGGCGGCTTCCATGTCCTCAGTGATTTCGCGATACCGGGCCTCGCTTCCCCGATCAATGGCTGCTTCGCGTAATTCAGGTGGCCCTTCGGTCAGAATATTGCGCAGATCCATCAACGTCGGTACCCAACCATCTCGCTGACCACGTTCTTCTAATACAGTCAGCGCCATATCAAGTACGCTTTGCTCCCGGTGCCACATGGGTTGCCGCCGTCGAATCGTCAATAAGGCTTCTACCATTGACTGGCGACGATCATGCCCTTCGTCTAATAGATGCTGTCGGGCCTTACCGGTAAGCCGACTGGCGGCTTGTCGTTCAGGTCGGCTATCTAAAACATTGATGGCATTTGCTCGTCCAAACGCCACGTGGTCGCCGCCGAGTGCTTTGTTAATCTCGACATGCTCGCCTTTAACGTCACCAAAAAACCACGGCAGCACACCATATGCGCGAAGACCTACCGCCCATATGTCAGCAATGGTTGATTTTCCTAGTCCAGGCTTGGACAAAATGACCGCACTTGGGTTGCTAATTAGGCTGGCACGTTCAAACCAAGAGATGGGATCGGCGCATACCGTAGCTCGAGTGATTTGATGCTTCCCCAAGGGCACTCCAATATTTGGTGCCCCTACCCCAGAAGTGAAGGGATATAACCCGCATACTTGCACGGTGGAACCAACAAATTCATCGGCAGTTTCTATATATGGCATACTGCCACCGCCTCGGCCACTGATGCCTCGAACTCCGGGTTTAGTATCTAGGGGCGGGATCGGTGGACGTTGGTTCTTTTTCTTCCGAATACGCTGTAACACCTTATGCATACGACCTCCTATTGTTGTCCACCGCGACGGACGCTGATCTGCTCGGGCAGCACAACGCCCAAAGGTAACCCAGCGGCAAACGCTGATGCTTGTGTAGCCCAGGCCCGGCGCAATCGAATACGGCCAGAAGATCTGCCGCGTGCTTCCACGGCGGTAACCATCTCGTCTAATTTGTCTTCTCGCCGGGTAGTGGCCGTAACTATCATGCCGAACCGCACCAGACCGGCCCCTTCGGCTTCTTCCCGTTCAGTTGCTTTGGCTTGCCTGAACTCCATAGCGGCCCGTTCGTCGGCATTAGCCTTCGTCGCCCGGTACCGTGCAGAAGTACTGTCGTTGACGACCATATCCCCCGCATCTTCGGACGGGATAGGACGATAAATCAGGGTAACTCGCTTCCGTTCCACTAAATCGATTGGTTCTAATAGCGGCTCAAGGACACGTGAAATCACCTGTCCACGGGGAGCTTGGGACATGTACCATGACACCGATACTCCTGAGTCGTGTTTGAAATAATCCCACTCAGCGTCATACGCTGTGGGTCCGGTTTCCTCCCAATCAAGGTGCAGGGACTCGCCCGCTGCCCTGGCATCCTCTACTAAGGAAGAAGCAGCCGGATCGTAAGAAATACGAATATATTCACACAGTTCATCAGCCGTGACAGGTGTTACTGATCCCACCCCTGTGCCTTCCAGGTGGGTGCTAAGAAATGTCATCCGCGATTGAAAAAATCGAATGAACTCTTGTTGATCCTTGGTCGCGCCGGGTTCCATTTGATACGTGAACGCCATCCAAGCAGTGGTAGCAGCAGCGCCTTCGGGGAATGTGTCTACGACTTCTTGCATGTATTGGCGAGCAAACTCCGGTGCATCATCATGCAAGTTCATCTTGACTTCGCGCGACAACATGGCACCACCATCGGGTGCTGTCTCAATCGTGACCGTAAAACCAACCAAGCGTGCTTCGTCTCCAACTGAGGCTAAGAAATTACCCCACATGCCAACCCAAGTGTCAATTTGATCTTGATCTACCAAGGCATTTCCATCTGGGTTCGCACTCAACACCACTGTGTAGTGACGTTGAGCCGGTGATCGAATAATGCAAAAGTGTCGCCCAAAGGCATCTTGGACTTCTAGCAGCTCTGAACGAGCCGCTAATCCTGGTAGCCGATTTTTTCCGAGCCGATCCACCCCCAACGGTCCTGAACGATACATGTTGGACCCGGATATTTTCTGTCGTTGCCATCCCAGTACGGTTGCCAATTTGTCACCAGTATGCCGATGGTGTCGATCCCGAACCCGATACAACACCTGGATCAAGGCCATTGCTAGTACTGATCCCGCCAGCAGTAGCCATTGGCGTTGAAACAAGGAAATTAACGCCAGAAGAATTAGCCCATAAAAGACGATTGCGCCTTTTGGTCCCAACCCGAAATACCCTGCAACGGATTCTCGTTTCCAGTTACCGTATGTGCGTTGTGGTGTCTCAGCGTTTACTGCCATCTGGGCCATCCTCCTCTTGCTCGCCATCCCCTACGATTCGTTCCCCAAAATTGTGACCTTGCCCGGACCACGGCTGACCTGTTGTTCTTGGAGTGTGGTTTCCACCAGTCGTGCTTGACGCTCCCGAGGGTGTTCCAGAGCCTGCACTGGATGAACCGCCAGATGGTGGTGCGCTACCACTGGAACCACCAGCTGCGGACGAGCTGCCACTGGCCGCGCTATGGTCATTTTTGGAGGTCGCTGCGCCTATGGCAGCAGGTTGCCGACCGTTTGAACCGCCGCTCGCCCCGGCAGCACCACTAGGACTAACTGGTTGCGGAGATCCACCCCCGCGTTGCCGGATACTTCCCCCGCCCCCGGCAGCACCACTAGCACCTGCTCCAATTCCGGCACTTGCGCCACCTGTTTTCGCGGCGGCTACAGTTTTGGCTCCGGTTGCTACAGCCATCGTTCCAGCAGCAACCATGCCACCAGCCATACCCCCTCCGGCTGCGCCAACCATTGCGGAGGTTGCAGGCACCAAAAGTTTCATCAGAGCCGGTAACGCGATCAGTGCCAACGATAATAAGACGATGCCTCCAGTAGCTCCCCAGAACTGGTCCAACATTTGCGTTGCATCTGTATCGTTGGAGCCTAGATCGTTGATCGGGTAAAAGGCGGTAGCGTAAATCGCTGCGGCGGCAGGTTTATAGAGAACAAAAGCCAGCATCCAGCTGGCGTATTTCTCCCACATCTGCCGGCCAATGCGCATATTTGTTCCAGCTGCTGCGATAATCAGAAAACCTAGCAATGCAGCAATGATGATGGTGCGTAAATACATCAGAACTAGCTGGATCAGTCCTACGACAGCCAGGACGACCCCGAGAATCACAGTCCAAAAAACGCCCAGAGCGTTCCACCCGAAGGTCCCGGTCGGATCTAAGTTCAGTACGCGCGCAATACCTTCACCAAAACATTGTCGGCCTGTTCCTTCATCACATTCCAATGAGGCATCTAACAGTGCCACACTCAGTTCATCACCCGCGATAACGAGCATGCTAACGACGGTAGTCCCGGCACCAGCTGCCACGATAAATAAGCCCAGCGACTTTGCTAGATCAACGCCATGCTGGGCCTTTTGATCAGATGCCATTCGGATACCCGCCACGATGATGCTGAGGACAACGATCGCGATGGCCACCCAAAATAACTGATTCTGGACAAATACAATTGTCGGAGAACCGTTCAGCCACACTTGATTCGCCAAGGCAGCGGCAATGGAGGAAGCACCGCCAATAAGTATGGCCCCCAATAGGCTTAAGCTCAGTCGTCCGGTCAGGTTTAACCCCTCGCCTTGACGCAATCGAACCGCCATCATCGCTCCTAGGGCGATCACGGCGGCGATTACCACGACGAAACCGATGTACATGACCCAATCAAGGACAGTAGTAATCGACAGAGCACCCGCGCTACGAGAAGTGTCAGCAGCTTCTGTGACGCCTGTGATCTGGGGTGACGGAACCCGAACCCACATGGTGGCTAAAAAACTCACCATTTCAGTAATTCCGGCATTCACGACTTCGCGAAGATCCTCAAAAGCACCATCAGTTACTGTGCCAACAGGATCTTGTGCGAACTCAAACGTGCTACGGGCGTTACGGCACGCTGTGTTCAGCGTGCACAAGCCTCCAAGTAGATCCCCTGACTCCTCATTGCTCATATGGAGTAGCTCAGCTGAATGCATCATTAATCCATTTCCCACATGACAAAATCAGATGGGTCAGGCACACGGCGCATCTCGCTGTAGTTTTCACCCATCTGTGTCACTTCGAGTTTCCAATCGCCGTCTTCCCATACCAGTTGATAAGCCATGCCGGCATACTCGCCAGGTGCTTCGGCATGTTCTACAAGCACATCGATTCGAGCTTGACCGTTGCCAAACTCTAAAACTCGATACCCCACAGGTTTAATCTGTGCCGATGTCGTCCCAAGCTGTTCGGGGTTTTCGCGTTTCAGTTGCTCAAGTTGGCCTAACATCTCATCGCGGCCAGGCCCCTCAGACAAATGTTCTATAAGGTGGCCTTCGGTCAAACGAGCCGCATCAGTAGCAGTAGCCATGAACGTATACGCAGCAGACACCGCTCCGGCCTCGCTGTATTGCCAGCATGTCGGCACATTAGTGTTTTCATCTCCAGGCCCGAAAGTGTCACTGCCGGGCACTTTTACCAGCCCAACAGTGACCGCTTCGGCATCTTGTGGTGGGGTTTCCATGCTCATGTCTGGATCTGCTGCCAGGCCACACACGCTAGGATCTATGCCTTCCATATCCTCATCAACCTCTACTCCCTCCGCTTCTGGGGAGGCAGTAGTGGCAGGGGTTGATTCAGTCTCCGACGACCTTGGGGTAAGTAATACCACCATCGCCCCGACGACTATGAGGGCGATAAACACGATTGAAGCAATGAAGGTCTTGCTTCGTCCGGTCTGTTCCTCAGCCATAATTTCGGCCCTCCGTTGTTACCCCGCGAGTAAACCAATGATGAAGCCAGCAGCTCCGATCACGAGTGCACCAATAATGGGTTTCGTGAGCATGACACCTTCATCCGATCCCTGGCCGGTCCGCAAATTGATAGCCAGCATCGCACCGGCAACAATCAACCCGCCAATTGCCGCAGCAAAACCTAAGAACTGGATCCAATTCAAAAGAGTGTCTAGCCCATCCATTCCAGGGGGGCGCTCAGGCGTAGGATTTGGCAGCTCGTCGGCTACTAAGGATGACAGTAATAGCAGTGAGTTCATGAGTGTTCCTTCCGGTTATCTGAAACAAGAATCTTGAGGTGACGGATCAATTTATTAGAGCGCCGCATCGCCAGGGCATTATCTGTGCTGACTCGCATTGCCGGGTCCCAGGGCAACTGCCAGGTTCTCGGTGCGCCTCCGGTCACAACTTGCATTAGTTCTTTCAGGGGTTTCGGTAATTTACCCGGCGCATCAGCAATCAGAACGACCCCGAGTAAATCAACCGGGGGAGTTTCTGCTGCCGCCCATTGTTGTAAGGCGGTTTGTAAGGACTGCAAACCTCGCGCAGATGTTCGCGCGACCAATATGCATGCTTGGTGACGCTCGGTCTTAGGCCAGGCAGTGCCGCAGTCAAAAAATAGCTCAGTGTCACAAGCTGTCAGGGCGGTTGCACCAGCGCCTCCATGTGTCCCAATGACGGCTACTGGCCGAGTCTCCGGGACCTCAATGAAAGGCAATCTGTCAGTAATGTCTGGCGCGGTCACATTGCTTATCGGAGGATCATGTGCAATCACTCTGTCTGGCAAGCTGTCGTCAATAACTGGGACTGCTGCTGTGCCCTCTTCGTCGTTTGGTTCATCGAACCAAGAAGACCGGACTTCGGATCGACTACGAGCCACAATTCCGCCTTTCATTAGCTAAGCGATAATCAGCGGTTGCAGTACTCTCAAGGTCAGAGCACTAACAAAAAGTTCTATCTTCAACTTAATTCTACGTGCTTTTTGAGCGATAAACAACGATATGAGCGCTTTGATTCTCTAAGAATGTATGTAACGATAGGAGTGTGTTGTGTATGAGTAACGACGCGGTAGAGGCGCTACTCGCGAATCAGCCCGAGATGATGACACCCCAAGAGGTGGCAGATTTACTGCGTGTATCGCAACAGACCATAGCGCGTTGGCGCAGGGAAGGGCATTTGCGGGCCTTCACAATGGGGCGCACTGTGCGGATACGAAAAGAAGATCTGCGACAGATGCTCCAAACCGCATATGAGCAACCGGGCGAAGGAGATGACGATGAAGACTGATTTACCCCAATGGCCACGGCTAGAGGCTACCTGCAATACACACGGCGGGGGCGAGATTGTCATTAATGGCACCTCACATGTCATCGAGGCTGATACGCATGAAGAAACCCGCAATAAGATCCGTGAACAGGCAGCAGAAGTCGCTACGAGTTTAGAGCGGCCAGTACGAGTCACGGTTGTAGATAACGCTGAAGCCCAAACCGTACACCTTGTGGTGGACCCAAAGGGCACGATCAGTCCAGAGCCCGGTAAACCCGTAGAGCCACACAAACGAGCAAAAGCCGCTCAGCATCCAATGACTACTGAGCGCTCGGACAGCGCTGACACGGAAACATTAGAGCAATGGACTGACCTACACACCACACCTTCTGCCCCAGAAACGCCTCAGCATCGACCCGCAGCACAAGCTTCCCAGGGAGAAGAACCTCCCACCCCTCAGACGCGGCGCGAAGCACGTAAATCTTTCCTCACCCAGGCAAAGCGCGATAAACCTGCAACTGCCGGTTGGCGTGGAATCGTCAACAGTATGGGCTTCCGCTTACCGCCCTCAGCAGCAGAGCAAGCTGAACGCGACGACATTCATGCTGTCTCGCAACATTGGGCCGGTCCTCGGACTATCGCTGTCGTCAACGGGAAAGGTGGAGCCGGAAAAACACCAACTACCATCTTGCTGTCAGCAGTCTTTGCACGTTATGGCGGCGGGGGCGTTCTCGCATGGGACAACAACCAAACCCGAGGCACCCTAGGATGGCGCACCGAACAAGCCGCACATGAAGCGACCCTTCTGGATCTATTGCCTGCGGCCGATGGACTCTTGGCTCCCGGTGCACAGCTTGGTGACCTTGCCCATTACACCCACCATCAAACTGATGATCGGTTTGATGTTCTGCGGTCCAAACCAAAAGTCTTGGCAGATGCACAACGCTTTACCCAAGACGATGTCGACACGATCCATAAAGTTGCCGCTAAGTTCTACCGTCTTATCATCATTGATTCTGGGAATGATGAATCAGACCCCCTATGGCGACAAATGATTACCCACACGGACCAGTTGGTCGTTGCGACTACTACTAGTGACGAAAAAGCCGAAGCTGGTGCCTTGCTGCTTGAAGACCTAGCTAAGACCGGCACGCATGGCGAAAATTTAGCCGATAACGCCGTGGTCGTGGTTTCACAGGCCGAAGCAAACGCTAAGCCCAGCGATTTAAACCACATTGCTACTGGTT
>Ga0079226_10002766_pt1 | contig 13526 bp, 14 predicted proteins | sample Poulit2014_FD_76345 | JGI IMG/M metagenome (GOLD analysis project Ga0079226, IMG submission 76345) | Agricultural soil microbial communities from Georgia to study Nitrogen management - Poultry litter 2014 | ecosystem: Environmental > Terrestrial > Soil > Agricultural land | place: USA: Georgia... | reverse complement strand
TCCCTGCTCTCTTTTTCATGCAAGCACCATCGTATCATTCAATTACAAAATGGAAATAATGAAAGACTGAAAATATCATTGAAAGGGAGTATGTTAAAAATGAAGGGTTCTTTTTACAGAAGAAGGTGTACTTGCGGCGCTAAAGGGGCCTTTACCATTGATATAGGGAGAGATCCCAAAACAGGGAAAAGAAGGCAAAGGAAACGAAGTGGATTTAGAACAAGGGATGAAGCAGTAAGAGTTGCAAAAATTGTTATACAAAATCAACCAAGGAATATTTGTTGAGGAAAAAAAGACGTTATTTAAAGACTTTGCACTAAAATGGTTGAAGCTATACAGTAATTTAAAGCCTGGAACAATCCGAGTAAGACGGCATGAAATTGATAAACTGATGCCCTACTTTTCTTTTATTAAAATGAAGGACATCACAACTAAAAATGTATCAAGATGCTTTAGACGACTTAATCGAAGAGTATGCTTATAACACCGTTAAAGGTATTAACCGTACGGGAAGAATGATTTTTAAAAAGGCAATCGAATTAGAAATCGTAAAAAAGGATCCAACAGAATTTACTTCGATTAAGAAACCAATAAAGACCATTGAAGAGTTGGAAGAAAAACAAATCCCGAAGTATATGGAAAAAGAAGAATTATATTTGTTTTTAGAAACTGCTGCTAGGCAAGGTTTAGAAATGGATTATCTAGCTTTCTTAATCCTTTCTTATACAGGAATGCGTATTGGTGAGTTAGTTTGTCTGAAATGGAACGATATTAATTTTAATGAAAATACAATTAGAATCATCAAAACGTATTACAATGAAAAGAATAATTCTGTTAAATACCAATTAGTACTACCGAAAACAAAAGGATCCATTCGAACGATTGTCGTAGAAGACGAGATTATAGAAGAACTCAAAAAACACAAAACAGCGCAGAAGAAAGCAATCAAACTTCTAGGTGATGCTTATTATAATGAAGGTTTTATATTCGCTAATACAGAAAGACGTCCAGGATATCCAATGCTTATCAAAACAGTAGCAAATCGTCTATTAAAAACCGCGGGACTGAACCAAGAATTAACACCACATTCTTTAAGACATACCCACACTTCCCTACTTGCCGAAGCAGGGGTTGGATTAGAGGAAATTATGGATAGGCTCGGTCATGTAGAAGATGAAACGACTAGGCTTATCTATCTTCACGTAACAAAAGAATTAAAAAAAGAGGCTTCTCACAAGTTTGGACAACTCATGAGAAGCCTACATTAATCTTTCTTATGTTAGCAAAATGTTAGCATTTTGCTAGCAGCCTACATAAAACCCTGTTGTATCAAGGGTTTGGGCGACTCCTTACATCATCCCCGGCATTCCGCCGCCCATGCCGCCCATGTCAGGCATTCCTGCGCCGCCATCTTCTTCTGGAAGATCTGCGACTACAGTTTCTGTTGTCAAGAACATAGCTGCAACAGATGCTGCGTGCTGCAATGCGGAACGAGTCACTTTTGTCGGGTCGACAATTCCAGCTTCAACCATGTTGACCCACTCGCCTTTAGCAGCGTCAAATCCAGTTCCTACTTCTTCGCCCTTTAGACGCTCTACAACGATGGAACCTTCAAGGCCTGCGTTTTCAGCGATTTGACGAACTGGCTCTTCCAACGCGCGGAGCACGATGTTTGCACCAGTTTCTTCATCGCCTTCAAGCTCAAGCGCTGCAACTTCTTTGTATACGTTGATTAGCGCAGTTCCACCACCTGAAACGATTCCTTCTTCAACTGCCGCACGTGTCGAGTTCAATGCGTCTTCCATGCGTAGCTTGCGCTCTTTTAGTTCTGTTTCTGTCGCTGCACCAACTTTAACAACAGCAACTCCGCCAGCTAGTTTCGCCAAACGCTCTTGCAATTTTTCTTTATCGAATTCGGAAGTTGATTCTTCCGCTTCTGCACGGATTTGGTTTACGCGAGCTGAAATGGCGTCAGGGCTTCCTGAACCTTCAACGATTGTCGTGTTCTCTTTAGAAACAACAACTTTTGCCGCGCGTCCTAATTGTCCAATTTGAGTAGACTTCAAGTCTAGTCCTAAATCTTCTGTAATCACTTCGCCGCCTGTCAAAATTGCGATATCTTCTAGCATCGCTTTACGGCGATCTCCGAATCCAGGCGCTTTCACTGCCACAGCATTGAATGTGCCGCGAAGTTTGTTCACAACTAATGTCGCTAACGCTTCGCCTTCCACATCTTCTGCAATGATCAAAATAGATTTTCCTTCCTGGACAACCGCTTCAAGAACTGGCAATACTTCCTGGATGTTTGAAATCTTTTTATCCGTAATCAAAATGTATGGGTCTTCCAAAACTGCTTCCATTTTATCTTGGTCAGTGACCATATAAGGAGAAGCATATCCGCGGTCGAATTCCATACCTTCGACTACTTCTAGTTCTGTTGCGAATCCTTTTGATTCTTCGATTGTGATGACACCGTCGTTTCCAACGCGCTCCATTGCTTCTGCGATTAGTTCACCGACTTGGTCTTCACCCGATGAAATGGATGCAACTTGTGCAATGGACTCTTTATCTTCAATATTGTTAGAAATGCCCTTCAATCCTTCAACAGCAGTTTCAACCGCTTTTTCGATTCCGCGGCGGATGCCTACTGGGTTTGCGCCCGCAGTGACGTTTTTAAGTCCTTCGCGAATCATCGCTTGGGCTAATACAGTCGCTGTCGTCGTACCGTCACCAGCGACGTCATTCGTTTTGGAAGCAACTTCCGACACGAGCTGTGCACCCATGTTTTCGAATGCATCTTCCAATTCGATTTCTTTAGCGATTGTCACACCGTCGTTTGTGATGAGCGGAGAACCGAATTTTTTATCAAGGACAACGTTGCGCCCTTTTGGTCCCAATGTGACTTTTACAGCGTTCGCTAGTTTATCTACCCCATTCAGCAGAGAGTTACGAGCTTCTTCACTAAATTTGATTTCTTTAGCCATAATTTAAAATACCTCCTTAAAAAATTTGCCTTCTATGTTCAAAAACGCTAGTATGTTGCAATCGCAGTTACTCAACGATTGCCAATATGTCGCTTTCTCGCAAAATCAAATATTCTTTTCCGTCGTACTTGACTTCTGTTCCTGCAAATTTAGAGAAAATGATGCGGTCATTCTCTTCCACTTCCAGCGCGATCTTTTTGCCGTCGACAATTGCGCCGGAACCTACCGCAACCACTTTGCCTTCTTGCGGCTTCTCTTGTGCAGAATCCGGCAGAACGATACCGCTTGCAGTTTTTTCCTCCTGCTCAACAAGTTCGATGACTACACGATCTCCTAATGGTTTAATCATGTAAAGAAACCTCCTTAGTCCGATAACTGTATTTTCTTTTAATTAGCACTCATCTACGTCGAGTGCTAACACAATTATTATAATAATTAATTCCAATTCAAAATGCAAGCATTTTAACGCTATGCTGGAATTCTTTAGCTTATTTTAAAGGAAGGCTTGCCCATACTGCATTTATTGCGAAAACGAAACATTTTAAATGCAGAGATTGCTCCAAAAAACGGACATTTAAAAATAGGTGTGTGTTCGTTGAACGAATCCCTTTAACTATATGCCGATGGCAAATAAAAAAGACGATGCTCATTCGGCACGTTCATGATAGATTAACATTTCTATTATGTGCTATGATACGTTTATATCTTAATTCAACCATAAGGGAGTTTTTTATTTGTTTCCAAAGCGATACTGGTCAGTCATTTTGCTATATGTAGCCATGCTCATTATGACAGCAATTGCTCCGGTTGTCTTGCATTTCGGTTTTGGGGTTGATTTCCTCACCGCCGCCCTATACTCCAATGTAGTCGGATTTATTATCGCACCTATGTTGGTTGTGGCAATCATGCGGAAAGATTTGCAAGAAGAAAGGCAAAACGCCCCGATTTCCATCGGGCGCGTCATTGGATGGACTGCAGTCGGCGTGCTTTTGGCTTGGACGACACAAATTGTGGCAGTGACGATAGAAATGGATTTTCTAGGGATCGACCCCTCTTCTGAAAACACCGAAGTAATCGTTGAAATGACCCGCTACAACCCGATATTTTTATTGATTCCAGCAATTAGCGCACCCATTTTGGAGGAATTGATTTTCCGAAAAATCCTCTTCGGAAGCCTGTATAAAAAAGTCAATTTCTTTTGGGCCGCTCTCATTTCATCGCTGATCTTCGGGGTGCTCCATATGGATTTGACCCATATTCTAATTTATGCCTCGATGGGATTTGTCTTTGCTTATCTATACGTCAAAACGAAACGGATCATCGTTCCGATGCTTGTCCATATGACATTGAATACGGTAACTGTCTTGGCGCAGCTATTGATCGATCCGGAAACAATCGAACAGATGCAACAGGAAGTTATGCTAATCTTTTTTGGGGGCTGAATGAATTTGAGAATGGCAATGCTATATTTTCTGATGGGAATTCTTTTTACTTATGTGGCATTCACGAGCGCAAAGGAAACGGTTTGGAATGCCACCACCATTTTGTGCGCAATTGTGGCGACATTTGATTTCGGTATTGGGTACCACTATTTGCGCACGCATATGAAAAATCGATGAATGAAGGAGGCACAAAATGTCTCCTTATTTCTATTTTAAAGCGGGTAATTTTTCAAAAAGTATACGAATGATTGCAATTCCACCGACAAATCGATGTGATGGATTCGGACATCTTCAGGAATCGTAAGCCGTGCCGGCGTAAAATTGACGATTCCTTTTACACCTTGTTCAATTAGTTTATCCGCGATATCTTGTGCGGCCGATGCCGGAACAGTGAGAATGGCCACTTCTACATCCTCCAATTTTTTATCCAAATCATCGATATGGTAAATCGGGACTCCGCCGATGAATGTGCCCGCCTTCTTCTTCGACCGATCGAAAGCCAGCGATATTTTCGTATTGTTGTTTCTCAAGAAGTTATAGTTGAGCAATGCTGTCCCGAGGTTTCCAACGCCCACTAAAGCAACTTCCGTCACTTCATCTTGCGCTAACGTCTTTTTAAAAAATTCAAGCAAGTAATCGACATTATAGCCATATCCTTTTTTCCCTAATGCGCCAAAATATGAAAAGTCTCGTCGTATCGTTGCTGAGTCGACTTTTACGGCATCGCTCAATTCTTTGGATGATACACGTGTTTTCCCTTGGTTATGCAAATTCGATAAAAACCGGTAATATAAAGGCAAACGCTTGGCTGTCGCTTGCGGTATTTTTTGTTGCAAATTGATTCCCCTCTTTCTGTCGCTTTCCTATTATCTCTTTCTTGAAAAATCGCCTGATTTACCGCCTGTCTTGGAAACTAAATAAGTGTGCCCAATGACAATGCTTTTGTCGATTGCTTTGCACATATCGTATACTGTCAAAGCTGTCGCAGAAGCCGCAGTCAGCGCTTCCATTTCCACTCCTGTCGAGCCTTTCGTCTTAACGGAAACTTCAATCGCCAGCTTGTATGTTTCCTTTTCCTTCTCCCAATCAAATGTGATGTCCACGCCGCTTAATGCGAGCGGGTGGCACATCGGAATCCAGTCGGATGTATTTTTCGCCGCCATCACTCCGGCCACTTGAGCGACTGCCAACACATCTCCTTTTTCCATCTTGTTTTCCGTTATTTTCCTGTAAATATCTTCTGTCACATGTACGCTCGTTCGTGCAGATGCTGTTCGAACGGTCGCTTTTTTGCCGGAAATATCGACCATTTTCGCTCGACCTTGTTCATTGAAATGGGTAAAATCCGTCATTGATTATTCACTCTTTCACATATCATCTATATCTAGTTTAGCAGAAGTAAGCGGATAAGTCTGATTTGAAAGTCTTTTTCCGATTCGGCCATCATTTCAGGAAGAAATTGCAGAAACAATATCAAATGCGATACACTAATTAGGATGGGGTGAAAATATGATTTTAATGCAATTGCAACATATCGTTAAATCGTTTGCAGGCGAAATTGTCCTCGAAGATATAAATATAGAAGTGAAAAGCAAAGACCGGATTGCCATCGTCGGCAGGAATGGCGCCGGGAAATCAACGTTGCTCAAAATAATGACAGGCGAATTGGACTATGACGGTGGAGAACTTTTCAAAACGAAAGACATGAAGCTCGGTTATTTGGCGCAACATAATGATTTGACATCCGACTATACAATCTGGGATGAAATGCTCACCGTCTTCACTGAGCTGATGGAAGAAGAAAAGGAGCTTGCGGATATCGCTTCCGAAATCGAGAAAAAAAGTGCGGATGGGAAGGTTGCTGAAAAGCTGATCAATGAATATAGCCGGCGCCAAGAAAACTTTGAAAAGGCCGGCGGCTATCGGTATGCAGGCGATATAAAAGGGGTGTTGATCGGTCTTGGATTTTCCGAAAACGATTTTGATCTTTGCGTGAATGAACTGAGCGGCGGCCAAAAGACAAGGCTTTCTCTAGGAAAGCTCTTATTGCAAAAGCCGGAATTGCTCATATTGGACGAGCCGACAAACCATTTGGACATCAGTACGCTTACATGGCTCGAAAATTATTTGAGCAATTATGAAGGCGCGCTCCTCATCGTTTCTCACGACAGGTATTTTTTGGATAAAATTGTAAATATCGTCTATGAAGTCGCTTATAAGCGGACTTTTAAATATTACGGCACTTATACCGACTTTCTCAAGCAAAAATCGTTGAATTACGAGAGAAACCTCAAACTGTATGAAAAGCAACAGAAAGAAATAAAAGAGATGGAAGAGTTCATCCAAAGGAACATCGCGCGGGCTTCGACTGCAAAACGAGCGACAAGCCGCAGAAAGCAACTCGAAAAAATGGAAAAAATGGACCGTCCGCCAGGGGACGAATCAAGCGCATCCTTCTCGTTCAATGTCGCAAAGACGAGCGGTAACGATGTGCTCGATGTGAAAGATTTCTCTTTTTGCCATGAAGGTGAGACGGACCCATTATTTGCCAATGTTTCATTTCAGGTCCACCGAGGCGAACGGATTGCGCTCATCGGCGAAAATGGCGTCGGCAAAACGACGTTGTTGCGTGCAATCATGGCGGACCAAGATGACATCACTATCGGAACAAACGTCCAAATCGGCTATTACGCCCAAGAACAAGAAACATTGACGCCTAAAAGCACTGTGCTTGACGAAGTATGGGATGACTTTCCGCATAAGACAGAGCAGGAAATCCGCACCGTTCTCGGCAATTTTTTATTTTCCGGAGAGGAAGCGGACAAACTGATACACACGCTCAGCGGCGGCGAAAAAGCAAGGGTTGCGCTTGCAAAACTCATGCTGAAACGGGCAAATTTCCTCATTTTGGACGAACCTACCAACCATTTGGATCTCGCCAGCAAAGAAGTGCTCGAATCGGCTTTGCAACATTTTCCCGGCACTATCTTATTCGTTTCCCATGACCGGTATTTCATCAATAAAATTGCAGATAATGTGCTTGAATTGAAACCGGACGGAATGAAAACCTATTTAGGAGACTATGACTATTACATCGAAAAAAAAGCAGAGGAAATAGAAATCGAAAGACTTGAAAAAAAGCAGAGCGCAACAAGCGAAACGCCAAACCGCGGGCAGCTTTCGTTTGCAGAACAAAAAAAATTGCAAAGCGAACAACGAAAAAAAGAACGCCAAGTCGCAAAACTCGAGCAAGATATTGAACTGCTCGAAGCAAAGATCGCCAAGCTAGAATCATCGATGACAGCCCCTGAAAATTTCAATGACCATGAAAAGCTTCTGGAGCTTACTGCTGAATCAAATGATGCAAAAGAGAAGATTGAACGGTTGATGGATGAATGGGCTTCATTGCAGGAATGATGCCCAAATGAAAGACAGACTTCATTTCAGTCTGTTTTTTTATGCAAAAAAGCTTGCAAAGAAATGTTTTCCTCCTCCTTGCAAGCTTCTCTTCAATTGAATAGAAAATCTTTCTGACGAGAATGTTCTACGGCCACTCTGTAAACAACCCCATACAGAATCATCGTCGCGATTGTTGTGCTTCCCCCGTAACTGACAAATAAGAGAGGGATGCCCGTGATGGGCATTATTCCAATCGTCATCCCTATATTTTGGAACGTATGAATCAACAATAATGCCATAAAACCGAAACAAACATATGCGCCGTATGAATTGAATTCGAAACTTTTCATGCCGAGCGTCACTAGTTTATAAATCAGCAAAAAATAGAGAAAAATCACTGTCGCGCTGCCGATAAAGCCAAAGCTTTCCCCGACAATGGCAAAAATGAAATCTGTATGAGCCTCCGGCAATGCAACTTCAGCGTTTTTCATGCCTTTCCCAGTCAATTGGCCGGACCCTATCGTAAGCAGGGAACGATCGATTTGATACCGATCATCATCCACTTGTTGAGTTGGATCAAACCAAGTCATGACCCTTTCTATTTGATACGGTTTAATTCCCAACACGTTTTGCGACAAATCAGGATAGTTCACAATTAAAAGCACGGACAATACAATTGCAGCGAGCCCGCCTGCTATCAAAATCAACAGCAACTTCCAGTCAATGCCAGACAATATAATCATCGTCCCAGCAATAAAGAAAAACACAACCGACGAACCTAAATCAGGTTCTTGGATGATAAAAGCGACAGGCAGAAGCGTTGCCAATATAATCTTCGCGATTAGCCACAAATCGCTATTCAACGTGTTATTCACAAACTTCTCTTTATGTTTTACAATAATTGCTGCCAAAAATAAAATAAATACTACTTTTGCTATTTCTGACGGCTGTATCGTAATGAATGGTATTTCGTTAAACCAGCTCTTCGCATTATTCACAGGCCGTGCAATCGAATGAGGACTGAAATAAAGAGCAACTAGCAAAACGACCCCAAAAATATACAAATAAAGACTAGATTTATATATTTGATCTAAATCTACAAACTGCAAGGCGACCGCAAAAAGAATGCCTATTATATAATATACGATTTGTTTTAGCACAAAATTATCGTGATATTGCCCAAGCTGCTGTGCATTGTATATGGCTAAAGCGCTTATCGTCATGAAAGCCAATACCAAAATGATCAAATCAAGCTGTATATAATGTGATTGTTTTTTTGACATTTTGTCTATCCACCAAATTTCTATTTTAAGGATAAGCAATTTTAAAAAGCGAGCATTAAAATTCACTCGCTTTATTATAAAGCTTTTTCTTCATTATTACTAGTTATCAACAAAAATATATTTCTTTTAAATATATACACAGTTCTATTCACATTAAACATCGCTTATTAACAGGTTTTCCTCAGTTGCCAACATGCTTGTGGGCAATTTGTGCACAATGATGTTAATTTTTACGTCAATTCCATAGAAGGCTTTCCGTTTAAATCCCAGCTTGCAAACTCTTTGCGAGAAAATTGCACGCTTGCTGCAGCAGCAATCATTGCAGCATTGTCTGTGCATAAATGAATCGGAGGGACGAAAACTGGTATATTCGCATCGCTGAAACGTTGTTCAACCGCAGAACGCAAGCCTTTATTTGCCGCCACTCCGCCTGCTATGATCACTTGTTTCACACCGTATTTCAACGCAGCTTTATACGTTTTTTCCGTCAACACTTCGACTACGCTCGCCTGAAAGCTCGCAGCTATGTCTTCTTTGATTATTTTTTCGCCCCGTTGCTTTTGATTGTGGATAAAATTGATGGCGGCTGACTTCAGTCCGCTGAAACTGAAATCGAAACTTCCTTCTTCCAGCCATGCCCTCGGAAAATCGACACTCTCTTTTCCTTGCTGGGCCAGACGATCGATGTGCGGCCCTCCGGGATAAGGCAGTTCCAAAGATCTCGCTATTTTGTCAAACGCTTCTCCCGCAGCATCATCAAGAGTCTCTCCAATCAATTCATATGAACCATGTTCGCGCATCAACACCAATTCCGTATGCCCTCCTGAAACAATCAATGCAAGAAGAGGGAATTCAAATTCGGCCTCCAAACGATTCGCATAAATATGTCCAGCGATATGGTGAACGTTAATGAGCGGCTTTCCTTTAGCAAAGGCCAATGCTTTTGCTGCATTGACGCCAATGAGCAATGCACCGATCAAGCCCGGGCCCTCGGTCACTGCAATTGCATCAATTTCTTCCCAAGAGATGTTCGCTTCTTGGAAAGCTTGCTCTAAAACAATCGTTATTTGTTCAACATGTTGCCTGGAAGCAATTTCAGGAACGACGCCGCCAAATCGCTTGTGGCTCTCAATCTGCGAGGAAACAACATTAGCAAGGACTTCCTTGCCATTTCTCACTAGCGCTGCAGCTGTTTCATCGCAACTCGTTTCTATCGCTAAAATAATATGTTCTTTTTTCATCATAAATTCACCCACATCACTAAAGCATCTTCTCCGTTATCAGGATAATAATTTTTTCGCAAACCGCCCGGCACAAGACCGAACTTTCGGTACAGTTTTTGTGCAACTATATTTGACACTCGCACTTCTAATGATAAACGCCTTGCGCCATTTTGCATCGCGTAAGACATAGCAAATCCAAATAATTTCTCGCCGATTTTATACCCTCTGTATGCTGGAAGCAACGCAATGTTCGTTATTTGCGCATCATCTTCGACAATCCATAATCCGACATAACCGATAATCGCACCATTTCCTTCGATGACAAAATAATGCGCATGATTATTTTTTTTCAACTCTTGAATATATATTTCATGTGTCCACGGCTCTGAAAAGGAAGCGACATCGACCTCCATTACGTAATCGATATCTTGTTCCATCATTTTTCTGATAGCAAATTTAGCCATTGCGCCGACCATCCTTTTGACGTTTTAACCAATTCGTCTCCGCCTCTGTCATCCGCAAATAATTAGGACTTGCAAGATGGACGGATGCTTTTTGCTTTTGCTCGCTCAACGATATGAGCGCCGACGGCCTAGGAATATGAAAAATGTTATTTGGCATGATAGCGTCGTCGCCTAATTGTTCAACAATCATATCTTCAAAGGAGTCTAAATGAGGACTCAAAAACATGATTTCTTCTTCCAATTCTTTAAGTTTGTTCAACCATGCGCTCATGTCAACATTGCATTCATCCAATACGTTTTTCAAATGCCCTTTTTCCGATTTGTAAAGCCCCGTAAAGACTGTTTTTCGCCGAGCATCGAAAAATGGGCAAATATAGCCTTCGTAAAATTGCGCATTTGCCGCAATGATTTCTAAGCTTGAGACTAAATATAGAGGTATTTCCAGAGACCAGGAAAGCGTTTTCGCTGTCGTTACACCAATTCTTGTCCCAGTATAAGATCCAGGTCCTTTAGCAACCGCAATTTTGTCCAGCTCTTCCGGAGAGAGGCCGACTTCATTCATCATATCGACAATCGCCGGCATAAGCCGACTCGAGTGATCTTTTTTTATATTCGTAATCAATTCGGCAGCAATTTCCCCATTCTTCATCACTGCCACTCCTAATACTTGATTCGAAGTATCCATTCCAAGAATATTCATGTGCTGACCCCTTACATTTCCCTTGTATCCATTTTCTCTTTAAAACGAGCGATCATCTCTTCAAAATGATTGCCTATTGGATGGAAGCTTATTTTTCGTCTTTCCGGTTCCACTTGTTCGATTTCAATTTCAAGCCGGTTCTCAGGCAAATATTCTAAAATAAACCTTGCCCACTCAACGACGCTGACGCCATCGCCATAAAAATATTCATCGAACCCTATATCCTCTTCCGAGTGTTCGAGCCGATAAGCATCCATATGATAAAGCGGCAAGCTTCCTTTATATTCCTTGACGATTGTAAAGGTCGGGCTTGTCACTGAACGTTTGATATGAAGTCCTTTTGCCAAGCCTTTCGCAAACGTAGTTTTCCCTGCTCCGAGATTGCCTTCCAACGTAAGAACATCGCCTTTTTGAAGAAATTGAGCAAGTTCGCTCGCTATTTCCTTCGTTTCCTGTTCCGAATCTGTCACTGTTTCATAAAAGGCACCCATTCATTCACCTACTTTATGTATATAGCCCTTATTTTTCAATGCTTTCACCCGTCGATTCTGTCTAATAAAAACTTGTCCTTGCCTACCTTTATTATACGCGACTTTCCCAATCTTTGTTACGCGCAAGGCCAATTTTTGCGCACATTGTCGAATAAATTGCCAATCTTCTTCGGCAGCTGTTCCAACTAATTCGAAGTCTTCTCCGCCAAAATATTTCCAATCATATTGCTGAGAAGAACTGAACTGGGAAAAATATTCGCTGACAGGCATTTTATCGTCTGAAATGATAATAGTTGTTTTCGATGCTTCTGCAATTTCCCGAAGCTCATTTGCAATCCCATCGCTTATATCATTCAATGCGACACGCTTCAACGGCTCTAAGGATTTTGCAAAAGCCACTCTCGGCGCAGGTTGTTTGTGTCTGCGGACAAAAAAATCTTTGCCGTTCATGTTAAGCCCGTTCAGCAAAAGATATAGACCAGCGCGTGAATCGCCCAATGTCCCTGTGACAAAAACAATATCATCTTCTTTTGCGTTATGACGAAATCGAGCTTTTCCTCGAACGACATAGCCTATAATAGTTACCGAAATGGCGAGCGTATTTCCCGAAATCGTATCTCCGCCAATTAAATCCATTTTATGTTCGTTGCCGATTGCTTTCATTCCTCTGTAAATCTCTTTCAGCATTTCTTGTTTCATGCCAGCCGGAATCGTTATAGAAACTAAATAAAACTTCGGTTCCGCTCCCATTGCCGCCATATCGCTTATATTAGCCGCTAGCGCACGGTAGCCAATATGATACGGATCCATCGTTTTATTCGAAAAATGAATATGATCGACAAAAGTATCGACGGCCGTTACAATATCATGCGAACTCGGCCTGATGACAGCCGCGTCATCTCCTATCCCTTTTATCAGAGAACCTTGCTTATATGTTTGCTGCTTTACTGTATCTATAAACTGGAACTCATCCATGAACAACGCACCCACTTTTAATCGATATGCATAAGCATATTATGTACTCGTATTCTCTCATTAATCGAATATGATTTCAATTGTAAGTGCAGCAGCACGATTGTTAGCGTTAAAATTTCTTGGTAAAACAAAAAAATACATGTTTTGCAACATGTATATGTTTTAAGATAATGGCGATCCGGACGGGACTCGAACCCGCGACCTCCAGCGTGACAGGCTGGCATTCTAACCAACTGAACTACCGGACCGTCTTTATTGAATTTTGATAATTTGATTTTTCTTAAGCACTGCATTTTTTGAATGATTTGGTTGCGGGGGCAGGATTTGAACCTGCGACCTTCGGGTTATGAGCCCGACGAGCTACCAGACTGCTCCACCCCGCGATATGAAAAAGTAATTAAATTGTTCCTGTTCTTTTTATAATATCTTTGTCGGCCTGGCGGCGTCCTACTCTTGCGGAGGCAAAGCCTCGACTACCATCGGCGCTGGAGAGCTTAACTGCTGTGTTCGAGATGGGAACAGGTGTGACCTCTCCGCTGTAGCTACCAGACCAACGAGATGTTGG
>Ga0079226_10002765_pt1 | contig 13527 bp, 12 predicted proteins | sample Poulit2014_FD_76345 | JGI IMG/M metagenome (GOLD analysis project Ga0079226, IMG submission 76345) | Agricultural soil microbial communities from Georgia to study Nitrogen management - Poultry litter 2014 | ecosystem: Environmental > Terrestrial > Soil > Agricultural land | place: USA: Georgia... | reverse complement strand
GCGCAGGGTGTGCAATTATCGCGGGCATGGCCCGCTGCTACAGAGGTTCAGATGGTTTGTGCCGTTGATTAATGTGTGGCCGAGCTTGCCTTCGCCTGTAGGAGAGCGCCATGCGCTCGATAGGGTGCATTTGCTGCGCAGGGTGTGGCAATTATCGCCGGCATGGCCGGCTGCTGCAGGGGAGGGTGTGGGTGGCCGGCTTCGGCATAATATATCCGCTACAGTGCGAGCAGCTTTGTTGTTACCATTAGCAACATTAATGATTAGCGGCTTTTAGGCGTTTATATTTATGAGCAATAAGGATTCCCAACCCTTAGCAGCGGTACAGTTTTTGGAAGTTGCACCAGGGTTGGCTGGGCAGCGCATTGATAATTTTCTTATGGCGCGCCTAAAAGGTGTGCCGAAAACCATGATTTACCGCATTTTGCGTAAAGGTGAGGTGCGGGTCAATAAAGGTCGCGTTAAGCCCGACTACCGCATTAAAGCCGGGGACCTGGTGCGGGTACCGCCGATACGTATGGCTAAAGTTGACGAGCCCACGCCAATTGCCAAAGGTTTGTTGGATCGTCTTGAGGCCGGCATCGTTTATGAAGACAACGCGCTCATTGTTCTCAATAAACCGGCGGGGATCGCCGTACATGGTGGCAGTGGTTTAAATTATGGGGTGATCGAAGCTTTTCGGCAGATACGTCCTCAGTGTAAAGAAATGGAATTAGTGCACCGCTTAGACCGCGACACCTCGGGTTTGCTGATGATCGCGAAAAGACGCAGCATGTTGCGTCACTTACATGAAATGTTGCGCAATGACAGCATGGATAAAGGCTACATGGCTTTGGTGCGTGGCCGTTGGCCAACCTCCCGCAAGCAAGTGGATGCGCCATTGCAACGCGCCAATGTGCGTTCCGGTGAACGCTTGATGGAAGTCAATCCGCAAGGTAAAGAAGCGCGCACGCTTTATAAAGTGTTGCGCCGCTTTGGCGATTACGCCACTTTAGTGGAAGCCAGTCCCATTACCGGTCGCACCCATCAGATTCGTGTACATGCGTTATATGCTGGGCATGCCATTGCAGGGGATAGCAAATATGGTGATGAGGAATTCTCCAAAGACATACGCGAGCTGGGCGGCAAGCGACTGTTTTTACATGCCTGTTATTTGCGCGTGACCCTGCCCGATGGCGAAGTGCTGGAAGTGCACGCCGATCCAGATGAGCAGTGGCAGGCAGTGCTTGAGCAGCTGGCTGAAGAAGTGCTGTAGGTCGCCCATTAATAGGCGACAATAATATTTAGGTCTGTGGCTCGGGCTTTTGCCCCGCATGCCCACAGTCGCAGTCATGGGCAGCGTTTGCGCTGGTGCTATACATGATAATGGGTGATGTGCTTGCAGCTTACAGGTAGGTCGCCCATCAATGGACGATCTGCGATAATTTTATTTTCAGGAGATTTTTGTTGGATAAGCTTAGGGTTTTAATCTTTGACTGGGATGGCACTTTGGTGGACTCCATTGGCCGTATTATTGAGGCAATGCACATGGCAGCGGATGCCTGCGCAGTGCCGCGCTGTAAGGATGACGACATTCGCGCCATTATCGGTCTGGCCATGCCACAAGCTTATGATGTGCTTTACCCAGAGGCTGCTGATGCCGAACTTAAGCAGCGTTTTATTCAAGCTTACAGCGATCACTACATTGAGTTAGAAGCGCAGCCATCGCCTTTTTATCCTGGGGTGATGGATGCCCTAGAAAACTACCGTAGCGCCGGTTATCAGCTGGCAGTGGCCACCGGTAAAAGCCGCCGTGGCTTGCACCGGGTGTTAAGCGGGCACAAAATGCTCGACTATTTTGCAATTACCCGTTGCGCCGATGAAACCCGCAGCAAGCCGGATCCCTTAATGCTGCATGAGATTTTAGAGCACTGTGCAGCTGCGCCGCAGCAGGCGATTATGGTGGGTGATTCACCTTTTGACTTGCGCATGGCCAATAATGCACATATGTCCAGTGTTGCGGTCAGCTATGGTGCGCAGCCGCTGAGTGTGCTGCGTAAAGAAAGCCCAATATTAACCATTGATCACTTTTCCGAGTTAACCGAATGGTTGCAAGAGCAGCCTAAAACCTTATTGACAGGACACCAGTATGACGGATAGCAAGGACGGTCGCGGCAACGACCCTTGGACCGACAACCCTAAAGTTGAACGTTCGGCGAGCGCAGACCACTTAATCCTCGATATTGATTTAGACAGCCTCCCGTCCAGCTCAAAGGAGCAGCCCGTGACCGACAGCAATAACCTAGATAGTAAGACGTGGAAATTACTTGAGAAAGCCGTATTGGCCAGCGTCAGTGAACAACGTCGTTCGCGGCGTTGGGGGATCTTTTTTAAAATACTGACCTTTGCTTACCTGCTGGGCATGCTGGCTGTGTTTTCCCCGCTGACCGGAGGCAGTAAAAGTGTTACCACAGGGCCACACACCGCGCTGATTGAAGTGCGTGGCATGATTGCGGATCAAGAAACGGCCAGCGCCGATAATATCGTCAGCGCCTTGCGCAAAGCCTTTGAAGATAAAAATACCCAAGGTATTATTCTGCGTATTAACAGCCCTGGCGGTAGCCCGGTGCAGTCGGGTTATATCTACGACGAAATTCGTCGCTTGCGCACCTTGCACCCCAATATCAAAGTCTATGCGGTGATTAGCGATCTGGGTGCATCCGGCGCTTACTATATTGCCAGTGCAGCCGATGAGATTTATGCCGATAAATCCAGTTTGGTGGGCTCCATTGGTGTGACTGCCGCAAGTTTTGGTTTTGTTGGCAGCATGGAGAAGCTTGGCGTAGAGCGTCGTGTTTACACTTCAGGTGAGCACAAAGCCTTTTTGGATCCTTTCCAGCCGCAAAACCCTGTGGAAACCGAGTTTTGGGAAAGGGTATTGCAAACCACCCATCGACAGTTTGTGGATAGCGTAAAGCAAGGCCGTGGCGATCGCTTAAAGTTTGCAGAACACCCAGAGCTGTTTTCCGGCTTAATCTGGTCCGGCGAGCAAGCGCTTGAGTTGGGCTTGGTGGATGCTTTAGGGAACAGCAGCCATGTGGCACGGGAGGTGATTGGTCAAACAAAAATCGTTGACTTCACGCTCGAGCAGTCACCCTTTGATCGCTTTGCCAAAAAGTTTGGCGCCAGCGTTGCTGAGCGTCTAGCCGTGTGGGCTGGCTTTAGCGGGCCGCAGTTGCGTTAATTGAGTTAGGATTAAAAACAACTCGATTCAGCAAGGCAGTACTGGAGAGATTATTTGAGAGTCCAGAAACTAGCAGTTGAGGGTAGGCTGGATAAAAATAGATCGGCGCGCTTGCAGTTGCAGGCTCGCTGGTTGCGGTCTGAAACGGGTGATCGTGATTAAGCCCTTGAAAATAGTTTTTCGATCCCCATATAGTAGTTAGACAAGCAATAAAACACAGTGATTTAACAGACTGGGTTGTATAAAAAGTAGACAGAAGACGTTTTTTAGGATAAGATGCTTGTCATTACCTACCAAGTGAACAACTTGGGGCCGATTAGGATTCGACGCCGGTTGCAAAACTTTAGGTGCATGCCGAGTTGGTAACAGAACTCGTAAATCCACTGTTGCAACTTTCATAGTTGCCAATGACGAAAACTACGGAGCACAAGCTCTAGCTGCGTAAGCAGCCGAGTCGCTCCCCTGGTAGCTTCGGCTCCAGCAATCATCAGAGGATGTCTGTAAACTCGAAATGATTGTCAGATAGAACAGAATCGCCGCGTAGTACGTTGTGGACGAAGCGGCTAAAACTTACACAACTCGTCCAAAGCACCCTGCCCGTCGGGCGGCTGCGGATTAACTTAATAGACACGGCTAAGCATGTAGTACCGACAGCGGAGTACTGGCGGACGGGGGTTCAAATCCCCCCGGCTCCACCAAATACAAAGACCTAAACCCCTGATAATCCAAGTGATTGTCAGGGGTTTTTGCTTTGTATAGGCTATTAAAAAGTGAGCACTTTGTCGCTGCTTGCCACCCATTCAGCCAGCTCTTGCATGGTGGAGGATTCTGCACCTGCAAAATACGGATGGTTTTTATAGATGCCGCAGCGCGCCATACAGGTGCCGCAGACTTTTACCGGTACGCCTTTAGCAATCAAGTCTTTGAGCATTTTTGATAAGTCCTGATCGTAACCTGCCGGTGGTACGCAAACGTCGTGTGCCATATCTACCGAGTCATTCATTAAGAAAATACGTACTTTTTGTTGGTTTTCGGTGAGTTGCCCCGCTAAACGTAAACCGTTCCACGTCACATCGGTGTTGTCGTAAGGTTCGCGATTGAAAATAATTAAGATAGCCATTGGTTGTATACCCATCGTAAGAATTGTTATGACTATCTTAATTAGTTTTTAATAATATATTAAGAGGTGTATTGTCGCGATAGTTGTGTGGTATTGATACAGGTACGGGATGATCGGAATTGCATTTTGTAGGAGCTGGCCATGCCGGCGATTGCCATGCTGCAGGCAGAGTCTAAGCTGCGAAGGGTTCGAGCGCATGGCGCTCTCTTACAGAACCATCACATCCCCTGTAGGGACGGTCCATGACCGCGATAGTGTTCAGCTTGCGCAGGGCTGGTTACCACATCGAGCGCATGGCGCTCTCCTACAGAACCATCACATCCCCTGTAGGGGCGGTCCATGACCGCGATAGTGTTCAGCTTGCGCAGGGCTGGGTTACCACATCGAGCGCATGGCGCTCTCTTGCAGAACCATCACATCCTCTGTAGGAGCGGTCCATGACCGCGATAGTGTTCAGCTTGCGCAGGGCTGGTTACCACATTGAGCGCATGACGCTCTCTTACAGAACCATCACATCTCCTGTAGGAGCGGTCCATGACCGCGATAGTGTACAGCTTGCGCAGGGTCGGTTATCCACATCGAGCGCATGGCGCTCTCCTACAGGTATGGCACTTTCCTGCAGATATACAACCTGGTATTAACGGCTGCTGGAGATGTTGCTGAGGTAGCCGCCTTCGAAGCGCAGGTAGTAATACATGCCGCCTTTGGGGCCGTAGATCCATTCTTCCACTCGCAACTCATGGGTGTGGCCGTATGAGTTGGTGTCCAGCTTGTAACCGATGTGGGCGCGATTGATGGGTTCACCGCACTTGCGCAACACTTGAAAAGAATGCTCTCCGGTGCTCACCAGTTGTGAGCCGCAACGAAAAGTGCTGGCCATGCTGGCGCTACTCACTAGCCCCAAAACCACGGCAAATAAAATGGCCGTTGTATGTTTCATCATAAGCTCCCCAGATGCAGTGTACTGATCACGCCTTGTTCGGCGCTGCCTTTGCCTTCAGAAACATCCACTAAGTAAACTCGCTGGGCATCCAGTTGGGCCTGTTCGATTAAGTACTCTTTAATGCTGTTGGCCCGTGCTTGAGCTAAGCGGCGCAAGCCTAAGGCACTCTGTGCGTATTTTCTGAGCACAGCTGTTTGCATTTTTTCGAAGCGTTCTGCTTTTTTCAGTTGATCCCAGTCGGTTGGTGGTTGCTGCTTAATTGCGGTGCGGTAAATGCCTTCCAGTAGCGCTGGTTTTTCTTGCTCGGGCACTTGCAGCTCGTCTTTGCTGGATTCAATTTTAGTGCCGCGACTTTGTAAAATACTGTACCACGCATTGCGATAGGCTGCGGCTAAGCGCAGTTCGGCCAAGGGTGGGCCATCAAATACAGCATGGCTGCCGCCTTCGATTTCTAAGCGCAGTTCAGGGCGTTCTTGCAAGGCCTTAGCCAAAACATCGAGGTTTTTTGCAGCCTGAGCATTGATGGTGAACTCGCCAGCTGCGAAGGCCACTTCATTGAGGTCCTGACCGTTACCACTGGCCAGTCCGGCGATAAAGTTAAAAGGCGCAGATACGGCGCGGGTGATTAGATTGCGTAAGGTTTGCCAAATAATGGGTGCGACACTGAACTCAGGGTTGTTGAGGTCACCTTGCACGGGCAGATCAATGGCAATTTGCCCTTTGCGGTCTTTAAGTAAGGCCACCGCTAAGCGTACCGGTAAGTCCACTGCATCTGGGCTGTCCACCCGTTCACCCAGCTGCAGTTCTTCTAACAGCAATTGGTTAGTGGCGTCTAATTTGCCATCGGTGATTTTATAGTGCAGATCCAGATTTAAGCGGCCTTTTTGAATGCGGTAGCCGGCAAATTTGCCCGAGTATGGGGTGAGGGTGGTCAGTTCCACATGTTTAAATGCAGTGGCGATATCCAGCTGCTTAAGTGGGTCAAAGGGCATTAGGCTGCCTTTAATGGTCACGGGTGCATAGCGGTCAATGCTGCCTTTGATATCCACTTGCGCGACGCTGTTGCTTTGGTTGTCCAGTGTGCCAATGCTGCCGTTGAGCTTTTGCATGGCGGTAGCAAAGTTGGGTTGTAAGCTAAAGTCAGCAAAGTTGGCTGAGCCGTCATTAATCTGAATACCACCAATGTGCATGGCGAACTCAGGGCGGTCAGCTTGTGTAGTGTCAGCAGGCGCTGTGGCGGGCTGTTCAATCATCAGCTCACTGAGATTGGTGGTCAGATCCTCATTAATAATAAAGCGCACATAGGGTTGCTCTAGGGTGATGCTATCAATGGATAGTTTTTGCGCCTGCAGGCTGTACTGGATGCCGTTGACATCCACCGTTTGCCATTTAGCCAAGTCGCGCTCACGTATGCTGTCGGTGACATGCAACTGAGTGATGGCGGCGTCACCCTCTACAGCTAGCTGCAAGTTGTCTAAATCGTGGAGATTGAGCTTAAGTGAGCTGTTGAGTAGGCCACTGCGTAGATTGGCGTGAACAAAAGGGCTGATCCAAGCTTGGGCAGGGCGCAAGTCAAGATCACTGCTGTTAAGGGTCATGTCGAGATTAAAGGGCGCCAGTAACACCTGCGCGTGACTGCTCAGCTGGCCTTGCTCACCTACCCGTGTGTTCAGTTCTGCGCTGAAGGGTTGCTCAGCTTGGTTGTCAAAGTTTTTGAGGTGCAGGTTGAAGTCTGCCAATTCTAAAGCAACAGGCTCGCTGCGGCTGTGGTCAGCTAAGTGAAACTTGTGCTGGCTGAAATCTGCTTGCTGCACACTGATATGCCAAGCAGGGTTGTTCTGAGTGTTCGTCTCTGGGGTTGTTGGCGCCGAGTCAGCACTTGGAGCAGGAGGCTTAGGTAACAGTTTTTGCCAGTTCAACACGCCATTTTTATCGAGATCAGCCCAAGCGGTTAGACCTTGACTGCTGACGTTGCCAAGATGCACTCTTTGCTCAGTTAAATCAAAAGAGCTGTCGCTGATACTCAGCTGTTTTAAGCGTGCTAAGGGCTCAGCGTGTTGGTCAAGCGCTAAAGCATTGAGCTGCGCGCTCAGCTGCTTGGCTTTGAATTTAAGTTGCGGTTGTAGCTCGAATTCATACTGAGTGTCGAGGGTTAAACGGCCGTCATGCAATTTTGCACTAAAATGCGGTGAGACATAGGGCCACCAGCTGGTCAGTTGAGCATCTTGCAGTTTTAAATGGCCGTTGGAGGTGAGTGGGTTAAGGCTTAGATCACCTTGCCAGTGCAGCTGGCTGCCATCGCTGGCTTGTGTACTAAGTTGCAGTTCACTGTGCCCAGCAGGGCGGGTATCAAGGTGATGTAAAGTGATATTGATATCTGCAAAAGTAATGTCCACCGGCTCGGCTTGGCGTTGATCGTTAAAACGTAGGTGGCCAGCGTGCAGGTCTATTCGATCAATGAGTACCGCCAGTGCTGTACTGGCGGGGTCTTCAGGTTTATCGGCGGATTGGGGCAGGTTGAATAATTGGACTAGATTAAGCTCACCTTGTGGGTTGAGAATCACTTGCCCGCTGGGCTCTGTCAGGCTCAGCTGTTTAAGGTGCAGGTTACTCTGCCACAGGCTGCTGCTGTCTACTTGAGCATACAGGTGCTGCAGGCCCAGTTGCTGATCATCAGGCTCGCCAACCTGGAAACCCCACACATTCAGCTCAAGGGTGAAAGGGTTCAGCTCAAGACGCTGGACATGGGCTGGGGTGGTGGCGTAGTTGGCCAATTGCTGGTTAATCACCTGCAGGGCTAGGCTAGGTAACATTAAGAAACCTAACCAACTGTACAGGGCCAGTCCAACAACTAAACTCAGCAGCAGACGCTTTAATCCTTTCGACATCTGTGGACTCCTTAAAGGGCAGTGCGAATGAACAGTGTATGCAAAATTTGGCCACAGCAGTAGGGCTGCATTCAATAACCGGCTGATCTAGAGCGATGCACGGGGGTGTTTGCCCTGCATCAAGTGTGCAGGGCGATCAATTGCCTAAGGCTGTGAGCTGCTGTTAATCAAAAGCGCTTTAGCCGCGGTGACGGTTTCTAAAAAAGCTGATTAAGCCTTCGGTGGACGCATCGATAGCAGTGTTTGGGGTTTGTCCGGTGAGGCGCTGATAAACCTCATTACCCAGCACTTTACCCAGCTCCACACCCCATTGGTCAAAGGCATTGGTGCCCCACACCACACTTTGTACAAAGACTTTGTGTTCATACAGAGCAATTAAAGCGCCGAGGCGTCGGGGACAGATGCGTTCCAGCAGCAAGGTATTGCTGGGGCGATTGCCGGGAATAACCTTGTGCGGCGCTAAACGCTGCACTTCTGCTTCGTCCAGACCTTTATCACGCAGTTCTTGCGCTGCTTGCTGCAGGCTTTTGCCTTGCATTAAAGCTTGGCTCTGCGATAAACAGTTGGCGTATAACCATTGATGGTGATCGGCAATTTGATTGTGACTGACCACCGGCACAATAAAGTCTGCGGGAACCAATAAAGTGCCTTGGTGCAACAACTGATGATAGGCATGCTGACCATTGCAGCCCACGCCACCCCATACGATAGAGCCACTTGGGTAGCTTAGGGCTGCACCGTCTTGGCGCACTGACTTGCCATTGGACTCCATATCCAATTGCTGCAAGTGCTGGGTGAAATTGCGCAGGTAATGGTCATAGGGCAGGATGGCATGGCTTTGTGCTTGCCAAAAATCACTGTACCAAATGCCCAGCATGGCCAAAATAACCGGCATATTTTCAGCAAAAGGGGCTTCCTGAAAATGCTGATCCATACTCCAGGCGCCGGCTAACAGCTCTTTAAAGTTGGACATACCTATCGATAGTGCAATGGGTAAGCCAATCGCGGACCACAGGGAGTAACGGCCGCCCACCCAGTCCCAGATCGGTAGGACATTTTCTGGGGCAATGCCGAACTGCACAGCGGCGTCGATATTGCTGGAAACGGCAATAAAGTGGCGATCAATGCAGTCTTCACTGCCGCCCTGTGCCAAATACCAGCTGCGCGCAGCTTGAGCATTTTTTAAGGTTTCAAGGGTGCCAAAAGACTTACTGGAGACAATAAATAAGGTGGTTTCCGCATTTAAGCTGTTGCTCAGTTCATGAAACTCACTGCCGTCAATGTTGGCCAGGAAATGACAATGCACCCCCTGTTGAGCAAAGGGCAGTAAAGCTTCTGAGACCAGTTGTGGACCGAGAAAAGAGCCACCAATGCCGATGTTGACGATATGGGTTATGGGCTTTTCACTGTAGCCGCGCCACAGACCATTGTGAATGCGGTTGACCAGCTCAGTCATGCTATTGAGCACGTCGTGGATCAGTGGAATTAAGTCTTCACCATCGATCATTAGCCTGTCGCCGATGGGGCGACGCAGGGCAGTGTGTAAAGCGGGGCGTTGTTCCGAAGCATTGACCAGTTCGCCATTGAATAAGGCTTGAATGGCCCCTTTAAGTTGGCTTTGTTCGGCCAGTTGCATCAGCAAATCAAGGGTGCTGTCATCCAGTAGATTTTTGGAGAAATCCAGTAGTAAACCGTCATGGTTGAGGGAGAAACGCTGAAAACGCTGTGGGTCCGTGGCAAAAGCATCTGACATGCTAAAGTCTTGCATGACTTGACGCTGCTTAAGCAGTTGCTGCCAAGCGGGACGCTGGGTGGCATCCACAGGTTGTTGATAGTGGCTCATAACACCGCTCTATTTTGAACAAAAAGAAGGGTGGCTAGCGGCCACCCATCATATGCTGCAGTCAGATTAAGCCAGCTGCACTGGAATTGCGTTGCTGCTGTGGCTTAATGAACCATCGGCCGCCATGTACAGCAGGCGTGGCTCATGGGTTTCCACTTCATTTTCATCGTAAAGGCAGTAGGCACAAATAATCAAAATATCGCCAACGCTGGCTTTATGGGCCGCAGCACCATTTACGGAAATAATTTTGGAACCCGCTTCGCCACGAATGGCATAGGTGGTAAAGCGTTCGCCATTGCTGACGTTGTAAATATCAATTTGCTCATACTCACGAATGCCCGACATATCCAGCCAGTCGCCATCAATGGCGCATGAGCCTTCGTAGTGAACATCAGCGTGGGTGGCAACAGCTCGGTGCAATTTTGCTTTGAGCATAATAGTTTGCATAGTGTTTCTTCCTCGTTAACTCGGCGCTGCACTGATGGTTAAGGTCAGTGCGTCATCTGAGCTGTATTACAGATCAAAAATTATATTATCAATCAGGCGTGTATCGCCGAGATAGGCTGCAGATAATAAAACCAGTTGGCGGCTGTGCGCGGTCACTGGTTGTAGGTTTTGTGCGTCACGCAACTCTACATAGTCCAGGCGCAAACCTGCGTCTTGTAGGTTTTGAGCAAATTCTGCAAATAATGCCGCGTAATCATCACGACCATTTTTTATCTGTGCTTTAACAGCCTGCATGCATTGCTGCAAAACAGGGGCGCTGGCACGTTGTTGGGCGTTAAGATACCCATTTCTGGATGATAATGCGAGGCCGTCATGATCGCGCACAATGGGCACACCAATAATATCCACAGGGATACTTAAATCCGCAACCATTTTACGGATCACGGCCAGTTGTTGAAAATCTTTTTCACCAAACAGGGCCATATCCGGTTGCACCATATTCAGCAGCTTACACACCACAGTGGCCACCCCATCAAAATGCCCAGGGCGACTGCCACCGCAGAGGCCAGCAGACACGCCTGGCACACTCACTGTGGTGTGTTCAGCCATACCGTTGGGGTACATTTCTTGTGCGTTGGGAGCAAACAGCAGGCTGCAGCCAGCTTCCAGTAGTTGGGCTTGATCAGCGGCCAGTGTGCGCGGGTAGCTGTCTAAATCTTCGTTGGGACCAAACTGCAGTGGATTAACAAAAATACTGGCCACCACAAAATCAGCCTGAGCAACGGCTTGCTTGATCAGGGCAATATGCCCGGCATGCAAATTGCCCATGGTGGGTACTAAGGCAATGCGCTGTCCTGCTTGACGCGCTTCAGTTACCGCGGTGCGCAGTTCGAGTAGGGTGTGGATACTATTCATGCTTGAAACTCATGTTCGGCAGCTGGGAAAGATTGGTCTTTAACGGAGCGCGTATAGAGGCTGATGGCGTCAGCGATACTGCTTTGCCCTTGCATAAAGTTGCGCACAAATTTAGGGGTATGGCCGGTTAAGGAGAGGCCGAGCATGTCGTGCAGAACCAGCACTTGGCCATCGGTATCAGGACCGGCACCAATACCAATCACTGGAATCTGTACCGCCTTGCTGATCCGTGCCGCCAGTGCGCTGGGGACGCATTCGAGTAACAATAACGCTGCACCCGCTTGTTCCAGTGTTAAAGCATCTTCTAGCATTTGCTGTGCTTGCTGTTCACCGCGGCCTTGTACTTTGTAGCCACCGAAAACATTCACCGACTGCGGGGTTAAACCTAAGTGTACGCAGGATGGGATACCGCGCTCCGCTAAGCGGCTGACTGTTTTTGCCAACCAAGCACCGCCTTCGAATTTAACCATGTGTGCCCCAGCTTGCATCAGCGCAGCACTGCTTTGGTAAGCCTGCTCGATTGTCGCAGCACTCATAAAAGGCAGGTCGCACAGTATGAGTGCGCCTTTGTTGCCGCGCTTCACTGCGGCGGTGTGATATACCATGTCATCTAGACTGACCGGTAAGGTGCTGTCGTGGCCTTGTAGAACCATGCCTAGGGAGTCGCCGATCAGTAAAATCTCAACCCCTGCAGCGCAGGCGGTGGCGGCAAAAGTGGCATCGTAGCAGGTCAACATGGTGATTTTTTCACCACGCTGTTTTAAATTTAATAATGTTGTCAAAGTCACATCAGACATACAAAGGGTCCTCTTTGGTACCTTAATGGGGTACGCACATCGGGGCTGTAATAGTCCCGATGGCTTAGTTGTAAGTCAAGCATTGCAAATGGTTGTGGCTGTTTAAAGGGCTGCAAGTTGCGGAGTTGTTAAGCGCTGTAGGCTAGGATCAACAGGGCAGTGGCTTAATAAATCCGCCAGTAAACGGCCATCGGGTAATTGAAAGTCTGCCGCACACAGCTCAGCTAACGGCTGTAAGACAAAGGGGCGTGCATGCATATGGTAGTGGGGCACGCAGAGTCGAGCATCGTCAATCAGGTGCTCGCCGAACAATAGAATATCTAAATCCAGTGTACGTGGTCCCCAGCGTTCTGCTTGACGTTGCCGGCCCTGCTCCAACTCAATACGTTGCAAATGATCGAGCAATTGATGGGGGGGCAGCGCAGTTTCCAACAGTGCCACAGCATTGGTAAAGCGCGGCTGATCAGATGGGCCTAATGGCGCACTGGAATAGTAGGCGGAGCAGCTGATTAAGCGACTGTTCGGCAGCTGCCCTAAGGCTTTAAGCGCAGTGTTTAGTTGCTGTTCAGGGGTGGCTAGGTTACTGCCTAAGCCAATGTATACCTGCTCCATAATTATTGGCCCGGCTTGACATGGTTGGGCTTGCGGGTGCGCGGTCGGCGGCGACGTTTGCGCGGTTTGCCGCCTTTACCAGTTAAACTATTGATCATTTCGCGGCGCTGACTGTCATTGGCATTTTGGTAGTCGGTCCACCATTGGCCCAGTCCTTGGGTTTGCTCGCCGGCGCTTTCGCGCAGAACTAAAAAATTATAAGCAGCCCGGAAACGTGGGTGTGCCAGTAAGCTATCGGCGCGTTTACCCGCGCGGCGCGGTAAGCGCTCTTGCATCGCCCAAATTTCCCGAGTGGGAATACTAAAGCGCTTAGGAATAGCCACCCGTTGTACTTGCTCGAATAGCACTTGATTGCCGGCTTCTTGAAGTGCAGGTACTGGGTGCATGCCGTTATTGCGTAACTGGGCAACGCGCTCGGATAAAGCAGGCCAAAGTATCGCCGCAAACAGATAAGCCGGGGTGACGGGGCGTCCGGTAATATTGATGCGGTAGTCGGTGTTTTCAAAAGCATGGCGCAGTAGGCTGTCAACGTATTCAGGCTGTTGTTGCGCTGCTTGCGCGGTCATTGGAAACAGTTCGGCAAATAAATCGTACTCACAGAGCAACTCGTAAGTGCGCACGGCATGGCCGCTCAAAAACAGCTTCAGGGTTTCATCGTATAAGCGGGCAGCAGGGATATCGCGTAATAAAGGCGCTAAGCGGCGGATCGGCTCAGCGGTGCTGTCTTCGATGCTGAAAT
>Ga0079226_10002764_pt1 | contig 13534 bp, 10 predicted proteins | sample Poulit2014_FD_76345 | JGI IMG/M metagenome (GOLD analysis project Ga0079226, IMG submission 76345) | Agricultural soil microbial communities from Georgia to study Nitrogen management - Poultry litter 2014 | ecosystem: Environmental > Terrestrial > Soil > Agricultural land | place: USA: Georgia... | reverse complement strand
TGGCGGTTGTAGACTGCAACATTTAGATCCGAATCGTCAAATTGAATTTAAGGCGATGCAACTTGAGAGCAATCTCGAAAGACAAGCGGGATTAACTGAATATGAGCGTTTAGCGCCGCTTCGAAGTGCGTCAGAAGGCTACCGTTATAAGGCCCGTTTTGGCGTTAAAAATGTTCCGGCGAAAGAGCGGGTTTTAGTGGGTTTCCGTGAACGTTTAACCCCCTTTATCGTCGATATGAAACGTTGCCCCATCTTGGAAGATAAGATCGACTCACTCATTGAGCCGCTCTCTGAGATGATTGGTAAACTCACCATTGCCGGCGCGCTTCCGCAAATTGAAGTGGCGGTCGGTGAATCAGTCCATGCGTTAAGTCTGCGGGTTTTAGAAACGCCCACCGAAGAGGATCTTGCAATTTTAAAAGCCTTTGAGGTGGAGCACGATCTCATTTTATATCTGCAGCCTGGCAATGAATCGACTACCGTGTCGCTCTCTGAGCGGGGCGAGTCGGATCAAGCAATCTCCTATTCGCTTCTCGATTCATTAACGCTCTATTTTAAACCGTATCACTTCACGCAGGTCAATCCTGTGATGAATGATAAGATGGTGCGTCAAGCGCTCGATCTTCTTGATCTAAAAGGCGATGAACATGTGCTCGATCTTTTCTGCGGCCTTGGGAATTTCACCTTAGCGTTAGCGACGCAAGCAAAATCTGTGATCGGCGTTGAGGGCGATAAGAGTCTTACTGATTGGGCAGGGCGTAACGCAGGCTTTAACAACATTGATAACGTTGAATTCCATTGTGCGGATTTAACGAAAGATCAATCATCAGAGCCGTGGATGAATCAGACGTACGATGTCTTATTGATCGATCCGCCTCGTTCCGGTGCGCTTGAGATGATGGCTTATATTGGTCAGCTTGCGCCGAAGAAAATTTTATATGTATCGTGCCATCCGGCAACGCTTGCGCGAGATTTGGGCGTGCTCACCAAAGAGCATCCTTATAAGCTCGTTTCTGCCGGCGTGATGGATATGTTTCCGCACACCGCACATGTGGAATCGATGGCACTTTTAGTGAAAGATGAATAATTATGCGTCTATTTAAAAACTTTTTAGTCTACCAATTTGAAGAACCGCTTGAGCTCACGCTGTCTGAGCTTGAAGAAGCCCTTGCCGAGCGTCCTCTTGTGGGATGTTTTGAGCAGGAGATGGAATCCTTTGGTTGGCTAACGGCCTTCAATAGTGGAAAAACCTTTGTTGAGGCCGTGGATGGCGCGTACTTTATTCGCATGGGCGTTGAGCGTAAAAAATTGCCTCGTTTAGCAATTAAAACCGCCGTTGAAAAGCGCGCAGAAGAGCGAGAGCTAAAAATCGAAACGCGCAGCCAATATAAAGAGGTGGAAGAGGTCATTATTAATGAATTGATGGCCAATGCTCTACCGGAGCGAAGCTCGCTGTCAGCCTATATCGATATTGATAAAAATTGGCTCGTGATCGATGCAACGAGCGTGAAAAAGGCATCGGAATTAACCGGGCTTTTGCGTAAAACGCTCGGCACACTGCCCGTTGTTGCGCTTGCGCCAAAAGTTGCGCTTGCGAGCGTGATGACCGAATGGGTGCAAAAAGGCATTACCAGTGAGCGATTCACCCTTCTTGATGAAATTGAGATGAAAGAGCTCACTAAAGAAGAGGGCGGTACGGCGCGTTATAAAGGGATTCCGGCGATGTCAAAAGAGATTTTACAAAATCTTGAAGACGGCTGGGATGTGACGCGTTTATCACTGCTTTTTAATGAAGCGGTGAGTTTTTCACTCGGGGAAGATTTCATCTTAAAACGCGTTAAATATTTAGAGACCTTTCATGAAGAGCTTGATGAGAGTGATGATCTCTACACCATCGCTGCCGGCAGTGCGCAATTACAAGTTTTAATGTTTCGTGAATTAATGAGTGAGCTATATCAGCTTTGCCATCCATAAATCACGTAAAATAGTGAGATTATCCCATCTGAAAGCGATCTTGCATCGCTTTTTTTATCCGAATAATGAACGACTTTAAGAGTAAGAGTTACAAACAACTATGAGCAATAAAGAGTATACCGCCACGTCGATAGAAGTGTTATCCGGTCTCGATCCTGTGCGTAAACGCCCGGGAATGTATACCGACACGTCGCGTCCGAATCATATTTTGCAGGAGGTGATCGACAACTCCGTCGATGAGGCGCTCGCAGGATATGCCGATGAGGTGGTGGTAACGCTCTATGAAAATGGATTTTTAGGGGTGAAAGATAATGGGCGCGGGATGCCGGTTGATATTCACCCAGAGCACGGTGTCAGCGGGGTTGAACTGATTTTAGCAACGCTCCATGCCGGCGGGAAATTCAATAGCGATAACTACCAATTTTCGGGCGGACTCCACGGGGTTGGCGTTTCGGTAGTGAATGCGCTTTCCGAGGTGTTTGAGGTCTATGTTAAACGCGATGGAAAAGAGCATAAGATCGTCTTTAACGATGGGAATAAAGCCAGTGAATTGGAAGTGATTGGCACCGTCGGGAAAAATAATCGCGGGACTGATATCCGTTTTCTCCCCGATCCTAAATATTTTGATTCCCCAAAAATTGCTAAAAAGTCGCTCTGCGATCTCCTTAAAGCTAAAGCGATTTTATGCGCAGGGCTCACCATTAAACTCATCGATGAGACCGCAAAAGAAGCGGATCAACAAGAGATTGTTTGGCATTATGAATCGGGCGTTGAAGAGTATCTTTATGATTCACTTAAAAATGTCGATCATGTGCCGAGTGAAATTATTTTTGGCGAATTTAAAGCCGATAATGAAGAGATTATTTGGGGATTAGCGTGGAATGAAGAGGGCGCGCCTGTGATGGCGGAGAGCTACGTAAACCTCATTCCTACAACGCTTGGCGGAACGCACGTTAACGGTCTTAAAGCCGGATTAACTGATGCGCTTCGTGAATTTTGCGACCAAAGAAGTCTACTGCCGCGCGGGGTGAAAATTGCGCCGGACGATCTCTTTGCGCAGCTCAATTATCTATTGTCAGTCAAGATGCAAGAGCCTCAATTTGCAGGGCAAACGAAAGAGCGTCTAAGTTCGCGCGATATTGCGGGCGTGATTACCAATGCGGTGCGCGACTTTTTTGCACTTTGGCTCAATAATCATGTGGAAGAAGCAGAAGCGATCGCTGATGTGGTAATCCGAAGTGCGCAAGCCCGTCTTAAAAGTTCCAAAACCGTTTCCCGTAAACGGGTTTCACAAGGGCCAAAACTTCCGGGGAAATTGGCAGATTGCGTTAGTACCGATGTGAATCTCACCGAGCTCTTTTTAGTGGAAGGGGATTCGGCAGGCGGATCGGCAAAGCAGGCGCGAGATCGTGATACGCAAGCGGTAATGGCGCTTCGCGGGAAAATCTTAAATACCTGGGAAGTAGCGAGCTCGGAGATTTTAGCGTCAAAAGAGATTCATGATATTTCTGTTGCCATCGGGGTTGATCCTGATACCGACGATATTTCTGGGCTTCGGTACGGTAAAATCTGTATATTGGCGGATGCGGATTCCGATGGGCTTCACATTGCGACCTTAATTTGTGCACTTTTTGTGAAACATTTCGAAAAATTAGTTGAGTCAGGTCATATTTTTGTTGCTTTACCACCACTCTATCGCGTTGACGTGGGAAAAGAGGTCTTTTATGCGCTCGATGAGGAAGAAAAGAATCAGATAATGCATAAGAATGCAGGGTCTCGCAGTAAAGTCACGGTTACCCGATTTAAAGGGCTTGGGGAGATGAATCCCATTCAATTGCGTGAAACAACGATGAATTATAAGACTAGACGGTTGGTTCAATTAACTGTCGAAGATTTCAAGGATGTATCCTCTGTATTTGATAAGTTGCTCGCTCGCGGAGAACGTGAAGCGCGGAAACGTTGGATCGAAGATACTCAATTTTCTCAAGTAGTTAACTAAAACTAAAGAAATGTAAATACCTTTTGAAAACTGATGATTATATTGACTTGAGTGTTTGATTTTTACCTGACTTCGATAGTATCATCACAATGCAAGAAATAAGATAATTAGAATTAGCTATTTTAAAATTTTAAATAAAGAATTTTATCAATTTATTTTGTAAGGAAATTCACTGTGGCAAGACGACCTAATAAAGCTGTAGGAATCGATATCGGCACGACTTCGATCCGAATAGTCGAAGGAAACCGACGAGGAACAGACTTCTCGATCGATCGTGCGTATGAATATATGTTTAATGAAGAAGTCATGCGAGACGGTCTTCCGGAAGAAGTGGATGTTTTAGGGATCCATCTACAACGGGCGATGAAACAGCTTGGCGGAAGTAAAGAGGTGACAATGTCTGTGCCCTCCACTGCGATTATGACCTATAACGCGGTGATCGATGAAAACCTTAAGGGCGATGAGCTATTTACTACGCTCGAAGCGAACTTAGGGCAATATATCCCATTTTCGGCCGATGAGGTAATGATGGATTGCCAGATTATTGGCTCATCAATTGAAGAAGAGTATAAAAATGAAGTGCTCATTGTTGCAGCGGAAAAAGAGTTTGTAAACTCACGCTCGCTCTCATCAGAAATTGCAGGGCTTGAGGTTAAAATTGTGGATGCGGATATCTATGCGCTCACAACGCTCCTCGGGCTTAAATATGATTTCTCAAATTTTATTAAACAAGATGCGATTGTCTACATCGAGTCGGGCGTTTTTCGTACTGGATTTTTCATTTTAAAAGGTGACGGAACAATCTACGCGCGTGAGATGCCGATTGGCGGTGACCGTTTAACAGAGATGATCTCAGATGAGCTTGATATCTCTATGGATGATGCGGAAATTCAAAAACTGAATGCCGATTGGGAAAGCAATCAGATCTTAGCGAAATGCAAAGAGGCCTTTATCGAAGAGATGGTTATCCAGGTTCAATCTGCAATGCATGCCTATGTGCCCAATAACCCACAAGTGAGTTTAAAACAGATTTTTGTTACCGGTGGTGGCGCGCTGGTACCGGGCTTTGTTGAAGCGCTTTCAGGATCACTTGATCGCGCGGTTGAGCGAATCAATCCGAGCGATATGGTTCAATTTAATGTACCTGGCGTTCAAGCTGAGAAATTTGCCATTGCGTGCGGTTTAGCGGTAAGGAGTATGCTCTAATGAATAATATTCGGATTAACTTATTGCCTTGGCGTGAAGCGCTTCAGTTTGAACGCGAAGACCGTTTAAAGAAAACGCTCGCAGTAGCGGTACTGTTTGGGATTTTAATTGGGATTGCGGCGTGGTATGCGGTTGGCATGTATTATGACAGCCAAACCTATCGCGTTACCACTATTGAAACTGAGATGAATAAGCCTAAATATGCGCAAGCGGCTGCCAACTTAAGACAGCGTGAGGCACTGATTAAGGATCTATCGAATAAGCTTGAGGTGTTGAATGGCCTTAATACACAACGGGCTGAGATGGTGACTATATTAGAGCAACTCGCGTCGTCAAAAGAGAGCGGTGTATCGATTCACATTCTTGACTTTAAACCTACAGAGATCTCTTTTGTAGGGGCGGCGTTGTCTCAAGAGCGTCTAATTTCATTTACAGAGCGTCTTGAAACAGAGGTTGGACTTGCGCCAATTCCTTACTCTCAAGAGCATCGTGTGGGAAATGCAAAATTGACCCTGTTTGGGATCAAAATTCACCCCGAAGTTAAACGTAAAAAAGCAGAGTCAAAGGAGTAAGCCGTGAATAAAGATATATTAAGCTTAAGTGGCCTTGCAAAACTGAAAGCGCCGATTCGTTATGGTGTGGTGGTTGTGGTATTTATTATCAGTGCGGTAGTTGCGGCGCTCGGATTGATCTATTCATACAGTGCTTATCCTGAAAAGTTTGAGCAATTAGCCCGTGATGAGGAGAGCAAGCTTGATGAGTTAGAACGCCGTCAACGCGCATCTCTATTAGTTGAGCACTACGAGAGTTCGATCGAAGAGGCGGAAAAAACGCTTGATGAGATTAAATTGATGTTGCCAGAGACTGTTGAAGCATCGAACTTCATGGCGGAACTTCATCGTAACGCAACTGAAAATGATATCTATCTTACGCGCCGTACCCCGCTTGCGATGAAAAAGCATAAAAGTGGCTTTGTTGAAGAGATTCCCGTTTTGATTGAAGGGTGTGCATCGTATCACCGCATTGGTGACTTTGTTGCGAATCTATCTAACTTACAACGGATTATTACGCTCGATGAATTTACGATGAGCGATCCTGATCTATTAAATAATCGTCAGGTGAGTTTTGGGAATTTAGGTGTCAATATTCGTGTGTCTAATCGCGTCAACTGTGAGCAAGTAGGGGGAGGCTACCCTTTTTCAGCGACCATCTCTACTTATAAATACGTAGAGTAGTCGAGGGTGAAAAAAGATATGAAAAAAGTATTGATAGCAGTGGCTCTACCTGCCTTATTAACGGGATGTTTTTTTGATACAGACAAGCCCGATGTAGAGGAATTAATTAATGAGCGCTTTCAAAAAGCGTCACAACAAGTGAATCTTACGGTCAAACGTGAGCCAATCATTCCGATGAAGATTGAAAATTTCTCAAGACCCTATGAAGGAAAGGAATATCCAGATCCTTTTGAGATTGAGGCTGAGTTAAGCGATATCTTAAATCCGAAAGGGGGGCCTGATAGCTATGGAACGCATACACTGAATGTGGATCCAGAGCGCCCAGAGGGTTATATTCCTGGCTTATTAGAACAGTACTCCTTACAAGAGCTTACTCTAATAGGAACTATTGGAACGACCGAGAATCCAAAAGTGTTGGTGAAGGTGATGGGTGAAAATCCACTGGCGACACAAACCGTTGGACTTGGTGATTATATGGGAACAAATTTTGGACGCGTAGTGCAGATTGTTCCTGATCAATATGTGCGAATTGTAGAGAAATTTGCTTCAGATAAGACCGAAGAGGGTTGGGAAGCAAAAGAACGAATTATTAATTTAGAGATTAAGTAAAGGCTATTGTATTTAGGAGCTGTTGGTTATGTTATTGAAAAGATATGCATCTAATATCACAAAAACCGGTGCGGTTTTACTGCTGTTAAGCGGGTTTTTAAGTGCGTCTGCTCAGACGCTTCAAAACGTTGAAGCCGTTGATTTGCAAGACGGAACGCAAACATTAAAATATTACTTTGATCAGTCAGTAGCGGCGCCAAGCCATTACTATATTAAAGAGCGCGATGTACTTGTATTTGATTTTAACGCAAAAGGCGTTTATCAAAATGCAAAAAACCGAGTGCTTGATACGCGTTTAATCGATAACGTTCAAAACGTTTATATGAATAATCGTCTTCGTTCAACGGTGAATCTAAGTGGCAAAACCGATTATACAGTCGCAGTAAAAAACAATGTAGTCACGGTTCACTTAACTAACACTGCAAAATTAACAAAAGCGAATTGGGACAACCTTGTTGACCAAAACCAAAAAGTTGATAACGTTGCGCCATTAAACGATATTAACTTTATGCGCAATTCAGCAGGCGCGGGCGTGATTGATGTGTTTTTACCTAGCAGTCAAACACCGGTTAATGTTGTAGAAGAGCGTAACAAGATTCGCTTAATGGTAGGTGGACATACTTGGGATCCATCACAAAATCGTCGTATTGATGTGACGGATTTTGCAACGCCGGTATCTGCGGTTGAAGTGGTGAATATTGCAGGACGTGCTTACGTTGATATCATGACGCATTCATCCTATGACTACACAGCGCAACAAATTAACGGAAATAAATATCGTTTAACGGTATCACCGAAGATTGAGGCGAAAGTGGCAAGTCTTGATGAGGGCAGTGCGCTTAAACGTGACCAATGGTCTGGTGAGCCGATCTCTATTAACTTCCAAGACATTGATGTGCGTGCGGTACTACAAATTATTGCGGACTACACTGGCTTAAACATTGTAGTGAGCGATACCGTTAACAGCCGCATTACCATTAAACTTACCAATGTGCCTTGGGACCAAGCGCTTGATACGGTTCTTCTCTATTCAGGTTTAGGTCAAGCCCGTGATGGAAATGTAATTTTTATCGCTCCGCAAGATCAATTAACTCGTTTTGAAGGCGTTAACTTAAGAACTGAGCTGGTTCAAATTAACTACGCTGATGCATCTGATTTAGCACAAGTGATTGCAACCCGTGTTGGCGCGCAACAAAACGTAGATGCAGTGGGTGCTGGATTATCAAAACATGGATCGGTGAGCGTTGACCGTCGCACAAACATGCTCATTATCCAAGATACCAATCGTCAAATTAAAATCATTAAAGATTTAATTGCAGAGCTTGACCGTCCTGTACGTCAAGTGCAAATTTCAGCACAAATCGTAGCGGCATTTGATAACTTTGCTCGCGACTTAGGTGTTGTTTGGGGGGGCGGTTACCAAAAAGGTAAAGCACAAGGGGGCGGAAGCCTACAAAGTGACGGAGCTGAAGGTGGCGTTTTAGGTGGACTTGATACAGGGATTAATCTGGGCGCGAGTAATAAGACCTTTGGACTTCAATATATGGTTTTAGGAAAAGAACTTCAGTTGGGCCTAGAACTTTCTGCGATGCAGACTGAAAATAAAGGTGAGACCTTAGCATCGCCAGTTGTATTAACAACGGATCGTCAAACAGCGTATATTAAGCAAGGTTCTGAGATTTCATATAGTGTGACATCGAATGATGGGGTAGCAAATGTTGAGTTTAAAGAAGTGGTTATGGAGCTTAACGTAACGCCACAGATCACCCCTGATAATAAAATTATTATGGATCTTTTGATCACTAAAGATGAGCTTGCAGGGTATGCACAAAACCAAGAGCCAATTATTGCGAAGAAAGAGTTAAAAACTCAGGCACTGGTTTCTGATGGAGAAACGATTGTTCTAGGCGGTATCTATGAACAAGAGAGCTCTAAGATTGATAGTAAAGTACCTTTCTTTGGTGATTTGCCGATCTTAGGAAATCTCTTCAAACGTCAAGAGAACAGCAATCGTAAGGCTGAGTTACTTATCTTTGTAACCCCTAATATTATTGATCTTCAAGAGTATTAATCGAAATGATGTATACAAATGATCAAACTGTCTTCCCTTTGGAAGACAGTTTTTTTTTGATAGGGCCAATGGGGTCGGGCAAAAGTACTATTGGGAAGCTACTAGCACGCCGGTTAAAGTGCACATTTAAAGATAGTGATGAAGCGATTGTCGAGCGGTCAGGCGTCACCATTCCCCATATTTTTGATGTGGAAGGGGAGGTCGGATTTCGAAAACGAGAAACGGCGATGATCGATGAGCTTACGCAAATATCTCCGATGATTTTATCAACCGGGGGTGGCGCGGTCGTCACTAAAGAAAATCGTGAGCTGTTAAAGGCACGCGGGCAGGTGATCTATCTGAATGTGTCGCCACAAGAGCAATTTAATCGAGTGCGATATGATACCAATCGCCCGCTTTTGCAAAATGAGGATCCGCTGAAGGTTTTAGAAACGCTCTATAGCATCCGCGATCCGCTTTATCGTGAGTGCGCAAATTATATGATCTTTTCAGATAAACTGCCTCCGAAAGTTGTGGTTGATGGTATTATAGAGCATATTATAAACAATGATAGACCTTACCCTGACTGGTTAGTTGAGATAAATAGATGAAAAAATTAACGATCGATTTAGGCACGCGCTCTTATCCCATTTTGATGGCTGAAAATTTATTGGAGCGTGAAGAGATCACCTCTTTTTTAAACCCATCACAGCGTCTAGTGGTTACTAATGATACGATTTATGACTATCATAAAGAGACTATTTTAAAACTGGTGGATCAAGATGCTTCGCGCGTATTGATTTTGCCTGATGGTGAGCGTTATAAAAGCGCCGAATCGCTCAATACAATTTTAACCGAACTTCTTACGCTTGAATTTAATCGAAATAGTCAGTTGATTGCTTTTGGCGGTGGCGTGATTGGTGACCTTGTGGGCTTTGCTGCAAGTATCTATCAACGCGGCATTGATTTTATTCAAGTGCCGACAACGCTTCTAGCGCAAGTCGATAGCTCTGTAGGTGGGAAAACGGCGATCAATCACCCTTTAGGGAAAAATATGATCGGCAGTTTTTATCAGCCAAGCGCGGTTTTAATGGATCTCTCACTCCTTAAAACACTTCCCAAACGGGAATATTTAAGTGGTTTAGCCGAAGTGTTAAAGTACGGTTTTATCTTAAGCGATGAGTTTTTAATCTGGCTCGAAGCCAATCGTGAGAAAATTTTAGCGCTTGATTTTGAGGTGGTCTCTGAGATGATCTACCGTGCGTGTAGTTTTAAGCGAGATGTAGTCAATCAAGATGAAACAGAGCAGGGCGTTCGTGCGCTCCTCAATCTTGGGCATACGTTTGGGCATGCAATTGAGCGAAATATGAAGTATCAAGGCGTTTTGCATGGCGAAGCGGTGTCGATTGGTACGGTAATGGCTGGGAAACTCTCTAAGCTTGCAGGCTTTATTTCTCATGCGGATTTTGCTCGATTGGAGTCACTCCTTGATGAATTTGGTTTACCTATTCGTCAAGAAACCGCGATTGAAATGGATGCGATGATGAGCGCGATGCGTCTTGATAAGAAAAATCGTGATAAAAAAATTCGCTTTGTTCTCCTAAAATCAATGGGATCGGCTGAGGTAGTTGATGCGATAGAGGAAGGTCTAATTTTAGCAGCAATCAAATACGGAATGGTTTAATGAGTAGAGTAACGTTACTGCGCGATTTGCCGTGGCTCGATTTAATGCCGACGCAACGCGTATTGGATCGTCTTTATGAAAATATCATGTCGGGTCGGCATGATTTTTGCAGCGTGCATGGGGCATCGGGATCGGGAAAAACCCGCATGATGCTCGAGCTGGGTAAGCGTCTACGTCAAAATGACGAGATTGTGCTGACCATGATTAATGGTGAAGAGACCGATGTCTTAACGCTTTTTCGTCGCTCCCTTGGCGATGAGATGACTCAATCGAATTTCCTGCGTGATGATGTGTTGTCGATTTTGCAAGCGCTTATTGCAGAGGGTAAAAAGATCGTCCTGTTGATTGATGCTTCCGAGAATTTAAATGCTACCGAGCTTAAACTTCTCGACCAACTTCGCGTTGCTTGTAATGAGCATTCCCGCCACTTTTTCCTCTTTCTGTTTATGGATATCCATCAGAAAGATCTCTTTATTAAGCGCATTTTAAATCGCTCAACGAACTATACGCTATCGCCGGTTAATGCGATGCAGTTAAAACGCCTCATTGATCATGCCAATGCCTTTTTCGGTAAAACGGATGATGAGCTTAGCCATGCCGAAGTGAACCGGCTTCATTCGCTCTCTTATGGTTATCCGGGGCGTGTGCTTAAATTAATTACGCCTCAACCGAAACGATTTTTAACACTGCGCAATGTGATGGCATCGGTGATTGTGCTCGGGCTGTTAATTGCGGGAACGGCGTGGTTTTATCTAATTAAAGAGCCAGAAATTACCAATGTGATGGCGCAGCAGAAAAAAAATGCCAACATTACCGTGAGCTCGGTGGTGGATGGCGATGAGCCCAATGTAAAAGCGCGCGTAGAACAGTTAGCGGGAAATAATGAAAAAAACGGAAATGCCGGAAATGCTGATCAGGTTGCTACAGTAGAAACAATTGAGGCTGAAGCGAATAATCCTCCTGCGATGTTGCCGGTTAAAATTGAGACCATTAAAGTGGATCGCGCGCCTGAATCCGATGAAGAAAAGTTCGTTAAAAAAGCTCCCATTGTGGTGGCGATAAAAGGCGATTCTCAAACGGCGAAGCCTCAAGAAACAGTTGCGGTAAAACAGGAGGAGAAGCCGGACGAGTCAGTGGTAAATCGAGGACAAACTGAGACGAAGCCTCTTAAAGAGACAGTAGCAAAATCGGTGACAAAACCGGTGACAAAACCAGCGACTGATTCCAAATACTACATTCAACTTGCGGAAGGAAACAGTAAGCAAGTCGTTGAAAATCATCTGAAAGGGCGAACCATTCCCGGTGCGCCAATTATTAAACAGGTGGGCAATCGATGGGTTGCGGTGATCGGGCCATATGGCAGTGAAGCTCTGGCTAAAACGGGTATTCAGCATCTTCCGAGCAGTGTGAAGGCCCTTAATTTATCGGTTGTTTCAGGCAATCGAATTGGTGAATAATTTTAAAGAGACACGATGTCAATAATCCAATTACATAACATTCATTTAGCTTATGGCTCTACGCCCCTTTTAAACGGCGCTTCACTCTCGATTGAGCGGGGCGATCGGATTGCGATTATTGGGCGAAATGGCGAAGGAAAAACCTCCCTTTTAAAAGTGGTGGGCGGACGCATTACGCCGGACGATGGTCGTCTTATTTTTGATAAAAATTTAAAAATCGCTACACTTGAGCAAGAGATTCCCACTGATTTAACGGGTACGGTGTATGAGCTTGTGTCGGAGGGGCTCGGCGTTATCGGTGAAAAGCTAAAAGCCTATTACGCACTATTAGAGGATGCGACAACAGATGTAGCGCTCAATCAGCTGGGTATCTTGCAACAAGAGCTCGATCAATTAAATGGTTGGAATAGCGATCAGGCCATTGATGAGATTTTAACCCGTCTTGAACTCGATGGGAAAACTCGTCTCAATACGCTATCTGGGGGTTGGATTCGCCGGGCACTTCTTGCGAAAGCCTTGGTATCAAAGCCCGATCTCCTTCTACTTGATGAGCCGACAAACCATCTGGATATTGAGATGATTCGCTGGCTTGAAGAGCGTCTACTTGAGGTGCATCAAGGCGCGATTTTATTTGTGTCCCATGACCGTGCGTTTCTAGGGCGCATCGCGACCAAAATAGTGGAGCTTGATCGCGGTAATTTAAGCGAATATCCGGGTAATTATGATGAATATCTCAAGCGTAAAGCAATTGAACTGTATAACGAAGAGCAAGAAAATCGAGCCTTTGATAAAAAGCTTGCAAGTGAGGAGGTATGGATTAAAAAAGGGGTAAAAGCCCGAAGAACTCGTAGTGAAGCTCGCGTGCAGGCACTTCTTAAAATGCGCGAAGAGCGGGCAGAGCGCGTCAATCGTCAGGGAATGGCAACGCTTCATTTTGAAGAGGCAGGCGTGACTGGTGCGAAAGTGATTGAAGCGACCGATATGAGTTACGCAATTGGCGGGAAAACCATTGTCGATCAGCTCAATTTAACGGTAATGCGCGGTGATCGTATCGGAATTATTGGCCCCAATGGTGTGGGGAAATCGACACTCATTAAACTGCTTCTTGGTCAATTATCGCCGGATAAGGGTGAGGTAAAATTAGGTACGCAACTTGAAGTAGCCTATTTTGATCAGCTTCGTTCGGATTTAGAGCTTGATAAAACGGTGCTGGAAAATGTGGGTGAAGGCAGTGATTTTATCGAGATTAATGGTAAAAAACGCCATGTGATGGGCTGGCTTCAAGACTTTATGTTTTCTCCAGATCGCGCGCGATCGCCC
>Ga0079226_10002763_pt1 | contig 13534 bp, 10 predicted proteins | sample Poulit2014_FD_76345 | JGI IMG/M metagenome (GOLD analysis project Ga0079226, IMG submission 76345) | Agricultural soil microbial communities from Georgia to study Nitrogen management - Poultry litter 2014 | ecosystem: Environmental > Terrestrial > Soil > Agricultural land | place: USA: Georgia... | reverse complement strand
CATTTACCTCGGCTGTCGGCGAACAGCGTGCGCGGCAATTGCTGGACAAGCACGAGTGCAGCGCCCAGCAGCAGGCCGTGGTGGCGATGGAGTTGCGCCTCAAGCGCCTGGAGAGCCTGCTCAGCGATCAAATCGCGCTCGAAGCGCTGCATAAACCGCAGCGAGCATCTGCTGCGAGCACATCGTCCGGCGAAACTGAGGCCGAAACCAATACTGAGACCGATGCCGAAACTGCGCTGCCTGCAGTGGGCAACAACACAGGCGCGCCAGCAGGCGAACAGACAAGCCAGGAGCAGCCAACGGCAGCGGCCGCACCAGCAACTGATGCTGCGGATGACGGCCCTGCTGATGGCGCAGCGGCACTTGGCGCGGATGAATCCGTCGTGGATGGGATGGAAGTCGAAGAACTCGTGGAGCTGATCCCGCAGCCCGAGCAGGATGCGAAAGTGCCACGAACCGCAAATGAACAGGCCGCGGAAGCCGAACAAACGCAGTGGGAGTATCGCCCGCACAAGCCGGAATTGCCATCCACGACGCCATTGACGGCGCCGGATTCCTTGTGGCGCAGACTGTTTTCACGGGACAAGCACGATGACCGCTGATTTCATTCCCGAGCCGACAGTAGCCACCGAGCGGCCGCTGACCAACGCCATGACGGTGGATCTGGAAGAGTATTTCCAGGTCTCGGCATTCGAGAGCTACATCGACCCAGAGCGTTGGCCCATGTTGCCGAGCCGCGTCGAGCGCAGCATCGACGTGATTCTGACTCTATTCGAATTGTGGCAGGTGCGGGCGACGTTTTTCACGCTCGCCTGGATCGCGGAGCGCCAGCCGCAAATGATCCGCCGCATCGCTGCGGCTGGGCACGAGATTGCCAGCCATGGCATGCGTCATGTGCGCGCCAACACCCAGGACTGGCACGCTTTTCGTGCCGACGTCAGCCGCTCGCGCGCAATCCTGCAGGATGTTTCGGGGCAGCCGGTCAATGGTTATCGTGCGGCAAGCTACTCGATCGGTGCCGCCAACCTGTGGGCGCATGATGTGCTGGCGGAAGCCGGTTACAGCTACAGTTCCAGCATTTATCCTGGCAAGCACGACCGTTATGGCATGCGCGAGGCACCACGCTTTCCGTTCCGTCTGCAGGCGGGCGGCATTCTCGAAATCCCGATCACCACGCTCGAACTGGCGGGGCGGCGCCTGCCCTGCGCTGGCGGCGGCTTTTTCCGCCTGTATCCCTATGCGTTCTCCCGCTGGGCGCTGCGGCGGGTCAATCGCACGGAAGCGCGCCCCGCGCTGTTTTATTTTCACCCTTGGGAAGTCGATCCGGAGCAGCCGCGGGTGCCGCGCCTGGATGCGCGCACGCGTGTGCGCCACTATCTGAATCTGAAGCGCATGCAGCCGCGCCTGCGCCGCCTGCTGGCGGATTTTCGCTGGGATCGCATGGATCGCGTGTTTCCCGTGCAGGCGAGTGAAAATTCAACTGTGGCAAAGATCACTGCCAGCAATGCAAAAGTTAAGGAATCAGTCTTGTCATGACGGAGGAAGTGGTACAAATCAAGACGCTCGACGCGGCGCATGCAAAACATTGGGATGCGTTCGTCGATTGGGCCCCCGAAGCCACGTTTTTCCACCGCGCTGGTTGGAAAACCGTCATCGAGCGCGCGTTTGGCCATCGCTGTCATTTTCTCTTTGCGGAGCGCGCAGGCCGTGTGGAAGGCATTCTGCCGCTGGCTCACGTGCGCAGTCGCTTGTTTGCCAATGCACTCATCTCGACGCCGTTTTGCGTTTACGGTGGCATTGTGGCTGCCTCGAAAGAAGCGCAGGCGGCGCTGGATGCCGCCGCCTGCGAGCTGGCGCATGATCTCGAGGTCGATTATCTGGAATTGCGCCAACTCGAACCCGGCAGCGCAGAGCGGCCGCGCAAGGATTTGTATTACACCTTTCGCAAAGCCATCAGCGGCGATGCCGAAGATGACCTGAAGCAGATACCACGCAAGCAGCGTGCCGTCGTGCGCAAGGGCATCAAGTCGGATATGGAAAGCATCATCGACACCGACCTGGATCGCTTTTACGACGTTTACGCGGAAAGCGTGCGCAATCTGGGCACTCCAGTTTTCAGTAAGAAATATCCGCGCCTGCTGCGCGAAGTGTTTGCCGATGACTGTGAGATACTGACCATCCTGCATGGCAACGAAGCGGTCGCCAGCGTGTTCAGCTTTTATTTTCGTGACGAAGTGCTGCCGTACTACGGCGGCGGCACGCACCGCGCGCGCGCACTCAAGGCCAATGACTTCATGTATTGGGAGCTGATGCGCCGCGCCGGTGAACGCGGGGTGCGCTGTTTCGATTTCGGCCGCAGCAAGGTGGACACCGGCCCTTATCGCTTCAAGAAGCATTGGGGCTTTGAGCCGCAGCAATTGCATTATGAATATGAACTGGTCAAGGCCACGGCAATGCCCAACCTGAGCCCGACCAACCCGCGCTATCAGCGTGCCATCGCCACCTGGCAAAAAATGCCGCTGCGCCTGTCGCAGATCCTGGGCCCGCCGCTGGCCAAACACTTGGGTTAGCGACAATGGCCAACAAGGAAATCCTGTTTCTGTGCCACCGCATTCCGTATCCGCCCAACAAGGGCGACAAGATTCGGGCGTTTCACCTGCTGCAGGGGCTGGCTGAACAGTACACGGTTCATCTGGGGACTTTCATCGATGCGCCGGAAGACTGGGCCCAGCGCCCAGTGTTGGATGCATGCTGTGCCCAAACCTGCTATCGGCCGCTGACACCGCGCTGGGCGCGGCTGCGCAGCCTTGCCGGCCTGCTCAGCGGCCAGCCGCTCAGTTTTCCCTATTATCGAGACCGGCAGCTGCAGCAGTGGGTGAACCAGCTGCTGCGCGAGCGGCCGCTCCATGCCGTCGTCGTGTTTTCCTCGACCATGGCCCAGTACGTGGAAACCCACGGCAATATCCGCCGTGTGCTCGATTGTGTTGATGTGGATTCGGAAAAATGGCGCCAATACGCGCAGAACGCGGCCATCCCCATGCGCTGGGTCTATGCCCGCGAAGGGCGCCGGCTGCTGGCCGCCGAGCGCCGCCTCGCCGCGTCCTTTGCCGCCACCACCTTTGTGTCCAAAGCCGAGGCCGAGCTGTTCTGCAGCCATGCGCCGGAATGCGCGGCGCGCGTGCATGCCGTGCCCAATGGCGTCGACAGCGCTTATTTCGATCCGGCGCTGGATCATGCCGACCCTTATGCCGGAGCCGGCTCGCGTACCATGGTGTTTACCGGCGCCATGGATTACCGCGCCAATGTCGATGCCGTGCAATGGTTTGCGCACGACGTATTGCCGCTGATACGCAAGCAGCAGCCAGCGGCCCAATTTGTCATCGTCGGCACGCGGCCGGCGCGCGAAGTCTTGGCCTTGGCTGATTTGCCTGGTGTGCACGTAACCGGCGCGGTGGCGGATATTCGTCCCTACCTGGCGCATGCGGCCGTGGCCGTGGCGCCGCTGCGCATTGCCCGCGGCCTGCAGAACAAGGTGCTCGAAGCGCTGGCCATGGATCGACCAGTGGTGCTGACTCCAGAAGCAGCGACCGGGCTGGTGCCGTTGGACGCCGAGTATGCGGCTCTGGCAGCCGAGCCGCAGGCGCTGGCAGAGCAAATATTGCATAGACTGGACGCTGGCGTTGAAAGGCATGTGGCTGGTGCAGCACGCCAATATGTGCTGGCGCACTATGGTTGGCAGCGGCAGCTGACGCGCTTCACGGCGCTGCTTGAACGGGAAGGCTTTGAGTGCGGGCAAAGTATTGCCAAGGACGCGCGGCAAGCGGAGGCCTCGGCATGAGTTCGGTCAATGCCATGCATCGACAGGCACACGAATCGGCGCCAGTTGCCTGTGCAGCCCACTGGTCTCTGCATGCCGGCTTTGTCTTGTCCCTGGCCGTGTTTTTCTGGTTCTTTTTCGCCACTTTCCAGTCGCTGGTTCACATTTGGTCGAACAGTGGCCTGTTCCAATACGCGTTTCTGATTATTCCGGTCAGTATGTTCCTGGTCTGGCTGCAACGCGACAAGCTGCGCATCACGGCCAAGAAACCCGCCGCCACGGGTCTGTTTCTGATGGCAGGCTGCGGCCTGCTGTGGTTGCTTGGAGCGGTGGCCGAAATCAATCTGGCCCGCCATTTCAGCTTCATTGCCATGCTGCCCAGCCTGGTACTCGCATTTTATGGCTGGCGCGTGCTGCGCGTACTGCTGTTTCCGCTGGCCTACCTGTTTTTCGCTGTGCCTGTGGGCGGCTTTCTGGTTGGTCCGCTGCAGGACATCACTGCCCGTCTCAGTGTCTTCGCTCTGCATTTCACCAACGTGGCCGTGTTTGTCGATGGCCGTTACATCTACACTCCAGCCAGCACCTGGCACGTGGCGGAAGCCTGCAGCGGCATCAAGTTCTTCTTCGCCACCATGGCCTTCGGCGCGCTTTATGCCTGGCTGTTCTACCAGCGGCTGCACCGGCGCCTGATCTTCATCGGCTTCGTGTTGGTGGTGCCGATCATTGCCAACGGGTTGCGGGTCTTCTTCACCATTCTCATCGGCGAATATTTCGGCCTGCAATACGCAACCGGCACGGATCACTTGATTTTCGGCTGGCAGTTTTTCGGCCTGGTATTGCTGCTGCTGTTTCTCGCGGGCTGGCCCTGGCACGAACCGGACAGCGTGATGAATGCCCCGCGCATGACGATTGGCCGGGTACAGCGCGGCACGGGCTCAGTGCACATCCCGCTGCTGGTGGTCTGCAGCCTGGTGTTGCTGGTCGTGCCACCGGTATGGAGCAAGATGATCACCATTGAGCCTGGTGTGGATGCGCCCCCTCGGGAGCTGGCACTGCCCGATCAATTGGCCGGCATGGCGCAGCTCCGCCCGCTCGATGTCGGCGCCGGGCCGGGCACCATGTTTCGCAAGGCCAATATCCACGCACGGGCACGCTATGGCACGGCACAGCTGCCCGTGCTCGTCAACATGGCGGTGTATCTGCGCGCGCACGAGCAAAGCAGCGAGTTGATCACCCATGGCAACCAGGTTTACGAGCCGGCTGACTGGCAGGCGACGCCGATCGCGGATGACAACATGGCACCGCCGGATTTCGCGGCGCTGCAACTCACGTCTCGAGTCAATGCCAACGAGCGCTGGCTGCTCTGGTATGTCTATCGTTCCGGCGGCCATGCCACCACTTCGAAGATCATGGTCAAGCTGTGGCAGATTCCGTATCGCCTGCTCGGGCAAACGGCTGCGGCCGAGGTACTGACACTGGCTGCGCCGATAACCGGAGATGACACCGCGGGCGCCGCGGCGCGCCTGGATCAGGTGGCGCAGGAGTTGCTGCCTTGGCTGCAGCGGCATGTGCCGGGGGAAAGCTAGGCATGGCGTCTGCTGTCAGCAAGCCGTTGATCGTGCATATCCTCAACCAGATGGATGTCGGCGGCATGGAAACCGTGGCCCTGAACCTGATCGAGCGCAGCAGCGACCGCTACCGCCATGCGGTGGTCTGCATGCAAGACCGCGGCAGCCTCGCAGCGCGGGCGGAAGCGCTGGGGGCATCCGTGCTGGCGCTCGGCAAAAAGCCGGGCAAGGATCTGCGCGCCTATGGCCGGCTTTGGCGCCTGCTGCGTCGGCTGCGCGCCGATATCGTGCACACCTACAATATCGGCGCAATCGATGCGGCGCCCTGGGCGCGGTTGGCCGGGGTGCGGCACATCATCCATGCCGAGCATGGCCGCGATGCGGCCGACCCGCAGGGCAGCAGTCGCAAATACCGCCGTTTGCGCCGGCTGCTGGCGCCGGCCATCAGCATTTTCGTCGCCGTATCAGAAGACCTGGCCAGCTGGCTGGTGCAGGAGGTCGGCATCGCCGACAACAAGGTGCAGCTCATTCGCAATGGCATCGATCTGGAGCGCTATCATCCCGAGGCCGAGGCCGAGCCGCCGTGGCCGGCGCAGTTCGCGCCTGCCGGCAGCATCGTCGTCGGCAGCGTGGGGCGGTTGAATGCGGTCAAGGCGTTTGCCGATCTGCTGCAGGCCTTTGCCCGCGTTCAGTTTTCGGACACGGGCCCCGCGCCGCGACTCGTCATCGTCGGCAGCGGCCCCGAGCAGGCGGCACTGGAGCAGCTTGTCCACGAACTGGGCATTGCCGAGCGCGTGTGGCTGGCCGGCGAGCGCGACGACGTGCCGCAGTTGTTGCAGGCCATGGATGTCTACGTCTGCTCCTCCATCGCCGAAGGCATGGCGCTGACGCTGCTCGAAGCCATGGCCAGCGGCCTGCCGGTAATCGCCACCCAGGTCGGCGGCAACCCGGAACTGGTGCTGGCACAGGAAACCGGCCTGCTGGTACCGGCATCTGATGCTGGCGCGCTGGCAGATGCAATCGAGACACTTGTGGCCGACCCCGAACTGCGCCGCGAGCAGGGCCAGGCAGGGCGCCAGCGTGCGCAGGCGTGCTTCAGCATGGCTGCCATGACGGCCGGCTATTGCGCCCTTTACGATCAATTGCTGGGCCCGTACGCGGCCGCGACAGAGGCGGGGTAGCCGGCATGTGTGGCATTGCAGGGCTGGTCACAGCGAGCGGCGACAAGCCGGATGCCGCTTTGCTGGCACAAATGGCGGCGGCGCAAAAGCATCGCGGCCCGGATCAGAGTGGCCAGTTGGTGCTGTCTGGTGCGGGCTTTGCCCATCAGCGGTTGACGATTCTCGACCCCGACAGCGGCCGCCAGCCGCTGCAAAGTGCGGATCGTCGCCATACGCTGGTCTACAATGGCGAGATTTACAATTATCGCGAGCTGGCAAAAGAATTGCAGACGCTGGGCCAGCGCTCAGTAGGGCATTGCGACACGAATGCGCTGCTGACCGCCTGGCAGGTCTGGGGTGCAGATTGCGTGACCCGGCTGCGCGGCATGTTTGCCTTTGCCGTTTGGGATGCCCAGACGCATCACTTGTTCCTGGCGCGCGATCGGCTTGGCATCAAGCCCTTGTATTACGGCTTTACTCGCAATGGCGATCTTGTGTTCGCCTCCGAACTCAAGGCGCTGCTGGTGCATCCGCACATCGAGCGCCGCATCGAGCCGCGCGCGCTGGAAGCGTTTCTGGCGCTGGGTTATGTGCCCGACCCATTCTCCATTTTTCAGAATATATACAAACTGGCGCCCGGCCACACGCTGACCTACGATGCCCGCGAACAGACGCAGACACTGGAGCGCTACTGGGAACTCGCGTTTGCCGAGGACAGCGGCAATCCCACTGCCGCGGATGCGGCCGCGGAGCTGCGCCAGCGCTTGGACGAGGTGGTGCGCATGCAAATGGTAGCCGACGTGCCGGTCGGCGCCTTCCTCTCCGGCGGCGTGGATTCCAGCGCCGTTGTCGCCATGATGGCAGGCGCTTCTGCCGAACCCGTGAACACCTGCGCAATCGGCTTCGAGCGCAAGGAATTCAACGAAATCCAGTTTGCGCGGCAGGTGGCCGAGCGCTATGCAACGCGGCACCGCGAGCATCAGGTCGCAGCGGATGACTTTGATCTCCTGCCATTACTGGCTCGCGCTTATGACGAGCCGTTTGCCGACAGCTCCGCGCTGCCGACTTGGCGCGTGTGCGAGCTGGCGCGGCAGCAGGTCAAGGTCGTGCTCTCCGGTGATGGTGCGGATGAGAGCTTTGCCGGCTATCGACGCTATCGCCTGCATCTGGGCGAAAGCAGGGCACGTGCCATGCTGCCGGGCGGCTGGCGGCGACCGCTGTTCGCCACACTCGGTCGCATCTATCCGAAACTGGATTGGGCGCCACGCTTCGTGCGCGCCAAAACCACATTTCAGGCACTGGCCATGACCACTGCCGAGGCCTATTGCCACAGCGTCTCCATGATCCCGCAGGATTTGCGCGACATGCTCTACAGCGAGCAGTTTCGCAGTGAATTGCAAGGCTATCGCGCGGTCGATCTGTTTCGCGAGCATGCTGCCAACACGACAACCGAACACCCGCTGTCGCTGGCCCAGTATCTGGACTTCAAGACCTATCTGCCCGGCGATATTCTCACCAAGGTGGATCGTGCCAGCATGGCCCACGGCCTCGAAGTCCGGGTGCCGTTCCTGGATCACGAGCTCGTATCCTGGGCTGCTGGTTTGACGCCCGAGCTCAAGCTCCAGCGCGGCGAAGGCAAGCTTGTGTTGAAGCGCGCCCTTGCGGATCTGCTGCCGCCCGACATCCTGCAGCGGCGCAAGATGGGCTTCAGCATCCCGCTGGCCGCCTGGTTTCGCGGCCCGCTGCGCGAGGTTAGTCGCAAGGCGCTGACCGAAGGCGCCTTGCCGGATAGCGGCCTGTTCAATCCCAAAGCCCTGCACCGGTTGTGGGAGCGACACGTCTCGGGGCGCAGCGACTACAGCAGCGCTCTATGGGCGCTGTTGATGCTGGCGCAGTTTTTGCAGCTATGCGATGAACATAAGCCATATGCGCAGTATTTTAGCGACCACGAGCAAGGGAGGGTTGGACATGACGCATGTGCCTGACTCGCGCCCTGTGCCAAGCAACTCGCGTGGCTGCAGCGTCATTTGCGGCTTGCTGCGCTCTAGGACCAAACTTGTTCTGCTGGCAACGCGACCATGAACGCGCAGCGAAAACCTTCGTTGCTGGTGTTGAGCAGCCTTTATCCCAACAGTGTTCAGCCTCGACACGGCATTTTTGTTGAGGAGCGGCTGCGCAAGCTGATCGCTACCGAGGCCGTGACCGCGCGCGTGGTAGCGCCGGTGCCCTGGTTCCCGTTTCGCAATCCGCGTTTCGGCCGCTATGCGGACTTTGCGGCCGTGCCAGCGCGCGAAGTGCGCCATGGGATCGAGGTGCTGCATCCGCGTTATCTGGTTATTCCGCGCGTGGGCATGACGCTGGGGCCGCTGAGCATGGCCGCCGCCGTGGCGCCGTTGCTGCGCAGGCTGTTGGCCGCGGGCGAGCAGTTTGATTTGATCGATGCGCATTATTTCTATCCCGACGGCGTGGCCGGTGTGCGCTTGGGGCAACGCTTCCAGCTGCCGGTGGTGGTTACCGCGCGCGGCACCGATATCAACCTGATTTCCTCCTTGCGCATGCCGCGCCGGCAGATTGTTGCCGCGGCACGGCAGGCAGCGGCTCTGGTTACGGTATCCGAGGCGCTGCGCGAAGCCCTGCTGGCATTGGGCGCGGATGCAAAAAAAACGATTACGCTGAGGAATGGGGTCGATTTGCAGCGCTTTGCGCCGATTGCGCAACAGGAAGCACGCGCCGCGCTTGCATGTGTGCCAGCGCCTGATCAGCCTGTGTGGCTCGCGGTTGGGCATTTGGTCAAGGGCAAAGGAGTACATATAACGCTAAAAGCCTTGAGTCAGGCACTTGATGTAACCTTATTAGTCGTCGGCACCGGCCCTGAAGAGCAACCGCTGCGCGATCTGGCGGTGGACTACAGTGTTGCCGAGCGGGTGCATTTCCTCGGTCATGTGGAGCACGATGAACTGCCAACTTATTTCAGTGCGGCAGACGCACTGGTGCTGCCTACGGCATCGGAAGGCATGCCCAACGTGGTGCTCGAAGCCATGGCCTGCGGCACGGCCGTGATTGCCACCGCCGTCGGCGGGATTCCAGAGGTAGTCGCAGATGCCACCGCCGGTGTGTTGATGCGCGAGCGCTCGGCCACGGCCTTGCTTGACGCCTGGCACGCAGTGCAGACACAGGGCCTGGACGAGGCGCGCCGCAACGCCAGACGCGCCTATGCCGAACGCTTTGGCTGGACGGAGACGACGCGGGACCAACTGCAGCTTTTTCGCCAAATTCTTGGCGAAGCCCACATGCCTGCTGTCGAGGCAGCGGCCGAAACACACGTGGCGGAGCCAATCGTGGAACCGGTCAACAGGGAAGGGGAGTAGGTCGATGCGGATCCTGCATGTGCTCGATCATTCTGTGCCGCTGCACAGCGGCTATGCTTTTCGCACGTTGGCGATCGTGCGCGAGCAGCAGCGCCGCGGCTGGCAACCATATTTGCTGACCGGCCCCAAGCAAAACAGCGGTGCGGTACTGGAAGAAGAGGCCGAAGGCTGGCAATTTTACCGTACACCCTATGCACCGCGCGGCATGGGTCGTTGGCCGTTGGTCGGTGAGCTGGGCTTGATGCGCGCCCTGCAGCGGCGGCTGCAGGAGGTCGTGCAGGCCGTACGCCCGGATATCATTCATGCCCATTCGCCAGTGCTCAACGGCCTGCCTGCGCTGCGGGTTGCGCGCAAGAATGCGCTGCCATTTGTGTATGAAGTACGCGCATTCTGGGAAGATGCTGCCGTCGAGCATGGCACCAGCCGTGCCGGCGGTGTTCGCTATCGTGCTTCCCGCGCTTTGGAAACCCATGTCTTGCGCCGCGCCGATGCGGTCACGACGATTTGCAATGGCCTGCGCGATGCCATTGCGTCCCGTAAGGTGCCGATGAAACGCATCACCGTCATTCCCAATGCCGTCGATCCGGCGCATTTTACCCATGGCACTGCCGCCGATGCCGAGCTGCGACAGTCACTGGCACTGGATGATTGCACCGTCCTCGGTTTCGCCGGCTCGTTTTATAGCTATGAGGGGCTGGAAATACTGGTGCGGGCGCTGCCACTCATGCAGGACTGGACACAGCAGGTCAAGCTGCTGCTGATTGGCGGCGGCCCGGAAGAACAGCGTCTGCGCAGCCTGGTGGCAGAGCTCGGCCTGAACGACGCGGCGATTTTTACCGGCCGCGTGCCGCACGCTGAGATGCCGCGCTATTATGGTTTGATCGATGTATTGGTTTACCCGCGTTTGCGCCACCGGCTGACCGAGCTGGTAACTCCCTTGAAGCCATTGGAGGCCATGGCCCAGCACAAGCTGGTCGCGGCGTCCGATGTGGGCGGGCATCGCGAGCTGATCAGCGATGGCAAGACAGGATTTTTGTTTGCAGCGGAATCGCCCACGGCGTTGGCGGCACGGGTAGGGGATATTTTGGCCACCGATGGCGACACTCTGCAAAGCGTGCGCACAACAGCACGCCAATATGTCGAGGCCGAGCGCTGCTGGTCGACCAGCGTCGCCCGCTATGAGTCGGTGTATGGCAGCTGTAGCGGCGACAAACAGGAAGCTGCGGCGCGGCGCTCCGGAGCTTCGCAATGAACGGCGAAGCCGGCAGTCGTGTACCCGCCGTCATAGTCGGCGCTGGTGTGAACGGGCTGGGCGTGCTGCGCAGCCTGGCGGCAGCGCATGTGCCCTGCATCGTCGTGGATACGAGCGCGGCCCTGCCAGCCATGCGCAGCCGTTTTGGCCGCAAGCATGTCTATCGAGATGACGGCGCGGATGCCGTCATCCGGGCGCTGGAACAGATTGCTGCCGACATGCGCGGCGAGCGCCCGGCGCTGGTCCTGACCCAGGAACATGCCGTGACGCATGTTTCCAGGCAGCGCGAGCGCCTGCAGGACTTGTATCGCTTTACGCTGCCGGCACATGATGTACTGACCGCGCTTATGCACAAGGAGGGTTTCTACAAGTTAGCGCTGGCGGCGGGTGCAAGCATCCCGCGTAGCTGCCACATCACTACGACTGCGCAGATCGATGCCTTGGCTGCATTGCAGCCGCCGTTGGTGGTCAAGCCTGGCGTGCGTGATCGCGCCTATGCGGCCCGTTTTCGCAAGGCTTATCGAGTGGAAAGCGTAGGCGAGGCACAGACGCTGGTGCAGCGCATTTTGCCTATACTGGCCGATGTGGTCGTGCAAGAGTGGATCGAAGGAGCAGACTCGGATATCTACTTTTGCCTGCAATATGTCGCGGCTGAAGGTGAGACGGCGGCATCTTTTGTCGGCCGTAAAATACGTTCTTGGCCGCCGCAGGTGGGCGGCACGGCGTGTTGTGCGCCGGCGCCTGATGCGAAAGTGTTGTCTGCTAGAACCACGGCATTTTTTGCCCATGTCGGCATGAGGGGGTTTGCAAGCATGGAATACAAGCGTGATGTTCGCAGCGGGGAGTTTTTCATGGTGGAACCCACGATTGGCCGAACTGACCATCAAGAAGAGGTTGCCACCTTGAACGGTGTCAATATTCCGTTGGCGGCATATCGAGCCGAGCTGGGGCTGGCTATTGCGCCAGTGTCAAGCAGTAAAAAGCCGGTGTGCGTCTGGCGCGATCGGGCGGCGGATCAACAGTCTGCGGCGCGCTCGACTAGTGTAGCACCCTGGCAACCGCCCCAGGCACGCATAGTAGATTCACTATGGCGGGTAGCGGATCCCATGCCTGCGGTAGTGCCTTTCGTCAGCAGACTCAAGCGACGTGCGCACCGCATAATGCGCGCCGGGCGCAATACGGCCAGCAGCAGCAAAACAAAGTCATGATCATGCTTGATCGGGTAACTCATCGCTTGCGCTCATCGCGCCGCTTGGCAATCTCACTGCAACAACATCTGGATGGTGCGGCCGACTGGCTTGCCCAAGCACAAGATGTCAGTGCAGATGATGGTGTTCCTGCTTATTACAATGCCAAAACGAAACGTTGGGCAGCATCTTATCCGGAAACCACCGGCTACATCATCCCGACTCTGTATCGTTATGCCAAGTTGAGCGGACGTGCGGAATTCGCTGAGCGCGCCACACGCATGGCGCATTGGGAAAGCAGCATTCAGCTGCCGGACGGCGCCGTACGCGCCGGCACCATGGATGCGGACAAGATCGTGCCGACCATTTTCAACACCGGACAAGTTCTGTTTGGCTGGGCCGCAGCCTGGGAAGAGACCGGCGCAGAACGCTTTCGCCAGTCGCTGGTTCAGGCTGCCGATTGGCTTTTGTCTGCCCAGGACAACGATGGCGCTTGGCGGAACTTTGCATCACCCTATGCGCTCGATGGTGTCAACACCTATAACACCCGGGTGGCTTTCGGATTGGCGCGGACAGCCCAGGCGCTGGACGATGAGCGCTATGCGCAAGCCGCCAAAACCAATGTCGATTGGGCCTTGACGCAAGTGCGGGCCAACGGCTGGCTTGACAACAACGATCTGCAGGATAATCACCGACCATTAACGCATACAATTGCTTATGCCATACGCGGTATCCTGGAAGTGGGTATGTTGACCGATACACCTCGTTTTGTATCCATGGCGGAAAAAATGGCAGACTCGGTAGCCAGTGCGCAGCGGCGTGACGGCGCCCTACCGGGCCGGCTGGACATGCACTGGCGCGCCGCCACGCGCTGGAGTTGCCTGACAGGCAATGCGCAAATGGCGATTGTTTGGCAGCGCCTGGCAGCGCTTGATGGCAAGCCGAAGTGGCGCGATCATGCACGGCGCTGCATGGATTTTACGCGTGCGACACAGAATCTAGCGGCCAGCGATATCGCATGTCGCGGTGGCATAGCGGGTTCCTGGCCCAGGAGCGGCGAGTATATGCGCTGGCGCTACCCGAATTGGGCTGCGAAATTCTTCATGGATGCACTCATGCCAGAGGTATATGACTGATGCGCGATCTGCTGCTGGTTCTGATCGTGCTGAGTACGTTGCCGAT
>Ga0079226_10002762_pt1 | contig 13534 bp, 7 predicted proteins | sample Poulit2014_FD_76345 | JGI IMG/M metagenome (GOLD analysis project Ga0079226, IMG submission 76345) | Agricultural soil microbial communities from Georgia to study Nitrogen management - Poultry litter 2014 | ecosystem: Environmental > Terrestrial > Soil > Agricultural land | place: USA: Georgia... | reverse complement strand
TTTCTTGATTTGATTCAAGAAGGTAACATGGGCTTGATGAAGGCTGTTGAAAAGTTTGATTACCGTAAGGGATTTAAGTTTTCAACGTATGCTACTTGGTGGATCCGCCAGGCAATTACGCGTGCTATTGCTGACCAAGCACGGACGATTCGTATCCCAGTTCATATGGTTGAAACTATCAACAAGTTGATCCGGATCCAGCGTCAATTATTACAAGACCTTGGTCGTGAACCGATCCCTGAAGAAATTGGTGCAGAGATGGATATGCCAACTGAAAAAGTGCGTGAGATCTTAAAAATCGCGCAGGAGCCAGTTTCACTTGAAACACCGATTGGTGAAGAAGATGATTCTCACTTAGGTGATTTTATCGAAGATGCTGAAGCAACGAGTCCAGCAGACCATGCTGCTTATGAATTGTTAAAGGAACAATTAGAAAGTGTACTTGATACTTTAACTGACAGAGAAGAAAATGTTTTGCGTTTACGTTTTGGCCTAGACGATGGTCGAACACGTACTTTAGAAGAAGTGGGTCGTGTTTTCGGTGTAACTCGTGAACGGATCCGTCAGATCGAAGCAAAGGCGTTACGTAAACTACGTCATCCTTCTAGATCAAAACAATTGAAAGATTTTTTAGATTAAGCTAAATTATCTTCTCTGGTTTTAATAAATAAAGAGAAGTGAAAGGTCGAATATAATCCGGCCTTTTTTCTATACATAATATTAAATTTAGTAAAGATAAGAGAAACGCTTTTGATTTGGTGTAAAATAAACTTAAGAGTAGATAATTGATTAAGGAGTAGGAAATGGATTCAAATAGATTGTCACAGCGACTATTACATGTCGCACAACATGTTCCGAAAGGAGCACGTTTGGCCGATATTGGTTCTGATCATGCTTATTTACCAGTTTATTTGGCAAAAAGAGGTCTTATCTCATATGCGGTTGCAGGTGAAGTTGCTCAAGGTCCACATATGAATGCTTCACGGGTCATTCAACAAGCAAACGTGGAAAACATCGTTCAATCGCGTTTAGGAGATGGTTTGGCGGCTTTTACCGAAGCTGATCAAATCGATACGATCACTATTTGTGGAATGGGTGGAGCTTTGATGGTTGATATTTTAAGTGCATCCCCCGCTAAGCTAGCGACTCGCCCTTTATTGATCTTGCAACCGAATATCGGTATGGAACTTGTTCGGAGTTGGTTAGCAAAAAATCACTACCAAATTGTTGCTGAAGATATCTTGCGGGATTTAGGTCACGTGTATGAGATGATGGTCGCAAAACCAGTTGCAAAAGAACAGCAATTGACAACTGATGAGATCTTTTTTGGCCCGTGTTTATTGCAGCAAAAAGACCCAGCGTTCGTTGAAAAGTGGACACGGGAATTAAAACGAGAAGAAAAAATACACGCTGCACTCACAGCTGCCAATAAAGAAAACACGCCGAAATATCGTGAGGTTCAAGCTAAGATCAAACAAATCAAGGGAGTGTTATGAAATGACTACGGTCAATGATATCGTCAATAAATTTGAAAAATTTGCCCCTAAGTGGTTAGCTGAAAAAGGTGACCCGGTTGGTTTACAACTTGGAGATTTAACACAAACGGTCCATAAAATGATGGTTTCCTTAGACGTTCGGCCTGAAACAGTGCAAGAAGCGATCAAGAATAATGTCGATTTTATTTTTGCCCATCATCCAGCAATGTTTCATCCGATCCATAGTTTTGATCTGAGTGTTCCACAAAACCAAATGTACGCAGAACTGATCAAACATAATATTTCTGTTTATGCTGCACATACTAATCTGGATAGTGCTAATGGCGGAATGAATGACTGGTTAGCTGACAAATTAGGCTTACAACATACGGAACCATTATTGGGACCAAAGACAGAAAAAATGTATAAATTGGCTGTGTTTGTACCAGTAAAAGCAGCTGACAAATTACGACAGGGCTTAATTACAGCAGGTGCTGGAAATATCGGTAATTATTCTGGTTGTTCCTTTTCGATTCAGGGACAAGGACGGTTCGTCCCACAAGAAGGGGCGCAACCCTATCTGGGAACACTAGGACAAGAAGAAAAAGTAGCAGAAGAAAAAGTCGAAGTTATTTTTTCAGCCGAAAATAAAAATCAAGTGTTATCTGCGATGTATGCTAACCATCCGTATGAGGAGGTCGTTTATGATCTTTATCAAATTGAGGATGTCGGTGAAAAATATGGGATGGGACGGATCGGTGAACTGTCAGATACCATGTCTGTTGAAGAGTTTGTTGCACAATGCAAAGAGGCTTTTCAAATTCCTGCTCTACGCCTTATCAGTCCAGATGTTACACGAAAAATTAAGCGCGTAGCCGTGTTAGGTGGCAGTGGCTCACAGTTTTATACTGATGCTTTAGCTAAGAAAGCGGATGTTTATGTAACTGGCGATGTTAGTTACCATACAGCACATGATATGTTAGCAAGTGGTTTGAATGTGATCGATCCTGGACATCATTTTGAATGGATCTGTCAACCTGAGCTCAAGCGTTTGTTTAGCCAGTGGGCACAAACAGAAAATTGGTCGGTCGATGTGATCACAACAAAAATCAATACAGATCCGTTTTTATTTATGTAAATCAATGAATTAAATTAAAAAGGAGAGTTTTTCATGGCAAAATATGATAATTTAGTACCACGATTTTTAAAATATGTACGCAAAGAAACTCGGTCCGATGAAGAGTCGACTACAGTTCCTTCCACGCAAAATCAGGTTGAATTCGCCAATGAATTAGTACTGGAATTAAACGAGATCGGTTTATCTAACGTACGGATCGCGCAAGGAAGCAGCTATGTTTTTGCAACTTTACCAAGTAATTTACCCGCGGATACATCGGCTAAAAAAGTCGGCTTTATTTCACATATTGATACGGCTGATTTTAATGCTAAAAATGTTTCTCCCCAAGTAGTGGAAAATTATGATGGTGAATCTGAGATCAAACTGGGTACGAGCGGATATTCCTTGGCGCCAGATGAATTTCCTAATTTAAAAAATTATCGTGGTGACAATTTGATCACAACCGACGGAACGACACTTTTAGGTGCCGACGACAAAGCGGGTGTGACTGAAATTATGACTGCTGTGGAATATTTGAGTAAACATCCAGAAATCAAACACGGTGAAATAGAAGTTGCTTTCGGTCCCGACGAAGAGATCGGAACGGGGGCTGATCGTTTTGAAGTTGATGAATTCGGGGCTGACCTTGCTTATACAGTTGACGGTGGACCATTAGGACAGTTGGAATATGAAACATTTAATGCAGCACAAGCTACGATCAAATTCGTTGGTAAAGATGTTCATCCATCAGAAGCCAAGGGCATTATGATCAATGCATTAAAATTAGCAGTTGAATTTGAAAATCATCTCCCAAGTGCTGAAGTTCCAGAAAAGACTGAAGGTCGTCAAGGGTTCTTTCATTTGTTAGGAATCAATGGCACTGTTGATGAAGCAAAGATGACCTACATTATTCGTGACCATGACCGTGCTAAATTTGAAGAAAGAAAACAATTAGTTAAAAATATCGTTGGTAAAATGAATGAACAATTCGATGAAGACCGCGTAATTTTGGATATGAAAGATCAGTATTACAATATGCGTGAGATCATTGAAAAAGATATGACTGTTGTTGACTTGGCAAAAACAGCAATGGAAGAGCTCAACATTAAACCACTGATTGCACCTGTACGTGGTGGTACTGATGGTTCTAAAATTTCATTCATGGGCTTACCCACACCAAACTTGTTTGCAGGTCCAGAAAATATGCACGCACGGTTTGAATATGTGTCAGAACAAACGATGGAAAAAGCAACTGATGTTATTTTGCAGATCGTGAAATTAGCTAGTGATAAATAAGTTAGAGGATATATTTTTTTTGGTTTGTTCTTGAAATGAAAAACAAAAACCAATTTCTAAATTTATACTGTGGTATACTCTAAGGGACTTCGATCCAAATGATCGGGGTCTTTTTTGTTGTGCTAGTTAAAGAAAGTAACTAATGTAAGATAATCAATTGACCAATAAGTTAGCTCAAGTAATATTTATGAATGCTACAAATATTTAAGCAGTTGAGTTGTTTGAAAGCAATGGATGGAAAATTGTGATAGTAAATTAACTTTGTTTTTGATTTATTGTTCATTGTTGTCTTGAAACCTTGATATAACAATTTGGTCAAAGAAGGTAAGACTTTTTGTTAGCATCTAAATATATCCTGTATAATATAAATAGTAACCTAAATTGCAAATTTCAAAAATAATAAAAATGAGTTTTAATAGAACAATTGAAAGGGGAGCATATATGAATAACGATAGTTTAACAAATGCTGTGCAAGAGGCAATTGGCCAGGCACAACAAATCGCAATGACACGTAAACACCAAGAAATAGATGTTGCGCATTTATTCAAATTTTTAATTCAGCCGGGTGAATTTGTAGCTGATTTGTATCAGCGAGCTGGAGTGGATGTTAAGGGATTTGAAAAAGAAATCGACCGGCAGCTAGATAAAATTTCAGTCGTTTCCGGAAATGTTGCTTATGGGCAAGCAATCAGTCAAAATTTATCCCAGTTGTTACAAAATGCTGATCAATTAAAGCAAAAAATGGGTGATGAGTATATTGCATTAGATACAATCACACTTGCTTTAATGAAATTAAAATATCATCCTTTAACTGAATATTTAAAACAGAATGGCATAACAGAAAAGAAATTACAGAGTGTAGTAAAAGATTTAAGAGGAGGAGAACGTGTGACATCTAAAGACCAAGAAGCGCAATACAAGGCTTTAGAAAAGTATGGGACAGACTTGGTGAAGGAAGCTCGTTCCGGCAAACAAGATCCAATCATTGGAAGAGACGAAGAAGTTAGGGACGTCATTCGGATCTTGTCACGTAAAACTAAGAATAATCCGGTCTTGATCGGTGAACCCGGTGTTGGTAAAACTGCGATCATTGAAGGATTAGCCCAGCGTATCGTTAAAAATGATGTGCCAGCTAATTTGCAAGATAAAACTATTTTTTCGTTGGACATGGGTTCATTGATCGCGGGTGCTAAGTATCGGGGCGAATTTGAAGAACGCTTAAAATCTGTCTTAAAAGAAGTTAAGAAAAGTGAAGGCCAGATCATTTTATTCATCGATGAGATCCATAATATTGTCGGTGCAGGTAAAACTGAAGGTAGTATGGATGCTGGTAATTTATTAAAACCAATGTTGGCTCGTGGTGAGCTGCATTTGATTGGTGCCACTACTCTAGATGAATATCGTGAGAATTTGGAAAAAGATAAGGCTTTAGAGCGACGTTTTCAAAAGGTTTTGGTTCAAGAACCTACTGTTGAAGATACGATCGCCATTTTGCGGGGGCTACGCGAAAGGTATGAAATTCACCATGGCGTGCGAATTCATGATAATGCACTAGTTGCAGCCGCTACACTATCAGACCGGTATATTACTGACCGTTTCTTACCAGACAAAGCAATTGATTTAGTGGATGAAGCTTGTGCTGAGATCAGAGTAGAAATGAATTCTGTGCCAACTGAACTAGACCAAGTTAACCGTTCAGTGATGCGTTTAGAAATTGAAGAAGCTGCTTTGAAAAAAGAAACTGATGATGCTTCAAAGAAACGTTTAGCAGATGTACAACAAGAGCTCGCAAATGAACATGAAAAAAACAATCAGTTAAAAATGCGTTGGGAAAGTGAAAAGGAAGATATCCAGCGTGTGAGTGACAAAAAATCAGAGATCGATCAAGCTAAACACCAGCTTGAAGATGCTGAAAGCCAGTATAATTTGGAAAAAGCTGCTAAATTACAACACGGTACGATCCCGAAATTGGAAAAAGAATTGGTTGACCTTGAAAAAAGTGATCGTCCTGATGACTGGTTAGTTGAGGAATCAGTGACAGAAAATGAAATTGCGGAAGTTGTTAGTCGTTCTACTGGTGTGCCAGTTTCTAAGTTAGTCGAAGGTGAACGGCAAAAATTATTACACTTATCAGACAGCTTACACCAAAGGATCATTGGACAAGATGAAGCAGTTGATGCTGTTTCGGATGCCGTTTTACGTTCACGTGCTGGACTGCAAGATCCATCAAAGCCATTAGGATCGTTTATGTTTTTAGGTCCAACAGGTGTGGGAAAAACAGAGTTAGCTAAGGCATTAGCCGAAAACTTATTTGATTCTGAAAAACACATGGTGCGTTTAGACATGAGTGAATATATGGATAAAATCTCTGTTAGTCGTTTAGTCGGGGCTGCTCCTGGTTATGTTGGTTATGAAGAAGGCGGCCAATTGACTGAAGCCGTGCGGCGAAACCCTTATACGATAATTTTACTTGATGAAGTGGAAAAGGCACATCCTGACGTCTTTAACATTTTACTACAAGTTTTAGACGACGGGCGTTTAACTGATAGTCAGGGGCGGACCGTTGACTTTAAAAACACGATCATGATCATGACCTCTAACCTTGGATCAGACCTTTTGTTAGATCAGGTGTCTGACGATGGTAAGATTTCTGATGAGACTCACTCAGCAGTTATGAAATTAGCTCAGTCACATTTTAAACCGGAATTCTTAAATCGGATCGATGATATCATTATGTTTACTCCATTATCGATGAATGCTATTAAGCAGATCGTGGATAAATTCATTGGATTATTGTCTGATCGTTTGTCTGACCAGGAGATCACTTTAACTATTGATGATCCAGCCAAAGAATGGTTAGCTAAAAAAGGCTATGAGCCTGCATATGGTGCACGCCCATTGCAAAGGTTCATCACTGATCAAGTTGAAACTCCTTTAGCTAAGCAAATTATTGCGGGTAAGATCATGCCTAAATCAGTTGTTGAAATTCGTTTAGGAGAACAAGAAAATTTAATTTTCACGGCCAAAGAAAAAAATGAGCAAGTTGACTAAAAGTGCATAATAAAAAGCGTTGTTAGACAACGCTTTTTATTTAGTCTGGGTTTTTGGTGTTTTTACCATTGGTGCAACTAGGTTGATAGCGATAAAGCCACCGATCATGGCAACTACAGCACTCGTAGAGACATCAAATGCTCCACCAGTTAAAGCGGAAACGATATAGCCTAATACGAGTCCATAAATTGCACTCCAAAAAAGCAAAGTAAGCTGTTTTAGCATTCCATTCACCTCTTATTAATTAGTAGTTTAGCACAAAAACAAAAAAATAAACATAATTTTTTAAATCATTATTATGGTGATCAGTATTTAGAAAAAGACAGAATTATTTTTGAAGGAATTTTGAAATTTGAGTATAATTAAAATAAATGATCAGCCAAAAAAGGGGGGAAGTAAATGTTTAGTCCATTACAAGTTATCAGTTGCTACAGTTTATTACAGAGTCCATTAAAAATTAACGACCTAGTTAAAAAAGCGAGTGAGTTAGGCTATCAAGCGTTAGCTTTAACTGATATTAATGTTATGTATGGTATCTTGGACTTTTATAAGGCTTGTCAAAAGTACCGTATCAAGCCGTTATTAGGCTTAACACTTGAGTTACAAGATACGAGTCAAGATACAGGTAAAAATGAACTAATTTTATTGGCTAAAAATAATACCGGATATCACAATTTAATCAAAATCTCGAGTTTAAAAATGACTAAGAGTACTGAAAATCCTAGTGGAGATCGACTATCTTTGAGTGAGATCTCCCCCTTTTTACATGAAATGTTTATTATTACACCAACACAGAATTCTTTCATATTAGATGCGCTGGCTAATCATAAACTAGTGGACGCACAAAAACAGTTGGCAAAATTAGTTGATGTAATAGATGATCAGAGTTTGTTTTTGGGAGTCAGTCCACATATGCAAGATCAAACTATAGTTGATTTACGTCAACTTGGTGCTGATTTAGATTTAAAAGTTGTTGCAGCTGCACCACTAAAATATTTAAAGCCGGAACAAAACTTTGAGGTGACCGTTTTAAACTCGATTCGGTCAGGTAAAAAGTTAACGAGTGAGGAATTGACACAACAACGAGACGGACATTATTTTTTGCGTTCGCCATCAGAATTTGCTGCAGAATATGAAAAATCCGGTTTAGAGGATGCCTTTCAAAATGTAACTCAAATTATTGACAAGATCGAAATTAAATTAAACTTTCCACCAACACGTTTGCCACGGTTTAAAACGCCCGATGGTACCTCGTCGGAAGAATATCTGCGCAATTTATGTGAAACTGGGTTAAAAAAACGGCTACAAACGAATCAAATCAGCAATGCACAGCCATATCAAGCACGCTTAGATCATGAACTTGAAGTTATCAAAAGGATGGGATTCAATGATTATTTTTTGATTGTTTGGGATGTGACTCATTTTGCCCATGAACATCAAATCATGATCGGCCCTGGTAGAGGGTCTGCTGCAGGTTCTTTAGTTGCTTATACGTTGATGATCACTGATGTGGATCCAATTCGATATAATCTATTGTTTGAACGTTTTTTGAATGAGGAACGTGCACAAATGCCGGATATTGACCTGGATATTCCTGATTTAAAACGTGATCAAGTGATCAAATATGTTCATCAAAAATATGGCCATGAGCAAATGGCACAGATCATTACTTTTGGAACATTAGCGGCTAAGCAAGCGCTACGGGATGTAGGACGTGTGATGGGAGCTACTACTTATGAAATGGATCAATGGAGCAAGGCGATACCGTCAGTTTTGCACATTACTTTGCAGGAGGCTTACCAACAGTCGCAACTATTACAAAATTTAGTAGCTGATAGCCAGAAAAATTCATTGATTTTTCAAACGGCATTACATTTAGAAGGTTTACCACGTCATTATTCACTTCATGCCGCCGGAGTTATTTTAAGTGAAGAAAAATTATCCGATTTGGTACCAGTCCAGTTAGGACCTGATGAGATGTTAGTGACTCAATTTGCTAAAGATCAAGTCGAAGAAGTCGGACTATTAAAAATGGATTTTTTAGGGTTACGTAATCTGACTATTTTGGAAAATGCGGCGCGCTTTATTTCATTTGGTTATCATGTAAAGTTAGATGTGCATCAAATAGACCTTTCAGATCAGAAGACATTGAAGTTATTTCAAGTTGCTGACACTAACGGTGTGTTTCAATTTGAATCAGACGGTATCAAAAATGTTTTAAGAAAGTTGCAGCCAACTTCTTTTGAGGATGTGGCGGCTGTTAATGCCTTATATCGTCCAGGACCAATGAATAACATTGATGAGTTTATTGCACGTAAACATGGCAAGAGTCGTATAACTTACCCTGAGCCTTCATTGAAAAATATCTTAGCACCGACATATGGTATCATGGTTTACCAAGAACAAGTTATGCAAGTTGCGTCAGCCATGGGGGGCTTTTCTTTAGGGCAAGCTGACCTTTTACGTAGGGCAATGAGTAAAAAGAAGCATGAAGTGATCGCTGAAATGCGGGGAAGATTTATCGCAGGTGCCAAAAAAAAGGGCTTTGACGTTCGAAGTGCGCAAAAGGTTTATGAATACATTGGTCGTTTTGGTGATTATGGCTTTAATCGCTCACATGCAGTCGCCTATTCAAAAATGGCTTTTGAATTAGCTTATATCAAGTGCCATTATCCTGCGGCCTTTTATGCTTCCTTATTAAATTCAGTGATTGGTTCGGATAAAAAAACTAAGACCTATTTGATGGAAGCTAAAAGTCGCCAAATCAAGGTTAAGGCTCCATCGATCAATCATAGTGAAACCTACTTTATTTTAAAAAACAAGGCCATTTATTTCGGCTTAGGTTGCATTAAAACAATTCGCAGAAATTTTGTTCAAGCTATTATTCAGGAAAGAAAAAAACGTGGTCCTTTTAAATCTTTTAATCAATTTCTACAAAGGATACCTGGGGAGTATTTAAAGCAAGAGGGAATTGAAGCTTTGATATATAGTGGGGTATTCGATGAATTAGAGCCCTCACGTGCAAAGCTACTCGACCAGTTACCTAAAATGCTCAAGAATGCTGAGTTAAGTGGTGCTAACGTTGAGTTATTTGCCATGCTTGCTCCTAAAGAACAAGAAATAGTCCCAGAATTATCACAAGAAGAACAACTGAACAAGGAAAATTATTATTTGGGTGCTTTTGTGTCAGGACATCCTGTTGAGAAATTTTCAAATTTAGCTCAGTTATACAAAACCACTAAGGTTGCATCATTAAGAGCTGGTCAAAATATTGTTACGATCCTATACCTAAAAAAAGTTAAAATCATTCGAACTAAAAAAGGTGAACAGATGGCTTTTGTTACTGCAGATGATGAAACAGGATCAGTGGACCTAACTGTTTTTCCACAACAATACCGCCAATATGCTGAAGTGTTAAATGAGGGGGCTGTTGTATTAGTAAAAGGGAAGGTTGAACAACGACGAGGAATACAGGTGATCGTTGACTCATTACAGCTAGCAAATAATGTAAGTGATCAAAGTTATTTTTTGCGATTACAATCTAATATTTCATTGTATCAGAAACAAGAATTGAAAAGATTGCTCGAAACTTTTCATGGAAATACTCCCGTGATAATTTTTGATATTTCATCTGACCGCAAATTCTTATTACGTCAGAGTTTATGGCTAAGTAGCTCTGAAAAGGCACAAAAAGCAGTTATCGGACTATTAGGCGAAGGTAATGTTGTTTTAAAATAATGAAAACAGATGTAAATTCCATGAAAAGTTTCATATTTTTTTCGAAATAAACAAGACAATGTCTGTGAAAAGTGATACTATGAACATTGGAGAATGTAGTACAACAGAAATTTTACTTGAGGTGAAAAGATGAAACGCATTGGCATTTTGACAAGTGGTGGAGATGCTCAAGGTATGAACGCTGCGATCCGTGCGGTAGCGCGTTCTGCTAACTCTGCTGGCTTGGAAGCATACGGCATTAACTACGGTTATAAAGGTTTGGTTGAAGGAAATATTGAACTCTTAGACCTTGATCGGCTTGATGGGATCATCAAGCGTGGTGGAACAATTTTGTACTCTGCTCGTTTCCCTGAATTTGCTGAAAAAGAATATCAAGTAAAGGGAATTGACCAATTAAAGAGATTCGGTATCGATGCTTTAGTTGTTATTGGTGGTGATGGTTCCTATCACGGTGCAGAACGCTTGACTCAACAAGGTTTTAATTCAATTGGTATTCCAGGAACGATCGACAATGATATTCCGGGAACAGACTTTACGATCGGCTTTGATTCTTCAGTAAATGTTGCAGTTGATTCAATTGATAAGCTAAATGATACGGCAACATCACACCAAAGAACTTTCATAGTCGAAGTCATGGGACGTGGTGCTGGAGATATCGCTTTATGGGCTGGAATTGCTACGGGGGCAGATGCCATCGTGATCCCTGAACATAAATATGATATTCAAGCTATTGCGGATAAATTGAATAAAAACCGTGAAAATGGTAAAGATCATGGCTTGGTCGTGATTGCTGAAGGTGTTATGTCAGCTCAGAATTTCAAGGAAGAGCTTGACCAACATGGCAATTTCGATAGTCGTGCCGTAACTTTGGCGCATGTTCAACGTGGTGGTCAACCAACTGCTAAGGACCGCGTCTTTGCGACACAGTTGGGTGATTATGCTGTGCGGTTATTACTTGAGGGTAAAGGTGGCCTAGCTTTAGGTGTTCATAATAACAAGCTTGTTGCTACAGAGATCATCGATACACTTGAAAACCACAAGCATCAGACTGATTTATCGCTCTTAGAGTTAAATGACCGCGTCAGATTTTAATTAACTGTAGGTAACACACTTAATCTTTTGAGTTTTTAACTATTTTTAAGTGATTTTACAATACTTTATTTTCCAAAGGAGAGGTAACTTATAATGAAAAAGACCAAGATCGTAAGTACACTTGGACCTGCTAGTACTGATTTAGATACAATCGTTAAATTGATCGAGTCAGGTGCTAATGTTTTCCGTTTTAACTTTTCTCATGGTGACCATGAAGAACAATTAGGCAGAATGAATGTAGTTACAGAGGCCGAAAAGGTCACTGGTAAAATGGTCGGTCGTTTGTTAGATACAAAGGGTGCCGAAATTAGAACTACAGTTCAAAAAGAAGGAAAGCTTTCATTTGAGATTGGTGACGAAGTACGGATCTCGATGGATAGTTCTGTCGAAGGTACACGTGAAAAAATTGCCGTAACTTATCCGGGCTTGTATGACGATGTGCATGAAGGCGGCCACGTCTTATTTGATGATGGTTTGCTCGATATGCAAATCGAAAAGAAAGACGAAGAAAATAAGGAACTTGTATGTAAGGTTCTTAACAACGGTGTTTTAGGCTCTAAGAAGGGTGTTAATGCCCCTGGCGTTTCAATCAATTTACCTGGTATTACAGAAAAAGATTCCGATGACATTCGTTTTGGTTTAGACCATGAGATCAACTTTATTGCTGCATCTTTTGTGCGTAAACCACAAGATGTCTTGGATATTCGTGAATTATTAGAAGAAAAACATATGGAACACGTGCAGATCTTCCCTAAGATCGAATCTCAAGAAGGTATCGATAACTTTGATGAGATCTTGAAAGTTTCTGATGGTTTGATGATTGCTCGTGGTGACATGGGTGTTGAGATCCCAGTTGAAAATGTTCCATTGGTACAAAAGAGTTTGATCAAGAAATGTAATGCTGTTGGTAAACCAGTTATCACTGCTACACAAATGCTTGATTCAATGCAAGAAAATCCACGCCCAACACGTGCTGAAGCTTCTGACGTTGCTAATGCTGTGTTTGATGGTACAGATGCAACAATGCTTTCAGGTGAATCTGCTAACGGTGATTACCCTGTAGAATCAGTTGCTACAATGGCACGTATTGATGTTAAGGCTGAAAACACTTTACGCCAGCACAAGACTTTCTCTATCAATGATTTTGATAAGACAGATGTTACAGAAGCAGTTGCTCGTTCAGTTGCTGAAACAGCTGACAATTTGAACATCAAGACGATCGTTGCAGCTACTAAATCAGGACATACTGCACGTTTGATCTCAAAATACCGTCCAGATGCAAATATTTTGGCGGTCACATTTGATGAGCGTACACGTCGTGGTTTGTCAGTTAACTGGGGTGTTCATCCTGTTATAGCTGATACACCAGCTTCAACTGATGAAATGTTTGCTTTGGCCACTGAAAAGGCAAAGACAGAAGGCTTTGCTAAAGAAGGCGATTTGATCTTGATCACTGCTGGTGTTCCTGTTGGTGAAAAAGGGACAACTAACGTCATGAAGATTCAATTGATCGGTTCGAAGATCGTTACAGGTCAAGGTGTTGGTGATGAAACAGTTATTGGAAAATCTGTAATTGCTAACTCAGCTCAAGAAGCAATCGACAAATCAGTTGAGGGTTGTGTTCTTGTTACAAAGAATACTGATAAAGACTATCTTCCAGCTATCGAAAAGGCTTCAGCCTTAGTTGTTGAAAATGGTGGTTTGACTTCACATGCTGCTGTGGTTGGTATTTCTATGGGTATTCCTGTGATCGTTGGTGCTACTG
>Ga0079226_10002761_pt1 | contig 13538 bp, 7 predicted proteins | sample Poulit2014_FD_76345 | JGI IMG/M metagenome (GOLD analysis project Ga0079226, IMG submission 76345) | Agricultural soil microbial communities from Georgia to study Nitrogen management - Poultry litter 2014 | ecosystem: Environmental > Terrestrial > Soil > Agricultural land | place: USA: Georgia... | reverse complement strand
CCCGGCGTGTTGTGAGCCGTTTTTTTGTGCTTTGCTAAATTGTGAAATACTGTTGAATCAATGGTTTCACGCATTACTTAACAAACATAATTGCGTGTGATTTTGTATTGTTGCTTATTCCTGTTACTTTTTTGTTACCTTTTAGAGTTATAACTTATATGTTTATTGCATACTACTTACTACAATAGATTGAGAATTTTTATATTTTTTTAATTTGGATAATCTATTCCTTCTTCCCTTCATTCCCAGCATGTTTTATAACCTTTTGAGAGGAAAGGTCAAACGGAGACTTTATTACATAATAGAAGTTTTCCTTTTTGTTCTCAACAGTTCTAGTTGTTATAGACCAATTATCATTTTCAGGGTTAGCTGCTGCTAAAGCATGCTTCATCCCAAAGCCATGCTCATTTAAAGATGAAGATTGAGCAGATTTATTCCCTATAGAAAACGCTGCATCTAAATCTTTTATACCCGATCCTGTATCCTCAATTTGAACCTGATACACTTCTGGATCAACTTCCTCAATCCGTATAATAACTTTCTTAATCTCTGCTTGATTGTACTTTATAAAATCTGATATAGAGTTGTCGATGAATTCATTCAGAATCTGAGTTAAACTGTCAAAATTTCCACCTAACCCTTTCCAAAGCAAGTTTCATTCAGGCATATTTTGCAATGAAAACTCTATCTCATTTGAATTAACCATTAAGCCTCTCTTCACATAATAATAGATACTTCTATAAACTTGACTTTATGTCATATTTTACACAAATATAAATTGTATTATTTGTGATTACTTAATCAACAACCATTATACAAGAACCGACACACTCAGTTTACTCCTGCATTCTAATAACTCTATTCCATATTCTGTTGACCTTGAATCACATCATTATAAACTTTCCAACTCACATACTCATCGACAAATGACAATGCATCAGGCTCTTCTAACAGCTTCACATAGTCTTCTTTCGCTTCGATATTACTTACGATGAAGTCCATAAGCTTAGCGGTAAAGCTATACCTGAAGTTTTCATACGTGTTATTTTCTGCTGCTTTTTTAACTTCTTCGTTTTCACCCATATGCTTTTCCATTTCGTCGATAATTTTATCGGCATGCGTAAATTCTGTTCCAAAGCGTTCGTTGATTCGTTCAAGGATTGATGATAGTCTTTCCATTTCTTCTTCAGCCGCACCACCACCGGCATGTTGCGTTGTTTCTAGATCAACTTTTCCTTGTTGTTCTAAATCAATGTTGCCTTCAAACACTTTATCATTACGGTAATATTCTAGTGCTACGTCATCTGCTAAATAGACTTGTTCAGACACTTGTTTTGGCAATTTCCGTAATAGGTAATTCAGATACACATACAATTTATGCAAATCAATATCGGTAAAAGGTCCAATTTGTAAGACAAACTGATACGTACGAATATATTTCGTGACAGAACTTTTGAACGCTTCCTGCTCTTCTTCCGTTAGCTCTTTTTCAAAACGGTCCATTGCTGGATCAAGTAACGAATTTAGCCTTGCTTGCGCTCGTTTATCTTTCAGCTTTCCTGAAAACTCTAGCTCATTTACTTGCTTTACTTCTGATGATGTATAAACTTGGATCGCATTTAGTTCATACTGTAAATCATAGAGTAGATTCGGATCGGTCACTTCCGATAAGCCTGTCACCTCATAATACGGCTGGAACGCATCCCTGATCTCATCAGGTGTATTGACAAAGTCTAATACAAATGTATCTTCTTTTCCTGGGCATGTTCGATTCAGACGTGATAATGTCTGAACAGCTTTGATACCACTTAAAGGCTTGTCAACATACATTGTGTGAAGGAGTGGTTCATCAAATCCTGTTTGATACTTTTCAGCAACAATCAGAACTTGGTAGTTGTCTGTCGCAAACTGTTCTGGCAATTCCTTTTCACTAAAGTTGTTCATGTCTGCTTCTGTATAGGCGTCTCCGTCATCATTCACTGTTCCAGAAAATGCAATTAACGTGTTTAAATCGGTGTACTTCATTTGTTTAATATATGCGTCAAATGCATGTTTATATCGAACTGCATGCAATCTACTTCTAGTAACAACCATTGCCTTTGCACGTCCACCAATTTTATGGCTCACAGATTGTCTGAAATGCTCAATCATCACGGCTGTCTTTTGTGCAATACTGTGCGGATGCAATGAAACAAACCTTGCAATTTCCTTTGCCGCTTTACTTTTTGCAACTTCTGGATCTTCATTAATACTTTTCTCAACTTGATAGAACGTTTCATATGTTGTGTAGTTTTGAAGTACGTCTAAAATAAAACCTTCTTCAATTGCCTGACGCATTGAATAAACATGGAAAGCTTCTGGAATGCCAGTTTGTTCATTTGGCGTACCAAACTTCTCTATCGTCTTTGGCTTCGGTGTCGCTGTAAATGCAAAAAATGAAATGTTGTCTTGCTTTCCACTCTTCTCAATTACTTCAACGATTTGCTCGTCTACACTATCTAGTTCTTCTTCTAATATTTTATCTTGCTCATAAGCATCTTCTAACGATTTATCAGATAAAATATTCGTCATTGTCGTAGAGGCTTTTCCGCCCTGAGAACTATGTGCTTCATCAATAATAATTCCGTATGTGCCGCGATTAAATTCGCCCACTTTTTCAATAATAAATGGAAACTTCTGCAACGTCGTAATAATAATCCGCTTCTTATTGCTAATCGCATCGGCGAGTTGCTGAGAATCTTCGTCAATCTTCGCCACAAACCCGGCTTCATGCTCTAATTGGTAAATGGCATCTTGTAATTGTTTATCTAATACGCGGCGATCTGTTATGACGATAATACTGTCAAAAATAGGTTCATTCTCTTCATCATGCAGTTTCGCAAGGCGATGCGACAGCCACGCAATGCTATTTGTCTTTCCACTTCCTGCTGAATGCTGGACAAGATAGTTTCTACCAACTTCATGATTACTAATGTCCGCCTCTATTTTCCGCACAACATCTAACTGGTGATAACGCGGGAAAATAACCGTTTCTTTTTTGTCAACGATTTCCCCGGTACTATCACGAATGTCTTTTTGTTCAACGTAAACAAAGCGGTGAATTAAATCTAACACACTATCTTTTTGTAACACGTCATTCCATAAATAAGATGTCCGGTAATTGTTGTAAACAATCGGGTTTCCTTTGCCACCATCATGTCCACGGTTAAACGGTAAGAAATACGTATCCTTACCTTTTAACGCTGTCGTCATCGAAATTTCATCTGTATCTACCGCAAAATAAACAATGACACGCTTCTTAAATTGGAATAACAAATCATTTGGATTCCGTGTATACTTCAATTGCCTTTCCGCATGTTCATACGTTTGCCCTGTTAACTGGTTTTTCAGTTCCATCACAACGATTGGAAAACCATTCAAAAACAATACGACATCTAGACTGTTTTGATTGTCTGCGCTGTAATACACTTGTCTACTTACAGTGAAAATATTTTTATGATAATTGTCCACTAACAATTGATTTAACGTACTTGGCGGCTTATTGTACACAAGACGTAAATAGACGCCACGATCTCTAATCCCATGTCGTAAACAATCAATCACACCACGACGATTCAATTCCTGATTCAAACGATTTAACACATTTCGTTTATAGTTTTCACCATGCGTCTTCTTTAATCGTTCAACATGCTTTGGCTGCGTATCTTCCAAAAACTGAAAGAGCATCTCGACATCAAGTGCATGTTTCTTGAAATCTTGTAACGCTTGTCCTTCTAAACGGCGACTCATATAGCCTGACTCCATCAGACTTCTTTCAATATTTTCTTCCAAGCCAAGTTCTGAATAATCAATGCCCACTAAACTCACCCCTTTTGATTAATGTCCGCTCGTATCCCCTTCATAATCTCGTAAATCGATTTTACCTGTGACAGCTTCGTAAATGAGCGATTCGCGGTATTCTTTTAACTTATTAATCGTATCCTTTTGACTTTCAATCAAATCGTCTATCATCTTATTAATATCGGTAATTCGGCTTACTAGCTCATTCATTTCTTTCAAAGGTAATACAGGAACATTAAAATTAGCAAGACTTCTATTTGATAACTCTAAAAAAGTTGTTCCTTGTCCCAAGCTTTGAAGTTCATTTTTAAACTCCTTTAATAAATAAAAATAATACAACTCATTTATGTCTACGTTTGATTTTTGTAGGCTTTTACACCCTTGATTAGTGGTGAATTTTTTAGTTGCATATTTTATATTCCCAATCGGCGCTCTGGTAGATATTACGATGCTATACTCTGATATTAGGGTTGCCGATGAATTGTTCAGTCCTTCGTAACTTATCTTTCTCCTAGAATCAGAAATTTCATATCCCTTGAGACTTAAATCTTCAGGTGTGATCCAGACAATTCCGTTATCATCCCAGTAATCTGGCTCATTACTTTTAGGTGTCCCACCATTTTTAATATCAAACAAATATTTTATTTTAACTACTTCCCAATGCTCGGGTATTTCCCCAATCCATTCAATCCCTGAATCTTTCATGTTCACATTCGGATCTAACCCTTTTGTAACTGTTTCTGTAATAATTGCCTGACGTTTTTCTTCTAATAATTCGATTAAGCGTTCTTTTTCTTTAATAAGAGTCTCGACCTGAGTAATTTTCATATCTAAAAACCGAGAGATTTTATTTTGTATAGCATTATTTGGAATTGATAAATTTATGTTACCTATGTCAGTAGTACCAATATTTTCCTGCGCACCACCATCCCCTAAAAAAATCACTTGAGCTTTAAACACTGACGAATTTATTAGATAAGCCAGAAATCTTTCATCATAGTCCGCGTTTGCCCTAATAATACCTACCCTTTGGTTTAAAAGTGCTTTTTTACTTGCTTTAAATACACTTGTTTTCCCAATCGTAGCACCAGTCATCGCAATTAAAATATCATTAGGCTTAATCAGAAACTTTTTATAATCAGTAATTTTTTCCACTGTAACTTTTTTGGTGCTTTTCCAATCAATTTCACCCCCAACGTCTCCAATTCGAATTATTGGAATGCCTTGATCTGTATAATCATCACTTTTAAATGAATAACCATTAATAAGCTTTGCAACATGCTTTATTTTGATTATTTCCCAATCCTTCGGTATCTCCCCAATCCATTCAACACCACTATCCTTATACTCTGGATAAGGTTTTAACGCTGTCATCATTCCATCACCTTCTTCAATTTCTCTAGAATACTCTCTTCTAATTCTTGGATTTCAGCTTTAATTTCAGAAGACGGTCTTAGTTTTGTATATTGGTAGAAATAACGTGTAAATGGAATTTCGTAGCCGATACGTGTATGTTCTTCGTCGACCCATGCGTCAGGTACATGTGGGAGAACTTCCCTTTCAAAATACGTTTCGATGTCTTCTGTTAACGGGATGATTTCCGTATCTCTTAAATCTGTATCCGCCTCGATTTCTTTTTTTGTTTTCATACAGACATCCGCTGTTTCATCTTTTTCAGATAAAGCTGTCCAAATGGCACGTAGAAGTGGCGCACGTAGTGTAATATCTGTTTCTTTAAAAGCAGATTTAATGATTTCAATAAACTGTTCACGATTTTTGTATAACGTATCACTTTTCAGGTCATGTAAAACAGCTTTAATTTGCTGTTGTTGTTCGGTACCTGCTTTAATTTCCGCTGCCTTTTCTTCTTCTTTTCGCTTTCGTGACGTTGCTAAATTCATAAATGCACGTTGTTCGTCTAACTTTGCAATTCGTTCTTCTGTAATTTGGAAATTCAAACGTAGTGGACGTTCAACACGAATACGGTAGTACCCGAAATCTTCATTATTAAATATTTTGACGTGTTCCCCTTCGGTCATGTCCCCATATATTTGTACGATTTCATCGATTTGTTCATCTGTAATTTCATTACGTTTATTTCCTAAGCTTTTACGCATTTTCTGATACATATCCACTGCATTGACAAGTGTTACCTTTCCTTTACGGTACGGTTGTTTATTGTTCGTTAAAATCCAAATGTAGGTTGCGATTCCAGTGTTATAAAATAATTCGTTTGGAAGCGCAACGATGCCTTCAACTAAATCATTTTCAAATAAATAACGACGAATTTCACTTTCGCCACTACCTGCATCACCAGTAAATAGTGGAGAACCATTCATAATAATCGCAAGACGGGAGCCACGTGGGTTATCAGCTGTCACCGGCTTCATTTTCGATACTAAGTGTTGTAAAAATAAAAGCTGTCCATCACCAATACGCGGTAACCCTGCACCAAATCGTCCACTAAATCCTAAATCTTCATGCTCCGCGCGAACTTCATCTTCAGCAGGCTTCCATTCTACTCCGTATGGTGGGTTCGTAATTAAGTAATCAAATTTCTCATGTGGGAACTGGTCATTTGATAATGTATTTCCTCTTCGCACATTCCGCGCATCCTGTCCTTTAATGAGCATATCTGCTTTTGAAATTGCGTAGGATTCCCCATTAATTTCTTGTGCAAAGAACTCTAAATGAGCTGAACTGTTATATTTGTTAATGTACTCTTGTGCAACAGTTCCCATTCCACCTGTACCAGCGCAACTATCGTAAATTGTCTGGGTCACACCTGGTGTTGATAAAATCGGATCATCTTCTTGGAATAATAAATGAACCATTAACATAATGACTTCACGTGGTGTATAGTGATCTCCAGCTTCTGCATGTTCAGAGAAACGACGGATTAATTCCTCGAAAATATATCCCATTTCAATATTCGACACGACCGAAGGATGTAAATCAATCTCATTAAAACGTTGCACAACAAGATATAGCAGATTGTTTTCAGCCATCTTGTCAATATCAGCCTCAAAGTTAAAATTGCTTAACACTTCACGTGCTGAACTAGAAAACCCATAAATGTAATCGCGTAAGTTGTCTGCGATGTTATCTGGATCACTTAATAATTTATTGAAATCAAATTGACTTGTATTATAGAAACGTTGGCCCGACACACGGTTTAATACTTCATCACGTGACGTTTCTGGTAAGTTTTTATACTTTTCATATTGCGTTAATACATCTTCTTTCGTATCCGCAAGCACCGCATCAAAACGTCTTAATACGGCCATCGGTAAAATAACATCACCATATTTTTCTGGTCGGTATGGCCCTCTTAATAATTCAGCAATAGACCATATAAAACTTACTTTTTCCTGGAAGTTGTTCATTTATATATCTCCAATCTAATCTCTATCATTTTTAGAATCATTACTTCATATCACTAAATATAAAGTCCAAATCTTCTTGATATGATGTTATATGTTCAAGAACATCTTCATTAATAGCGTTCAACATCGCTTGTTCTTTTTCATCAAGTCGATCGTAAATTCTTTGTGCAATAGATATCGGCTGATTATTGTACGTATAATAATTATTCATAAAATAATATTGTGTGTATTGTCCTTCTTTTAACCCTAAGCGATGAATACGGTCTTTGGACTGTAAAAGATGTACTAAGTTAAAGCTATACTCATAGTAAATTGCATCATGGCAAACAGTGTGCAAAGAAACAGACTCCGCTAATGTGTGTGGGTTTGTTATCAATACATCAATTTCACCGTTCCTAAACTGGTCAATTAATTTCAACCTATCTTCAAGTGCAACTTCACCATAAATACATTTCACTTTAATATTAGCCGCTCCACATAATCGCTCTAATTCTTTGATAGAAGATACAAATATACACCAGACAATTACTTTTTTATTTCCCTGATTTAATTTTTTAATTAAATCAATCGTCGCTTTTGTTTTCGTTGTAATAGGTACTTGCTTTACTAAATCTATAACATCTTCTGAGTAATCTTGTATCACAACTTCTTCTGAGTAATCAGACTCATCATCGATAACTGCAGCTATATCGCTTATATCAATATTATTTAAAAGTAATTCAGGATTACTTTCCAACTGATAAATCCGTACAAGCAGCGCAAATAAACTACTTTTATACGTTTGATAAATGATTTTAAATAATTTTTTTTCAACTTCATTCACTTCATGATCATATATGATATCTTCATTCACTGGAGGAACATCTAAGTCTTCTTTGGATATACGACAGAAGAAAGGTTTAATCTTCTTATTAATTCTTTCAATCTCTCGTTGCTGAGCATTCTTAAGCTCATTTACAGAAAAACCAAAGAAATCTTTATAATCTTCTTTATACAAGATGTTTAAAACATTATATATATCAACATATGAGTTTGGTATCGGTGTTCCTGTTAAAGCAATAATTGTTCCGGCATCTTCACTTACATCCTTACTAACTGCTGCTCTTTGACCAATAGGATTTTTAATTTTATGAACTTCATCAAATACAAGTAATGTTTTTGAATCAATTATTTCCTCTAAAACTGTATGAAGTGATTGCAGTGATTCATAGTTTACCAAAATAAGTTCTTTGTTACCTGACTCAAACTTAAGTGCATACTTTCTTTTTTCCGACGTAGAAAGAGTTGAGTCATGAATATTTAAATAAAAGTCATCATTCTTTATTCCAAAACAAACTTTATATTCGTCAATCCAAGAACCAAACGCATTCTTCGGTCCAATCATAACAATTTTATCCGAAATGTTTTTTTCTTTATAATAGGCATATGTTCCAAGCACTGTCGCGGTCTTTCCTGAACCAGGTACTGAAAAGTTAGATACAAACTTCATAACACTCATATAAAATGCATTCCATAATTGCACTTCGGTCAGTGGCCGGCACATTTCCTGATTAACTATTTGTCTAAAAGCTTTAAATTCTTCCTGTACTGTATCACTTTGTTTTTTTATTTCATTTCCAACCCTATAACGTTTATCGATAAAATAGCGCCGCTGTTCAATATATTGTAAAACATCCTCTTCAACCACTAAGGTCGGAACGATATCTTTTAATGCCTTAATAATCTGATTCATATCATGAATTGTTATATCTGTTTGAAAATAAATTACGTGAAAATCAATATCCGAGTCTTGCGATTCCACATACCTTCGAACTCTTATTTTAAATTTTGCGGATCGTAATATACGATCCGCAAAATCAGCTCGGTTAACAATGAGTGTTAATTGTTTATTTCTAAATGCTAATGTAATCATAGAACATTTTTTTCCTTTAGTTCAGAAGCCAATGTTTCAAGTAAATTATTACATTGCGTTATTAACTGTTCTAATTGCTCTTTTTCGTTTGTGTCAAATATTTCTACAATTCGCTGATCTATATTCTCAATAATGATTGTACATTTTCGAAGGTCTTCAATAGGTTTCATCTTCGTTGTATCTTTTTTAGCCTTTAGTTCGTACTTCTCTACAGATAATTTCATATCTTGTCTTAGTTTATCATCTGTACGTAGTTGTTGGTTAATATACTTAGAATTTACTTCAGGAGCATTTTCAATTTTTTCAGCTGTTTTTTCAACATAATCCATCTGTTCTTCGATAAATTCCTCATTGTGTTCTGAATCAACAATATGCTTCATTTTACGAACAAACCTAGTTACATCTCCTTGTGGTTTCATTGCTAAATTACTAAAAATAATTAGCTTTAAATCTTCTTTTTCATCATCTGTTTTTGCTTTATTTAATATAGCAGGAATCTCTCCTAATGGACCGTCTAACTCTAAATCCCTTGCAATATAAAATTGTTCTTCCGCATTAATAAACTCAAGAAATTCAACCATTAATTTAGCTTGTTCTATTTTTTTATTAACAGATGCTTTTGATTCATTTACATTTTTACAGTATTCATCAACAGTAATAATCTTCTTTTTAATTACCCCATTATATAACCCTACTAATTTATCAATCGGATTATAATCCACTTTTCCTTCTTCACCATGTTGAATATACAGCTCTAATAACTTAATTTCTTTTTCATCATTTTCAAAGTCTCGATCTAGGATAACCGCTTCAAAATATTGAGTTTCTGCTTTTTCTCTTTCAATTTTTCTTAAACATGTATAACGGCGATTACCATCAACAATACGTCCGTCATTTAAAACAACACCTGGTTCTCTTTGTCCCATAAGGTCAATATTATTCTTTGTTTTTTCGATTGCTTTAGGATTACTTTCATAAATGAACTGTTCTATAACATCATTGTAATGCTCGTCGTGAACATCTATCTTTGAAATGTTTTCATCTGCTTTATATTTGCTAATCCATGTTGCAATACGATCGTTTTGATTATTGTAATAAAGTTGATCTAAACGAATTTTATACACTTGATAAGAAGCAGTATGCCCATCAATTGTTAATTTTCTTGTGTACTCTGTCGGGATAACGTAATTATTTTTAATTCCTTCTTTTAATAACATTTAATCTTCCTCCATATACTCATAAAATTGTTCCATATCTTGGAACATCATTTCCATACCTGGTTGATAATATAGTTCAGACATTTCAGTTCTTAGAATAATATTTTCTTTCGTCATTGAGATGGAATATGTTTCTTCTAGATAATAAATTAATTCGTAAATATCAATCATTTTCATTCGAGCGACGATTTCTTCTATCAATTCATAAGTATAAAACTTTTCTGTTGTTTTGCGAAACACAGTTCTACCACCCATTGTTTGGAAACGTAATAATTCAAGTCCTTTTAAAATTGATTCATAGAATATATTATCGAAACCTAATTGATTTAAAGGAGATTTTTCAATAATAGGTTCGATCATTGGAACAGTAAAGTACTTATCGCTGACTTCGTTCAATATCTCATTTATTAATTGCTGGATCTCCTCTTTTTCTATTCCTGTTTTACTCTGAATCGTGTCAAGATGGATAAATTCATTTTCTGCAAACTCAAATATATCCAATGAAGTTCTTAAATCTTCCCATCTTGATCGGAAACTCCCCAAATATTTCAAACGATTATCATCGATTTTAAATATCGGTTTATTAAAATATTGTTCTTCAAAGTATTTATCTGCACGTCTATTTTTACCTTTTAAAATAAATTCAGCATAATTCGTGTAGTCTACTAAGTTAAACACATAATCGCGTAATACCTCTCCCTCAAATTCATCTGCAAATTTTATATACATATCCTCTTTAAAGTAAAACTCTTCCGTTAAATTTGTTTCTAGCCATTCCAGTGTCTCTTTATCAATTGGTGGGGTATCTGCATCTAATAAAAAATCCTCTTCAAACTCTCGTAACAATGGAAGATGATTAGCCTTCACCGTCTCGACTAATACACCATATTTTTCCGAGTATAATTCAGCAAATAGATTTCGTTCTATTGGGCTTTGTTCTATTAATAGGTTAATTAATTGTTCTTCTCTGTCTGTCTTACCTACATATAAAATTGGTGTACGTCCAAATACGACGTAATCGGGTAATAAACTTTCATTTTTCCTTAATAAATTATGAAGTTCATATTCATCTTGGACTTCAATTTCATGAAAAAGATCCGAATAATCTTTCATAATTCGCTTCACTGATAATTCTTGATTCATATATCGGTAAAACGCAATTTGATTCAGTGCTTCTTCCACTACATCCTGGTCAACAGGATAATACCTTAACTTTTTCCCATATTTCAAAAGACTTGTTGGTACCCTGGATACGATACCCTCAAGTGCTCGAATTTCACTAAAATCATATTCTTCATCAAGAGAATATTCTTTACAAAAATCTATTATATTTTTTTGGAAATCTTGCAAATGAATAGAATTACGAGCAAATTTTTTCACTGCATAGGACACTATTTCTAGCTTAGTTCTTTTTATTCGATGGTTATCTATAATGATGTAATCCCTGTTAATAATTTGTAGTAATTGCTTCTGTTCTTTTGTATCTAGCTTTTCGCTATCCATTAAATCCTCTTTTGATTGTAATTCTTGTTCTGGATTTTGAGTGTAAAATAGCTTTAAAAAATTATACTGTTGGTCATTGGTGTGAAATACTTTACAGAATTCTTCTTGTGTAAGATTATATGACTTATAAAAAGGAACAAATTGCCTTTCATAAAAATGATCTAAAGGAAGATATTCAGCTTCTTTTGCGAACTTTTGACGGACTCTTTCTCTAGTAACCCCTTCTTCTGAACCTATTTCCTCAAGTGTTTTACCTTGCATTCTTTCAAAGGTGTACGGATAAGTTTCTTTGTTATATTTTATATATTGAAGTACACTAGGATTGTTATATTTAATTCCATGTGAAGTATATACAATATAACCTTCTTGCAAAAGCGTTTGTATAAGCTCATTTAGACGTAATTTGTTAAAAATATTAATTTCCTGAAGTTTTTGTTTCAACAAAAACATACTTATTTCATTACGTTCTCTTTTGATAACTTGATATAATATTTCTTTATCTAAGTCGGTATAATGTTGCATTAGGATATATTCTACATCAAGAAAATTCACAATTTCTTCACCGTACTTTTTTACATCTACATGTTCAAGTCCAATATCAGTAACCAACGAAACCAACTCTTTTTCAATATTCGTTATTGTTTCGTCTGACAAAAAGGTGCTTAAACCGTATTTTATAATGCTCATTATCTTATTAATCACTTCATCAGTCGTTTGTTCTTTATCATGCAATGTATGGTTATATTCATATCGTATAACTGCATTTTTAAACGCTAAAAAAACCTCTATTTTTCCTTTTGTTAATCTTTCTGTTTCTACTATTTCCACTAATTTAGTTTGTAAAATATTTCCTTGATGAAGCCCGTACTTATGAAAAAAAGTAATCATTTTTTCTGGCTTGATACTATCAGGACCAAAGTATTTAAAAACATCAATTTCTTCATTTACATCTATTAATTCCTTTATTTCGTTAAACTTTTTAGCGCCAACACTATGCATCGATCGTATTTCTTCATTTGTTAATTCCTTTAATTGATTAATTGAATAAATGTTGTTTTGAACAAGGGTTTGAATTGTATTTTGAAGTTGTCTAATATTTAACTCCATTTTGTATCCCCCTACTAATTTGATATTATTTTCCCTATTAATATAAAGTATCTCAATCTAAAATTAATAAAGTTGTGAAAAATAATAGACGTGATACCTCTATCCTAGAATATCTATAATTACCTATACCCTTTAAACATAGTTGTTTTTTGGTATAAAATCCAATATTCACATCGTCATTTCGCACTTTTTTAAATTTATACGCGACCACCTAAAGTCTTTTATAGTGAACTTATTTCAATCCGAATGCAGTTTCTTGTTCTTTTCGTTCTTCATTTATTTCAGTCTACAGTCACTGAAAAGTGTGTTCATTCTTGACTAAATTAATGATTTCGTCATTTTTTCTATTTCTGTCAATCCTTTTACTTTTTGATTTTTTTGCATGTCGCGTAAATTCTGCTCGTTCTAGGATTAGTAAATTGTGCTCACTGTCATAAAAACATAAGTATAATTTATAAATGTCAAGATAAGTATGTACACTTTCGATTGTTTAAGAATGTACAGTTTGGTTCAGAGATTAGATATCAACTTTGTTCTTTTAATCGATTATTGAACCTCGGACTTGTCATCCTT
>Ga0079226_10002760_pt1 | contig 13540 bp, 21 predicted proteins | sample Poulit2014_FD_76345 | JGI IMG/M metagenome (GOLD analysis project Ga0079226, IMG submission 76345) | Agricultural soil microbial communities from Georgia to study Nitrogen management - Poultry litter 2014 | ecosystem: Environmental > Terrestrial > Soil > Agricultural land | place: USA: Georgia... | reverse complement strand
CGATTTGCGCTATTACGTTTGTTAGGCTATCAAAAAATTTAATCATAACCGCCGTGAATGTGCCGTATATGTTTTATGAATAGTACATATAAACGACAATTATGGCAAATGCAAGGGTATAAGTGTGGGTTATGAGCTGCTCTGCAGTTAAATGTTTTTGAGGGTGTAGGTGCTGCCACCCACCAGCTCGTTGTACGCACGGCTTAGCGCATCGACAATATCATCGTGCTTCCCATTCGGGAACATGCGCAGCTGTTCTATAAACGCCCTATTCCAGTCCGCCGCCAACATTTTTACATTGCCTGCGTTTATTTGCGACGCAATCCCCATGGCTCTAGTGGCCTTGTCACCACTCTCAGTGCTAAACACAAAATTAACGCCTGCTAGCTTTTTGGATAGGTACGCTGCTTGTGACTTCCCTGCTTGGCCTGGGTCTTGCGGAATAGATTGTTTTGTATTTCTACCATCTAATTTTGATGTATTGACAAGCATTCGCTCGACTTCGTCTGCGCTGCCTCTTTCGTTCTGCACGTCCGCTATGTACGTGATGCCGTCCTTTGTTCCGAGTTGAACGCTTGCTGTTGCGTCGCCATCATTTTTTGTGGCAGCTAAATCCCATCCTCGGACGTACTGCAGCCCAGCTGGTAGTGCGTCTACGATCTCGATGTTATCAGGTTTGAATATACCACCTTTTCTTGGTGCCGGTCTTTGTTGCAGCTGACTCGCAGTTCCGTACTCCATTAGTGAATTCTCAAGCCTAGAAACATCCTCTTCGCTAAAGCGTTCGGGGAACATTAGCTCGCCCTCGATGGTTCTTGGGTCTCCCTCGCCCACCACCCACTTTGAAGCTCCCTCTTCGTAGCGCATCGGAATGCACAAGTGATCATAACCAAGCTCGAGCGCAACACTGGATATGTCGCCCTCGTTTAATCGCTGCATGATGATAACTATTGCTGAGTCTGAGCTATTGACGCGGCTGGGCAGTGCTTCGCGAAATGTTGCAACGGATGACGCCAGCATCGCTGCACTGCCTGCACTATCAACGCTGTGGGGGTCATCTAGTAGCACTCTGTCGCCACGGCTCCCCGTCATGCTTGTAAATGCCATGCACTCGCGGAATCCTGTGTTGGCGTTCTCGAACTTGGTTTTTGCGTTCTGGTCGCCGGCAAGCTCTATCGGCCAAAGAGACTGATACCATTCGGACTGTATTAATCGGCGGCATTTCATGTTGTCGCGAATAGCAAGGTTTTGGCTATGCGCTGTGGCCATGAATCGCTTTTCAGGCATACCTTTTGGCCCCCACTCCCATGCAGGCCAAAACACATTAGTTAGCAGTGACTTCATGGTGCCAGGGGGGACGTTTACTAAGAGGCGCTTAATATCGCCATCGGTGACCGCTTCAAGGTGTTCGCAAATCAGGTCTACGACCCAACCCCATTTTAGCTCTGTGGCGGGCTCTAGAACGTGCCACGCGCGCTTTACGAAATTTGCAAGGCTGCGCCTGCAATACTCGCGCTCAATTTCAAGTAGGTCATCGTTTGTCAGCATCTTCTTTTGCTTTAAGTAGCTCTTCTAGCGTCGACGTGGACAAACTGCTGGCGTCTATAGCTGGCTGCGTCTTAATACTTTCGCCTTTTGTTGTGTGGTCTAGCTGCTGCCTCGGACTGTGGTGCTTTGGCGCCATCCTCTCAGCCGCCCATTTCAACCCATCCATCGCCGCTCGCGCTTCGTGTGCGCCGATTTCACTAGCGACAACCATGTTCGCTAACTCCACGATATTATCCGCGTGCGCAAAGCCTGCAGCCTCACGTGCGCGCCTGTATTGTTCCGAAAATCCGTTCCTGTCTTGCACCACCGCTAGCAAAACGGTGCTAACGGCTGGCATTCCTTTCTCACGACAAATGCTGCGCAGTGAGCGGCCTTCTGCTAGCTCGGTGCAAATATACTCCACCACCTCAGGTGTCATAACGGTAGGCCTACCAACCTCTTTTTTATCGCTCATACCACCACCTAAAAAACAATCGTTGCTGGCATTATAGCATGATTGGCGCCCCTCCACTCAGCAACAACCTTTTCATGCAGACTCAACATTGCCTCATGCGGGGAGTCTCCTGTTCCTACAATTACCTCCCCTTGCGCATCTAGCTCAACTAAATCATCCATGGCGGCTGATGCATCCATATCTCCACTATCAAGCTCTTCAATAATACTGCAAACATCGTGATATAGGCTGTATGCAGCAACAAAGCAGTGGCCTAGTTCGTATCCGTATCTGTTGTAGTTGACAGCGTAAGTTGCGCACGAGTAAATGCGGTGCATATCTTCTTTGTGGCTTGTCGGCGTGTCGTTGGTCATTTTGCTTCTCCTGCTTCTTTGTTGTAGCTGGCGCGCCTGGCAGGGCTCGAACCTGCTACCTGCGGCTTAGGAGGCTGTTGCATATCCGATTAGACTACAGGCGCGTAATGCGGTCTGTCAGGTAATCAAATACTTAACCAGAGCTGCAACCGCCAGTATCGGTGTCAGAGCTACGCACATGAGTATGACTGTTAGTAAAGTATCGATTAGCTTGTTCACCTCTGCCTCCCATTAAACCACCGCAGTTATTTGTGGTTTTGAGTAACGATCAACCAACGCTACAGCAACTCTAGGGTCTTCTTGGATTGCTGCTAGTTCGTGGGCTAATTCCAGTTTTCGTTTACGCCATGCTTCGTGCGCTTGTTGTTCGTAAGTGAAGTAGCCAAGGTGTTCTTTCTTATTGGTGAAAGGGTTGGAGCACTGGGCTAGAAACTTTTCTGATGGCTTATGCCAATACAACCCAATCTGCCACTCGCCACGTGCTGCTGCCCTATCATTGGTAAACGTGTTAACCACTCCTGCTACGAAAACACAAGTCTCAGCGCTATAAACCTTATTTCCTTCAAATAGCAAATCCTTGTCAAGGTGCTTGCCTTCGAAGTCTTGTTTTTCCATCCACGCCCTGAAATTACTGAAAGTGTGCCACTCTTCTGAAACACTACAGCCTTTGTAAGTTGGATGGCGCTTTTGGTATTTTTCAGAGTAGCAGCGCTCAAGCACACTTTTCCACACTCGATAATAAGGGCACCTCCACACAAACTTCTGCTTTCGTTTGCCATCTGAACAGACAATCGTCTCAAACCTCTGAGTAGCATATCCAGCATCATTAATGCCAACACCGTGTACCAGTTTTTTAGGCTTCATAATCATCACCAATAAAAAAGCTCTAATGTCTGACTGCGGTGGAAAAGGCTGAAAGTGCGCCTCGCAGAAAAACATTAGAGCTTTGTTAACTTTCAATTTCAGGCTTTCCACGGCCTTTAAACAAACTGAATCATAACAGCCACAGCACCACCATGCAATATATTTTGGCGCAAGATTTTTGTGACTCCGTCGTGCGAAACAAAGACAGAGCGTGCACACCTACCGCCAATTCTGGAACTACATTCAATATCTATACAAAAAGGCAATATATACGTGCCCTTTTACACCATATTCCTAAATATATGTTATATACTATATAGGTGTACACAGTGTACACAGTAGCATAGTAACCACAGTAAAATCAATGACTTACGAAGCGTGACACCTCCGTGTACACCTCTTATTTGTGTACACCTAGGTGTACACATTGTACAAAAAATGTACTGCCCTTTTGTTTTTTAGCCCAAAACCCAAGGGCAACAAAAGTATAAAAAGGCAGTACAAAAAACATACAGTTTGGCGCATTTTGTCAAAACAGGTCAAAAAACACGGATTTGTGTACACCTTTGTGGCAACGTGTCACGCTAGGTGTCACGCTATTCTGTATAGGTGTCACGCCCGTATTTCTGGCACAAAAAAGCCCGCAAAAGCGGGCGTATAACCTGTGCTGTGAGTGCGCTATTTGCGCTCACCACTCTGTACTATTTTTGCCATCAATTATCAGCGGCGGCACTAGCAGCAGCCTGCCGCGGTTTCTGCATCTCTTTGAGTCATTGCCGTTCATTTCTCTAATCACAATACCTGCGCGCGTAACATCCGCCCGCGTCGGCCTGTCGATACCAGCGGCAATAAGAGCATCAGTTGCACTCACGTACACCCAAGCACTCTTGTCTGCATCCCAGTCATAAGCGCCTAGAATTCTATCTTTGACTGGGTCGGCAGCCTCGTAGTTGCGGTTATGCTCATTAAGCTGCGCAAGCTCGCTAGGTGATAAGTACCACTTTTCGCCTTGCCTGTAGTAGTGCAAAAACTCCGCCCACACCTGCTGCATATCAAGCTCGTGCTCGTAATCAATATGGTCGCAATCAACCACCCAAAAACGGCGGTTACCCGTGTCGTCTTGTAGAAAATCACTGTTGTTTACTGAGCCAAAAAGCACGGTACGGCGTGCATAGACAGACTCTTTGCGCGCGTACGGGCGCCGCATCACGTCACTTCCCGCGGTGACGAACGCTTTTAGTCTTGCCAGCTCTGAGCGTCTCAGTGTTGCATCTATCTCGCCAAGCTCGACAAGCCAGTACCTCAGCACAGAGAACACATAATCTTTATTTTCGGTGTCTAGCATCAAGCCGTCTTTAACTAGCTCTAGTTGCTCGTTAACATTTTTTGGAACAAGGCTTTTAAACCACGACGTTTTGCCAAGCCCCTGCTTTCCCGCAAACACTAAAATTCCGTGCGCCTCAACCCCTGTGGGCGAAAAAGCCGCCCGTATCGCTGACAGCATCCACCTTGAGATGAGTGTGTTTTTTAGGCTCTGCGCCTCATCTCCCCCATTTGCGCGAACAGTGCTAAGGAAATCATGGATGCGCACCACACCATCCCAGGGCTTTGACTCAATCCAACACTTGACGGGCGAGTACTGGTTCTGGTCCGCAATCAGCGTTACAAACTCCTGCAGCTTGCTTGTTGGAAAATCAAACAGGCTGCATGTGCTCGCAAGCTCAGCAAAAGCCGCGTTCGCCTGATTATCTCGAGAGTAGCTTCGGTTAGGTATTAAAATCTCTTCCTCTTTAGAAATGACGTTGTAGCGTATTGTGATGCCTGCTCGCCTTGCTATTTCGCGCAAGTTCTCGTGATGATTGAGCGGCTTGTCTTTTTTGTCTGTCCAAATCAATTTTGCAGATATGTCGAAGCTTGTTCCGCTTATATCGCCACTAACACCGCGCTCCTGCGCGCTCTGCACGGCATTTCTACTACCCTGCAGTTGCGGCTCAGGCGGAGCGTCTACAGTCACAGGCTCTCTCCGCGCTGGCGTATCTGTTCGCACTCCTGACGCATCTGATAATTCTCGTGCCGCTTTGGAAAAATCCCCGCCGTGATCGTACTCGCAAAACAAGTCAAAACTAGAAACTGGCTGGCCTGTACTATCACTGCAAAGCGGGTCGCTTGCATGGTGAATCCAGCATTTGTTGTTGCCTAGCAGCACAACACCCGCCAGCCCTGTGCTGCTAGATGGTGCTAGGTATCTACTGCGACCAACGCGCTTGTATCCGTAATTCTCTAGCGCATCCTCGATGCGCATTACGCGCTCATAGTCACGCGCCACAGCAACAAGCCCGCCGTCGCTAGAGTAGTGCCTCTGACTTGGCGCTTGGCGCTCGGCTTTGTACAGCTCATCTACGCCCACCCACGGGCACGCCGCCAGCGCCTGGCGCTTAAATGTGCCCTCGAATTCCTGCCAAAATGACAATAACCAAGCTGGCAGCACCGGAATCTCATCACCTGGCGGGGTTATCCACGCATAGGGCTTTTCGGTATCTGGGTGAATGCTAGGCGGCAGCACATCTTGTCGCTGCCTGCCATCAGTCGCTGCGCGCAGCTCAAACACAGTGTAAGGCGCAAACTCACGCGCTTGCTCTCGCGCCTTGGCCTCAAGCGCTTCGTCTCCCGCCTCTTTCGCTGCTCTCGCCTCTGCCAGTTTTGCCTTGTATTTCTCACCATCGGGGTCGCTCTCGGGTCGCCAGTTTAATTTGTGGTATCCAAGCTCAACGCCAGCGGGGACACGAAACATAATGCGCAACCCATCTGGGCCACCCTTGATTGCTACGCCCTGCTTGCTGACCAGTTCTTCATAATCAATGCCGAGACCATCGCAAATAATTCTAAAGCTGTCCTCGCAGTCAATATCTAGACTGCAGAGTCGTGACGGGCCAAGCGCTGCACCCATGTTCCAGTCGGGGTTTGCTGTAAAAAATGACTCTGCAATATCAGGGCATGAGATAACTTTATTGCCCCAATCGCGCGCACGTGGAAACTTGCGTCTAGGTTCTATGGGCACAATAGCGATATCGTATTTCGATACGTACCGCCTCGCCCACGCAGCTGTGTTGTGTTTTTTTGTCATCTAGTTCGTTCCTTTGATTATTTTTAGCGCATCTTCAACCGAGCGTGCCACCCCAGCCAGGCCGCCCAACCCTCTTATACGCTCAATAAACGCCAACTGTCTGCTGGTTGCAACGCCGCGCGATGCTTTTACCTCAATAGCAGTGAATACAGCCAGCTTCTCTCCCACCATGTCTTGCGTAACAGTTACTGGCGTCACGCCGATTAGGTCACTGCTACCAACTGCAAGACCAAACCGAACCAGCCGCCCGCGCTCATCTTTTAGCGCACCTGTGTTATTGCGGAACAATAGCACCCCGCAGCCAGCAAGCTCGAGAAGAATATCATTCATAACCGCTTGTTCGGATTTACTCATTGCTAGCCTCCGCTTTCAACTCTCTGTAGTGCTGCATCGCTAGTGGAAAAACCGCGCGTGCATTTATTTTTTTACGTGCTGCAAATACATTTGCCGCCCAGCCGTGCGGTGAGCGCATCTTGCGGCGCATACCGATTTCCACTAGCTCTCGCAGTTCGCGCGCCCTGCCCTGCTCTTTTCGTGCTTCTATTTTTGCTCGCTCAACCTCCGCTGCTTTTCGCACCATTTCAAGCTCGCCGTCCACCTGCTCTATTTTGCGCTCTTTAAACTCAACCTCAGCTCCGCAGTGCGGGCACTCATGCACGCCCGAGCGAAACGCAAAAAAACATTTCTCGCACGTTTGAACACCAACGGCATCGGCATCAGCTTCGCGTCTGCCTTGGCGCCTATCACCTTCTAGCGACCACTCTCGGTTATCGCATGGCAACCCGTGTCGCTGCCAGTTGCCCACATGGTCAAGTATGACCAAATGGTCTTTGCTTGGGTGTGGACGCAGACCGCGGCCATTGCCTTGCATATACACTACGACGCTCTTGGTGGGACGCAGCCACTGAACCGCTCCAATTTCAGGTATATCCACACCTTCAACAAGGAGCTGGACACTTGTGAGTATTTTCTTTTCGCCGCTCCTGAACTGCTCTAGCACCTCGTCGCGGTTTTTTGTCTTGCCGTGGATTGCCACCGCCGGAATGCCTGCATCTGAGTACGCGCGCGCCACGCTTTCCGCGTGATGAATCGTTGCGCACATCACTACGCACTGGCGCCCGTACGCAAACTTTAGGTAGTGGTCAATTGCATCACCCACAACCTGCGGTTTACCCGCCTCGCGCTCAACATCGCCCGCACTGTAGTCACCAGCTACCGTGCGCACGGTAGAGAAGTCCGCTTTCTGCGGCACGCCGTATAGCTGATAATCACACAAATAGCCCTGCTCAATCAGAAACCTAATGCTCGGACCGTGAACAATATCCTGAAAAATATGGTCAAGACCTTTGCCGTCGGTTCGTTGCGGCGTTGCTGTTAACCCCACCACATGGGCACTGTTGTAGCGCTCCAAAATTAATTGGTAGGTGTTAGCCACGGCACGGTGAGCCTCATCAATGATAATTAGCTGCGGCTCTTGATATTGCTCTAATCTGTTACGCAGCGTCATGATGCTAGCAAGCTGCACGTTGTGTGGCGTTTTTTGCCTGCCCGCTCGAATCATTCCGTGTGCCAACTGATTGTGCCACATCGCCCTGCTTGTCTGGTTTAGAAGTTCGTTTTGGTGCACCAAAAACATAGCAGACAGACCACGCTCAACTGCGTTGCCTATCATAGTGCACGCAAGAGCGGTCTTACCCGCCCCCGTGGGCGCCTGCATCAAGACGCGCCGATTAACCCGCAATGCCTGGCGCGTCCTGCTAATCAAGTCGTGCTGATAGTCGCGTAGCTCAATCATCATTGCGCACCGCTTTGGCCTGATTCTCAAAGTACTCACGCAGAGCAATGATTGTGCTCAGCGTTGGGTTTGTATTTACGCCGTCTCGAATTTGAGTGATTGTTTGCCTGCTAATGCCTGTGGCATCAGCCACTTTTTTAATGTTTCTGTCCTGCAGTTGATGCCTAATATTATCTAGCATTTCCGTTTTCTCCCGATTTGTGTAATTTATGTGTTGACAATGTAAAGCATAATATACAATATGACAACCACAACAAACAACACGGAGCTAAAAATGCAAATAATCGATTACACCGAAGGTATGGAGATACCAAAGAACTGCATCGTTCGCGGCATGCCGAATGCGGTTTACCACTCAACAGAGCACATAAGCAAGTCACAGCTAGATTTGTTTGACCGCTCACCAGCGCATCTAGCGTGTGCTGGACCAATAGAGCCAACGCGTGCAATGGAAATAGGCACAGCTATTCACACGGCAATTCTGGAGCCTGAGCGCTTTAAAGAAGAATACATACTACTAACTGATGCAAAAGACAGACGAAGCGCACTATACCGTGACGCATCAAAAGTCCACGGAACGGAGCGCGTACTAGTCAGCACAGAGTGCGAAAAAGTGGAAGGCATGCGCATCACAGCTCATGCATACCACGAGTACACTGACAACTATCTAAACAAGCCGCACGAAATAGAGCTGTCGTATTTTGGAATATGTTCAGAAACAGGTGTGCCTATCAAGTGTCGTTTTGACCTGATAACTGAGTGCGGACATGCGCTTGACCTAAAAAAGACACAGGACGTCAGGCTGGACGCGCTAGGCAGGGCTATTCTCAATTACAGATATCACGTGCAGTGGGCGTTCTATTCTCACGTTTACGAGTGCGTGACAGGGGAGCCCCTTAAATCGTTTAATTTCTTTTTTACCGAGGAAAACGCGCCGCACAGCTGCCAAATAGCCAGATTGTGCGAGGAAACCAAGCAGTTAGGCACTGCCGAAACGCTGGAAAATCTAGAGGCTTACGCCTCAAATCCAAATGCAACTGACGGCACATGGCGAGCACCAGAGGTGATATCACTACCAGTATGGTACTTAAACCAGAACGCAACAGAGGAAATTATCTATGAGTAAATATGATGACGATATTAGTTTTGCAACAGAGGCAAAGTCTGACCAGTTAAACGCGGTTGATATTATGGGTGCTGAGCCAATTTTAACAATTCGCGATTTTAGGGTTATAAGGACGCCTGACCAGCCAGTATGGCTGTATTTCAATGGAGACAACGGGCGCCCGTGGAAACCAAGCAAAGGCATGATACGCATACTGGGCGCTGCGTGGGGCCGTCGAGCGGGCGCATGGGTAGGTAAAAGTGTCCAGGTATATTTTGAGCCTGACGTAACATACGCAGGAAAAAAAGCGGGCGGAATACGCATCAAGGCACTATCTGATATTGAGCGCCAAATGGACTTTACGGAAGTGCTAAGCCGCAACAAACGGCGAACGGTCACAGTAGTGCCGCTAACACTCGAGGCGCAACCATACCCGCAAGAGGAATTTGATAATCGCATAGAATCTATGGTTAAAGCCATGACACACGGCATCGACGAGCGCGGCCCACTGAGCCTACAGCAAGTCATCGCGATGGCTGAGCGGGGCGGCAAGCTAAAGCTAGCACCCGAGCAAATCGAGCAGCTAGAAAAAGCTGCGCCCGAGGTTTTTGACGAAAATGAAAATGAGGAGACACAGTAATGATTTACGTAACAGTTAGCGGCAATGTTGGTCGCGATGCAGAACTTAGACAAGCGGGCGGAACGGATGTTTTGAATTTTAACGTTGCCGCCACCAGCGGGTTCGGTGAGCGCGAACAAACTCTATGGGTAAGATGCGCATTGTGGGGCAAGCGCGGCGCAGCGCTAGCGCAGTACATAAAAAAAGGCTCGCGCGTGACGGTGATTGGAGAGCTGAGCACCGAAGAATACAACGGCACAACACAGCTAAACTGCCGCGTCGCAGAAATAAAGCTGCAGGACAGCACTGGCGGACAGCAACCAGCACAGGCGAGCAGCGCGCCACAGCAGCAGACGCCACAAGCGCCACAAGTGCCATCTGAATCGCTTGATTTTGACGATGACGTACCGTTCTGATTTGGCAAGGCCGCGATGAGCGGCCTGGTTCATAGGAGGAGATATGCTGCCAAAAAACTACGTAAAAGACGACGCAAGCTGGCTACTACAGCAAATGATGCGTCTGCCGCCAAAGCACCGAGACAAAGCAAGAATAGGCTACGACACAGTGTGGCAACAAGCCTGGCACGCCGAGCCAAACCCGCACATGCGAGAAAACAAAGCTCGCTTTGCTGCAAACACAAGGCTGCGAAAGTATGTTGATAGGGTTACGGGGAGTAGGATATGAGAGTTTTGTCACTTTTTGATGGTATGAGCTGCGGGCAGATAGCGCTAAATAAAATAGGCATAAAGCCTAGCGCTTACTATGCTAGTGAGATAAAGCCCGTCGCAATAAAAGTCGCTCAGCATAACTACCCGGACACCATACAGGTCGGAGACGTTAGAGAAATTAGAGCAAGCGACGTGGGGCATATTGACCTGCTGATCGGAGGAAGTCCATGCCAGGACTTTAGCCGCGCCAACTCATCGAGAGACGGCCTGCAAGGAAGTAAATCAGGGCTATTCTATGAATACCTGCGACTATTCGATGAGCTGAAACCTAGGCACTGGCTTCTCGAAAACGTTGTTATGCCCCCCCACGACCAGGCTATTGTTAGCGGACTACTTGGTCGCGACCCTGTGCGCATAAATAGCTCGCTGGTCTCGGCGCAGCTACGAGATAGGCTTTACTGGACAAATATAGGCGGCAGCACGTACGACCTTTTTGGCAGGCCATCAAGCGATATACAGCTTCCGCAAGACAAAGGGGAGCTGCTGCAGGACATACTGACTAGCGGCACAACAGATAGAAAAAAAGCACGAGCACTACTAGAGAGCGACAGCAGGCCGCTAGCAAATCAAGAAAAAATCATACGAAGATACAAAAACGGGTTTACAACAATTGTTTTTGAGGATGGCTATGTTAGGTATTTTAATCAAACCGAGCTCGAGCTGCTGCAAACAGTGCCTCTGGGATACACATCCTGCCTCACTAGAAACCAGGCCGCTAGCGTGCTCGGGGACGGCTGGACGGTAGATGTTATAGCGCACATTTTTGCCGGACTTAAATAAAAAAGCCCCCAGTTACGGGGCAAACCTTGTCGAATCCCGCATGGATACATGCGAGATGCCATCCTAGTACACAAAACAAAAATAAATGAAAATAGTTGTTGTTATGTGCCTGTTTATGTGTATAATGATATGCATACACAGCAACACAGACACAAAATAAACGGGGAAATCAAAATGAACAACAAAGAACTTTTTAAAATTATGTTTAACGGCCTAAAAACAGATATTGATTACAGACTTGGCGAAGGTGACAGCTTGGAGAAAGCCAAGGCATACGCCAGAGAGAAGTCGGCAGCAGGACCGGCAATCTGGGAGGCAATCGAAAAGCATTACAGCTAAGCACGGACAAAACCAGCGCCGTGTAACAGCGGCGCAAAACTGAATGTGAGGAGAGTCAGATGACGCCAAATTTTGAAAAACACACAGAGCGCGTAGCCCTACTGGTCACGCCATCGCAAATGGAATTTTTACGAACAAACATTGAGCCTGGCGGCATTAACGCATTTTTGCGCTGGCTGCTAGACAACCATATCAACCAAGTAGAAAAACAGAACGGGGAGAACAAAAAATGAAAACAATTTACGAAATGACAGTGCAAGAGCTGCTGGACGCAGGGTTTAATGTGTACGCGTCAAAGCTAACTCAAATGGACGAAGCTGAGCCGCTACTCTCTACCGACGCGCAAAAAATGGAAGCACTGCAGGCCCTGCTTCCTGACGGCCTGGTCATCAGGGGATGGTTATCATCAGCAACATGGCAGCCAAGCGGCGGACGCGTAAACAAACGCCTGCCAAGCGGAGTTAGGGTTGAGGTATCAATATCATGATCAAACTAGAGAGCCTCACAAATAGCGCATTCTTCCTGTGCGTCGTTGCGGCAGTAATAGCGCTAGCATTTACTGTAGCGGGCCATCTTAGCCTGCCCACGGTGCAGGTATCGAACAGCACGGGCGAGTGCGTGCGCGTACTGCCCGAGGGCAGCTGTGACAATCTACCACCAAAATACGTGCGGGAGTGGGTGAAATGAGTTGGGGTACAGACGGAAATTTGTATGCGTTGCACAAACACGAGCAGGAGATGGACCGACAGCAGGCGCGCGATGACAAAATAGACGAACTACGCGCAGAGCTTGATGACGACGTGCTAGACGAAATCTTAGGCGGTGTTCTTGACTGTATAACAGTGGAAAACGTCGAGGGAATGAGCTACGAGGAGCTCGGCCGCCGAATAATCATCGAGTACGAGCGCAAGGCTTGCGAGGCAGCTGTGAGGAGGCTTGACGAACTGGGGCCGTGCGGAGAGCACTAATGAAGACAAGACAGGCGCTACTAATAACAAGAGCTTTATTTGTGGGCGCAACAATGCACAAAAACCGCGACGGCAATTTAAAGCGGGTTGATTGCGAGTTGAGAATTAAAGAAGAGGAGCAAATGAAATGACTTTTGAAGAATGGTTTGAAAAATGGTGGGGCGAGCGCACTGATGGCCCGTACAAATCAGTAAACGTGGAAGGCATCGCTAGAGCAGCTTGGGAGGCTGCGCAAGCGCAAGCCAAAGGCGCGCCTAGCGACACACAACAAAAAATAGACAAGCTGACCGAGCACGTAGCAAACCTTGAGGCCGAGGTGGCGCTACTAAACAATGCTGTATCAGCGCAGCCAGCATTGCGCGACCAGTTTGCAATGGCGGCACTGGTAGGCCTTGCTTCGGGTAATGGGCTTTATGCAGCTGATGACATCGCAAAATATTCATATATGGCGGCAGACGCAATGCTAAAGGGGCGAGAAAAGTGAAAATACCATTAGCAGAACTGTCCAGCCGAAAAATACATGCACTCTGCGCTGACTACGACGTAACCGAGAGAGAAGTTATTGCCCTGCGCGAGCAGCACGGCATGACACGCGCCCAGCGTAGCGCAAAAAAATGGTGCGCAAACCGAATGCGCGAAAACCTAGCACAGCATAGCGATGCCGATTTGGCGTTACTTTATGGCCTGCCAGTGGTCACCATAAAAATGATTAGGGAGCTATCATCATGAACTGGAACGAGTTTAAAGAAAACGTGGAGAAGGATGCTGTTGTTAGCCGTGCTCCTGACTGGCAGGTGACGGCAATACTGGCCGATGGCCTCTTCATCGAAACCGACTGCAACAGCGGCAAGACCCGCCGGATT
>Ga0079226_10002759_pt1 | contig 13541 bp, 13 predicted proteins | sample Poulit2014_FD_76345 | JGI IMG/M metagenome (GOLD analysis project Ga0079226, IMG submission 76345) | Agricultural soil microbial communities from Georgia to study Nitrogen management - Poultry litter 2014 | ecosystem: Environmental > Terrestrial > Soil > Agricultural land | place: USA: Georgia... | reverse complement strand
TTTTTAGAAAAATTAAAAGACGCTTCATTTGATTTCTTACATTTTTATATAAGCAACCTTTAAACTCATTATAACAAAAATAATTTTTAATGTGTTTCTCAATTAAAATTCTCAATAACGAACTATATTGATAAAGTAAAAGAATTGAGTGATACTTATGGAGGGGATGCTGGAGAAATTGCCATTGTTGGGAGAGGATCTTATGAAATTGCTTTACTATCCACAGGGGGAACGATAACAGCAGTAGATTCTGTCATGGAAAATAAAGTTGATAATGTATATGCGTTAACTCGTCCGCCTGGTCATCATGCGGAAGCGCAAGAAGGAAAGGGGTTTTGTATATTTAATAACGTTGCCATAGCTGCAAAATATGCTAAAGAGAAATATAATTTAAAGAAGGTTCTTGTTCTTGATTGGGATGTGCATCATGGTAATGGAACTGAGCAAGCTTTCTATGAAGACGATGAAACTTTATTTATATCTATTCATCAGGATAGGTTGTTTCCTGTTGGAAGAGGTTTCATAGAACATTGTGGTGAAGGAAAAGGTGAAGGATATACAGTTAATATACCTCTACCGGCTGGCACTGGTAACGCCGGATATATGCACGCTTTTGAGGAAGTTGTTTCTCCTATAGTAGACCAATTTAAACCTGAATTGATTCTGGTTTCAGCTGGGCAGGACCCTAGTTTTTTTGACCCTCTCGCTAGAATGATGGTTACATCTGAAGGGTTTTATCAATTTGCAGAAGCTATTAAAAAACTAGCTGACAAACATTGTGAAGGACGATTTATCTTGTCTCATGAGGGAGGATATAGCGCGGAGTATGTTCCTTTTTGCTCCTTAGCTATTGTTGAATCAATGAGTGAAATACAAACAGAAGTGCAAGATCCTTTTATGGAAGCTTTCGGAGTCCCAGTAAATACATTATTTTCGCATGAAGAGCAAGCCATAAAAAAAGTTATTAACCAACAATCACAATTTTGGGAATTTTGATATTTACTGTTGATTAAAAAATTTAACTAAATATAAAACTATATATATGATTCAATTTTATATTTTGCATTCCTTATACATCAAGGATGCCAAGACATCAAAAAGAAGTACCTCCCCCATCCTATATAATAATGGTTAAGGTAAAATTAAATGAAAAGGCTGGAGGAGGTCTTCCTATGAGCCTTATACTAAATCTTAGTTTATTTAGCATCTAAGAACTTTGCGACATGCAATCTACCGAAGAATATGATGCGATTATTTCAGCCAACCATCTGGATATAATTTATCATAAAGTGATGAAGAACTCGCGTCGGGGATGCTCTTGGAGAGATCAATTATCCAGCCATAAGTCTCCCTGTTTCACTTGGTATGTGGAGCGTATTCCTACCATTAAAGATTCAGTCAAACGATTTAAAAGCGATATCGCTTTTAAAATGGACTATGGGTCTCTCGTTTCAGGCAACGTTCCTTCTGAAGCATCCTACTCTCGATTGATAGACAAACAACATGGCAACGAATGTGTTAGAAGCGTGCTTAGGAAAAAGTCATCGAACAGGCTATTCAAGAAGGATTTAACACAGACGATACGCTCTCTATCGATACAATACATTTTGAAAGTCGTGACCAGAATACACTCAAACAGGAAAAAGGAAAGCCAACCCCGAAGAAACGCGAGCGAAAATCCAAAACTGAACGATAATAATGGCTTCAAGAACAAACTGAAAAAGAAGCGAATGGTTTTACCTTTAGATTATCCATTATCATTAACCAAACCAACTTTATGATGATGTTTACCAATATCAATACCAATATAAAGCATCAAACACACCACCGAATTCATGATTTATCAGTTGTGAGCCTCTTTTTATTTCTATAGATATTCAACCTCGTTCGATATACGACTACGACAACGGATGTATCACATCCATCTCATTCGAATCGTTCTATAAAGAAAGGTGAAGAAGAATCACACCATACATACTATTTTTTCCATTTTCTAAACAAGAAAAACAGCTGAACAATACAAACAATTACAATTCTTATTTAACTATTTAGTCAAATAAGAATTGTTCCATAGCGGAATAGTAGTACCAACACCTTTTTCTTTTGCATTTTTATATACTTTATAGCCCCAAGCTACATCTTCTGTTGGCAATCCACCAGTCATACTAATAAAAATTTCATCATCGGATGTTCTACCTTTTTTATTACCAGTAATAATATCGCCGATATCGGTAATTGTATTACCATCATACTCTCCTTCATTTATTTTTTTTAATAATTGCCCTGACATAGTCCAGTCTAAAATACTAGAAATTCCGTCAGGATGCGACAGGCCATCTTCAAGCCATTTCTCATGCATAGACCATAAATCAGCAACTATTCTAGCTTCTGCAAAGACATCATCTGAAAAATCAACTGCTCCAGTAGAGAGAATAAGAGCACCCGGTTTAATAATACTTCTATTTATTGCAGGTTTTGTTTTTCCTGAAGTTGCGATTGAAACAATATCGGACTGTTCAACACACTTATTAATATTATCTACAATTTCAACCCTTTTGTTAGTGTTTTTCTCTATTTTACTTGCAACTTCTTTACCTTTTTCCAGATTAATATCAAATAGTACTATTTTTTCAATACTGTTTATAGTAGTAATTATAGCTTCAATGCAAGATTGGTTTATAGCGCCTCCACCTATAACACCTAAAATCTTAGAATTCTTCCGTGCTAGATATTTCGCTACAACACCTGAAACTGCTCCTGTACGGACTGAGCTTATTAAGTTTCCGGCCATAATAGAAAGAGGTGCTCCTGTGTTTTTATCATTAAGAGTAAAAGTATGAATAGAACGTGGTAATCCTTTATGAAGATTTTCTATATTCGATCCATACCATTTGTTGCCTACCACATCAAACTCTCCCCCAAGATAAGCAATGAGAGACATAAATCTCCTGTCAGGCCCTTTTTTGGGCATGTTTTCGAAAGGCTCATGTTCATTAAACCACAGCATTAATCCGTGATCATTTCTATTAGGGCCTCCTAGTATATAATCTCCTTTACCTAATAAATGGAACATGGAATCCAAAGTATTAATGCAATCTTGCATATCTAAAACCCCAGCCTTTATAGTTTCTTCTTCTGTTAAATATAATAAATCAATGTTTTCATGCATATATGTACCTCCTAAGTTTTTAATCTAAATTGCAAAATTAACGAAAAAGTAAAAAAGACATATCACGACATACTCAATCTATAACCCGCCAAAGTTAAGTAAAGTGTATCTAATATGTCTTACACTCAGTTTACTAAAAAGAATTTGTATATTCATAGAATAATATCATGAGTTCACTCTCTCCGATCAAAAGATTGTTGGAAACCTAATAATTCGGCCGCGAAGCTGTTTACCGAATTACGAGAAAGTTAAATCAAGAATCTACGGCGGTTGAAATCTATCTTAAATATCAAGTAAACAAAGCAGAATATGGAAGTAAGAATATCCAATTACCAACTTCAAAAAATCTATATCAATAATAAAGTACTCGTACTCAAATACTGAACGCTTAATTTATGACCAGACGGAAATAAAAATTATTCTTGTAACATGCGTACACTTTAATGGTTGAACGATTAACAAAATGCATTATTGCTATTAAGCTTATCAGAAAACAGGTAGTCAACATTGAACATCACACAACTAGTGGCTCAATCCTTTGCTGAAGCATTTATTCCAATCTTGCATCTTCGATTCGGAAAAGAAATTTTCAATTAGAAAAACAATAAGCAACCAAATAAAATATTAATATTTATTTCGCTAACCCTAGCATATCTTTTCAAAGTGGCTTGAATAAACGAGCCAACTACCTTTTTCGTAATAGTAGGCAGCTAAAAGAAATGGATTTTAATGGAAGTATTGAGTTACCTCGCTTAATTTTATAAATGAAATATTAAAAAACAACCAACTAAATTAATCAATTTCTGAGTAATTCAACATCGCTTTGCGAGAATAGATTTTATTTTCAATTAGGGTACCAAATATTAATATTATTAGAGTAATAGGTAAACCGACTAAAACTGGGTCAAGAGTCCAAACAAACACCACATTTCCTTCTGAAGAAGCAATCTGATTTCCTATTATAACTCCTAAAATTGTTCCAATTCCTCCTAAGATCATTGCTAAAATTGTAGAATATCGAGCAGTTCGAGAAGGTTTCCAAAAAACTAAAGCTAATAATACTGGAGATAAAGCTGCCCCCATAATTTTTCCTCCAGTTAACAAAAGCTCTAAAATATAAGGTAATGATCTACCTACTAAAGTACCTAAAATGGCTACTAAAACAACAGATATTCTACTTACTAAAACAACGCTTTTTTCTGTAGCTTGAGGGTTTATCCATTGTTTATAAATATCAAAAGAAAGTTTGAAGCAGTTGTTAAAATTGTAGAACTCAATGTGGAAATACAAGAAGCAACCACTATAACAGCAAAAATAAGGCTTCCAAATGAACCAAATAATGTGGTCATACTCATAAAAGCATCATCTGGATTAACATCAGGAAATATAACAACTGCAATAGTACCTACTAAAAAGGGAACTATATACCACACAATAGATATTGTCCCTCCTAATAAAAAAGAGTTTTTTGCAACTTTGTCACTTTCTGCTGACAACCCTCTTTGAATTAGTGTTTGGTAAGAAAAAAAAGTTAGTGCACTCGCTATAACCCAAGCAAACGATTGTGAAAATCCTACATTCCCCCAATCCCAATGAGTACTAGGGATGGCATTCGTTAAAACATCCCACCCGCCAATATATGCAATAGATAGAGGAATCATAAGGGTTGTTCCAATAAGTATGATTACTGCTTGTATACTATCAGTAATCATAACAGCCCACATGCCTCCTGTAACTGTAAAAAATAAAGTTACAATTAAAGTAATCACTAGAGCAAAATCTAGTGATATATCAAACACTGTTTGAAACACTACTGCCATTCCTAATGCAGCTCCTGCTGTCACCCCCATATCACGACAAGCAACAAGAATAACCGATATTACTTTATGTGGCCATCCAAAAAATCGATGTAAAAGTTCTGGAATAGTTGTTAATTTAGCTCTGCGTAATCGAGGTATGAACCAAAAGCCTAACCACATCATAACTGCTATTCCACCAAAACTAGTAAAATACCCTGAAATTCCATATGAATACCCTGAACCAGCATAGCCTAAGAGTGATGCAGAGTTTATTAAAGTTGCAATAATTCCCCCGGTTACCAACCATATGGGTACTGACCGCCCTGCTAATATATAATCTGAAGAACTCTTTTTTTTCATTTTTTTTGCAGCTAGGGGGCCAATAATCATAAGCAAAAGAAAATAAACAACAAAAATTATTATTGCCATGTAATTATCTCTCCTTTTATGAGGTTTTAATTAAGGCGTTAGCAACAAGGACCACATCCATGTATATAAAATCCCAATCCCAGTAAAAGCGATAAGTGTTATAGACATAATAATAGGAGGAGATTTAATTTCATCCATTTCTGATCCATCATATTTCTTTTTTTCAGACATAAATATTCACCAACCTTTTTATTGAAATGTCATTATAATTATTAATTGGCCTTATTTTTTCTTAATATTGTTGTTGTTTCTTCATCTACAGTTAAAGAATCAGGATTTATTTTTACTTTATATTGGTTAAATGCTTGCTCAAGCGAAATGTAGCCTAATATATAATCTTGCAAAACTTTCTCAGATGATCTTTTTACAGGTTCTCCATACCCACCACCTCCCGCAGTTTTTAAAGTAATAGTACTATTTCTCAACAAATTAATAGTCTCTTTAGAGCTTAATTTTTTTATTTTCCCTTCAGGTGTGGTTAAATGGCAAGAAGATGTTTTTCCTTCCTTACCTCTGAATAATCCCCATGGTCCATTCTTCTGTCTATCTGACATTAAAGTTACTGTAAACCCATCATCCAAGACAGTAATTTCTCGTGTTAAACCTAATCCACCTCTATATTTACCAGGCCCAGCACTTTCATCTACTAAACCATACTTATTTACGACAAAAGGAAATGATTGTTCTATTACTTCAACAGGAGTATTTAGAGTATTAGTCATGTTCGTATGGACACCATCCATTCCATCCATATTAGATAATCCTCCTTGTCCCCCTCCATAGGTTTCAACGTATGAAAAATATTTATTACTTTCTTTATTAAAGCCCCCGATAGAGAAACCATTCATTGTACCAGAGCAAGCTGCCATTGATTGTTCTGGTAATACATCTGCCAACGCTCCAAAAATAGTATCCGCTATTCTTTGAGAAGTATTTGAATTTGCATTAGAAACGGCTGCTGGGAAATTAGGATTTACTATCGATCCTTTGGGTGAAATAATACTAATACTTCTATAGGTTCCTGCATTAGGCGGAACCTCTGGTTCTAACAATGACTTTATTGTATAATACACACATGCACTAGTCACACCTCGAGTTGAATTAACCGGCCCTTCAGTTTGCTTACTAGACCCCGTAAAATCAACAGTTATTTCATCTTCTCCTATAGCTACTTTTGCACAAATTGTAATTAACTCATCAGTAATTCCGTCGCCTTCTAGATAATCTTTGAATTCATAAACTCCTTTTTCAACATCTTTAATTGCATTTCTCATTCTTCGATCTGAATAATTCATTATTTCTTCCATACAATAAGTTATGTGGTTGATAGAGTATTTATTTACTAATTCTGTAACTCTTTTTTCATCCACACTATTAGCTGCTAGTTGTGCGAAAATATCACCCATTACTTCATCGCCAGTTCTAACGTTTTTCTCTAACAAGCGTATTAACTCTCTATCTAGCTCTCCAGATTTTCTTATCCTTATTGCTGGTAAACGCAAACCTTCTTGAAAAATCTCTGTAGCCTCAACTGACATGCTTCCTGGACTTATTCCTCCTACATCAACATGGTGAGCAATATTGGCTGCTATTGCTATAAGTTTATTCTCATAGAATATAGGGCTAATCATAAAAATATCGGGCAAATGAGATCCACTGATATAAGGATCATTAATTAATATTGCATCTCCTTCGTTTAATTCTTCTTCTGGGTATATTTGTAGTACACTTTTTACAACTGAAGGCATTAAACCTAAATGCAGTGGGACGTGTTCTGCCTGAGCTACTAATGACCCTTCTTTAGTATAAATGGCAGTTGAACAATCGACTCTATCTTTAATGTTTGTAGATAGTGCTGTTTTAATTAAAGTAGCCCCCATCTCTTCGGCTATTGTGTAAAAAGAGTTTTTCATTACTTCTAAAGTAATTCCATCAATTTGTTTAGTTGTCATTTTTATACTCCTTTCCATTTAATTACATTATGTAATTAGTTAATAATTATATTATTATATTGATCGATTTTTGCAGTACGATTAGGATTTATAACTACTGTCGAGTCTAATTGCTCTATTATAGATGGCCCTTTTATTGTTGTGGTGGGGTATAAATTTTCTCGATTATAAATAGGAGTTTTAACAAAACTTCCATTAAAATAAACATCTCTATTTGTTACTTCGTTAGGTTTTTTTATATCTTTTGTTTCTTTTTTTGCATATTTTTCCTGAGGTTTATTTATGCGCCCAAAACCAATAAGTCTTATATTTACAATCTCTAATTTAGCTTCTTTGCGATTAAAACCATATATTTTTTTATGATTTTGATGAAAATTACTTTTCGCTTGATTCAAAATATTCTTATCGGTCTTTAAATCTTCTATAGGTACATTTATTTCATATGCTTGATGTTCATAACGAAGATCTAAACTCGCATGAAAATCCATTTTGTTTTCTGTAAATCCTTCTTTTCTCAAGTCTGCAACAGCTGAAGTGTACAATTCAGATATCTTTTTATTTAAATCCACTTTATTTACTATGTCTAAAACAGAAATGTAGGATTGTACATAATCATGTCGCACATCAGCAATTAACATCCCATTTGCACAAGCAATACCTGGATCTGGGGGGACAATAATATTTTTACATTCTAATTCTTCAGCAATATCTCCAGCATGAAGAGGGCCTGCTCCTCCAAATGCTAAGAGAGAGAATTCTCTGGTGTCATGGCCTTTTTCTACAGAAATCACTCTTATACCTCTAACAATGTTTGTATTCACCACTTTAAGTACTCCTTCAGCTGCTTCTTCTACAGTCATTCCTAAAGGTTTAGCTATCTTTTCTTTCATTACTTTTTTAGCTTTTTCCAAATCCATTTTCATTTTTCCGCCTAGAATTGCAACTGGATTGATTCTGCCTAATATAACATTTGCATCACTAACCGTAGGATTCATACCACCTTTGCCATAACAAACAGGACCAGGTTCAGCTCCAGCACTTTGTGGACCAACACGCAATGCTCCACCTGAGTCTATCCAAGCGATACTGCCACCGCCAGAACCAATTGTTCGCATTTCTACCATAGGTACATGGATGGGGTAATCTTCGATATCACTATCCGTGGTATACTTAGGCACTTTATTTTCTATTAAAGAAGTGTCAAGACTAGTCCCTCCCATATCAATAGTTATTAAGTTTTTATATTTTGTTTTTTCTGCAATATCTCTTCCAGTAATTACCCCACCAGCTGGACCAGAAAGCATTGTTCTTACTGGCATTTTTGTTGCTGCTTCTGTACTGATTATGCCCCCATTTGATTGCATTATATATAATTCATCTATTATGTTAATTTCTTTTAAATATCTTTCTAAATATTCTAAATAGTATTTCATTTTTGGCATGACATACCCGTTAACAACTGCTGTGCTCGTTCTTTCATATTCTTTAATTTCTGGTAAAACTTCTGTAGACAATGTTACAGATGTATGAGGGAGGTGCTTTAAGATAATTTCTTTAACCTTTTGTTCATTCCTAGAATTTAAAAAAGAATTGATAAAGCTTATGACGACGGACTCGATATTATTCTGCTCCAACAAATTTATTAATTTTTGGGTTTCTTTTTCATCTACCTCTTTTATAATTTCACCTCGGGAATCTACTCTTTCATCAATTTCCCACCTTTGGTTTCTCGGAATAAGTGGATTAGATTGTCTCGCTCTAAAATCATAAAGTTTTGGACGGGTTTGTCTTCCGATTTGTAAAATATCTTTAAATCCTTTGGTTGTTAATAATGCTGTTCTAGCCCCCTTTTTTTCTAAAAGAGTATTTGTTGCTACCGTTGAACCGTGAATAAAAAAAGACAAATCATTATAAGTAATCCCCGCCTCTAAGATGATTTGTTTTGCACCGTTTAAGACACCTATAGAACTATTTTCGGGCGTGGAAGGTACTTTAGTAACATAAGATTCGCCTGAATCTTCAGAAATCAAAGAGACATCTGTAAAAGTTCCCCCCGTATCTACACCGAGTCTATATTTCATTTATAATCCTCCTATTTTTAAAAGAGTTATATTTTATTTTGAAACCGCTTTCAAAATATTGTATCAACTTTAACATTTAAAAAGGATTTTGTAAACCTTTTTTATTTTAAAATGGTTTACAAAATCCTTTTTATCTAATGGAAGATGGAATTAAATAGTTGAATATTAAAAAAACTACGACAAATCTCGTTATGATTAGGAGGAATTTCAAAGACTCATAGTAATGATAAAACAAGAAAGCAGACTTTTTCCTATTCGAATTCATACGCATCAGAGAAAACTGAAGTACTCCATCAAAAAGCCAAATTGCCGATGCCATTGGCTATCACCAATTGACCGTACACTGTGAATTAAAGCGAGAGGGGCCGAAGAAAATTTAATGTGACGAAATATAAAGATTACTTTTCCGAAGTAAGTCAGGTGGTGTACGAAAAAATTATACTTGTTGCGACGATAAATATAAACCAACAGAAGTAGTTAGTTTTACTCGTTTTCTGCCAATAAACTATAGTATGAAAATTAGTCTACAGATGCCATTTGTAAACACGTTGAAGCTATCTAACTTGTTTCCATTCAAATTGTCTAATCACAAAAGCTTTTGGTAACTATACCTACATTGGATTTCTTACTACAAAAGACATCAATTTACCCTATAAGATAAAGTGAGAATCTAAATAATAAGTAGGAGCGTAAGTATAAGAGACAATTCAATAAAAGTGTTAAATAACATTAATCTCACGTCGAAGAAAGCGAGTAATTTAGTCATTGGGAAACTTATACGGTTTTAGGCAGTCTCAACAAAAACCCTTCCCTCACAACCTTAATTGAACATAAGATAAGACAGGAAAACATCACAAAAGTCGACAGAAAGTCATAGAAAACTAAGAGGACAACTTTACTACTGATTTTAGACCCAATATAGTTGATAATAAAGTCAAGTTTTGTGTGTTTTCTTCGTTTACTGATTACGGCCAGCCAAATGTGCCACCTCTGACATTTTTCTTACCGCCGAATGACAAATAATATACCAGTAAATGACAAGCTTTTTCCCACTTACGTGTAAATTTTATCGCTATTTTGCACATATTTTAGGCAGTAATTTGCACAATAAATACTCTAATAAAAAAGCCATCTGCTTCATGTATAATGGCTTCTTTACTATTTATTTAATACCGATGACTAAACTGTCTCGTGCAGCTTCAACGACTTCCGTTGAGATGGTTTCAAGGTTGTTTATCTCGAGTATTCGGTCTATTTGCATAAACAGCCGTTGTATAGGCCGGAAATTCCCGTTGGTAATCTTAATAATGGTCGTTATTGCCTCGTAATCAGAAAAGTCCTCAAGTTTCATCGAGAGGCCTAAATCCTCCCACTTATACTTTAAAATATGATGAGTTTCGTCCTTGCTCAAGTTATCGAATTCATGTGCAAAGCCAATTCTAGAAAAAAGCTGAGGATATCGAGCTAATCGTTTCTCAATGCCAGGCATCCCAATGAATACCATTGCTATGTCATTTCGGTCATAAATATCTCTGAGTTGCTCTAAATGTTGTAATTTAAGACGGTCTATTTCGTCAATAATAATCAGGTCTATATCTTCAAAAGATTCAACGGGGTAATATTCTTTCATCCCTTGATATATTGTTCGATACGCTGCTTTTACCATTCCTATCTTTCCGCCAATGATGTCAATGTCGCTATACATTTTAGTTGCTTTGACAGCAGGAGCAGTGTAAAAAAAGGTTCTCGCCTCTAATATTCTTTCGTCCGCGTCTTTCCCAATTTCTTTCGCTGTTGTATAATTAATTTGTTTTTCAATAATATCCCAACTTGAATAATATCTTGATGATAATGTTTTTCCACTCCCGGCAATCCATAACCAATACCGATATATCTATACTTGATACAAGCATCACAAAACTCAGCAAACCTTTTGTATTCTTTAGTTTCAATAAAGTTTTGTTGTTTATTCATGGAAATACCTCTTTAGTTTTGGCTTCTTTAATTTCGATTTATCCGGGTTGTTTTCTTCTTCCATTTGCTTTGATAAAATGATTTCTTCTGCTACTGACTCGGATGTTTGACACTTCAATAATAAAATAACACTCACAAAGCCTTAATAAAGCTTTATTTTTTTGTCAAATTTCCATGAAAATTATTGAGTACTATTTAGTACTATATTATAATTTAGCTATCTTATTACGATAGGTGGAATCTTCATGCGAATTAAAAAAAGTGTATCCAAGAATTCTATCTCTTATTCTGTAATTGATAATGTGAGAGACATCAACGACTAAAGTGATTGAAGCCTTGGGAAATGAAGAACAAATTCGTAAAAATCATCCTGGTGTTGATCCAGAAAAATGGGCACGAGAATATGCGAAGAAACTAACAGAAGAACAGCAAATGAAATCCGAAACAGTTATAGTCAAACATAATCCTAGTAAGACGATTCCAAAAGGGAAGAGAAGGTCATTCAATATTGGATATCTCTTTCTACAGTCGATTTATCATTAATTAAAATTGGATAAAGTTTGTAAAGAAATATCGGATAGACACAATTTTTCATACGATTTAAATAAAATTCTATCCTTATTAATATACATGAGGATTTTACATCCTACTTCAAAAAGAGGAACGTTAGAACGAGCAGATACCTTGATTGAATCTCATTCAATCGATGACCAACATATGTATCGTGCATTAGACATTCTGTCCGCTGAATCTGATTTCATCGAAAAATCAGTATATAAAAACAGCACATCCATTGTTGAACGTGAAACAGAACTTCTCTATTATGATTGCACTAATTTTTACTTTGAGTTGGAAGAAGCCGATGGTTTAAAACAATACGGAATGTCAAAAGAAAATCGTCCAAATCCTATTATACAAATGGGGCTTTTTATGGACGGTAGTGGACTTCCACTCGCCTTTGTCATTAATCGAGGTAATCAAAATGAGCAAACTACGTTAAAGCCTTTAGAAAAACGCATATTAAAGGACTTTGAATTATCTAAATTTGTAGTCTGTACAGATGCTGGACTTTCCTCATATGAAAATCGACTATATAATTTGATGGCGGATTGTGCCTTCATTACAACACAATCTATAAAAATATTGAAAAAACATTTAAAAGAATGGGCTTTAGATCCTTCAGGATGGAGGGTTGCTGGTTCCGATCAAAAAATCAATCTGAAAGATTTAGCATTGAAAACAGATAAGAAAGTATATTATAAAGAACGTTGGATAAATGAAAATAACCTTGAACAGAAAATAGTTGTCACCTTCTCGCTTAAACACAAGCGTTATCAAAGGAGTATTCGCAAAAAACAAATTGAACGGGCGAAAAATAAAGTAGATAAACCATCTAGTATTGAAAAAAACGTGCAAATTCACCTGAACGCTTTATAAAATCAAAACACGTCACAAATAATGGAGAAATTGCGCCTTAGAGTCATCACTCAATCGATGATGAAAAAATCGCTGAAGAAGAAAAATATGATGGCTTTTATGGTGTGTGTACAAATTTAGAGAGTACAGCTGAGGAAATAGTTAAAATTAACCAACGGCGTTGGGAAATAGAAGAAACATTTCGAATTTTGAAAAGTGAGATGCGTCCAAGTCCCGTTTTCCTGCAAAAAGACGAACGTATTAAGGCTCACTTTCTCACATGCTTCCTATCGTTACTGATTTATCGCCTTCTTGAGAAAAAAATAAATGAAAGTGCAACAAGTTGTGAGATCATTGAAACACTACGAGAAATGAAAATGCTTCAATGTCATGGAGAAGGCTACATACCAACCTATACAAGAACGGATTTGACAGACAAATTACATGAGGTTTTTAATTTCCGAACTGACACTGAAATAGTTTCCACAAAAAACATAAAAAAAATTTTAAAGAATACTTAAAAACATAAATAGTACTCAACTTTTGAACCTAAAAAAACCACAAAACCCCTTTAAATAAAAGAGTTTTCGTGGTTTTTACTGTCAAAGTTGAGAATATATCATAAAGGGTGGTTTATAATACATAGTTTTTGAGAAAAGTATTGATAAAATCCACAATTTAACTTTTTTGTTGTAATATATGTTTGTTTTCGATAAAGTAG
>Ga0079226_10002758_pt1 | contig 13542 bp, 14 predicted proteins | sample Poulit2014_FD_76345 | JGI IMG/M metagenome (GOLD analysis project Ga0079226, IMG submission 76345) | Agricultural soil microbial communities from Georgia to study Nitrogen management - Poultry litter 2014 | ecosystem: Environmental > Terrestrial > Soil > Agricultural land | place: USA: Georgia... | reverse complement strand
TTTGTGCGTAATCACCAACAGAATAATAAGCCAGCTTTACATCTCCTTTCGGTTCAACTGCGATAAATCGAATCGTCTGTTCTTTCTCATTTTCCGATTCAATAATTGGATACTGTTGAATATGTAAAGTTGACAATAACGATGAAAATAGCTCTTTAACAATAATCATTTCGTCATCCGTAAGCTCTAAGCCATACATTTCGAAAATGGTTTTCTCACGGCTATTCCAAAGGCTACACGCTGTTTTATTCACTTTTTCAAATTCAGTTGTCACTTGATAATACAAAGAAGAGCCTTTACCAGGCACATGTAATTGTGTCGCTAAAAATGGCGCAACGACAACTGACAATGCATTGCTCAACAAGTATTGACGATCATATTGATCGGTTACTGTGAACTGTCCTTTTTGCACTTCTTTTCCTTCACCAACCGCTTGCATTAAAGAGGACTGGAAACGAATGGCTCGCTCTTTTTCTAGTTTTTCATGAATGATTTTTTGGATTTTATCAAACAGTTTAATCCCTAATGGTAAAAATGAATAAATTCCTTCTCCCACTTCACGAATAAAACATCCTGCGATTAACAATTGTTCTGCATTCATCGTTTGTGTATTTTTTCGTTGTTGTTTTGTCGACATAAATAGCTTTGATTGTTTCATCATATCGACCCCCTTTAGTATCATTACAGCAATGAATAAATGTAAGAAAGCCGGAACAAAACGTCGTTTTACAGTTGAAACGAAATGGTAATGATGTACACTTCCTACCATTATCTCTCGATTTAACCGACTCATCCTCCGTTATGTCCCAGCCTTATTTTATTATTTATTTACATTGCCTGCTATCATTTACACTTCATATCATTAGAAGATTGAAAATGACTTTTTCTCTGTTATCCATTAAAGAAAAAACGTTGAATGTCGTTCCATGTTACGACGACCATTAAAATCATTAACAAGACAATCCCGATAAAATGAACGATTCCCTCTTTTTGCTTGTCTACTGGCTTACCACGAATTGCTTCGAAGCCGAAAAATAGTAGCCGTCCTCCATCTAATGCTGGTAGTGGCAATAAGTTCATAATGCCAAGGTTAATACTTAAAATTGCTGCCCAATGCATTAAATTAAACACGCCATACTGCGCAACTTCCTCAGTTGCTTTATAAATCCCAACTGGGCCAGAAAGGGCATCAATCGTAAACTGACCTGTCACAAGCATGCCGAGTAATTCTAAAATTTTCACGAACCATTCCCATGTTTGTTGAGCACCATAACCAACTGCTTTCAACGGACTTTTTTCAATTGGACTTGAATATAAAACACCAATTTGACCATATTGTTGACCCGCTTCTTCGATGACATTTGGTGTAATATCCATCGTAAGCTCTTCTCCGTCTCGCTCCACAACAAATGTTAATGTGTCATTCGGATGATTTTGCACGTACTCTGCTAATTGAGGCCATTTCGTAATTTCTTCGCCTTCAATTGCCGTAACTGTATCGCCATCACGCATACCAGCTGCATATGCCGGACTATCTTTTTGAACTTCCGTAATCGTCGGTTCAAATGTTGGCACACCTTGCATTAGACCAAGTAATAAAAAGATGAAAAACGCTAAAATAAAGTTAAAAACGGGTCCTGCTAAAATCGTTAAAAAACGACTAAAAAGTGGTTTTGATTCAAATTGACGGTCATATGGTGCGATAAGTTCTTCTTGTCCTCTTTCGACAATCACTGCTTGTCGACTAATTGGATAACGCGCATATTCGCCATCATCACGATACCCTTCAATGAATAGTTCTCGATCTAAATCAGCTTTTTCAGTTTCTAAAAATAATACATCTGGATGATTAACGTTTTGATTTAAATAAATCTTTTCAACGTCTCCTGATTGCCCAATATATAAACCAACACGGTAACCCGGCTGAAGTTCGACAGTATCAAAATCTTCTCCTGCCATTCGCACATATCCACCGAGTGGTAATAAACGGATTGTATAAATTGTTTCTCCTTTTGGAATGCCGATAATTTTCGGTCCAAAACCAATCGCAAATTCTCGTACCATAATTCCCGCTCTTTTGGCAAAGATAAAGTGCCCAAGTTCATGGAAAAACACGAGGGAACCAAATACGACGATAAAAGCTATGACGGTTTCCATACATAACCACCTTTACTAGTCAGTTGACTATTTATTTCTGATATTTACTGTACCATAGTATGGACAGATTTTCTCGTTTGTCGATCTACTGCCAAAATCTCTTCTAATGTTGGAGTTTGAATACATTCATGTTCATTCATTGCACGCTCAACAAGCTCATCGATTGTTAAAAATGCAATTTCACCTTGCATGAATAAACTAACAGCAACTTCATTTGCAGCATTCATCGCTGTTGGTAATGTTCCACCCGTTCGCCCCGCTTCATATGCTAATGCAAGTGCACGATAGCGATTTAAATCCATTTTCTCGAAATGCAATTGCCCAATTTCATCTAAGCGTAATCGTTTCGGATTTTGCATTGGAATACGATTTGGATATGTTAATGCATATTGAATTGGCACGCGCATATCTGGTGAGCCTAATTGCGCCATGACACTTGTATCATGAAATTCAACCATCGAATGAATAATACTTTCTTTATGCAAAAGCACTTCTATATCATCATATGACACATTAAATAAATGATGCGCTTCAATTACTTCAAGCCCTTTATTCATCATTGTTGCCGAATCAATCGTTAATTTATTCCCCATTGACCAGTTCGGATGTGCCAATGCCTCTTCGACGGTTACATTCGCTAACTCTTCACGTTGTAAATGTCTAAAGCTTCCACCTGAAGCGGTTAACATCAGTTTTGTAATCTCTTTTGGATTTTCACCGTTTAACGATTGAAATAAAGCCGAATGCTCACTATCTACTGGTAAAATAGGTGCATTATACTTTTTCGCTTCTGCCATCACAATCGTTCCTGCCGCGACAAGTGTTTCTTTATTCGCAATAGCAATTGAAATTCCTTCGCGAATCGCAGCTAATGTTGGTTCTAAGCCAACACTACCTATTACCGCATTGACTAATACATCAGCGCCATTGTGTGCAGCAACTTCAATCAACCCTTCACGCCCATAAACAAATGTTGTTTGTGGAAACAACGTTTGTAAACGTTCTGCATCTTCTTTGTCGATGACGGAAACCATTTTCGGTGAAAACTGTGCGACAAGCTTTTCTACCTCAGTGATATTTCGACCCGCTGAAAATGAAACAAGTTCAAATTGCGCTGGATTATGTGTTAATATGTCAATTGTTTGGACGCCAATAGAACCTGTCGCCCCTAGTAAACTAATTTTCTTTTTCATGTATAAACCCTCTCTTTTACGCCACAAAATGTAAAAAATGTAATAGTGGTAAAACAAATAGTAAACTATCGAAACGATCTAAAATGCCACCATGCCCAGGTAAAATATTACCAGAATCTTTTACATCGTAATGACGCTTTAATGCTGATTCAACTAAATCTCCAATTTGCCCAACAATCGAAGCGATGATTGTTACACCAATTAAAATCGCAAATGATGATGTCACTGGGAAAAATACATTAAAGATTGCTGCAATGACAACTGCTGTTACAATCCCGCCGACAAAGCCCTCAATTGTCTTATTCGGTGAGATTTCTGGCCATAATTTACGCTTTCCAATCTTTCTTCCAACGAAATACGCACCAGAATCTGTTGACCAAATCACAAGCAATGCATAGACGACAAATTCAATCCCAGCCATTCTCGTTTCGATTAAATAATAAAATCCAATGCCAACATACATTGCACCAAATAAAGAAAATGCAGCATCATCAAATGTAAACTTGTTTTTCACTAATACCGTATAGATTAATAATAATAATAAGATTAAAAATGCAACTTCTACTTTGGTATACCCAATTGTTCGTTCAAATGAAGTTGTAAACTCTGCTGGTAATAATAAAATAACCAATGCAATCCATGTGAGTACACCCGGTACTGAAAAAATCGATAGCTTTTTCATGCGCAACAGTTCATACAAGCCAACAGTCCCCATCGCATAGACGATTGCCGTAAATGGCCAACCTCCAATGATGACAAGTGGAATGAACAGCGCGGCTGCTACAACAGCCGTAATAATTCGTTGTTTCAACTTATTCTTCTCCTTCCACACTACCAAATCTTCTATTCCTTGATTGAAATTCTTTAATTTCATTAATCAAACATTGTTCATCGAAATCTGGCCATAATACATCTGTAAATGAAAACTCTGCATAAGCAAGTTGCCATAACATAAAGTTCGATAAACGTACCTCACCACTCGTACGAATGAGTAGATCTGGTTCTGGTAAATGTCCCGTCATTAAATGTCCATCCATCGTTTGTTCATCAATCTCATCTATTGTCATTGTGCCTTCTGCAATTTGCATAGCAATATTTTTCGTAGCTCGAAGAATTTCCGCGCGACTTCCGTAATTCATCGCAAAATTTAGCACAAGTCCAGTATTATGTTTCGTTTCCTCCATCGCTTGCTCAATTGCAGCTTTTGTATGCGTGGGAAGAATTGATGAATCTCCAATCATTTCTACCTTCACATTTTTCTCGACTAACTCTTTTAAATATGTATTTAAAAATTCTCCTGGAAGTTTCATTAAAAATTCTACTTCTGTTTTCGGTCGCTTCCAATTCTCAGTTGAAAAAGCATAGAGTGTTAATACTTTTACACCAATCTCATCTGCAGTTCTTGTGATTTTTTTGACCGTTTTCATTCCTTCATGATGGCCTGCGATACGAGGCAAATTTCTTTTCTTTGCCCACCTTCCATTACCATCCATAATGATTGCTACATGAGAAGGGATTGGCTTCTGTCGTAATTGTTCCACTTGTTCTGCCAACGAAAGCTTTTTTACTGTCTTCTTCTTTCCCATTAGCTTATTTAGCATAATCGTTCCTCCACCCTAATCCTTTTTAGTGCATCGCGAATAACTGATTGAATCGGAAACAAGATGTTTACAATAATTTCTTTTCTACACTACTATTGAACATTACTGATATTGTTTCTTTATACATTGTCTTCACGACATCCGTCCAGTAATTCTTGGATGTCCTTCTATCGCAAATTATTTTCGCTCCAATAATCTATTGTACCATACAAGCACCTGTGCACAATCGTTATTTTCAACTGCGTTTTATCATACTTCTGTTGCAATCGTGACATGTTTGATTGTGGCATGCATGTAGTTGAATGATTCATGCACAATGAATGAATACTTTTCTGCTTTCTCATTCGGCTCGTTGAATACATATTTCGTTCATTATACCACAAAAAAAAGACGTCCTGAAATAAGGACGTCTACTTTCTTTAAAAGTTCACTTCTATTAAATTTCCATGATTTCTTGCTCTTTTTCAGCAGCAAGTACGTCAATTTTTTTAATGAAATCATCAGTTAATTTTTGAACATCGTCACTATAGCGACGTAATTCATCTTCTGTAATTTCAGAGTCTTTTTCAAGTTTCTTAAAATCATCATTGGCATCGCGACGAACATTACGGACTGCTACTTTTGCATCTTCCGCTTCTTTTTTAACATCTTTTGCAATTTCTTTACGGCGCTCTTCTGTTAATGCGGGAACTGCTAAACGGATAACAGAGCCATCGTTTGATGGTGTAATCCCAATATCAGATTTTAAAATTGCTTTTTCAATATCACCAATAACCGTTTTATCGTATGGTTGAATAACAAGCAGTCGAGCTTCTGGTACTGTAATTCCTGCTAGTTGATTGATTGGTGTTGGTGCACCATAGTAATCAACTGAAATACGATCCAGTAAAGATGCATTTGCACGTCCTGCACGGATTGAACCTAATTGACGTGTATAATGGTTAATCGCATTTTCCATTTTCTCTTTCGCTGTAGACATGATTGTGTTTGGCATTACTTGCTCCTCCTAACAACTGTTCCAATATCTTCACCTTGGACAGCCTTTTTAATGTTTCCATCTTCCATAATAGAGAATACAACAAGTGGAATATCATTGTCCATACATAATGTTGAAGCAGTTGAATCCATAACTTCTAAACCTTGGCTAATGACTTCTAAAAACGATAGTTCTGTATATTTCACAGCGTCTTTATCAACCATTGGATCTGCCGAATATACACCGTCAACATTATTTTTCGCCATTAAAATAACGTCTGCTTCGATTTCAGCTGCTCTTAGTGCTGCTGTTGTGTCTGTAGAGAAATACGGATTTCCTGTACCTGCTGCGAAAATCACAACGCGCTTTTTTTCTAAATGACGAATTGCTTTACGTCTTATGTATGGTTCAGCAACTTGACGCATTTCAATCGATGTTGACACACGGCTTTCCACACCAAGATTCTCTAGTGAATCTTGAAGGGCAAGTGAGTTCATAACTGTTGCAAGCATTCCCATGTAATCGGCTGTTGCACGATCCATCCCCATTTCACTGCCTACTTTACCTCTCCAAATATTTCCGCCACCTACAACTACGGCGACTTCCACACCTAAATCAGCAACTTCTTTCACTTGTTTCGCTACATTTTTAATAATTTCTGGGGATAGCCCAAAACCTTGTTCTCCTGCGAGTGCTTCACCGCTTAACTTTAAAACAATACGTTTATATTTTGGCATGCTCATGTTAGCCCTCCAATTTTTCATTTTTTCTTGAAAAATAGGGAACACGGTTTAAGTGTTCCCTCATTGAACGTTTTACAAACGAAACGTTTGAAATGTTATAAATTAGTTTCCTTTAACTTGGCTGAAAACTTCTTCAGCGAAGTTTTCTTCACGTTTTTCGATACCTTCACCAACAGCGTAACGAACGAAGTCTTTTAATACGCCACCAGTTGATTTAACGAATGCGCCAACTTTTTGATCTGAATCTTTAACGAATGCTTGATCTAATACACAAATTTCTTCGAAGTATTTACCAATACGACCTTCAACCATTTTTGCAACAATGTTTTCAGGTTTACCTTCGTTAAGTGCTTGTTCTGTAAGAACTTTTTTCTCACGTTCAACTTCTTCAGCTGGTACTTCATCACGTGAAATGTATTTTGGGTTTAATGCAGCAATATGCATTGCAACATCTTTAGCAGCTTGCTCATCAGTTGTTCCTTCTAATGTAACAAGTACACCGATTGAACCGCCCATGTGTAAGTATGGACCGAATGCATCTGCATCAGTTTTCGTACGGATTTCGAAACGACGTAATGTGATTTTCTCACCGATTTTCGCGACAGCGTTTGAAATATGTTGAGAAACAGTTAAGCCGTTATCCATTTCTGAATCATGTGCTTCTTCAATTGTTTCAGGTTTTTTCGCTAATAAATGCTCAGCTAATTCTTTTACTAAAACTTGGAATCCTTCGTTTTTTGCAACAAAGTCTGTTTCAGCGTTCACTTCTAAAATAACTGCTTCGTTACCGTCAACGTGTACATGTGCTGTACCTTCAGCCGCGATACGATCAGCTTTTTTAGCTGCGCTTGATAATCCTTTTTCACGTAAGAAGTCTACTGCTGCTTCCATGTTTCCGTCTACTTCTGTTAACGCTTTTTTACAGTCCATCATTCCAGCGCCTGTTTTTTCACGTAATTCTTTAACCATTTGTGCAGTAATCTTTGCCATTTTATTCATTCCTCCAATTGTATGTCGTTTGTCCTAAAAAAGACGATAAGGGCGGACCGCTTATCGTCTTGTGAAAATGTTGTTTACGATTATTCTGTAGAAACTGTCTCTTCTTCAGTTACAGTTTCTTCAGCAGCTGCATCGTCTTCACCTTGTTTAGATTCGATTAAAGCATCTGCCATTTTGCTTGTTAATAAACGAACCGCACGGATTGCGTCGTCGTTCGCAGGAATAACGTAATCAATTTCATCTGGATCACAGTTTGTATCTACGATTCCAACGATTGGGATGTTTAGTTTGATTGCTTCCGCAACAGCGATACGCTCTTTACGTGGGTCAACAACAAACATTACATCTGGAAGTGATTTCATCTCGCGAATTCCACCTAAGAATTTCTCTAGGCGCTCGTGCTCTTTATTTAAATGAACTACTTCTTTTTTCGGAAGTACTTCAAATGTACCGTCTTCTTCCATTTTCTCGATATCTTTCATACGTTTAACGCTTTTTTGAATTGTTGCGAAGTTCGTTAATGTTCCACCTAACCAACGTTGGTTAATGTAGTACATGCCTGAACGTTCTGCTTCTTCTTTAATCGCGTCTTGAGCTTGCTTTTTCGTACCTACGAATAATACTTTTCCACCGTCTTGTCCTACTTGACGCATGAAGTTGTATGCTTCCTCAAGTTTTTTCACCGTTTTTTGTAAGTCGATGATGTAAATCCCGTTACGCTCAACAAAAATGTATTTTTTCATTTTTGGGTTCCAGCGACGAGTTTGGTGTCCGAAATGTACACCTGCTTCTAGTAATTGTTTCATTGAAACTACTGCCATGTTAATTTCCTCCTATTTGGTTTATATTCCTCCGTACAAATCTTCCTATGAAACGACCTTCCGGCACCATTTCCTAGTCATTGCACGTGTGTAGTAATACCATTTGCTAATATAACATAATGCCTTGTTGAATGCAAGTATTTACTTTTTATTCTATATGCATACATACACGTTATTCTTTTTTAGAAAACTTTAGCATTAATTCAACTTCTGTTTTGCCTTTATTTAGCTTTTTGGCAATATCTTCTACTGAATGACCGGCTGCATGTAATGTAAACGCGTCATTTGATTGTTCGATTGATGCGATTGGTGTTTCTTCAGTTTCTTTTATAGCACTTTTAGGTTGGGTTTGTTGCCCATATGATTGAATCACGCGGCTTCTTGCAATAGGTGGTGTCGCTGCTTTCTCCTGTTGGTCGTCATCCACACGTAATGAGGAAGATTGTTCTGCAGTAGGCTCACTGCTTTCCTCAGATGCGTGCTGTGCACGAATACGCTCTACATCAGATGCTAGTTCATCTATAAATCGTTCATTTTCCTCTTTCACTTCTACTAAATAAGCAGCGATTGCGTCTTCCATCTCTACCATTAGCCGTTGCTGCTTCTGTTCTAATTGTTTAAATTGGTTCACTCTCATAAATAATAGCATAATAAAATAGATGCTAATGAGTTGAAGAATGAATAAAAAAGCGATAAATATGATCATTTTTATTACCCACTATAATCTACGATTGACCCTTTGTATGGATGAATCGCTTCTTTTTTTTGTGTATGTCGCTGTTGCTTTTTCTGCTGCTCAGATTGCTGTTGTTCTTGATCTTTTCGTTGTTCTCGTCCATCTAATAACCGATCTGTTTCATGAGATTCATGAACAATCGACCGATTTTTCTCAAATTGTCGCAACGCTTGTTCATTTGCTTGATCTTGCATAATTTGTGCACGTTGTTGCTGTTGATCAGCAATTTTTCCGGCTTCGACTGTTTTTGGAATAGCGATTTGTAATTCTACACCTTTTAAACTCATAAAATGCCTCCGTTCATCACTTCTGGCGCTAATAATTTTCTAAGCTTAAATAACGCCCGAGAATGGATTTGAGAAATTCGAGATGTCGATAAACTTAATACTTCACCAATTTCGGTTAATGTTAATTCTTCTTTATAAAATAAACTGACGACGATTTGTTCATTTTTATTTAATGTTTTTATTTTCTCTGTTAAATCATTGAGCAATTCATCCATCATCACATGCTCTTCTGGTGATTTCTCTTCATCATCCTTTATGGTAAAGGTTTGTTCTTCCTGATCATCTTCTTGAATTTTCTCATCTAACGATAAGACATTCGCATAGTATTGCGTATGAATTGTTTCATATACCTCTTCAATTGAAACTTGTAAATGTTCTGCAATCTCTTCTGGTGTGACATGACGCATCAGCTTTTGTTCTAATCCTTCAATTTCATGTTGAAGTTTTTTCGTGCGTTCTCGTGATGAGCGTGGAAGCCAATCCTCTTTTCGCAAACCATCAATAATAGACCCACGAATTCGAAAAGAAGCGTACGTATCAAATTTCAATTCCCTAGATGGTTCAAACTTTGTTAATGCGTCAAATAATCCTTGTAACCCAAGACTAAATAAATCATCTCTCGACACATTTTTTGGAAGGCTTGCACTAATTCTTTGTACATGATACTGGACGAGTGGCGTATATTTTTTCACAAGCAAATTGCCTGCATCTGGATCTCGCTTCTCTATCCAAAGTTCCCAAGTATTATCCGCTTGTTTCAATATCCGATCCCCACCTTCACATTACAATGATCATTTTCCCTATTTTCTTCCCACATGACGGATGGATTAAATCGTAAAAGGTTCTTCATTTACAGTTCGAATTGACAATGTTGTTGTGACTGGATCAAATTCGATCGTCCGCCCTTTCGTACCACCCGTACGCTCTGCAACAATCGGTATAGATGCCTTACGCAATGCATGCTTTACAGCTTCTACATTCCGCGGCCCGATTTTTAACGTGTCGCTCGTTCCAAATTGAAACATTTGCGCACCACCAGCAATTTTAGCTTTAAGGCGAAATGTTCGAACACCTTCTTTTATGAGCATATTTATTAATGCTTCTATACCCGTATCTGCGTATTTTGCAACATTCAACGTTGGCGAACGATCCGCAGCCGAGTCTGGCAGCATAATGTGGACCATTCCACCAACTTTTTTACTTTCATCATAGAGAACTACACCTACACAAGAACCTAACCCACTTGTACGGATTGTTTCCCCTTCTTTAACAATGTTCACATCTGCAATCCCAACTCTAATGACTGATTGTTGTTTCAACATATTACATCACACCTAATGATTGAAAAATCGTTTTGTAAGAAGGTGGATCCGGTAGTAAGAAGAAATTACCGCGTATCGCTTCTGTATTCCCTTCACGTTCCTCAATCATTTCAGTATCAACGACAATTACTTCATCTGCATATGTAGAAATATCTAACAACCCAAAGCTCATAATCGCACCAACCATATCAATACTTAATGATGGTACAGTCGGTTGAATATTTAAATTTGTAAAGTTTGATAGCGCTGTTAAATAAGAGCCCGATAAAATATTCCCTAACTCTTGCATAGAAGAGACGCCAACTTCCGTTCCACTTGCTTCACGTAAATCAAAAGAATCATCTTGAATTAACGATTGAATCAAATGGTTTGCCCCATCAATTGATAACATAAAAAACATACTGCCTGTAATATCACCTTGAATGCGAAGAAAAATGCTTGCAACGAGTTCTTCCGCACCACCAGCAAGTTCGAAAACTTCATCAAATGTCGCTAACTTTACGTTCGGCACATACATATCAACCTTTTTTTGTAATAGTTGCGATAAAGAGGTGGCAGCATGTGCTGCGCCTATATTGCCAATTTCCTTTAAAACATCTAAATGTAAATGCGAGATTGGTTCATTTGTCATCGGCTTGCCTCCAACTCATGAATCGGTGTGAGCACTTTTGGTAAATCGAGCAATGACAATAAACGTCCATCTACTTTAGCAATTCCTGCAATAAACTCAGACGCGATTGAACCAACTACTTCTGGCTGAGATTCAATTCGTTCACGTGGCACATCAATAATGTCATTAGCAGTATCGACAATTAAGCCTACATCAAATTGCTCCATCGAAACAATCACAATTCTCGATTGCTCATCATCTGTGCGTAGCGGCAACTGAAAGCGAGCACGTAAGTCGATCACAGGTGTAACAACTCCGCGTAAATTAATGACCCCTTTAACAAAGCTTGGTGTACGCGGCACACGTGTAATATTCATTAGTCGTTCAATACCTTGTACAACATCAATTTCAATCGCATACTCATTCTCGTCTAGGCCGAAAACAAGGACTTTTTTATAGTTTAATTGAATATTTTCACTCATTCTCCTTCACCTTCTTCCTATTTAATTAATGCATTGCAATCAACAATCAATGCAACTTTTCCGTCACCTAAAATTGTTGCACCTGAAATAGCAAAGACATTCGTTAAGTAGTTCCCTAGTCCTTTTAAAACAATTTCTTGTTGACCAATAAATGAATCAACAACTAACCCAGCTAGTTTATCGCCTTTTCGTACAATCACAATTGAATGATAATCTTCATCTGCTTTTTCAGGACATTCGAAGATTTCTTGAAGATCGACTAATGGGATGACATTCCCTCTGAAATCAATCACTTTTTGTGAATGTGCCTGCATAATTTCATCTTTATGAATAATAGCCGTCTCAATAATAGATGACAATGGGACTGCATACACTTCTTCACGTAGTTGAACGAGCATGACAGAAATAATAGATAACGTTAATGGCAATTGAATGCGGAATAACGAACCTGACCCTTCTTTTGACTCAATCGAAATATGTCCACCTAAAGACTCAATTGTTGTGCGCACAACATCCAATCCGACACCTCGACCAGAGACATCTGATATCACTTCTGCAGTCGAAAATCCTGACGCTAAAATAAATTGTGCGACTTGTTGATCTGTTAATGTGGATGCTTCCTCTTCCGAAACAAGTCCATTCGAAATGGCTTTGTTTAATACTTTTTCACGATTAATGCCCGCACCATCATCTTCCAGCTCGATGAATACGTGATTTCCTGAATGATATGCGCTTAATCTTACAGTACCTTCTTCTGGCTTTCCGTTTGCCACTCGTTCCTCTGGCATCTCGATTCCATGATCTAAAGCATTACGTATCAAATGCACAAGTGGATCACCAATTTCATCAATCACTGTACGATCTAATTCTGTTTCTGCACCAACAATTTCTAAGTTCACTTTTTTATTTAATTCACGAACTAGTTGACGAACCATCGTTGGGAAACGATTAAACACTGTTTCAACTGGTACCATACGCATATTTAAAATAATATTTTGCAAATCACCTGATACACGCGTGAATCGTTCAACTGTTTCTGTCAATTCTGCATTACGTAAATCTGTTGAAATAGATTGTAAACGACCACGATCAATCATTAACTCTTCAAATAAATTCATCAGTACGTCAAGACGTTCTATATTCACTCGTATTGTACGACTACTTGCTTGCGCTGATTTTTTCTTTGATTTTTTAGGTTTTTCTTGTGATTGCTGTTTGTTTTGTTCTTGTTGCTTGTTCTTGTTTGTTTCTTCTTGTTTTACATGCTCAATTTCTTGCTCACGTTTTTCTTCTTGAGCGACTTTAAGCGATACTTCATTTACCGTTACACATTCCACTTCAGAAACTTTTGATACTTTTGCTTGAATTTCTTCTGCTTCTTCAGTCGTAATGACAACAACTGTAAAGTCATGTTCAAATGCCTCTGCTTCTAACTGTTCTACAGCTGGCATTGATTTTACAACATCACCAATCTGTTCTAAAATCTCAAATACCATGTAAACACGCGCCGCTTTTAATAAACAATCTTCACGTAGCTCTACTTCGATTTCAAACGCATGAAAGCCTTGTTCAATCGATTGTTCAATTACGGTCATTTCAAAATCATCATATGTTA